>Ga0181584_10004081_pt1 | contig 11068 bp, 8 predicted proteins | sample 071ome_30_FD_132462 | JGI IMG/M metagenome (GOLD analysis project Ga0181584, IMG submission 132462) | Coastal salt marsh microbial communities from the Groves Creek Marsh, Skidaway Island, Georgia - 071406AT metaG (megahit assembly) | ecosystem: Environmental > Aquatic > Marine > Intertidal zone... | reverse complement strand
TGTCTGCTTTAAGATTGACTGGGATGAGAGAATGTTGAATGTTCTTTTAGTAAAAAGAAGTATCAACCCACAGAAAAATAAATGGTCACTTCCAGGTGGTTTTGTCCAGAACGACGAAACCTTAGAAGAAGCTGCGAGAAGAATCTTTATCAAAGAGACTGGTATTGCTCCATCATATTTAAGCCAGTTTAGAACATATAGCTCTACAAAAAGAGACAAACGTTCAACGCAGTACAATACAGATGAAAAAACTCGTGTTATCACTACTGCTTTTACTGCTATCTATACAAAGAATGAAAATCTTCAGCTTGATGATGAAAGTGAAGATATTCGGTGGTTTAAGATCCCTCGACGTTATTTAACTCGTTATATTCCAGAAAAAATGGCATTCGATCACTATGATATGCTCCTAGATGCTTCAAATCGACTTCGAATTTCTCTTGAATATAGTGGTTTAGCTACACGCTTTTTGCCAGAACACTTTACATTAGGACAAATACAAGATATTTATGAGATTATTTGGGAGGTTGAATTAGATCCAGCAAACTTTAGAGAGAAACTCACTAATGTTGAAGGTTGGATTAAAGAATCAAAAACTGGACCTAAAGATGCAGAACCAAGAAGAGGAAAGCCTCCAACATGGTACAAAGAACATGATATTCCACAGTTTGATAGGATGATAACCAATCCAAATGGTTCTGTTATTCGGGAAAAAGAATCTGAATATCAAAAGAATTTAGATAATTTAACAGGTGAAATACCAATAGTGGGTGATAAAAAATGAGTTCAATATCATTTGTTTCTGGAAATATATTTAATTCTTCTATGCAAACAATTGTAAATACTGTCAACACAGTTGGATTTATGGGTGCAGGGATAGCGCTTGAGTATAAAAGAAGGTTTCCAGAAATGTTTTACGAATACAATAATCTTTGTACAAGTGGAAAATTAAAAATTGGTAAACTTCAATTGTGGAAAAATGATAACCCATGGATACTCAATTTCCCTACAAAAATACATTACAGCAATCCCTCAAAGTTAGATTTCATTTATAAGGGGTTAATTGAATTTACTGAAAGCTATAAAAGTCTTGGAATAACTTCCATAGCATTTCCTCAACTTGGAACTCAATTAGGAGGTTTAAGTTGGGAGGACAGCGTAAAGCCTCTAATGTACAAACATTTAGAAAATTTAGATATAGAAATTGAAATCTATGAGTATGACCCTAATGCTGATGACAGTCTATACATCAATGTTCGTAAAATTTTAAAAAATTTTTCAGAAAATGATTTTAAAAATCATTTGCAGATAGGTTCAAAAACGTACAAAAATATAATTGAAAATTTAGATGTTGGAATTAGAAGTATGAAAGATTTTGAATTTATAAATGGTGTTGGAGAAGAGACTCTTGAAAAAATTTACAATCTAGCAAAAAAAAATCCAGATACCTTCAATACATATTTGCAAGAAAAATTCCACTTAGACGATGAATCTTGAAAAGCTACTAAAACATACTCCTTATCTGTATTATTTTTGTACTATTCATAATTTAAAATCAATTCTTAATTTGGGAATCTTATCTAGAAATAGTGCAATAAAAGATAATTTAATCCAAAAAAATACTGACTGGTCAAGTTCAGCAGTGCAAGAATATCGGAGCAAATCCAACATTGAAATGAGTGATGGAGAAAACAAGAACATACACGACCTAGTAAATGTTTTTTTTAATCCATACAATATAACTATTTATAAAGCCCAACAAAATTTAGTAAATTATTTAAATTTAAATTATGAAATGAACAGTGTAGTTCTTGCAATAAGTGTTGCGAGGTTACAAAGTTCTGAAAAATTTAAACATTTTGCATTTACTGATGGAAATGTAGGTACAAGAGATGATCACCATATTAAATACAATAATCTTGATGATATACATAAATTGGATTGGAAAACTATAAATAAACCCTGGCAAAAATTTGATAATTATTACGACAGCAAATTTTTAAATTACAAGTCCAAAAAATCTTCTGAATTCTTTATCAACGAGCCATTAGAACCATCAACAATAGAATCTATTCTTTGCACAAGTGAAGAACTAAAAGAACTATTAGAAATGATTACTGATATTCCAGTTCTAGTTAGTAAAACATTGAAACTTTATAAAAATTTATAATAAACATTTACTGTGTAAGTTCCTACCTTCTTGATAAAAAAGTATTGTATTTTGACAACAGCAATTCTAAATATTGAAAAAAATCATCTACTTTATTATTATTTTCGAAAGTTTTTAAATATATATAAATATTGTTTTCAACATTAGTTTTATTTTGCTGAATTCCTTCTTCAAATATTTTAAATAATTTAATACTTATCTCTCTTAGGTTTCTGTCTACTTTAAAAAAATCTGAACGCCTTAAGTATTTCATTTCAAAAATTAGATTAAAACTTGAGTTTATTGAAAATAAACTTAAAGACTTGCGAGGATGTGGAATTTTTATTTCTATAACTCCATCTGAAACATTAAGTATGCTTATGATTAACTCATTATTCTTGCAAAATATATCTAAGGAGTCAAAAAAATATTCCAGGTTAGCATCTGATGATTGTATAAGATGGTTCTTTAGAGAACTGTAAGTCCAACTTATTTTTTTCTGGCTAACTCTTTTAGGAAAATTATTTTTAATATAATTATCTCTGTATTGATCCTCTAAAGCAAACGCACTAGTACCAGGCCTAATATAAAAATCACCAATCTCATTTTCCTTATCTCTACTTTTTACAAAAATTGGCTCTCTACTCGGTAAAGCAGATACTTCTAAAAATGTTTTATCGGCAACATCTACATAATTTATCAAGAGATATGAAGAAGCATCTTTTGATAAATTATTTGGCAAGAAGGAACCTGAAACCCAAACTTCATATCTATCTTTTGCTTTTTCAAGAGTATCCTCTTTGAATTTCATTTTCAAATCTTCTTCAATTCCAAGAATTTTCCCAGTGTCAGCAACACCAACTCGAATAGTACCCCCACGTGTATTTAACATTCCAGCTAAAGCTTTTAGAAAAGAGTGTTGAATTTTTCTTTGGATGTCATTAATAAACTCCTTAATTTGTGAGTCATTTTTTCCTTTAAGCTCTTCAAGTTCATATACATTTATTGGTTCAAAAGTATGTCTATCTACAGGTGCTATCAAAGAACTTTTAAATTCTAAATCAGCAGATTCCTCTGATGACAAGAAAATTTCCTCTGCAATTTCTTCATATTTAATTTCTGATTGTTTAAATGGAGTAATATCAACTGAAGGAATTTCTGTTAGTTTTGAAATATACTTTACAATTTCGTGAGAATGCTTTTGTTCGATTTTTTCAATCAAATCTGTTTCATCATTTCTAATTGAATTAATAATTGACGAAATATCTGGAAAATTAGTATCAGAATTTTTAATATTTTCAATTTTTAAGTTAGGCATGGTAAATCCTGCATTACCCAAAATTAAAAAAGGGCTATTTTCTGAAAATAACTTTAACTCATGAGTTACTGAGGAGAAATTAATACTGATTGACTTAGGTTGTTCTCTAGCAAGTTCATTAAAAGTTATAATTAATAAATTTAATAACTCAATTTGCTCAGATTTATCAAAATTTTTATCGAGAAATTTTTTAAAATTTTTTAAATTTAAGTCTTCTTGTTCCTTAAATATATCCATATCTTCAACATTCCCAAGTAGAAAGTTCAAATGAAGGCAGCGATAAAATATTAAATTTTTTCTTAATATTTTCAGCTAACTTTACTGAACTTGGATTATTTCGATATGAATCTGTAATGACAATTTGAGGATTTACCCTATCAATATACTCAAATAATTCATTTCCATTTGCATGATTTGTAATAGGTATATTGTAGTTTTGATACTCTCCAGTAACCTCATCAGGAGTATTTTGAAGTTCATTTTGTGATCTAAAATTTGTAATTGTTAAGTTAATTCCTGGTAAAGTTTCGTTTTGTTTTTTGTGGAAATCTTTTAAATGAATTACGTTTTTAAAATCATAATTAAATTCATAGTCATTAATTATTTTGGGTAAAGAAGATCTAAAACCTGCCATGATTTCAGTTTTTCTAATTAAATCTTCAGAAGCTACAAAATTAATATCTGTATTGATATTTTCAAGAATCTTTTCAATTAATTCCTGCATCATCCCATAACGAGCATATAAATAAATTGGCTTGTGTGATAAATTCGATGAAATTAAACCAAGCATTTTATTTACTGCATCTTCACGAGTATATTCTTTATTTCTATTAGCCTCTAATTCGGAATAGGTTGTATCAAGGATTAATATTTCAGATTCTGGTATTTCTTGAATTGGCCAGCCAATATCACCAGAATAAAGTGCTGAATAATCTTTTGAATTATTTCTATACAGCACTTGTGATGAACCCGTCATATGGTTTGCGTCATACAAAGATAAATTTCCAGAATCTAGTTCGTGATTTACTAAATGATTTAAGTGTATTAAACCTTTAATTTCTTTAATTTCACCATGTAAAGATTTATGAATATTACCATTTATTTTTACATTTTTATTTTCTAGACTCAAAATTTTTATTGTGGGTTCTGTTGCTAACAAAGCTCTTCCTGGTTTAATATGTTTAACCCATCCAAAGGTATGATCTTTATGAGCATGTGTTTGAACTCTTATTCTGCTTTTTCTAGTGTGATCTAATCCATCTACTACAACATCACTTCCAAGTCTTATAGTTCCATAATGAGAAACTCCAACACCTTCGGGAATTGAATTATGAAGCAATTTCTTTCTCCAAAAGATTTGTAATCATTTCTTCAAATCCATCTGAGATCATTCTTTCATAAACGTCACTCTCTTTTTTGCTATTAATTAGTAAATGAAATTTACGGGTTGTTAGTGTTGTCTTGATAGGAGTTTCTTGTCCAAATAATTCTGATATTACTTTTTCAAAAATTTTGTCCCTATTTGATTGAGAAATATAGTTTAGTTTTATAATTAATTCTTCATTCATAATTTTTCCAGTCACAAGAGTTTGTAATATTTTTTTGGCTCTTCTGTCTAAAATTTCTTCAAAACATTCTTCTAGAGTACCGAATCCTCTATCAAGTAATTGCGCTGTATCTCTAATCTCATCTCTAGTACAATTATTTTCCAAATGCCTTTTATATATCCACTTTTGACCTTCATCCCCAAGCCTTGAGTAATGCCAAACAGAGGAGTAGCCTAATTTAAGTTGTTTTTTATCAGTCTGTAGCCAGCCAACCAATTCTTGAACTTCTGGTATCAATTTCTTCATTCTGTCAAAGTAATTATTAACATTTGAAAGCTCTGTATCTAGAGCTTCCGATATATCTTTTTTTGACATTCCTTCGTCCACTAGTATTTGAATTAATTTCATAACTTCTATTGGCGAAAGGGGTCTAGGCACTCCTGTAATAGGATTGACAGAAAACTTTAAATCAGTAGTTTGCTGCTCTGTTAGCCCAGGGAGGTTCATTGGAACTAAAGATAATTGTCAGTATTTAATTTATCTATAACCGATGCATGAATATATTCCTGATCGTTTAACTCTGCTTCATCTGCTGCACTTGAAAGAGCTTGATATTCATTCTTTAAAAACACAACTTTAATTTCAGTAGCTGACATTGTTGCTCTAGCATGCTTAATAGCATCTTCATGCTTCATGCTTTTATCATCATTTAGAACTTTAACAACACTTCTTCTTAGCGTGTCATCAAATTTAGAAATATCTTTTAAGATATCTATTGTCTTTTTGTCGTCAATAACATTCTCGACTGTACAACGTCTCTGAATGTCTAAAGCAATCTTTGGTTTTATTTTTAAATCTTTTGCTACCTTTTCAACTTCAGGTAACAATTCCTCGGCCCAAAGAACTTCTTGAACAATCCTTAAAGGAATTCCTAAACGTTCTTTAATTTCTTTTCTTCCTAAACCATAATCTAAGTGAAGAGCTTTTATTGTATCTGAAATATCAGACGCTGATGTTGGAACTCTTCCTTCGTTTTCCATTAATGATATTGCTTGACCGATTACTACAGGAACTTCAGCATCTATGATATTTGCTTTGATTTTTTCCCAGCCGAGATTTGTGGCTGCAGTTAGTCTTCTTTGTCCATAAATAATGTCATATTTAAATGGCAATTCGTCACTAGCCTTACAAATCAATACGGGATGGAAATTTGTGCCTGCTACTTCTAGCATCTCTTCTAATTCTTCAATCTTTTCTTCTACATTGCTGTATCGAACCTGATATGAATTGATTCCAATATCTTTAATAAGAACATCTTGCTCTGAAGATTTCTGAGATAGCCATTTTGCTACATCTAAATCAAGTTTATCAGCCATTTTCTCCTCCTATTATAAACATTAAATCTTCTTCACTAAATTTATTAGTTTTTGGAGTTACCTCTTCTACTATTTTATTGAACAAATCTTTTTTTTCAAAAAGTAGTTGCTCTATTCTTTCTTCAATTGTATTTTGAGTAACAAACTTAATTACATGAAGAGATCCCTCTCTTCCGAATCGATCGGCTCTACCTATCGCTTGTTCTTCAACAGCTGGATTCCACCATCTATCAAATAAAATTAAAGTATCTGCCTCTTGAAGGTTTAATCCAACTCCGCCTGCTTTTAAAGATATGAGAAGTATTTCAAACTCATCTGAGTTTTTAAAGTTTGAAATAATTTCATCTCTTTCAGATTGAGACTGACCTCCCGAGTAAATTTGAGTTTTATATCCTTCAAACTTTCTTTTTAAATACTTTAAAGTTTCAACATATTGAGAAAAAATAATTATCTTTTCACTCAGGAGCTTTTTCTCTTCCAAAATTTCTAAAATATAATCTGCCTTTGAAGACTCCTCACTATATGAGTCAAAATTTACTATTTTTTTCAACTCGGTAATAAGAGCTAAAATTCCTGAAATTTTTTCTTTCTTATCCAATTGTTTAATATACTTATATTGCTCACTTCTAGTATTTTCATAAGTAGTCCATTGTTTAGGTGATAGTCTAATTCTTATTGTCTGCTCAATAATGTCAGGTAATTCTGTAAGAACATCTCTCTTTCTTCGTCTTATAGTGAATTTATCAATCTTTTCTTTAATTTCACGGGGGAAATCATATTTACTAATAGTTTTTGGCTTAACAAAACCAAAGATTGATGCAATATCTTCAATGTTATTTTCCAATGGTGTACCAGTTAATGCCCAAGAATAGGTTCTTGGAATTTTTTTAATATTTCTTGCTGTTATTGATGAATCATTTTTAATTCTCTGCGCCTCATCTAAAACTACTAAATCATAGAATTTTTTGTCAACAATTGAGTCGAGATCGTTTCGTATGGACTCATATGAAACTATTTGAACTGGAGACTGCATGGAGTAAAGCGTTAATCTTTTCTTTTGATTGCCATAAATAATTTTTGGCTTTATAGCACCACCCCATATACTAAATTCATAAACCCAGTTACTAATTAAAGATACGGGTACAACAATTAAACAATTTTTAATCTCTTTTTCTTGAAATAAAATTCTTATTGAAATAATGGTTTGAATTGTTTTTCCTAAACCCATTTCATCAGCAAGGAGAATATTTTTTTGAGTAACTAAAAAATTTACTCCCTCTGATTGATAATCTCGCAAAGGAAAAGGTAGTTTTGAAATTATTTTAGTTTTGTATTCCACAATCTATTTTAAGCTTTTAATAGTTTCTTTTAAAATGTAAATATATATGAATAGTTTTGGTAAAACAGCAATAGGAAAAGTAACAGCCTTTGATCCAGTTACCAAAGAAGGCATTATTTACATAAAAGATACAAAAGAAAATGTCATAATTCAAGACAGAGCAAATAAAAAAGACCCTCTCATATTCACACTTTTAGAAGGCGATGAATTTAAATTTCGATATGCCGAAGCAAAAGATAAAAAAGTTTATATTTCGCATCTTCTCAACGATGATGATCAAACTCACATCAAAGAAATTGTACTAATTAGATATGCTCTTAAATTTAATTTGATAGAAATACGAGTTCAAGACTTAGTTGAAAAACTTGGATTTATACAAAAAGGCACTATGGAGTTTTTACAAAAATTAAAAAGTAAAGGATCTCTTGATTACAGAATCACCGGTCCTGGAGTATTTGCTATTGATATTAAATCGAAAGATATTACTGTACAAAATGAAAACAAAATTCACCTATCTCCAATTCAACAACTTTACCAAAAAGCAGATAGCTTATCTAAACATCAATATATAGAATTTCAAAAAGCAATGGATATTGACTCGTTAAGATTAAAATTTTTGGAAATATCTTGGGATGAAATAGTAATAATTCTTAACAAAAGACATGAAATAAATTTAAATGAAAATAATAAAAATTTAAATACTACAGATAATTTAGAAAATAGTAAGACTAATAAAAATACTGATGAATTAGAAAGAGATCAAAATCTTTTTCAATTTGGAATAGCTGAAACAAATAAAGAACGTGACTTAAGATTCGAACAACTTAGAAAAGAAAAAGAAGCAAAAGAACTTCAGCTGAATAATCAAAGAGAGCTTAACAAACTAGCAACTGGATTTTTTGAAACGAATCAAGAAAGAGAAAAAAGAGAAAAATTAGAAATACTTATTGCCAAAAAAAAGAAAGAAGAAGAAGAACGCGAGAAAGAATTGCTTAATGAAAAAAAGAAAAATTTTGATGAAACAGGAGTATATGAAACTAATAAAGAACGGACTACAAGAGAACTTAGTGCTGAAACAATTTTGGTTGATCCTGATGAGATTGATGCGAGAAATAAAAGAAGGCAATATTCAGACCAGAAAAAAATATTTGTCAAAAAGCTAAAAATTGGTGATTACCTAAAAGCTGAAATAATTAACGTTACTGACAATGTTTACTGGGTAGAAGTAAAAGGATTTAAAGCAATAATTCCAAGAAAATTAGTTTTATCTTACCAAGGAGAATTTAAATCAGGTGAAAATATTCTTACAGAGGTAGTTGGGATAGATTATAAAAGGCTCCATATAACCCTTAAACCTGCTGCGAAAAAACCTGCTGCGAAAAAACCTGCTGCGAAAAAACCTGCTGCGAAAAAACCTGCTGCGAAAAAACCTGCTGCGAAGCAAAATTCTAATATGTTAGAAATATTTTTTGATAACTTTTCATTACTAGAAAAAAATAAAAGTAGCACTAAATTGTTTGGTGATTATGTGAAAAGCGCTCTAAAAATTTATGGACCAATAGAAACATCTTTGACTTTTCCTGCAAACAAAAATAAGATTAGATTAATTAATAGTGGAATTGAAAGTGGATGGCTAAATCAAGAAGGATTAATGACAGTTGTTATTAATGATTACAATACTACTGCTGAACTTTTGTTTTTAATTAATAAATATGTTCAACCAAGTAATAGAAGTAATTGCTATAGAAAACTACCAGAAGCTGTGCCATTATTCCTTGAACACGAATTAGTTAAACAGCATAAAAGAACTCTTAAAAAAAGTTTTGAAATATTTTTAGAATATACTCAAAAAACTGGCAAGAATCCATGGAAAAAATTTCATGACCCTGAAATTATTGAATATCTTAATAAAGTACAGAGAGCTAAGATAAATTTTTGAATAATTTAATAATTTAGTTTAATTAATGAGTTATTTTTGCTTGAAAGATGCTTTAAGCAAGTGCATTATTAAAGTATGTCTATTTTAAATTTTATTTACATACCTCTAATTATCATATTGTTATTTTTAGTAATTTATTATTTCAATAAATTCAAAAACATTGAAAAAGAAGTATCCAAAAAAGACATCTTACTCGAAAAGTCTTATAGTTTTTTAAATGATTACTCACAGGTGCAAATTCAATCTGAAGAAGAATTTGAAAAAGCCATTAATGAATTTTCAGATCCAAATTGGCTTAGTTATAGAAATGTTAGATGGCAATGGAGAAAAGGTGGCTCAATCAACAATCCTCTAGAGGAAGGAGAAGTGGATTTTTTACTAGTCCATAAAGAATTGGGAGTAGTCCTTATTGAAGTAAAGGGTGGAACTGGTTGGAGTTATGATGCAACAAAAGATAATTGGACTGTCAATACTGCGAATGGTCCTAAGGATGCACCTGGACCCTATAATCAAATTAGTAGAAATGCTGCTGGATTAAGAAGCAGAATTCAATCTGAATCAAAATCAATGGGTATTAAGAATTTTAGACCTCCAGTCAATAAATTTGTAGCTTGGACAAATGTATCATCATCAGAGAGTAAATTTGGATTTTTAGCAGATGACAATAACACAATATTTGCAGAAGAACTAAACGATCCTCTTAAACTAGAGGAGAAAATTAAAAGACAATTTACTAATCAGGATTATTCAGACAATGACCTTATAAACTTATTTAGAAAAATATTAAACAATAATGTTAAAGGTTTTTCATTAGTTTCTTACAACGGCAAGCTCAAAAGTAAAGTAGAGAAGCTTTCAGAAGATATTTTTAAAACATACTATGACATAACAAACCCTGACTATAAGAAAGTTAAGATTCAAGGAATTCCAGGAACTGGAAAAACTTTTTTGGCAACTAAACTTGCTGAGCATGAATCAGTAGCTGGTAATAAGGTTTTGTTTTTATGCTACAACTTACTTTTGGGCCAGAAACTGCAAGAAAATCTCAGTGATTATGAAAATATAGAAGTATTTACATTTGAAAGTTTTATCAACAAACTTGGAATTAGTTACGATGATATGGTTGAAAATGGAGATGAGAAATCAAAATTAAAAAATTTAGATAAAAATAAAGAAATTGCATATCTTAAAAATGCTTTAGAAGATGCTCTTGTCGAAGCAGATGAAATTTTTCAATTTAACACTCTAATCATTGATGAAAGCCAAGATATTTCTGAAGAATTTTGGGATTTTTTTACTGAATTGGTTATTGCCAAGAATGCAAAATGGGTTGTTTGTTATGACAAAAATCAAAGAATTACCCATGTAAATTGGAAACCCCCTGAGTATTTAGATACTCC
>Ga0181584_10004074_pt1 | contig 11082 bp, 6 predicted proteins | sample 071ome_30_FD_132462 | JGI IMG/M metagenome (GOLD analysis project Ga0181584, IMG submission 132462) | Coastal salt marsh microbial communities from the Groves Creek Marsh, Skidaway Island, Georgia - 071406AT metaG (megahit assembly) | ecosystem: Environmental > Aquatic > Marine > Intertidal zone... | reverse complement strand
GCCCATCATACACCAGGCCCTGGGAGGCGGTGGGTTCGGATTTGTCGAGGGTGTAGCGAATCTCAGCCTCCGGCACGGCCGTGGTCAGGACCAGAGTGACCGGCCCCTGATAGAAACCCCTTGGCGCGCTGAACCCGGGCTCAGGCAGCATTTCGCTGAGCTGGTTCGACATATTGGGAGCACCGGGGGTCGGCTCGGCAAAGTAACCCAGTGCTCCATCAGGGCTACGGCCGTAGCTGAAATCCATCCGTTGTTCAGGAAATCGATCACCCAGATCGCTGACCCGCTGACGCGGAAGTTCGGGGCTGAAGAGGCCGAGAAACTCACCCCCTCGACTGAGTTGAAAGTTGGTGTGGGGGGAGCCCCCAAGGCGCGCGTTGGGGCGATCCTTGGCCGAGGCATGAACCACCAGGTAGCCACCCGGTTCGATTTGGTTCGAATCAAAGACCCACTTACCAGGGAGGGTGGGGTCATCGCTCAGGGACCATCCGCTGAGATCCACGGCAAAGGGGTTGGTGTTGTGCAACTCGATCCAGTCCACCCGCTCACGGTCGTCGTCGGTCAGACCGTTTTGGTTGGATGCCAGGATTTCAGAAATCACCACTCCCTGGTAGCGCACGCGCGCATCAACGGTGTAGCTCCAGGATTCCGGCTGCAGGGCATTGGGCTCGGCAGCCAGATCTTCCACTCCGTGCTGAGGGCTCCAGGTCAACTGAGCCTCGCCTTCCTCCGAAGGAGCAAAGAAGAGTTGATAGGGCCCGGCACCGGTGCCGACCACCGAGGTTGCGGCCTGGCCGTTGAGCAGAAGGTCGCCGGGGTCCAGGCCTTGGATGGGTTCGGAAAATAGTAAACGCACCGAAGAGCAGGCGCTGAGTGCCTGACCGGGCCGGGGAAAGATATCGATGATGTGGGGTGCGTTTTCATCGAGCAGTTGGTAGAGACGGGTTTCCGAGGCGGCTTGACCGTCAAAAGGGTTGGGGGTTCGGGCCAGATCGGCGATACCGGTTTCCTGCTCCCACCGCAGGGTCAGACTCCCGGGTTCGGGCGGTGCGAAGCCGAAGCTCCAGGTATCTCCGCGACCGCTCAAGCTCTGAGCTGGAACACCGTTGAGGGTCAAATCGCGGGCTTCGACTCCCTGAACCGGTTCGGAAAATTGCACGGTCACTTCACGAAAATCCTCCACCAGACCGGGAGCCGGATCCACCGCAATGACCACGGGTGCTTCCGCATCCAGACCCTCGTAAACAAGTTCGGGGTGCAGCACGAAGTCGCTGCTTCCCAGGGTGGTGTTGAAACCCTGGATGGCAACGATGTTGCGGCCCGGGACCAGGTGCTCGATGCCCGCATCCAGGGAAAACGTTTCAAATGCTCCCGACTCATGACTGCCGGTGGCCAGGCTATCGAGCTGAATGGCGTTAGGAGCATTGGCCGAACGCACCCGTCGACCATTGATCCACAGGGCAAAACCATCATCGTAGTCGATATTCAGGGTCAGTGCTTCTATCTGGTCCGGGGCAGACACCTGAAACGAACGACGAATGAAGAAGGTGGAGTAGGTGTTCTGCATGCCTTCGATGAGAGTGCCTCCCTCCCCGTCTCCATACCGAAACGGAGCAGGCCCCTCTTGCCAGTTGGCATCCGAAAAGTTCGCTTCCACCCAAAAGGGCGCCTGGAGCGAAGGAGCCTCCTCCCCGGGCCAGTAGGACCAGGTCGCTTCAGTGGGGATGAGCGTCGCAGAGCGAGCGCTTGAGACACCGGCCACCATCACCAGCCAAAGCGATGCCACAAGAAGAAGAGGTTTTCGGATCGTCATCAGGGTCAATGAAAGCATCTTCCATGCAAGATTCAGCACAAAAAAACAAGAGTGTGACAAATGAACTCATCAGCAACCAAAAAGCGACGCGCCAGTGCTAATCGAGCTTGAATTTCATGGTGACCACGGCCCGCACCTTCTTGTCGATAGTGCGGGTATCATAGAGACCCCCTCCCGAAGTTTCGGTCGAATGAGGCCCGGTGATCTGAAACACCCCTTGAGAAGCAGAGACAATCCCCTTGACCCGACTGCCCGTACTGGTGGCCAGTCGATCGGCGCGGAGACGCGCATTGGCCGAGGCTTGTTCCAACAGATCCAGTTTCAAAGGCTCCAGAGCGGTGAAGTAAAAATCGGGGGCGTAGGAAGTAAACCCAAGGCCACGACTGATGAGTATCGAGGCATCCTTGGAGAGCTTCTTGATCAGCGCGACATCGGTAGATTCGACGGTGATGCGCTGACTTAGGGAGTAATGATCGATCTCGGAAGTCTGGGCACCTCGCGCATCCCGCTTGTAGGAGGTTGAAACCGAAATGGTGGCCAGCTCAGTTTGAGTTTCCTCGATACCTTGATCTTTCAGGTAATCCAGAGCCTGTTGGGTCTGCTCTCCCAGTAAAGCGTAGCCTTGGGCCAAATCCAGAGATCGAATGGAAATCGAAGAGGTCCACATGGCCAGATCGGAAACGATTTCCATTTCGGCCACTCCCTTAACTAGGATGCCCTCCTGATCCTTGCGCATTTGCTGCAGCGAACGCCCCAGGATGATGGAGGAAAGCACGCAGGCCAGGAGAAGGATCAAGGCCACCCCCTTGCCAAGAATCTGAATGGTTTGGTTCATGGAAAGGTGATAGCGCAGAAAGCGTTCTCATGGCAATGCGCCATCCACTGAATGAGGCTCCCTCAGGGCAATTCCAGCGCAATTTTGGCGAGATAAATGGAGGTCTTGCCTTCATGGCTGCTGTAGTAGCTTATCCACAGAAGGCCATTACGCATCACCATACCGGGATAGCTGGAGTCGCCCCCACTGGGGAGCTTGAGCAAGGGATGGTAGTAAGCCTCTTCGACATCAATCCACCCAAGCTCCGTCCACTGCTCCTGCCATCGGGTGCCATCAGACTGCGGATAGCGTCGCACCGCGGCCAGAAGGTGTCCACTGGAGAGCAGACACAGGGAAGGCCCGCCCACCTTGACATTCAGGCGCTGCCATTCCCAGTCACGATAAGGCGGGGCAGCTTTGCCGAGCAGCGCCCGGGCGCTGTGTTCACTGGCGAACTCACCGGCGTGATCCATCCGCAAGAGCATGATAGCTCTTTCATCGGCGGTAAACACCATGGCGTGTTCATTGCTTTTATCCCCCGGAGGTCTGAGATGGTCGACCCAGAGTTCGTAATCCTGGCCATCGGTGGTACGGTAAAGGCGGGTCCGATCCTGCGCTCCCCACTGATAACCCAGCGCAAGGCCCTGATGCTCCTTCCACGTGGTCTGCCAGAGCCAGTAGCCAAAGTCCGCCACGCGTCGCGGCGGACTCCAATCCATTCCATTGGAGGAGAGAAATACCACGGATTGATTGTTGCGGCGCTCTGCGTCCTGGCGATCCACATCGTACTCCACCGAATTGAGCAACAGCTCCCCCCCCGGGGTGATGGAGAGCTTGGCGTCTCGCAAGTCCAGGCCTTCGCTTTCCAAAAGTCCTGCTGATTCCCATGCTTCACCCTCTTTGGAATGAAGGATGCGCACCTTGCCATAATCGCCCTTCTGAGCATGCCCCGAACCTTCCCGGAATGCGCAGAACCATTGGCCCTTGTAATACTCCAGATCGGTGAAGGCATTGTGGGGTGCGGCATCCCAGATTTTCCGCACCTCGAGTAGCTTGGCCTGGATACCCTCGGCCGCGATGCGACCCCCACCCAACCACAGAAGCCCCGTTGCCAACCACCAGCATCCCGCCGGGAGGAAAGCATCCAAGATCCAGGACTTATTCCTTATCCGGTGCATCAGAATCCTTTCCACGTGCACGAGCTTTTTCTCGAATGGCGTGACGCACCTCATCCAACCTGGAAGGCCATTCAAAGGAAGGAGCCTTGGATGGATCATAGCCCTCGAGGTGGCCAGTGAGTCGCGTGGCAGGTTTGGTGTAGGTCAGCACCGTATCCCGGAAAATTTCCTCACACAGGGCCGCCAGGGCTGGGTCGTAATCCCAGAGCTCCTTGCGGGTGTCGACATGATTGTGGTCGTGATCGGGAGGTCGGTTGTTGTCAAACCAGGACTGAACGCCCTCGGCAAAATATTCATGATGATTGACCGAAGCATATTTGCCTTTCCAGAGGTCTTTGGCCATCGCCGCTTCGTAGGCTTTCTTGAGCCGACCATCAAAGGTCGGATCCACCTTGGGCATGCCCCGAAGGTGGATGTTGTGCGCAAATTCATGAATGAGAATGTTCTCGGCCTGGTAGGGATCCCCCTCATAACCCAGAAGGTTTTCTTCCCCACAACTGCAGTAAGGATCGGTGGCAGAGCCACCCGTCCCTCGGGCTCGAGCATCCCAGAAATCCTTGGGAGTAAAGTGAGCGAATTCGGGGAGATCGGTGGTGAACTCGTTGTGGGCCAGAATCACCATCCGGGACCCACTCTCCACCATTGCCTCCTTGATGTCCGGCCTTTTGTGTAACATGCGATCGATCAGATAGGCAGCTTCCTTGACCGCGTAATCATTGACCTGATCGGAGGCCAGCACCGGATATCCTTTGGCATCGACATACTTGCTGTAGAAGTCGGGCGCCTTCATCGAAGCGGGCGGTGCGAGGACGGGGTAATCCTGGGAAGGGTTTTGAGCCTGAGAGACCCAGGCCAGCTGGCAAAGCCATGAGGTAGCAGCATAGGTCAACATTTGCAGCAAGTTGGTTTTCATTGGTAATATCATTTTTGAACAGGTGCGGCACGAGGCACAAAAAGCAATTGATCGAAACAACATTCCCATCAAGGGTTGGGCTCGGCCTGATACTTGCGATTCCTTGGCCCGAAGTCACTGTTGTTCACCCCGTCCGGATCGGTCAGGGGTGGTGGCCTCAGCCCACTGGCCGCCATCACTTCATGAATGGCGTCGATAGTCTCAAAGGAGGGTTTGAAATTCCCCGGACGAAAGCCTTCGGCAATCAGCAGGGGTGTCCATCCGTGTTTATCGGGTTGATTCCAGACATCGATACGAGCGCCGCGATCGGCCAGGAAAGTCACGACTTTTGGAAGATTCTTGTAGGCGGCAGCGTGCATGGCTGTTTCTCCATTGGCATCCACGGCGTTGACGTCCTCGCCGATCGAGATCAACCAGTCGAGTGCCTTCAACACTTCTGACTCCGTACCGGCCACCTCCCCTGCTGCCAGGGTGCCCAGACCCGCTGCGGCAATCAGGGGCGTCACTTCATCCACGGTGAGAATGGAAGGATCGGCACCGAGCGCGTGCAGGAGTTTGAGGAGGGCCAGATCCGCCGTGCGTGCCGCCAGGAGAAAGGGGGTTGCTCCCGTCTTGTTCAAGGCACCCAGACCCGCACCTGCTTTGGGATGGGGAAGGTTCACGTCGGCACCCATTTCCACGAGCTGGCGTACGAAGTCGAGTGAAGTCAGGTCTCCGGTCGTATCCGGAGGTGGCATCCCGTTGACGCCTTCCCCATGATCGGGTTTACGCACCCAGCTGATGGCGTGCAAGGCAGCGTATCCTGCCGAAGTGTCATTGGGGCGCGCCCCGGCCTGAACCAGTGCGATGGCCATCTCAAAATGACCATTTTCAACCGCCATCAGAAGAGGGGTCATCCCCCTGGGAACGCTGCGGCCATTCCGTTTTTCGGGTGACATGGTCTCATTGACATCCACACCCGCCTCCAGCAGCACCCGCACCACATCCATCTTGCCCTCGCGAATGGCGAAGGTAAATGGGGTAAAACCCCCTCGCAGGGGTTGGCGAAAATCAGCGCCTTGTGCCACCAGCCAGGAGACGACTTCAGCATGCCCTTGAGCTGCAGCCCACATCATCGCTGTCTGGCCCCTGTCCTCTCGGGTGTCCAGATCCGCTCCCCTCTCATACAAGGCCTCCACCGCCTTGAGGGAACCTGAGCGCGCCGCAGCCATCAGGGCCGTCTGGCCGCCTGTCTGACGCGTATCCGGATCGGCCCCTGCCGCCAGCAACTGCTTCACCATGGGTGCGTCTCCATTGCGGGAAGCCAGCCAGAGTGCGCTCACGCCATAGCGATTGACCGCCGTCACGTTGGCATGAGCCTCGATCAAATACTGGGCCGAAAGAGCCTCTCCCTGAAGAGCTGCCAAGTGAAGGGCTGTGCTCCCGTCAGGCTGAACCTCGTTGGGGTCCGCGCCTCCATCCAACAAGGCCTTGAGTTGTGCAGGGGCCTGCTGGCGCACCGCTTCCATCACGGGCGAGGCCGCCTCCGTGATCAGGGTCGAGATCCACAACAAGAGCACCAGCGTCTTCATCACACCGACAGTGGGAAGAGTTCTTCCAGCTTACCATCGCTGTCGGCAAAGGCATCCAACCGCACCCCAACACGATCTAGAAGGCTCAAGTGCAGATTGGCCAGCGGTGTCGGCTGGTTGTATCGAATATGTCGATTGCCCCGCATGCCCGTGGCAGCTCCACCTGCGACCAAGGTCGGAAGATTGGTGTGGTCATGGATGTTGGGGTTACCAATGCCACTTCCGTAGAGCAGCAGCGTATTGTCCAACAAGGATCCGTCCCCATCGGGTGTGGCCTTGAGTTTTTGCACATACTCCGAGAAGAGGGAAACATGGAACTGGTTGATCTTGGCCATACGAGCGATCTTATCGGGATCGTTACCGTGATGGGAAAGCGGATGATGGGGATCCGGGACGCCTATCTCGGGGTAGGTACGATTGCTGGTCTCTCGAGCCAATTGAAAGGTGATCACACGGGTGACATCTCCCTGATAAGCCAGACACTGAAGATCGAACATGAGACGGGCATGGTCCGCATAAGCGGCCGGCACGCCGATGGGTCGGTCCAGATCCGGCAGTGGATGATCTCCTACTGAGGCCTCGGCCTGTTGGATGCGGCGTTCGACCTCACGAATGGTCTGGAGATAATCATCCATGCGGGCTCGATCCGCCGCGCCCAGATCGCGCTTGAGACGAGCCACATCCTGGCGAAAGGCATCCAGCAGACTGGCTCGCTCCTTCAGGGCTGCCTGTCGCTCCTGCGCGCTTCCACCATCGCCAAAGAGAGACTCAAAGACCATGCGAGGATGCGCCTCGGCTGGCAGTGGCGTGGTGGGCGTCGACCAGGAAAGATTATTTTGATACACGCAGGCATAGCCATTGTCGCACTGACCCACGGTCTGCATCAAATCCATGGAGAGCTCCAGCGAAGGCAACTGAGTGTGCAGCCCCAGCTGCTTCGCCGCCACCTGATCCACTGTCGTGCCCAGGTAATAATCATTGCCTTCGGTGTGTCGGGCCTTGGCAGCACTCAGGAACGAGGAGTTGGAGGTCGCATGCGAACCGGGATAGGCGTTGGCAAGCTCCATATTGGTCAGCACGCTCAACTGGTCCTTGACCGGCTCGAGCGATTGCAGAATGGGAGAGAGTTGCGAAAGATCTCCTTCACTACCCGGGGTCCAGCGAGATTCATCGCACCCCATGGGCATGAAGACAAACCCAAGCCGCTTGGCTTGACCCAGTGGCGTCTTGGAAGCAGCTGATGCGGCAGGAATCATGGCATCGAGCATGGGAAGGGCCATTGTGGCCCCGACGGTTCTCAGGAAGGTGCGTCTGGGCAGTGCTTTTTTGGTCAGGATCATGGTCGAGTCTTTCTATATTGAAAGGGTTGGCTTTGGATAATGGACTGTATCACGGAATGGAATCGAAAGTCATCTTTTTCTGCCTCCACGAGGATCTGGCGAATCGCCGGGGCATCGCTGGGTTCGATGCCTCGGCCGAGTGCAAAGGTCAGGAGTTTGGAAACCATCGTACCGACAAACAATTCAGGTCGATCCACCAGCACCTTTTCCAATCCTTCCACCCCCGTGAAGGTGCTGCCGTCGGGGAATCCCCCGGAGGCATCCACATACTGAGAACCCTCTCGCTCGCGCCATCGGCCCACTGCATCGTAATGCTCCAGCGAGAAGCCGATTGGGTCCATCACGTCGTGGCAGCTGGCGCAGGCCGGATTGGCACGATGCTCCATCAATCGCTCCCGCACGGGCAGCGAGGCATCCACCACCGACTCCTCAAGGGCGGGCACATCTGGAGGAGGAGGGGGTGTGGCCACTCCAAGCAGATTGTCCAGAATCCAATGGCCACGCAGGACCGGTGAGGTGCGGGTGGCATAGGAGGTCACCGAGAGAATACTCCCTTGTCGCAACAATCCGCCACGATGCATTTGAGGGGTGAGGGCAACTTTTCGGAAATGATTGCCGTGAACTCCCTCGATGCCGTAGTGCCTGGCCAGGCGCTCATTGAGATAGGTGTGATCACTCTGGATCAACTCCAGCACGCTGCGGTTTTCTCGGAGCACCTCTTCGAACAACCGCTCCGTCTCCTGACGCATGGCCTGACGGAGGTTTTCATCAAAGTCGGGAAAGCGTCTCGCATCCGGAGTGAGGCTTTCCAGGTTCCGCAAGTAGAGCCACTGATCGGCGAAGTTGGTGACCAGACGCGCTGACCTGGGATCTACCAACATCCGCTTGACCTGCTTGGCGAGTTCATCAGGCTGGCGCAAGAGCCCCTGTTCGGCCGATGCCAACAAGGGTTCGTCCGGTACACTGCTCCAAAGCATGAAGGAGAGACGCGAAGCCAATTCGATATCCTTGAGTCGATAAGGCGTGTTGGGTGGCACTTCGGTGGGATCGCGTTCGACCTTGAAGAGAAAATCCGGGCTGATCAGGACAGCACTCAGAGCCGCTTCCATGCCCGCCTCATGCCCCTGTGAGCCGCTCGCTTCCTGATAGAACTGCATGGGCTGATGCAGTTCTTCTTCTCCCACCGGGCGCCGGTAGGCTTGGCGCATGAAGGAGGCCAAGTGCTCTCTTGCCTGTTCCGGACCGCCGGAGGAGGACGCCCAAGCTCCTCCGAGTAATTTTTCTCGGCTGGGAGTGCGCCCTGCCCCTTCAATTTCAAACGGTCCGTTGACACTCAACTGATAGATGGCAGGGCTGAGCCGAGGGTGACGGTGCATGTTGAAAGCCACGCTGTAGGGACGTCGTTTGCGCTCCAGCAACGCATCGGAATGATCGACGAAAGTCACCCCTACTTCGTGAAGACCTGCCTGGACAGGGATCCGAAGGGTCAGATCACGATCAACGCTCTCGTAATCCATGCGAACCTTCGGGGGAGCGACGGTGAATCGTTTCACCAGATGACCATCCATCAACAGATCCAATGCGTAGGTGCCGTTGAGACCCTCGATCTCCTCATTTCGGTCGCGCGCCAGTCGCACTTGAAACTCATATTCAGCATCGTGCGTGAAATGATGACGGACCAAAAGGCCGCCTCGGGTGCCTTCCGGCAAACCTTCCACATGAGATTCCTGCGTGACATCCGCAGGAACGCGATAGGTCTGTCCTCCTGGTTGGGTCGCACGGGCCCCCATGGCCAGGCGGCTGATGCGCTGTGCGGCAGTGATGTAGCGGTTGAGCAAGGTCGGTGAAAGATTGGCAACGGTCACATTGTCGAACCCATGACTGGACTCATCCCTGGGGAGCCATCGGGTCGTATCCACATGGAGGCCAAGGAGGTCCTCAATGGCGTATCGATACTCGGTGCGGGTCAGACGACGAAAGGTTTCCGTGCGCCCGGGGTTGGGATGTTCGGCTGCATGCGCATCCAGTTGCCGGGTCAAGGTCTGGAGCATAGAGCGGTAGCCCGCTTCATCGGGGCGTGCTTTGCCCAAAGGCGGCATCTGACGAGACTGTAATTTGCTCACCACCCGCTCCCATCGATCGATTTGCTGGCCCAGATCTGCGGCCAGCATGGATTCCAGGTCGAGATCTCCCTTGCGAGACTCGCTGTCGTGGCAGTCGAGACAATAGCGATCGAGCCCATCTTTCAGGATGTCCTGAGCCCCGGCAGCCCAGGCAAGCCACGGGATCAGACAAAGGTGTAAAAGGCGCCAAATCATCGGGTTGAGTAGGATTTTCTGTTTATGAAGAACCCGTGTCAATGGTGGATTACACTTGCAAAAGCTCTGCATTGAGAGATCCGAAATGCTGATCAGTGATATCGAACCCTACCTAAAATACCCTCAGGCGACAGATGATCGACTCACACTATTGCCTTCCCTCATCGCCGAGAGAACAAATCCGAGAGGATGAATTCCTGAATCAAATCTCGCAGGGGATAGGCATGATCGCCATGGGCATCAACCATCGCCTCGATGCTTTCCATATCATCCACCGTGATCATGCGTCGAAGGGCATAGGTTGCCAGCTGCTCCATGAAGGCCAAAGCCAGGGTTCTTGGGTCCTCCACCAAAAGCTTCTTGAATGCCTGATGATTCTGGAAGGATCGCCCATCGGCCAACGTTCCACTGGCATCGACCTTGGGTAGATCCCCGGTGCCACCGCGGACCGATTCCACCTCACGCCAGCGCCCAATGGCATCGAAGTGCTCAAAGGCCAACCCGAGGGGATCCAACTTGGCATGGCAGGATCGGCAATTGGCATCGGTGGCGTGAGCCTGGATTTGATCTCGAATCGTGATCTTGGGCTGGCCATCGCTGACGGGTTCGAGGGGGTCCACATTGGGGGGCGGTGGGGAAGGCTTGGTGGCCAGGATGACCTCTGAGAGCCAGGCCCCTCGATGAACCGGTCGATGACGAGTGCCATCAGAAGTCAATGAAAGGATCGATGCATGGGTCAACATGCCTCCCCGAGACGCATGAGGGGGCAAGTCGACTCGGGCCCAATCGGTCGGATGGGCCACGGGCAGTTGATAGTGCTCTGCCAGGCGCGGATTGAGCAGAGTCCAGTCCGAGTCCACCAGTTCAGCGATGGGATGGTTGCCGCGAAACATTTCGGCAAAATAGGCCTTGGTCTCATGGATCATACTCTCTTCCAGCCACGGCCCGTATCGGGGATAGAGCTCTGGATCGGGTTCAAACATGCCCACACGATGCAACTGAAGCCACTGCGAAGGGAAACTCTCCAAAAATCGATCGATCTTCGGGTCCTCAAACATGCGCTGGACTTGCGCTTCCACACCTGAGGGCGTCGTCCATGCACCGCTTTGAGCCACATCAAGGAGTGCCGCATCGG
>Ga0181584_10004073_pt1 | contig 11083 bp, 9 predicted proteins | sample 071ome_30_FD_132462 | JGI IMG/M metagenome (GOLD analysis project Ga0181584, IMG submission 132462) | Coastal salt marsh microbial communities from the Groves Creek Marsh, Skidaway Island, Georgia - 071406AT metaG (megahit assembly) | ecosystem: Environmental > Aquatic > Marine > Intertidal zone... | reverse complement strand
TGGCTATACCCCTCTCGCGCCATAAAACCCATTATAGTCCAGTCGCTCGATCAGGCTGGACAGGCAGTCCACGTCGTCGCGATCCCTCCTGCGGGCAGCGCCCTGCCCCTTCCTGGAGTCCTGGCAGGCGTCGACGAGCAGCGCCAGAAAGTCGGCGCACCTCGTCTTGAAGTTGATCGACAGGTCCTTGAGCTGCGATTCGAATTGAGGGTTGGTCAGGGCCGCATCCAGAACAGCGCGAATTCGGCGGGACTTGAAACGCCGTCGCTCCGACGGGTTGTCGCCGCAGCCCTCGGCGGCCCGGTCGAGGGCCACGTAGTCCACGTCCAGGTGGCTGAAAGACAGCTTCACGAACTCGAGTGCTAGCTCCTCAACTTTGAAGAGCGCCGGTGGCAGCTTGAGCTTCCTGGATAAGAAGAGGCCCTTCATGGCCTTTTCCAAGAACGCCAGGTGGTGGGCGGCCATCTCGTCGACGTTGGCGCTCTTCTTCAGGTTGTCTCCGAGCGACTTCCAGAGCGGATCCAGGAGCTCAAATGACGAGTACAGCAAGTACTCCCTGAAAAAGTGCATCATGCTCTGGCACGTGTTGTACGCCAGCATCAGGTTGCTCATGGCCGGGTTGGACAAGCGCGGGGGCTCTCCTCGCGCGCCGCCGCCGCCGCCACTGCCGCCAACGTCTTGCGCAATGCCACCCCCGCGGCCGGCCCTGCCGTCCGCCCCCGGATCCCGCTCGACCCGCTCGGCCAGGGACTGGCGGCGGGACGCCCGGCGCTCAAAGTTGGCGAGGTTGCGAGTGACTTGGTACAACTTGCACGTCTTGTTCAGCTCGCGCTCGACCCACTTGAGGTCGAAAAGGTGCTTGAAAAACGCCTGGTACTGGGCCATGGCCGTGTCTGGCGAAACGACAACCAGCGGCCACGGTACCTTGTAGTAAAGCATGGCCAAGTTCCTCGCAGGCGCCTTGGATTTCTCCGTGCTGGAGACTGACATCGAATGGATGGGTTTGAGCTGCGAGGCAGCGCTCATTCCGGCGTCCCCGTGGGCCCCGGCCGCGCGTGCGTTCCTCGTCAGGTCGAGCACCAGCTGGTGCAGCGACTTCGAGCCGTACACAATCTGAAGCGAAGCCGCAATCGGATCTTGAGATGCGCTGCTTGCCTGCACCGACAGCTGGAGCACGTCCTGGAGCTGCTGCATGGGGATGTTGGTCGACTTGAGGTCCATGTCCCCGGCATCCATGAAGGCGAGAAAGAGGTCTCCCTGCGCCGTCAAAAAGTACTTTCTCAAGGCCTCGAGGCCATGAAGAACCTTGTGATCGTGTAAAACGCGCACAGAAGCCGCTGAAGCAGCCTGATACGCCTCCCGGATCCTCAGCAGATACTTGCCATCCTCGTCGTACTCGAGCCGCACGCCCTTCCCAAGGGGACGCTCCAACGCGCCTCCGCATGTCCTGATCAGGTCCAGATATTTCCCCGTGTTCAGAATCTCTTTCAAACAGCCCTCGAGGAAGGACGGCACGTCCAGTGCCCCCGTCCCGTCCCGCTTCCGCACCCCGAACTTGTCGGTCCAGTACGTCGATGATGTCGGGGGTGCCGACGACGACAGCACCCGCGTCGAGTCCGCCGAGGCTGTCGTCGGGCCCTCATCGAGGCTCTCGTTCTGGGTAATCACGAATTCGCCGTACGGATCGTCGATGATCGCGTGACAGATCCACTTCTCCAGCATGGCAAAGTAGGGCGCCGTTGCCGCCGCCAGGATTCTGGACAGGAACTTCGACGCCAGCGGGTCGCCGACCACCTCATCCGCCCTCGCGTGCAGATGGGACAGGATGGCCGCGCCACGCCAGTCCCTGCTCGACACGTCCGAGGCAATCTTCGCCACAAGCTGAAACGCAGCCATGGGAGACTGAATATAGTACCACAGGGCCTGCAGCGTGAACGTTGTCGCCGTGCTCCCGGACCGCAGCTGGCTCTCCACCTGCGCCAGCATCAGCTCCCAGTCGAGCAGCATACTGCGCATGGATCCGGCCAGCGCCTGACTCACCAATCCCCACGAATATCCGCTCCTCGTCTCCGCGAATCGTCGGACCACCGCCACGTACTTGCTCAGCGGCATCATCTTGAGCACCATCTCTCTGACCGAGGGGTCCAGGTCGGCCTCCCCAAGGAACCTATACGAGGGAACGGGTCGCCCCGCCCCGTCCTTCTCCATGCGGAACGTGATCCAGTTCCCTTGCAAGCCCGCAAACGAGTGTAGCAGGTCCTCGGCCAACATGGCCTCCTGCATCCGCGCGGGCACCGCCAGAGACGGCACTGCCCTGGGCTGGCCAGACGCCAATATGGAGGCCTCACACCGCGCCAGAAACTCGAGCGACCGATCCTCATCACCGCCCCCACCGTCCGCGTGGCCCTCCCGGCCGCCGTGCCTCTGGAACAAGCCGCCGCAAGGGTACTCTGGCGCGCCAGGGACAAACGCCGCCACCGGCTCTGACGAGCCGCCTTTCTTCTCCGAGCCCCCCTTGAGCGCCGCGGTCGGCGCCTGGTCGTCGCCGGCGAGCGTCGACGGGTGCGAGCTTTCGGTGCCCCTCGTCCTCTGTAGCGCGGCAATCTTCGCCCGCTGTACGTCCAACGTTGCCTTTATCTCATCCGGATTCCGCGAAAAGTTGGTCCTCATCGTGAAAGCGAAAGGAGAGAGAGACGAGACGGAGAGGGCAGCTAACGGTCAAATCCCGTCGGTTCTTTCTCGTTCTCGTTCTGATGATCCGGCTTGTCCTGGGCGACCCGTGGTCTCAGCCCGGGCGTCCTTCTTGTGTGTATCACCACGACCTGTTGCGCAAGGAGTATGGCTGTCCGGGGCCTGTGTGACACGTGAGATCAATCAATCGAAAATCAAACGAGGCGCCAGTGGCCTTCTTCCGTTCCCCAAGAGAATCCGTTGCAGGCCGCATTGGCCTTCAGCACGTCCTCTCCGGTCTTCCTGATCTTCCTGTTCCGCGATACCAGCCGGACTCGGTCGCACGAGTCGGAAGAGAGCGGCTCGACACGCCAGCGCCAGCCGTAGCCACCGACCTTGATGGTGTCGGTGCCGATCTTGCCCGCGAGGTTCGAGCTGTCCGGGCAGGAGATCGAACGCGCCTTTGAGACGATGCGGCCGTTGTTCTCGAGGGTCCAGCGGATCCTGTCTGGCTCCTTGTTGACTTGGTCGCGGGTGCGCAGGTAGACAGTGTCGTTGTCGCAGCCATTGGCGGTGCCGGCCGAAGCAATGTAGAGACCCGACGGGCCCGTGCATCCGACGGCTTTGATGACGCGGGTGCGAGTGTCGGAGGTGCAGACGACTGGCGGACGCGGCGCGGGGGCCGGGGCCGGGGGGAGGGTGGGTTGTGGCGCCGGTGCCGGTGTAGGCACGGCGGTAGCGTTTGCCGCCAGGAACTGAGAGGCGAGGATGGCTGCCGTATAGGTGTCCGTGCTGATACCGTTCTTGCCGGTACCGGTGCCAGTGCCGCCGTTCCAGAAGGTCGAGTAGGTATTGCACGATCCAGCGCCACACAACCCGATGTATTGGGGGTTAATTGCGAGCAGGTTGCGGCGGCGGGTGAAGTATGAGGTATCTCGGCAGGCGAGTGGGAGATAGAACTGCGGGGGAGCGCTGATACCCACGGTGGGGGACGTCCACAGCAACTGCGGGTTAGAGCAGGGCACATTGAGCTGCGTGTCCATCGCGAGAACGCTGAACACTTGCTTCGACGTCACCTGGTTGTTGTACTGGCGAACGAAGCGCGCAGCGTAGCGCGAGTGAGAGAGTCAGGGCGTGCGAGCACACGCCGGTCGAGCTCAATACCCACGGTCACCGTGATGCTCGACCCGTCCGGCCTCAGCACGGATCCCTGTTTCAAGGTGGGAAATATCGCTTCTGGTCCAAAACTAGTACTCGGCATGGCTTCCCCGTAAGACGGTGCCAGCATTGGCCGTCCCGTGTTGTAGCTCGATGGCCCGTAGTCGGCGACGCCAACGAGAATGCACGAAACACCACTCCGTGAGGCTGCCGACCAAGTAACCACCCCGTCCGTCTGGCCGCAGAAGGTTCCTGGCGAATGATCAATGCGCGTAGCGCGAGGGAAGTCAGTCAGCCGAGTTGTACAGTACAAGTACAAGGGGGTAGTAGTAACACACCGGCAATGGTCGAGTTGTACTGGAAGAGCTTGAAACCCGAGGTGCTGGTGCCACACGACGGACACGGAGTGCCAAACACGTTGGCAGCGGGGACCGGTTGTTGGCCAGCTCGGAACTGAACGAGCGAAGCGCGAGTGAGGGTCGAGTCAGGGCATGTGGAAAACGAGCTCAACGTAACTCACCTGCGTGTAGAACGAGTAATTGTTGTCGCAGCTCGGCGTCCACCTCGCGGAGATGTATGCTACTTGGACACCCCCTGAGACCCTCATCGGGATCCCCTGGCGAACGAGCAAAGCGCAGGGAGAAGCGTGAGCCAGTCGAAGCATGCGAACGAGTCGTTGGTCACGTTCAACAACAACTCACCACCGGCACGTTGAAGCTGCAGCCGAGATCCCCGTTCAAATCCACCCCAAGTTCAAACCACTCAGGCGCAGGGACTCCACTAGACGGCAGCCCAGTCACCATGAAAGTCTGACGAGAAGAAGTAGCGAAACGCGAGTGATAGGACAGGCGTGCGAACGAGGGGCACGGCGGTCGAGTCAATACCAACACTGCCCACAAGGAACTGGATGATCGCAGCGCCACCCGTGTAGGTGATCGGAGTTGGAGATAGGAGTGTGAAACGACATGTGTCGAGACCAGGAACCGTTGGAGGTATCGCGGGGTCTATATTAAACAGCCCGACCCCGGACATCCCGACCTGGCGAACGAACGAACGAACGAACGAGTGAGCGTCAGAGCGGGGTTGGAGAGAGCTCGCGCGCCTCGGTCGACTTCAAAACTCACCACGAGCGATACACCCCGTTGATAGCCTGCCGGCATTGTCCCCTGGACCCTCACCGATTTACTGGCCGGGTCGTACGTGACGGTCGACGATGTAATGCTTCCAACTGCACCAGTTGCAGGGACAACCGATCCGGGGACTGAACAGAACTTGCCGTTGCTGATTCCAACTTCACCGGCGGTGTTCGGGCCGACGTTCTGATTGAGACAGAGCTCTGGGTGGTCTTGGCAGGCCTGCGACGTGTCCGCAGAGTACTGGGACGCGCCTTTGACGGCCATGCGGCACTGTCGAGTTGAGCAGTGGTCGTTGGTAACGAAAGACAGTCAGACGAGGATTTTGGGTTTGGGGTCGGATGTTGGACCTGATCAGACATCATCAGACGACGTACCTTGACGAGCGGCAACCCCGGTACGTCAAAAACGTCCGATCTCGCGCCGTCGATAGACGTGGACAGGAGGGCCATGTTGAGCTTGCGAGAGCTGGACCTGCGGCGCAACGGCATTCCAGACGACGGGTGGAAGAACTCGTACGTGTCGGAACCTGGCGAGCGAGCGTCGCGCAGAGTATCGCGAGCGAGCGAGTGAGGGAGAGCGAGGGAGCCGCGTGCGATCGCACGGCGTTCGAGTTCGATACCGACACGTCGAGTTGGCCACAGTCGCGTTGAGGTTCCTGAATGATTGGAGGAAGTTGTTGCGGGAGTTGGACGCAATTGCTTCAATCCCCTGGGGTGCCTGGCGAACGAACGAGCGCGAAGCGCGAGTGAGAGAGTCAGGGCGTGCGAGCGTCGTCGGCCGAGTTCATTACGCGCCCCAGAATACAACGGCCACCACATCTGCCCTTGGTAGGTCTGATTCCACGACCAGGTGGTGTACGCCTGCTCCAAGACCTGATTGATCTGGCACTGGAGGTACTGTTGTACGGGAACGACGAAAGCGCAGTGTCGTAGTGAGAGGGTCACTAGACCATAGGGTATAGGGTTCTCAGTGGCGTACCTCTCGAGGGTAGGCAATCACCTGGCCCTTGAGCTTGGCACACAGGGCATCTGGGGTCGTCGTGTTGTACGGTTGAACGCTGTGGGTTCGAGTGTCGGAGTGAGTGAGTGGTCTGACGACACCTTGGGAATTTGAACTCGCAGGCACGGACATGGAGAACACGGCGCCCGGAACGGACGCCAGGTTTGATGGCGGGGGCGGTGATGGCACCGTCTCGATCTGTCTGGGAGCAGCTCGAGCAGCGGAAGCGGAGAAGAGCGCACAGAATGTCAAGACGCAGAGGAAGAAATTCCTCCTCGCTTCCTCCCTCCTTGAACGGTTTGACGACATACTGCAGCGAGACCGAGCAAAGTCTCTAGAGAAGATGTATACTTTTGTGTATGTGTATGTGTATGTGTATGTGTATGTGTGTGTGTGTGTGTGTGTGTGTGTGTGTGTGTGTGTTAGCTGGCGGGTGTACAGCCAGCCAGCGGAGTGGAGGATCCTCCGGATCCGAATACATCGCGTCCTCCGGCCCGGAGGACGCGTACATGTATGAATACATGTGTGAATCATGGCCCTCATTGTGCCGGTCCGTCCTCCCGCCCGGGATGCTTCTGGAACGGGCTCATCCCATAGAGTGGGTGGAAGCGTCCGGGCAACGCCTGGTGCAGGACGGTTGTTTTTTCAGAGCCGAATTCCATCGTCCGGGGCGCCGCGGCGTTTTCCAGGCGCACGTGCCGCGTCGGGGCCCGACAAGAGCGCAAGCGAGGGTATCCACGGACAATCCAGGGACGAGGGCGAGCCGGGTGTCGACGTCCCGTCGGCCTCGCCGGCCTCGCCGGCCTCGCCGTCTTCTGTTGCGGTCCCGGTCTGGCGGGAGGGACGGGTGTGGCTGGATCCGGAAAAGCTTGGCCTGGTGGCTGTGATCGGTAACTCGGTAATCGAGTTGGTGCGCCTGGGTGTGCTGCTGCCCCTGCGGCATCTGGTGGTGGTACCGGCGCTCTGGGTGGGTCTGCGTCTGAAGGACGCGCTCAAGCCGCCGTCTGTGCTGTTACGCGAGCTGGCGGAGCAGGAGGGGGGTATCGAGGTGTCCAAGCTGGTCGGCATTTTGAAGGCCGCGAATGGGAAGGGGCAGTCGGTGGTGGTCGTGGACTTTTTCGAGCGGGAGTGCCTAGGTGGACGGGGCGACGGGTCGCCCTTGTCGGGGGGACGCGATGGTCACGAGGACTCGTCGTCATCCACCGACTCGGCTGCGGGTGCCGAGGCGGCTGTCGAGACAGCTACAGAGGCGGTTCCGTCGACGGCCACGGTGGAGAGGGGGAGGGTTCCGGTCAACGCTGATGTTGTGAAGGAGTACCTTATTGCTCTGGTCAAGACTGGGCGGATCGATGCATATGGGGACGACGCATTGAGAGCACTCAACGGGCAAAGCTACGCGTCTTTGAGCGTCTTGCTGCGGGATTTGGTCGAGGCGGCAGACGGCCGGGGGCCGCGCAAGGATCGTCGGCCCGGAGAGACGGCCTCTTGGCCGCTCCACATCGCTGTGGACGGCGGACTCGCGGCGGGTAGAGGCCAGGCGACGGCTCTGCAGAGTCTGTTCTGGTTCCTCTCTACCCTGGCGATCGTCTCGCTCATGTGGATGGTCGGGGCAGTCACGGCCCGGCGGGTGGTGACCAGGGCGGGGCAGGGGCAGTCGCATGGAATCGGGCAAGATGCGCATCATGGTGTGGCCGCGAGTCTCGAGCCGAAGGAGTACGTCAAGGAAAACATGCCCCAGAAGTCGGTCAAGTCGTTTGCAGACGTCAAGGGGTGCGACGAGGCCATCGGCGAGCTCAAGGAGATTGTCGAGTACCTCAAAAAGCCCGAGAAGTTCGTCAAGCTCGGTGGCACCCTGCCGAAGGGTGTTCTGTTGACCGGTCCCCCTGGGACGGGAAAGACGCTCCTGGCTCGTGCCGTCGCGGGGGAGGCCAACGTGCCCTTTTTCTACAAGTCGGGATCGGAGTTCGACGAGATGTTTGTTGGGGTAGGATCGCGCAGGGTGCGTTCGTTGTTCGCGGCTGCGAAGAAAAAGTCCCCATGCATCGTGTTCATCGACGAGATTGACGCCGTCGGCGGGACGCGGTCCAACTACGAGGCGTCGGGGGGCTCTCGGAAGACGCTGAACCAGCTATTGACGGAAATGGACGGATTCGAGGAGAACTCGGGCGTGGTGGTTATCGGGGCTACTAACCTTGCTGATATGCTGGACCCCGCACTCACGAGGCCGGGGCGGTTTGACAGGCACGTCGCCGTGGCCCTGCCAGACGTCAAAGGTCGCAAGGGCGTCTTGGATCTTTACCTCTCCAACAAACCCGTGGAATCTGATGTCGACTCAGAGCTGCTCGCCAGGCGGACGCCGGGCTTTTCGGGCGCCGACCTGTTCAACATGGTGAACGAGGCGGCCCTGATGGCCGCCACCAAGGACCTGGACCGGATTACCGAAGACTGCCTAGACGAGGCGAGAGATAAGATACTTATGGGATCTCCGCGCGCCCTGTCGCAGAGCCAAGAGGCGCGGCGGCTCACGGCGTACCACGAAGGCGGGCACGCGCTCGTCGCCCTGTACACTCCGGGCGCCAAGCCCATCCACAAGGCGACCATCATCCCCAGGGGCCACGCGCTCGGCATGGTGAGCCAAGTGCCGGATAAGGACGAATATAGCACGACCAAGCAACAGATGATGGCCCACATCGACGTGTGCATGGGGGGCAAGGTCGCCGAGGAGATGATCTTCGGGCCAGAGTTTGTCACATCCGGGGCCACGTCCGACCTCAAGTCGGCGACTAGAATGGTACGCTACTTCTTCTCTCCTGTTGGAGCGGTCAACACGCTTCCATTCCTTCGCTTCTCGGTTCGTCGCCCTCACGTCGCCCTCACGCCGCCCTCACGTCGCTCGTGCAGGCGCGTCACATGGTCGAGGACTGCGGAATGAGCGATAAGATTGGACCCGTTGCGCTGGCTTCGCCCGAAAAGAGGGGAGAATATCTGAACAGAGAGGCCGACGAGGAGATCAGCAAGTTTTTGCGGGCTGCATATTTGCGGGTCGAGCGGCTGCTGCGGACCAAAGAGCGGGAGCTTCACGTCTTGGCCGCCGCGCTCTTGGAGCGCGAGACGCTGACACAACAGGAGATCAAACAGATTGTCTTCGGCGAACCCAATCCAGCTGCCGAATACGATGCGGAGAGGCCCCATGACGCAGGCGGCCTCGAGGTCCCATGAGGCTTCCGATGAACTCCGGCCGCCTTCGCTGGGGGTGGATCGCTGTCCTGCTCCCGGCCGCTCGTACTGCGTCTCTGCCGATGTCACCCAGCTCTCGTTACATACATTTGATACTCGTCCGTTCTCAAACCATCGCTACCATTCGTTCATCGTCGTCGTCTTTGTCGTCGCTATCTGTTTATCGTTTCGAGCTTCGTCGCCATCCATCTCGCTACCACTTCGGAATGGGCACGAAGAAATTCGAGCCACCCTCCTTCTTCATCCAAACCTCGTGTTGTCCAGCCTTCCCGTGGTCCCTACTCGCCACGACGAACTCAATGCCCGTGATGCGCTTGGACTCGAGCTCAGACGCGGGCACGCGGAGCACGACGCCCCGCACTAGCGGCTCCACCATGACCGTCATTCCGCTCTTGTGTCGCATATGGAATGCCTCAAACTCGATCGAGCCAATCCCGACGGGGGTTTGACTGGCCGCACCGCCATCCTGCGCGGTCTGGTCGTCGACGTGGTCGCGGTGTCGGTGGATGGCGGCCACGGTCCCTGGTGTCGCCGGCAGCCATCCGCCGTTCCTGCCGGTCACGAAGCCCCAATGAAGCCTCAGATCAGAGTTTGAAATCTTCGACGGGAAGTCCTCGCCGAAGGCGATGGCCACCAGGACGGTGTCGAAGGGGAACTTTGGCGGCGGAGGGGCGATGTCCTCATCATCGTCGACGACTTCGACGTCACCGACTCCGTTTTCGACGTCGGCAGCCTCTTCAGTATTCATGACGGCATCCACGGCGGACGCGTCCCCCTGGCGAGCGAACGAAGCGCGAGTGAGAGAGTCAGGGAGCGCGAAGAGCGGCCGCGCGGCGGTCGAGGTACCAATACCCACCTCAAAGTACACTTGCGTGACCACACGCGCACTGACGCCGGTGCCACACGCCCTGTCGACGCTCTCGGACACGAGCATGTGCTTCAGCGGCGACTCCGATCCGGAGAAAAGCCTCCTGAAGAATCCAGCACCGTGGCTACTTCCCTGGATCTCAGATGACCCCCCAAGGATCATGCTGCTGCAAAGATCCACCAGGTCCCCCTCTGAAACCTCAGTCTCCCGACCAGACGCCCGGACGATCGCCCTGCGGGCTGTCTCGACCCGAGCATCGAGCTCATGATACACCCGCGCGGCCTCCTTGATCGCCAGTTCTCGCTCCTCCCAGAGTCGATCCTTTTCGAGCTGCAGCGAGCGCTGCTGGATCTCCACTGCGTCCAACGCCTCGATGTCTGCCTCAAGTCTGGCGCAGTCGTCCCTCAAGGAGGCCAGCTCCGGGTCTCCAGTCATCTCCAAAAGACACCGGAGCTCCTTTGCGTACTGCGAGAGTGACGATCCCACGTTGATGGCGTAGTCCGTGGTCGGGAGCCACGTCGTTACCTGGCGGGCGAGACGTGGGCCGGTTCAGTGCGCGACGAGCGAGATGTGATAGCGTGAGGCAGAGCGGCGATCGTGGTGGACGAGAAGGATCAAATCAAACGACTCGACGCGTACCTGGTCCAGCCACGCGTACGACGGCGAGTAAGGCGGCGATTCCTCCTCTGCGGCAAACTCCTGCTCCCTGGCGATGATCAAATCCTCAGCGAGCGCCCTGGCCCACACGAACTTGGACGAGGATTCTTCCTCGCTCTCGTCTCCCCCGACGTCCCCGACGCCAGACGCCGCGCCGTCATTGAGCGGCGCATCAATCGCCGGGTCTATAGGGTTGAAGGCGGGGTCTAGGGCGGGGTTCAAGTACTTGATCGCTGGCGCAAGGCTCGCGTAAAAGTCTCCGTGAGTGGTCGACTTGATCCAGACCTCGTCAGACGTGTCGTTCCGCTTCAGGATGAACCTGGCGAACGAGCGAAGCGCGTAGCGCGTAGCGCGTAGC
>Ga0181584_10004062_pt1 | contig 11102 bp, 9 predicted proteins | sample 071ome_30_FD_132462 | JGI IMG/M metagenome (GOLD analysis project Ga0181584, IMG submission 132462) | Coastal salt marsh microbial communities from the Groves Creek Marsh, Skidaway Island, Georgia - 071406AT metaG (megahit assembly) | ecosystem: Environmental > Aquatic > Marine > Intertidal zone... | reverse complement strand
CCCGCCTCAGCAGCCATTCGAGTGTAATATCCTACAGCGCCCGCATGTTTAGACTCTCGGACTAAAACCCAACCAATCGCCGCGTTACGTGCCTTCTCAATCGCTCTTTCCATAGCCCAAGTTAGTGTAACTTGCCCATGGCCATGATCGCCTTCCACTATCATTGCACCAGGAAGATCTTTGGAGACCTTCATCTTGGGTTTAGGGTTCACGACTCCCTGATCTAATCTACGCACATATGATGCAAGACGAATTAATCCATGAGAGTCGATTCCCCTCATACTTGCCCATACCAAACCCTCTGAAACTGCCCGCGCGTGCTCAGCGGGCAGTTCTAGTGCTTCAAAAACGCCTTGGCACAGAGCAGCCGCTTGCTCTTTTTTAATCAAAATATGTGATGCCATTCGAACTCTCGCCTCTCAACATTTTTCTTATTCTGGTCCCCCTGTTGGGTAGCGTCTAGGCCCACGGGTTGCAAGCTTCCTGTTTAGACCCCTATAAGGGTAGAAATCAGAGTAGTGGGAGAGAAAAATGGAAGATAAAATTACGTTCAAATCCGGGGATCTGACCCTTTCTGGGGCATTACACACTCCCGATGGGGAACAGAAAAAGGGACTTCCCTGTGTGATCGTACTCCACGGCTTTGGGTCAAATAAAGAGTCTGGTAACGTTCGGGGCCCTTGCAAAATGCTCAATGACTGGGGTTACGCGGCGTTTCGCTTTGACATGCGAGGATGCGGCGAATCTGAGGGTGATTTCGGGCGGGTTATATGCCAAGAGCAAGTTGAAGATACCCGAGCCGCAATGGATTATCTTCAAACCAGGAGTGAAGTCGATCCATCGAGAGTGGGCGTACTTGGATCCTCTTTTGGGGCAGCCGTTGCAATCTACACAGGGGGCGTTGATGACCGCTTTGCATGCGTTATTTCCTCTGGTGGATGGGGGCACGGAGAACGCAAATTCAGAGGGCAGCACCCAACCAAAGAGGGTTGGCTTAAATTCACTTCAATGCTGGAAGAGGGACGCAGGCATCGAGAACGCACTGGCGAGAGCTTGATGGTTGACCGCTATGATATCGTTCCTATCCCAGAGCACCTAAGAAATAATTTGAGCCAGAACTCTGCGGAAAAATTTCCCGCTGAAGTCCCTCAAAGCATGTATAATTTTACTGCTGAGGACGTGGTGGGTAATATAGCCCCACGCCCCCTTCTTTTGTTACATTCCTCCGACGATAGTGTTACCCCAACCGAGCAGTCAGTTGCTTTGTTCCAGAAAGCCGGGATGCCCTGCGACCTGCATCTTTTTGCCGAGACCGATCACTTCATGTTTGCCGAGAACAACACTCGAGTGAGGGAAATAGTTAAAAGTTGGCTAGAAAAGTTTTTCCCGATTTGATTGACCTATCAAAAAATTGGTTAGGCGGTGATCTGTCCTCCGTTGGGCAGACGACTGGTCAGGATAACGGCGTCCATCCTCGTAAGTTAGAGGAAGTCTAAAGCCTGCCCGATTGTGAATTTTTTCGTGCTCGGGTCGATCGAGGCGATGGAATGACAGATAGTTCACTCAAATATTAGCGCGCTTTGGCTGTGTTCCTTGGATCACATTGCGTCTCAATAATCGCCTCTGGGTGCTTGGAAAATCTTTACGTGCATGATTTACGCATCGGTTGTCCCACATCACAAAATCTCCTAACGACCATTGATGTTCGTAAATAAAGTCTTTTTTTTCTGTATGCTTAAATAAAAATTCCAAGGTTTCCATCTGGTCATCTAATGACAATTCCGGGATTGCCATAGTAATTAACCTGCTAATAAATAATACCGGCTTGCCTGTCTCCTCATGGACCGTAATGATTGGGTGCGCGAAGGAACCATTCTTTTGGCCAATATTTTGACCCCTCATAACTGTTCCTGAGTAATATTCTTGAAGCGCCGTACACGCGGAGAGTTTAACTTTTAGCGGATCAGGCAGCGCTTCGTATGCCTTACATAAATTTGCAAATAGGGTATTTCCCCCCTCAGAGGGTAATTCTACTGCATAAAGCATGGTGTAACGGTAAGGGTGCCGATCATATGCACCGTCAGAGTGAAACATCATCTCTCCATCGGGCAAAGATCCGATCGGCATCCCATTACTGTCTCTTACATTACTCACCAACATTATAGATTTGTCCGCGGTATCCTTTTCAGCGCGGGTATCATAACGGTCCCTCCGAGGGAACTCTCCCCAGAGTTTAGCAAACCGAATCTGTTCCTCTTCATCGAGGCTCTGCCCAGGAAAAACCAGAACCATATGCTCTAGCCACGCGTGGTGAATCATTTGAAAGGTTTCAGGACTAATCTCATCAGCGAGATTAACCCCGGTAATTTCTGCACCCAACGCAGCATCAAATGGTTTAATGGAAATTGTCATTCTGTCCGTACCATTCTGACTTTTCTAGATAGTAACTTGAAGATATGAGAGCGACAATTTAATGCGCAAAACCTCCTTAAACGAAGGCTGTGAAGGCGCTGTCTACCCAATTAATGGAGAATTTTATAGTATTTCCAAGGCAAAAGAATTTATGAGATACTGTAGCAAAATAATAAGACCAAAACTATCCATAGAATTTTCATAATTATTTTTTAGTTGCGCTGTTTTTCTTTGAGACTGGCGCTACGCAAATTGGACCTAGATAAGCCGATAAAAAAATGGACGATGTAAAAACATCCGGGTCAGAGAAACCCAAATCTTTCATTGCTCTGCGACACCCTGGTGCCCGAATGTATTTAATTGGTGCCGGCCTCGCCATGATGGCTGATTTCGTTGAGCACGTCATAACCTATTGGGTCCTATGGAATAAATTCGAAAGTCAGTGGCTAAATGGTTTTGCCACCTTTTCCCATTGGATCCCCTTTTTAATGTTTTCATTTTGGGCAGGGTGGCTTGCGGATAGGTTCGATCCTCGACGGGTCATCCAGTGTGGGATGTGTCTTTTCATGTTCGTTTCCTTCGCATGGGGAATATTATTTTACCTCGATATTTTGGAAATGTGGCACGCCTGCGTGCTACTTGTGTTGCATGGGATGGCTGGTGTCTTATGGTCTCCAGCAGGCCAGGTTCTCGTCCATGACATAGTGGGTGGCGCTCAATTACAGAGCGCCATTCGTATGCTCGCAACATCCCGCACTCTGGGGCTGCTCTTGGGCCCGGCTGTGGGGAGTGGATTGATGATCATAATGGGCCCCACTTGGGGCATTTTCTTTAATGTGTTGATCTATCTTCCTCTTACCCTTTGGCTTTGGAGAGCACCTTACGGTCCTGGGTTTCGCAAAGAACTCAAGCCAGCGCGGAGGGGGCTTGGTGGATTCGGGGAAGCAGTAAAAACCATTCGTACGATTTCAGGCAATTCTATGATTGTTTCAATGACCCTTCTCGCTGCTGCCACTTCTTTTTTAGTGGGAAATGCCTATCAGGCTTTCGTTCCCAAGTTTGCGATTGATTTGGGTGCTGGTGATGCAGGTATATTTTATGGACTGCTTTTATCTGCAAATGCCGCCGGGGCCGTCATCGCAGGAGTTGTCTTAGAAACCAGGGATTTTCTCAAAAACACGCCTAAAACAGCCTATATACTGGCCTTACTCTGGTGCCTCTCAATGGGCGTATTTGCACTAACACCTAGTTATGGCATCGCATGGACTGCTCTATTTTTCGCTGGATTTTTAAACCTGGCCTATAATTCGATATCTCGAACACTTACTCAACTAAATGCGCCGACAGAAATTCGAGGTCAGGTAATCGGCGTATACAATATGGCGGACCTGGGATTACGATCTTTTAGTGGCCTAGTTCTTGGGTTCGCAGGCAGCATGATGGGCATTCATATTGGTTTAAGTCTCACGACCGGCCTGCTGATGGTCACATTACTGGTCTTGCTGGTCGTTCTTGGTCCTAAAATTACAACAGCAAAAGAAACGTGAGAGACCTTTTAGGTTTCTCCCAACAATATTAGACCTGTTATCAATACGTAAATCTAGAGCTCTTACTCTGTGATTAATGGAGAGAGGCAAAGGAACTCTGAAATTCTGGCATTTTTGTAAAAGGTTTTTTGAAACGAGGTACGTCGTTGGATCAGTCGATACCACGAGACAACCGGCTCGAGATCTGACCACAAATTAGAATGCCCCAAATCATTCATACGATCTATCAAAGGAGCGACAATGATGTCGATCAAAGTGATACTAGGGCCCATTAACCAAGGCCCGCCGCTTGTTTTGACAGCATCCGCCATTCGTTCAACCGTCTGTCTAATTTGCTCGAAGGAGTCATTTATCTCTTGCACATCAAAGCCTCCTCTACCCATTTTAGAAAAAAAATACTTTCTCAATGGCCTAGGCCCTGCCTCTGTTTTCAAAAATGTATCATCATCTTGACCTTCGAACCGCGGAAGAAAAGCCATATTAAAAGAGGGCACCCTGACTGCTACGGTAGGCACCTCTTCCAAGTAGCGCATCCATGCACGCATTTTTGCGCGGGCTACTGGAGTATCTGGGGAGAGGTGCGGGTGAGGAAAAACCTCTTCAATATATTCACAAATCACACTTGAGTCCGTGATAACCGCGCCATCATGGACTAGAGTTGGCACGACGCCATTGGGGTTTAATTCAAGATATTGAGGATCAAGCTGTTCCTTTCTTCCGAGATCAAGTAGGTGCTCTTTCCACGACAACCCTTTTTCGTGCATGCACATCCGGACTTTTTGGCTGCAAGTCGAATGGGCGGCATTATAAAGCTCAAGCATTTTCTTTCCCTGCTGATTAAAACTTGGAGAGGCTAACACACGGAGAGGTGAAAGCTTAACACCCGCATGCTAACACATTAGCGTATTTCGCTGCTGGCCCTTTTAATTTAGGATTTATTAATCTCAGTAATGTTAGATTTTTTTATTGGTCTGGAGCTGTTTCAGGGTATCGAGTGGTGGGTGCTTTTAGCACTAGCGGCAACTCATGCCCTCGGTTGTTTTATAAGAGGTGCCTTTGGATTTGGCTCCAATGTGCCGATCGTAGTGATTAGCGCGTTCTTGCTCCCGCCCCATCACGCAATTTTACTGGCCTTGATGACCACAATAGCAGCACAGATCCAGCTGATCCCTGCAGGGATCCGAACAGCTGATTGGGAGGTAACCAAGCCCCTTATGGCCGGATTGGTGGTTGGTACCGGTTTTGGTTCGTGGCTTTTTTCTATTCTCTCTCCGCAGTGGTTGGTAATTATTTTAGGTGCCGTAATCGTTTTCATTATCCTAATGGATACGATTAAGATTATCGAAAAAATGGTCCGGTTTATTGATCTTCGTTCGAAACCGCTCGCTTCTCTCCTGGCCGTAATCGGTGGTTTGATGGGTGGACTATCGGGGGCCGGAGCTTTCTATTTTTTAGTTGTATACCTCAAACATGCATGCCCAACCCCAACAAGCCTTCGCGGCACAAACGTAATGCTGGCAACCCTCACAATGAGCATTCGGTTGATATCACTCGGCGCTCTCGGATTTCTGACTCCCACTCTGATTTTTGAAGGCTTAACCCTTTGGCCAATCGCATTAATTGGAACTTGGCTTGGGACGAAAGCTTTCCAAAAGTCAAACCCCGCAGGTTTTTATTTTGCTTTACAAATTGTTCTGCTAGCTGGTGCTGCTTCTCTAATTTACAAGGGCTTCCAACAACTTGGTTGAGGCATCATTAGCGCTCATTTACACCCGAAAACAAATCAATCCGCTAACAAGCCCAATGCCTAGCGCTGTGTCATAGCAAGGGAGGCCCGCGTCCTAATTCAAAAATTGACCCATCATTTTGCATCTTGCTTGGTGCGAGTGGGAGGAAGGCCCGAGAATTTTTTTATTCCATCTTCCAAAGCCCATTCAGCAAAAGTCTCCGGTGCGGGATTAAATCGCCCTACCTTCCAATCGGGTGTGCAATAATCCTCGTCACAGAAATATTCTGAATTGCCCCCGGCTGGGTTGTTAAAGTACCAGAAATAGCAGGAGGATACGATGTGTCTGCCCGGTCCTACGGCAGTCTTCCAACCCTTTCCCGTAAAAGCCATACCGCCTGCCAAAAGTTCATGAATATCTCTTACGCCGAAGCCGATATGATTAATGGAGGTCTTGCCCGATTCATCCTCTAGAAAAAACACGCTGTGATGATTGGCTGACGGCGCAACTCTCAGAAATACCCCGCGACCCACATAATGATCTGTGATTACGAAACCCAGTCGTTCAACATAGAAACTCTGTTGGGCTTTGAGGTCGGGTACGTTAAAAACGATATGTCCTACAGTGAGAGGCTTTGCTCTTTGATAGTAAATGGCTCGCTCATCCACTCGAGATGCGGCTTGAGGTGCATTTATATCTGTACGACCAGGATTCTTTAATTTTTTCCTCTGCGTTTTCCGAAATGCTAGGGGAACACCGGCCGGATCCATAAAATGAAGCGTGCCATCTTTGTCTTCAATGACTTCTCGATCCTTTAACATTTCTTTTTTTATTCGACTAAGATCAGCTTTGCTCGAAACACCCCAAGTGACTTCCCTGACGCCATTACCCCTCTGAAAGGCCGGTGGCAAAGTCTTATCTCCGAGTTTTTTGAGAATGATTTGCGACCCATCTTGGGCATCAAAAACTGCTCGAGTCGCCGTCGCCGATTTTTTGTTAAGACCGAAATCTGTATAAAAAGCTTTGCCTTTTTTTAGATCGCTCAAACCGTAAGTAACAGCGTCTATGCCTAATATCGCCATGAAAAGTTCCTTCTGACAAACTACAACTGTGAGAACAATAGCCGCTCTGACCAAGGTCTGAAAGAACTAAAAGGGCCGGGTATCTCCCTCGATGGTGGTTCGGAGCATAAGGCGCCGCTGTCCATTTGGAAAATCCTCTCTAGCGTGCGCTGAGCAGCGATTATCCCAAAGGATTAAATCACCAATGCGCCATTCATGTGTATAAACAAATTCAGGCCTCTCCATGTGATCAAACACTGCTGACAGCAAATCATGGCTCCGTTCAGGTTCCATGCCTGCGACTTTCTCGGTCATCAAACGGTTTACGTATATTGCTTTTCGTTTGGTTTCCTCGTGGACTCTAAAAACTGGATGAAGTGATTCCGAATATGCCTCGGTGCCCTTGCCATCACCCTTTTGTACAGAGCCATAATTATAGTGGTGAAAAGCAAGTTTACCCTCCAGGGGTTCTCTTATTTCTTTGGGTAAGGTGTCGTAAGCAGCGTAGCCAGATGCAAACAGCGTGTTACCTCCTCGGTCTGGAATCTCGCAGCTGTAAAGCATTGTTCCTTTGTCTGGAATTTCCGCATGAAGCATATCATGATGAAACATCATTTCCCCATCAGGTAGAGCCCCAATCGGTTCGCCATTCTCTCGAATGTTGGAAATCAGCATAATATTTGGTAATATTTTAGAATATCCGGGGGGATAATATTTTGCCGGCCGCGCCAATTTAGCCTGGCGTCCGAAATAGTTTGTTATGCGAATTTGATCTTCTTGAGTGAGATTACAATCCCTAAAGACCAATACAATGTGATCTAACCAAGCTTGATATAATGCTCCTACTGTTTCTTCATCGAGCTTTTCCTTGAGATCCAAACCGAAAATATTAGCGCCAATATGGCTCGTCAATTTCTCAATTTTAAAAGTATATGAATTCCTAGCCATACAATTATCCTGATGATCAGTGAGAGCTTTAACCTTTTTCAAAGTAAAACCGCACATTCATAAATTGATATGAAAGTGGGGGAAATTTCTGTTCGCGATAAGCCCTATCTTCTTTGTTTTATCGCGGTTGACGTACCATTTTAAGCAACCTCTCTACTGTATCATCACCCTTACCCATAGGATCAACGCGAGATAATTTTTCTCTTTCGCGCGCTCTCCACGTTGGCGGGCGGGTGGCATCTATTCCCATTTTTCCGCCAATTCGCATGACGGTATACTCGTCACCAACCTGCGGAATAGAAACATCTAGAGGATGAAGCCGAGAATTGGGATGAATGAAGACATCCTGAGCTGGGTCACATCGGCAAGACACCGCCCACAAGACATCCTCCGCATTATATATGTCGACGTCCTCGTCTACCGCGATAACGGTCTTAACATGCAAATTTGGACCCGATAGTGCACTCATTAACATATCAGGCACTTGTCCATCCCACTTCGCTTCAACTTGAACAATCATCATAAATTGCGAAGCCCATGGGGGAACAAAAACATCGATGACATTTGTATTGCCATGTGTTTCCTTTAATCGATTGTAATAGGTTGCTTCCATTGGCAACGTGATCAAAGGCTGATGGTCAGTGAACCATGTGGCTTGCATATGTCGGAAGATAGGGTTTTTCCGATGCGTAATTGCCGTGCAAGTAAATACTGGCGCCGGCCCCTCTGCACCGGTACCCAATGTCGTAAATTCACCGAAGGGACCTTCAGGGAGTTCCTCGCCAGGGTAAACCAACCCCTCAATAACGATCTCGGCATGAGCAGGCACCTCTAAGTCAATAGTCTCGCATTGAACCAGCTCGAGGGTTTCTCCTAGTATTCCCGCAGCATATTCGAGTTCATCAAAATCTGGGTGTAAGCCAGACCAATTGGACATGATTTCATAAACCGGGTGAAGACCAATCGCAAAAGCCATGGGCATTGGCTCTCCCGCAGCTTTATACTTCAAAAAATGCTGGTAGTTATGACGCGCTGCCATCCAAAAAGGGGCTTTGTGGGGATCATCGGTAAGCTGTGTGCGCAATATTGACTCGTTTCGTATCCCGGTTTCTGGGTCCCGTGTGATAGTAACGCCTGACCCCAAATATCTTCCCGCATCACCATCAGAATGGATCGGTATAGGAACTTCTCGAAGATCTGCCGCCGCTCCTATAAGCTTCACTTCCTTCACCGGGCCGTTGTCAACAATTTTTGACTTTCCAGGTCCGGCGGCCATTCGGCCTGCCAAAAAGGGACAGACTTCCTTTACATCATCCAACCCAAGGGCAGCTGCCTGCCCTGCCCGGTCCTTAATTAGAATATCCGTCAATCGCCAATCATCGAAACCAGTAAGGTTCTCAAACATAAGTGGCCCCTTACTCTCAGAGCAGAGGTAACCAACTTGAGTAATTGGGTCGACCGGGTCTGTTATACGCAAAACCCGGTTGTCCACCTGTTCTAAAAATGACCTAAGGGTATGCGGCATCAAATTTCTCCCTTCAAGTAATTGGTAGAGAGTGCCGTGACCTTGATTACCCGTCAACGTTGAAGACTTTTCGCATCTGCACATCAGGTGTAAATAAATACACAGACTTAACAAGGTTTTTGCGAACATGACCGATACCAAAGAGTTTGATTATATTGTCGTTGGAGCTGGCTCTGCCGGATGCATCGTTGCGGCCCGGCTAACTGAAGATCCAAACGTTAAGGTTTTAATCCTAGAGGCTGGCGGCAAAGATACCGACCCCCTGATCCGAATTCCTCTGGGAATGGGAAAAATGCATGAGGGCAGAAAACATGATTGGGGCTTTGATGCAGAGGCTGAAGCTCGAATGGACGGCCGTGAGATTGAAGCAATGCGAGGCAAGGTGCTTGGAGGCTCGTCCTCCATCAATGTTATGGCCTACGTAAGAGGGCATATGGGTGATTATGATCGCTGGGCTCAAAAAGGTGCACAGGGATGGTCCTACGCTGATGTCCTGCCCTACCTGAAAAAATGTGAAAGCTGGGAGGACGGCGAGAACCCGTGGAGAGGGGGCTCTGGTCCGATGAAGACCCAGTGGGCTCGAAACGACGACCCCCTCTTAACAGATTGGAAACAAGCATGCGTCGACGCCGGGTTCGGGTTAACGAGCGATTATAATGGTGAACAGCCGGAAGGGTTTGGAGACTCTCAATCAACGATAGCCGGCGGAAGGCGTTGTTCTGCAGCTTACGCATATCTCCATCCCGCTTCAGGACGAAAAAATCTTACCATCCAAACGAATGCTCTTGCCAGCAAGGTGATAATGGAAGGCAGGCGTGCGGTCGGAGTAGAATATGAACAGAATGGGCAAAAGATAAATGCTCGAGCTGGGCGAGAGGTCATCTTATCAGGTGGTGTCTTTAATTCTCCGCAACTTTTGATGCTGTCTGGGATTGGACCCGCAGACCATCTGCGAGAAATTGGGATAGAACCGGTTATTGACTCTCCCGGAGTTGGTAAAAATCTTCAAGATCATCTTGCCGTGCTAGTTCATTACGCCCGCACGACAGGGAGCCCGTTTCAAGAATTAATGCGCTTTGACCGCATTGCGTTGGCGATGGTCCGAGCATTCCTATTCAATTCCGGTCCGGCGACAGTGCTGCCATCCGGGTTGCATGGCTATATTAAAACCAGGCCTGAACTAGCGGTTCCAGACCTTCAATTTTTATTCCGAGGCACATCACCTAAAGCCGGAATGTGGTTCCCAGGTTTTGCAAAAAAATATGAAGAGGGTTTTGGGATGAGGCCAGTACTTCTGCATCCAGAGAGTACTGGAGAGATCCTCCTTCGCTCCAAAAACCCAAAGGATAAACCCAGAATAATCCAAAATTTTTTAGACAGTCCGAATGATCTCCCCAAATTGGTAGAAGGCGTAAAAATAATTCGAGACATTATTGGTCAATCGGCGCTCGATAAATGGCGTGGTAGAGAGCTAGCGCCGGGTGCTGATATCAAATCGGATGAGGATATTGCTGGCTGGATCAAAAAAACCGCTATTACTGCGCACCACCCATCATGCTCATGTCCTATGGGTATCACAGATGAAAAACCCTTGGATAATGAATGTAGAGTAAAGGGTGCCGAGGGCTTAAGGGTCGTTGATGCTTCTGCGATGCCTGATCTCGTCTCAGGCAATATTAATGCTTGTGTCCTTATGATCGGGGAGAAGGCGTCAGATCATATCAAGGGCGTCAAAATGCTGTCCCCATCGGAAATAGTTCAAAAAACCGCTGCTTAATGCCCCGCTTCCCTCTTAAAACAAGATTGTTTCGAAAGCCAAAATAGCGGCTTAGAGATCAATCGAATTATCGGGGATAAACTGATCATATTTGGGCGCAACAAT
>Ga0181584_10004055_pt1 | contig 11107 bp, 9 predicted proteins | sample 071ome_30_FD_132462 | JGI IMG/M metagenome (GOLD analysis project Ga0181584, IMG submission 132462) | Coastal salt marsh microbial communities from the Groves Creek Marsh, Skidaway Island, Georgia - 071406AT metaG (megahit assembly) | ecosystem: Environmental > Aquatic > Marine > Intertidal zone... | reverse complement strand
TCAAGCTCTACCCGACTACAAAAGATGACTATGACACCGATCCAAAGCGGTGCAAGGCGTTGGTTGGAGATAGAAAGGGAGAAAGGCAGTGTTCACGCGGCCGCAGCATACGGAGCAGCATGCAAGGGTTCGTCTACGAAATGGCCCGGGCGGCCATGCCGGGGTACATCTGCGGCATGCATCAGAGGGTCAAGCCAGGAAACCTCAAGTACTACGAAGGCGAAAATTACGATCCAGGACGATGCAGTGCGATGTATACAACGGGGGGTAGAAAAGGCGAGCAGTGCTCAAATCGAAGGAAGTCGTGATGAGGCGCGTGCGATCATATTTAATATCCCGATTATGATACATACATCAGCCGCTCGACTTGCGACTGGTCCGGCGACGAGTGATGCTCGGGCCTGAGCTCGCACCCCCGCCGGCTTCCTTCGTCGAGATGGACATCAGCAGCTTGGCCACGTTGCCGACAGCGTCGTGCTGCCTGGGATTGGTCCCGTCTGACGAGTAATGCGGGAGCGGTCCGCTCGTTCCGGAGCTGGCAGCGGCGACGGGGTCCTTCAGCAGCCTTTTTCGGGGCCGCCGTGCCCTCGGCGTCGGCTTGGCGGCCGGCTGGTCCTCGGTCTCGGCGTTTTCCTCGTCGTCGTTCGTCGTGTTGGTGGTGTTCTTCTTCGTGTTCTTCTTCGTGTTCTTCTTCGTGTTGTTCTTTCTTGTCGTCTTCTTCGCCGGCTGGGTGTCCTCCTCGGCCGTGGCGTCCTCGCTCGGGCAGTCGCTCGGGGGCGCCGACTCCACCTCGTTGCCTTCTTGGCGGGTTCCGGTCTCCGCCTTGACGCGTTTCAGGACTTCCTTCGTGCCAGGGGGGCCGAATACTGCTTTGGGATCCTGCCACCACTTGAAGGGCCCGATCCCACCCGGGGGTTTCCGAGACTCGACCTTGAAGATCGGGGGCACGGGCAGGACTGCGACGGGCCTCGCCTGCGTGGGGCTGGCGGTCGTGTTGTTGGCCACGGTGTTGGGAACGGTGTTGTTGGCACCAGGCGCGCCGGGCGCACCAGGCGCGCCGGGCACGGCGGCAGCACCGTTCTGGGACTTTCCTTGCTGCTGGAGGCGGGCGCAGTAGTCCTGGTACCAGTAGAGCATCGGGTCGCCGAAGGGCATGTTGGCCGGGTACAGGGGCATCTCCATATTCCACGATCCGCCGTTGTTCACGCCAAACGATCCAGCAATCTGACCCATCTGACCCATCTGACCAAAGCCGCTCCACGGGCCAAGCATGGGCGTGTTGGAGGCGCCAGACGGCGCCGTGCGCTGGATGCCCGGCAGGATGGGTGCCGTGGCCAGCTGCGGGGCGAACTGCGACGTTGAGCCGCCGCCCGAGCCGTTTCCTGACTTGCCGTTCCCGCCGGATCCCGACGCGCCGACGTCCGTGCCAGAGCCGTCGTCCCCGCTCCCGGCGTCCGTGCCCTGATCGCTGGAGAGGGCGGCGAACTGGCTATCCGGACGGAGGCCTTTGTGCCACTCTGTCGTTGTACCAAAGCCCAAGCCGGCCTTCTGCAGGGCCTTCTTTGCCCGCGCCTCTTCCTTCTTGTACTCGCGGATGAGGCTCGTCTGATCCTCGCTGTGACGCACCAGCAGGCGCTGCACGGCGATCGCACGGTGAAGGTCAAACAACTGCTCCAGATACTCTTTCTGGTGCTGGACAACGCTCGACTTGAGCGTGTCGTACACGTCCTCGCCCAGGACACTCCGCGTGTCCGAGGCGTCCCAGGCCGACTGCGCCCCCGAGACCTTCGCGGCCTTGTCCGACACGATGAGCTTGTCGGTGCTCGGCTGCGTTGTCTTTGTCTTCTCTAGCGAGTTCGATGCCTGGATATCGGCCGCCGGCGGGGCAGAAGCGGGCTGTTGGAGCGGGAGCGGGACTTGGAGGGCGACCTGATGGGACTGGTGGGACTGGTGGGGCTGGTGGGGCTGGTGGGACTGGTGGGGCTGGTGGGGCTGCGCCTGGCGGGGATGGCTGGCAGGCTTGGGGTGCGGCGGCGGCTTGCCCATCGCCGCCGGCGACATGGGTGGCGAGAGCGGGGGCTTGTCGGCCCTCGCCTCGTCGAGCTTGGCCTTCTTGACGGGCGGCTCGGGCACCCGGAACTCGGTTGATCCGGACCGGTTTGCCATCGTACCCATGGTACCTACCGTGTTGGCCCTCGCGATGGCCACCTCGTCTGCGTGCAGGAGCTTCAACAGGTAGGGGTCCACCTTCTCCCCGTTGTTCCCTATAATGGTGTTCATGTTCACCTGGGAAGGGCACGACCTCTTGGACGAATTCGTCGTCCCAGAGACGAGCACGCCGGGCCTGCTGCTCTGGAGCTGCTGCTCCTTGAGCAGCGCCCGCGCCTGCTCCTTGGGGGTCACGCCCTGCTTCTTCCCACTTCTCGTCGTGACCATCGGTTCGGTGTCTTCTCCTTCTGTATTCATGGCTTCATTCGTTGGCTTTGGCTGCGTGGTATATGTGCTGTTTATCGTGGTGCTCTATGCAGAGGTGTCGACCGGCCGTATCGTCGGGAGAATTCCCACGCAGGTTATCAAGACACACAAGAGCTCTACTCGTCTTCAGGCGAGCTGAAGATGCGTTGCTGAATGCGGGAGAGGGGCGACGAGCGGGTGAGACGCGAGCGCAACGAGACCGAGCGTAGGGCTTGCGGGGATTTTTCGTGTGGGCAACGATTCATGCGTTCGGCCCCGCAAAACATACGGTCACGCCAGCGCGCTCCTTCGCAGCGATAAGGATTTAGATTAGTCAACGAATACCAAGGACGCGTGCGACGAATACCCGTTCAATTCCGCTGAGATGCCCGGAAACGTCCACGAGAGACGGATTCTTCCGGAGCCGTGGACGGACGAATACGCGTGCACACTACCTTGCTTGCGTGTAATAGGCGATATTGATGCCTGTTGAAGGTTCAGATTCATTCGTTCTGCATGTCGGCGGTGTATCTCGGGAAATATCGGTTCCCGAAATCTGGGTTCTCGGGTCGCCGACCCGGATCGCTGAATTTTTCCATAAACGATGCTATTCCCCTCGAGTCGAAGAAGACGAGATGCTAACCGTGACGAGAAAGAACGTCTACGAGGCGCTCCGGTGGCTCTGGCTGTCGTCGTCGACCAGGCGACGAAACTTCTCGTCGTTGGTTGAAGATCAGCAGCAGGTCGCTGAACTACTCGAACCGCTCGAACGCCAGTTTGGCCCGCCCACCGTCGCCTCTGGCACCCTCGAGGAAGTCGTTGGTCACGCGTGCACGGCCCCGCGCGTTGGTATCGTCCGCCAGGCGTTCCTCGCCGACGACGCTGACGACGCCGACGACGCCCAAGTGCCATTGACGCCGCGCACCGTCGTCGACGAGTACGTCTACGACCCCGCCTCGAGCGAGTACCGCCTCGTCCTCGCCAAGGTCAACTCAAGCGCCAGCGCCAGCGCCTACAGCGCATCGAAAAAGGGACCGTCGCAGTCGACGAACGAAGTGCTCATGATCGCCCCGACGGCGTTCACGTTCAACGCAGCCGCCGCGGAGGACAACGCGTTCATGAACGTCGACTGCGACGACGCGCCACACTCCATGCGCACGCAGGTATTGAGGGAATACTCGAAGCTCTACGGCGCGCTGGCGGACGATGCTGGCGTCACCGTCCGCCTCTTTCAGCACGGGGAGCGGCACAATGCGCCCGATTCCTGCTTTCCCAATAACTGGTTTTCGACGCATGCCGCTTCGGAGGCGGGTGGAAACGTCGGAAAGTCGACGTTGGTGTACTACCCGATGAAGTGCGAGAATCGGCGGAACGAGCGTCGGAAGGACATCAAGGCGGTCCTCGAGCAGGTGATCGCGTACGACAGGATCGTGGACCTGTCCGGCGAGGAAACGGACGGGAAGTACTTCGAGGGAACGGGGTCGCTTGTGCTCGATCGGGTGCGCGGCATCGCGTACGTGGCCCTGTCGGAGCGGGCCGACAGAGGCCTGGCCGAGCGCTGGGTGCGGGAGCTGGGGTACCGCGATCTCGTCGCGTTCCACAGCGCCGACGCGGACGGCCACGCCGTCTATCACACGAATGTGATGATGGCGGTGGGGACGAGCGTTGCGGTGGTGTGCTTGGAGAGCGTCAAGGACGCGACAGAGCGCCGGCGTCTGGTGGAGCGGCTGTCGGAGACGCACGAGATCGTGGACATTTCGTTTGACCAGATGAATTCGCTCTGCGGCAACGTGCTCGAAGTGCGGGACCGTGACGGGCGGCCGGTGATGGCCATGTCGACCCGGGCGTACGAGGCGTTCCGTCCCGAGCAGAGGGCTGTGCTTTTGGAGCACGTCGACGCCATCTTCCACGCGCCGATCGACACGCTCGAGCACGTGGGCGGCGGCGGCGTCCGGTGTACGCTGGCTGAAATCTTTCGGTGACTCGATTCGTCTGATTGCTATTGTTGTTCAACAATCAAGATACAGTATTCATTTGATCGACTTGAGCGTCTTCCTGCCGAGAAAGAGCATGCCGAGGCAGAAGAGCGTCTCGAGGGAGCCCGGCGGAAGGTCGCTGACGACGATCTTTGAGCCGACCAGGCCGCCCGCGCTCGTCCCGAGGGCGAGCCCGGCCAGCAGGCGTGGATCCACGTTGCCCATCCGGTAGTGTTGCACCATGCCGGCGATGGACGGCGCGATCATGCCAGTCATGCTCGTGCCCAGGATGACGGCGCTGCGTGCGCAAGGGTGGCAACAGTGAGCGAGGTAGAGAGCGAGGTAGAGAGCGAGGTAGAGAGCGAGAGAGATGGTGATCACGCACTGGTCGAGCTGCGTCGTGAGGGCCAAGAGCGGCGTCACGATCGTCCCGCCTCCGATACCGAGCAGCCCCGAGAATAGGCCGGCCGTGCCCCCGATCGCCAGCATCTGCACCGCGGCGAGCGGCGACTCTCTGAACTGTTCCTCCAGGGAAGAGACGAGGGTGGCGACGATCCCGTCGTCGGGTTCTGCAGATCTCTCTTCTTCGTCCTCTGCCGCGCCATCGCCGCCTTCGGGAGACGTCGCGAGCACGGCCTTGAGCGGAACGAGCGGCGCAGCGCCGAGCAAAAAATATCCCAGAATCTTCCGCAGCTGCCGGCAGTCGAGTCGGCTCGTCAACCGCGCCCCGAACGGTGCGGTCAATATCGCCGATGCTGCGATCAACGAAGCACTGGCCACGTCGACGCTGTCATGCGACATGAACACAGAGCCAGACGCCAACGCGGTCGAGATCACGGCCCCGAGGGACGTCCCCGTCAGCACACGCTGAGGGATCGAGTTGCACATGCTGAGAATCATGGGATTCATCAGGACGCCCCCGCCGACCCCGATCATGGATCCAAACATGCCCGCGACGAACCCCACACCCGGGCTGAACCGACGCGCCTTCTGGAGCTGCTTCGACGTGTCGGCACCCAATGCGCTTTGCGCATTCGACGCAAACGTGCGCGTCGTGGTGGTCGAGGAAACCGTCCCTGTCCCTGTCCCTGTACCCCCCGCGGCCCACCACCGCTTGCCCGTCTGGGCAAGCGTCGCGGCCAGCTTGGTCCTGCCGACCATTCCTCTGAGATGGTAGTAGACTCCGACCGAACCCTACCGATCCATCACCGAATGCCCGATGCTGGCTCCAGGAAACCGTCGGGGTAGTAGTAGTAGCATACGATGAAATAGCGGCAATCGAAGGAGCAAAAACAGGAAAAAGTGGAGGCAACTTCATCCTCATTCCTATCCCTCCGGCCTTCTCCACTGCCAGCTCGACAGCAGCGTCCCATCGCCGCGCTTCTCGCTGGTTTCAAAGTCGCCTGCAGGCAGACCTCTCACCCTCGCCTCCACCTTGTGACACCGATACTCCGTCTTCAGGCCCGGGTAGCTCCCGCTCGTCCTCGTCTCGGTGCTCACTTCCAACGTATCGTCCAGCAGCTCGATCCTCGACTCGGCGTCCAGCACGCTCCCGAGCTCTTCCTTGATCCCACGCCGACTGGCCGCCCACCACGACTCGTCGGGGAGGATCTTCTCCGAGAGAAGGAGGTTCCGCCGCCGCTTCACCCCGTTGGGCAAGCGCTGCTCCGCCTCGTAGAGAGACAGCCCCTGTTCGTTCTTGATGTTCACGCTGATGATAGAGACGCGCCGGAGGGGTTCGCCGTCGACGCAATGAAGGAACGTCTCGCCGAGCAGGATCTCGTTAAGGAGCGAGCGCAGCGACTTGGACGACGCCTGCCTGCCCCACGCCGTCGTGTCGATCCCGTGTGCCGTCAGGTAGGCCCGCAGCTCGTCCTCCGTGGATCCCTTGAACGACGTAGCATTGTCGCTCGGTGGCCCGTCTGGGGACGACGACAGGGACGACATGGCCTTGACGAAGCGGGGCGTGGTGGACCGGGAGGGTGGTTGCTGCCTGGCCAGACCGACGACCTCGCCGTCAAGAACCACCACTGGAACTCGACGCTCGTGCGGAAGGACACAGCGCAGATGCAAAACCAGGACTCGCGAGAGAGAGAGCCTCGCGAGCCTCGCGCAGCTCATGAGGAAGTCCCTGCGTCCGCGCGGATATCTAATTCTTTCTACGCACCGCCGAGCTGGTCGTCCGACGGTCGGACGCCATGGCCTACTCCGGACACGCAGGTAGTAGATGAGAGATGCGACCGCACAGGGTTTTACTGCTGGACGGCAGTAACGTCGCGGCCCGGAGCTTTCGGGCGTCTCGGTCGCCGTCAGAGCGGTCACGTGCCGACAACGTGACCTACCAGCCAAAGCACGTCTTCGGTCTTTGGACCGAGTACCTCGCTTGGAGCGTTGAGGCGGACCTCGTGGTCGGCGTGTTCGACAGTCCGGCAAACAGGAACAAGCCCGCCTCGGCGCTGTTCCCGTTCCGCTCGCTCCTCGAGTCCCGGCCGGGCACGATGATGACGACGTCGTCGCCGGGTCAGGTGGCCGACGCGACCATCGTGAACATTGCGTCGGCGCTGTCGGGTGTGGAGACATTTGTCGCGAGTGGCGACTCTGATCTCATGGCCGTTCTCGCTCCAGACACCCACTGGCTGGAGATCCTTCCGCACCCGAGCAAGTCGTCTCCGGGTGGACTGGTGCTTCATCGGTGGGTGCTGACCTCGGCCCACCTGCGCTCGCTCTTCGACCGCCCCGACGCAACGCTCGCTTCTACTCCTACGCTCACTCTCACTCGAGCTGCGCGCTTCGCTCGCTCGCCAGGGTCGAGGATTTCAAGTGGCGGGACTACTTCCGACCGCACCAGCTCGGGACGTTCCTGGCGCTGCGAGGGAAGGAGGCAGTCAAGGGGGTCGGCGTCGGGGAGCAGACGGCCGCGAAGCTCGTTCGAACGTTCGGGGACGTGGAGAGCATGATGCGAGTCGAGGATTCGGCGCTGAAGAGCTGGGACGTCAAGGTGAGGAGGATGCTCGGGAGCGAGGAGGGGCGGGCTCGACTGGCACAAAACGCAGAGGTGTTTGGGTTTCTCGGCGGGACGGCGGACGATCCCGTGGCGGACGACGTGGTGCGGTTCGTGGCCGAGCGACTGCGGGAGGGGAAGGACGAGGGTGCCGCCGCGTCGCGTGCTCGAGCTCGAGCTCGCGTCCATCCGATGTTCCAGCTGCACTTCGATCGGATCAGCGAGCGCGCGGCGCGGCTGGTGCCGACCACGATCGCGGTGGCTTGGCGTGTGGTCGTGGACGAGGGCTGGTACGTCGACGCGGTGCTCGACGACCGGATCTGCGTCGTGTTTGTCGAGGTCGGGGCCGAAGCTATGGGCGCCGATTACACGCGTATGATTGATGAGGTGATCCGACAGGCGCTGGGCGGGACGCTGGCGTCGTACGATCCGTTCAAGCTCCGTAAGTCGTCGGCGTCGGGCATGGCGCGGTACCTCGGGTTGCTCAAGCAGCGCTGTCGTCGCGACGTCCTGCTGCTGCCGGTGGCTCTTCCGCCTCCAACGTGAGGCCCATGGCAGAGAGGCAGGTGGGAGAGAGCTGCTGGGCTCTGCCGAGGCGCTTCATGGCCCTGCCGTACGTCTCGACGTCCCCTCCTCCACTCGAGTGAGAGACGAGGGCCGAGCAGAACTTTTCCAGGGTGGCTTTGCGGATGTGGGGCATGACAACGACGTGGACGATGTCGCCGCTGGTGGCGAGCTGCCAGGCTCGGGCAAAGTCGTCGTCGACCGAGGCCTTGTCGATGACGACGGTGATGGACAGCGGGCTCGTGTAGGCGGGGATTCCGGCCGCCTTGAGCGTGTCGGTCATTTCTTGTGCGTACTCCATGCAACGGAGGGCGTCGGCCTTGATCCGCGCTCTGCCGAGCTCGCTCAGCATGAGCCACAGGTACAGAGGCGCCAAGCCGTTGCGGCTGCAGCTCATCGGCAAGTCTTTGCTCCTGATGTACTCGACATTGCTCTGGCTGATGTTGTCCACGAGGGAGCGCCGCACGAGGAAGGCGCCGCAGGGGATCGGCACGCCCAGGAACTTGTGTCCGGAGATGGCGATCGAGCTGATCGGAACCTCGGAGAAGGAGAGCAGATGAGGGTCGAGAAGGGGGACGTATATCCCGGACAGGGCCGCGTCGACATGCAGAAAGTGCGAGGTGATTCCGCACGCGCGCATCAACTCGACGATTCGAGTCGGCGAGTCGATGGCACCTCGCATGGTCGTCCCGCACGTCGCCACGACGATGGCGTGACGGAACGGCGACGACCGCAACGCGCGTTCCAGGTCGTCGTAGCGCATCTCGCCCCTGTCGTCGACGTCGATGACGACGTGCGGCATCCGAAGAACCCGCAGCGCTTTGAACACCGAGAAGTGGGCCTCGCCTGAGACGTACGTGCAGGCCGACGGGAGGTTCTCGCGGGCGATCCAGAGGGCTTCGAGACTGGCGAGTGAGTGCGAGCGAGCGTCAGGGTGAGCGTCAGGGTAAGCGCGGCGTGGGTGGAAGGCAGTTCAATACGGACTTGCTCTCCGACCCTCCAGAGCTGATGTATCCCCAGAACGACTCTTTGCCGAGCTCGAACAGCTCTGCGAACCACTCCAGGACGCCGACCTCGAAGCCGTGCGAATGCGAGGCAAATGCCCCCGCGTTTTCCCAAGGGTCGCCAACGTTGTTGATGTATGCTGCCGAGAACCTTTCGAGCGGCGTCAGGTCGAGCTCCTCGACGTTGTCTTTCGCGTGGTAGATAGGGTACCCGAGCTGTTGGCGTTTGGCCTCGGAGAGCATCACGTTGTAATCCGACAACGTCCGCTCCACGAATGCCTTGTACGCGTTGTCAGTCGAGAAGGCGCTGCGGTCCGGCACGCTGACCGGCCTGGTCGAAGCGAGACGGGTCTTTGGGACGCCATCCGCCACCGGGTGCTGGGTCGGCCGTTGGGTGATCGAATCGATCGAAATTTCCGAAACCGCGCTGTGGAACACGTCGCCGTTGTAAAGCTCTGCCCCGAGCGTCATGATATTTCGAGTCTAATTGTATTTATTTGATGGGTCTAATTGAGGTCTAACTGAGAAGTTTAACTGAGAAGCGGCTTGGCCAACCTTGCGGCTTGCCACGTGGCCTGGTTGATTTAGAGCATGATCAGCCCCACCTCCTTGGGCATCAGCTCGTGCCCCACGCGCCAGTTGTACAAATAATAGTGCAGCGTCCCGTCGCCCTGTCCAAACTTCAACTTCTCAAACATCTCGGTGGTGTTGTCGAGCAGATCCAGCGCGTTGACCACGTCGTGCCCAGACCTCTTGGCGAGGATCAACAGCTGCCGCGTGAGCTCCTCGACAGAGTGCTTCCCGGGGACCATGTAGAACATATACGCCGCTTTCATCTCGCTGTACTCGGGGTTCCCGATGACAGTGCTCGGCAGGGTGTAGAAGCTCAAGAAGTCCGTCAGCTCCTTCGTCTGCGGGTCCTCCACGACGTAGCTCGAGACGACGCCCTCCTGGTGGACCAGCCAGTGCCGCACGTCCTCCTCGGTGAGCCTCGGCGCGAGCTTAAACCGAACCAGATATTCGCGAAGCATGGAAGTCACCACATCAACGTCCTCCGGCTTCATCTCCCGCAGCCCCTCGACGGTCGGCGCGGAGGGCACCTGGTACAGCTTGATCGCCCGTGCCATCGTCCGTCGCGGGTTGGGCTGGCTGAACTTGACCTTGATGAGCTTCTGGATATCCAACGGCCGGTGCCAGTACGTGCACTTGGCCATTGGCTTGGGCAGCAGCACGCCCGCCGTGTAGACCGCCTGCCAGATGCCACACAGGTTGACCCGCCGCGTGATCTCCTTGATCAGCACGGGCGCGAGTCGCTTGCTCCGCAGCTTTTTGTGCACGCACAGGAAATTGATCTCCACCATGTTCACTTCGATGTCCGTCACCCTTACGCCCAACGGGATGGCGGAAATGAAGGCGAGCAGCTTGCCCTTCTTCCCGTCGGCGTCACTCGCCGCCCGCACGCCGCACATCCACGACGTCCTGTATCCCGGCGCCATGAGAGCCCACCGGAGGAAAGGCCGCGAGTAGGCGAATCGGAACATGTTATCGTCGTCCTCGACGTAGTGATGCACCAGCAAGTCGTGGACCTCGTCGAGCACGCCCTCCGACGTCACGTCGCAGTCGTCCCACACAAAGCCCGGCGGCAGCGGCAACGGTTCCACACGCACGTCCGAGACGGCCTTGGGCGCATCGATCGGACCCGACTCGCTCGTCGAGGGCTGGTCGAGTGAGTGAGAACGGGAGAATGGTGAGAACGGGAGGTGGATCGAAATCGAACAGCCGTCGTCGAATCCGGCGGATTTCGCGTTCTGGCGCGATCCCCGGCACACAGAGACGCAAGAGAATGTCAGGACACCGCACCTCGTCCGTGAACTGCGCGACCGGTTGGCTCTCCCAGAATTTGTACGATGCCTTGGGCTCGTCTCGCCGCACCGCGAGCAGCGCTTTGAGCGCGCTTGAGAGGCTCGGGGTCATCGCCACCGGCGGCCCAGACCCGCTCGAGTTCCCTGCCGACCCGTTCTCTGCTCCGTTGGGTCCCCCAGACATGGCTGCTGCCGATCGCAGTCTCACAAAATACGAAAATTTATCACTGCGTCTTGCACCCGCTG
>Ga0181584_10004054_pt1 | contig 11108 bp, 11 predicted proteins | sample 071ome_30_FD_132462 | JGI IMG/M metagenome (GOLD analysis project Ga0181584, IMG submission 132462) | Coastal salt marsh microbial communities from the Groves Creek Marsh, Skidaway Island, Georgia - 071406AT metaG (megahit assembly) | ecosystem: Environmental > Aquatic > Marine > Intertidal... | reverse complement strand
TTGCGCACTCCAACTTGTGAAGGAGATCACACCATCCTGCAAGTTCATCTTATTCTATAACGAGAAACATAATTTTTATTTATATAAGAATCTGAAGGAGAAAAGTGAGCGGACGTACCAGTCTTGAGACTTTGTCAGCTTGGGTGAGCCGAGGTGCCGAACTTGATGGATTCTCTGAAAGTCGAAGTCAATTGATGACGTTATAGTGAGATGGCTGAAATTTCGCACAATCGTCGACATTTTTTGAAAAAGTCCGGGCTATGGGCCGGAGGAGCATCACTCGGAATGCCTGCCTTTGTTCGCGGGCAAAATTTAAACTCAAAAATTCAAGTTGCCTGTATAGGAGTGGGGGGAAAGGGAAATAGTGACACGCGCAATGCTGCGAGGTGCGGGGGTCAGATCGTGGGGTTATGCGATGTGGACCGGGGGCGCCTCAGCCAAATGGGAGAAACTTTTAAGGACGCGGCACAGTTCACCGATTTTCGTGAAATGCTCACCAAATTAGGAGAGGGTGTGGATGCGGTGACAATTTCGACTCCAGATCACGTTCATGGGGTTGCAGGGATCATGGCCATGCAGATGGGGAAACATGTCTACTGCCAGAAACCGCTCACCCAGACGGTTTGGGAATCTCGTATGATGAGAAATCTTGCGGTGGAAAAAAAGCTCGCAACCCAAATGGGAAATCAGGGCAGCGCCTCGAGTGGTCTGCGCCGATCCGTAGAAATTATCCAATCGGGAGTTATTGGCAAACCACTTGAATTGCACGTTTGGACGAATCGTCCAGTGTGGGCTCAAGGCTATGATCGTCCGGCAGGTGCGGACGCGATCCCTGATTCACTTGATTGGGATTCTTGGATTGGGCCAGCGCAAATGAGACCATTTAAGAAGGGGATTTATCATGATTTTCAATGGCGGGGATGGAGTGAGTTTGGAACCGGAGCATTGGGAGATATGGCGTGCCACACCGTGAATATGCCCTTCCGAGCGTTGAAATTGGGATATCCGACCAAAATTGAGTGTGAGATGGCTTCGAAAATCTACGACGAGACCTATCCGCTCACATCGCGAGTTCGGTTTGAGTTTCCAGAGCGCGAAGGTCTTCCTCCCCTCAAGTTTTGGTGGTATGACGGGAATCCTACGAATGTTTTCCATCCAATCCGACCTGCGGCAGATGTTGTTCATGAAGTCATGGCAATGAAAGGGGGCTCTCTTCCGGGAAGTGGTGCTGTCATTATCGGTGAGAAGGGTAAGCTCTTTTCTCAGGATGATTACGGACGAGATTTCTTTGTGAAGCTCAATGATGAAAAGGGATATCGTCCTGCCAAGGACCATCCAGCTTGCCAGGGTGTCGCCGAGAGTATTCCTCGTTCTCCAGGTCATGAACAAGAGTGGTTTGATATGATGAATGGAGGAGCTCCTGCTTATTCCAATTTTGAAATCGCGGCGTATCTCAATGAAGTCATTCTTCTTGGTTGTATTGCTCAGCGCGTTGGTGAAGGAGAGCCGATTGATTGGGATGGCCCGAATATGAAATCACCAAATAATGCGAAGGCCACGGCCCTAGTGAAGCGAGATTATCGCGAGGGCTGGGCTCCAAAGATTTAGGATAAGTTGTATTTATTTTTGGATCAGAGAGGAGGGCCAGGTGGTCCTCCTCTTTCTTTGTGAAGTGGGCAAGTCATGACAATCTTGAGTGACTCGATGTTGCGTAAGTTTTTTGAGCCATTGATCGGTGGTTGGCAGAGATCGCTAGAGCAGTTAGGTAAAGGGATGTGGCGTCTGCTATTGATCGGTTTTTTTTTGAATTCTTGTGCGAGCCGCTCTGGGTATCGACAGGGCTTAGAAGCAAGTATTGAAAAGCACGGAGCCAACGTTTCTCTAGCGCATCTTGAGCTTGATGATCAGGGCGAACTTCTCAGTCGAGATCAATTAAAAGCGGTCACCGAACAGATTCAAAAAGAGTCACAAGAAGATCCCATCTTACTCGTGGTCTTTATTCATGGGTGGAACCGAAATGCCTCTTATCATGAAAGGACGGGAGGCAAGGATCTTGCTCACTTTAGAACTTGGTTAAGCGAGCTCAGTGAACGGGATCCTGAGTATAGAACCATGGGAGTGATGGTCAGCTGGAGAGGTCGGAGCTTGAGCCCTTTTCCCATTGGAGTGGATTTTTTCCACCGTTACGCTGCAGCGAGGCGAATGGGTGGAGTCATTGGTGCGGAGGTGCTTCACGAAATTGGAGCAACCGCGAGAGCTTCGAACCAGAGAAGCCGCATCATGATGATGGGGCACTCGATGGGGGGTGCGATCTTGGAAAGTTGTTTTTCTGAAGCCATTGCATCGAAAGTCGCAGTCTCCCACGCTCAGCGGCGCCCTCTTTTGCGGACAGATTTTCCCGCTGATTTGCTCATTACCATTAATTCTGCAGAATCTGCAATCCATGCGCGCCAGTTGATTTCTACCTTTAAGAGGCGGGGGATTCGCGATGTTGAAGGGGGACCTCTGATTGTCTCTGTGACCAGTCAGGATGACTTGGCAACCGCTTTTGCTTATCCGATAGGAAATGCTCTGGGGCGCTATGTGCCGCCCTTTAATTGGTTTAATACGAGTGTATCAGGGGTCTACCGAAAAAAAAGTCAGCTCGATCAATTACAGGGCACTCAGGCCCAAGCGCATCGGACGACCGTTGGACATTTTACGCCTCTTTTTAGTCACCGGTATCGAGAAGGGCCTAGAGAGACACGAACTCTGAAAGAGATCTTGGAGGATAATAAGGCCGCGCAGGGGCCAGGGGGAGTGGTCGTTGCTGGTGACACTCGAACATTTTATTTTGAGCGGCCTCAAGAGTCGCTTTATAACGATTCACCTTATTGGATTATGCCAGTTCCGGGGGCCCTTATGAAAGATCATCGAGATATCTGGAATCACAGCTTTTTGGGGATGGTCAGCGCGTTGATGTCGATCGTCGAATCTCCTTAGTGGGTGCCACTGATCTTATCCAAGCTAAGTTGCAGCAGTCCCTTATTTTGCCTGGCAGATTCTTGAAGTTCTTTGTTTCGGAGCAGTGAGGAGTAGTCCCCTCGTTCAATGGAAGAATTGAGTGCCTCATCCTGCGCAAGGTCCTTGAGGATTTCTTCGGTGGGGGAGCCTTGCTCGCTGATGCCTAGCGATTCACCGCTTTTTTGGACAATGATGAGCTTGGCAAGGTTTTCACTCGCGGGGTCATTGATAAAATCTACCTGCTCATACCAACGCCCAAGATCACTCTGACTGATCCAGTTTTTGAGCTGGAGCAAGACGGGTTGTTTGCCCATTTGCTCAAGGGATCCCTCGAGGGATTCATGGAGATATTTGAGTTCGGCGATTGTCCCAGCAAATCGAATGCCATTGAGTAGAAGAGAGCTAATTAATGCACCCAAGAAGAGCCCGAGAAACGCTCCTTTGAGCCCGATCCCTTTGCGGGCTGAATCTTTTTCAGCGTCGTTCTTTCCTGAAAGCCACGAAAGAAGTTTTCGAAAGATCATCACCCCTATAATAAATGCGAGGATGCCAACTGCTCCCGGCATCCAGGCAGCAGGCTGCGCGACGATCATTTGGGAGATGAGAAAGCCATGGTTGTATCCCCAGATGCCTGCGACTGCTCCAAATCCGAGGGCGATGAGATTTAAAAAGAAGCGAATGAGTGCTTTAAGCAAACCCAGAAAGACGAAGAGAATCAGGATTCCGGCAATCAGGGTATTGGGGGCAAAATTCTCCACGGCTCAGAGAAATTGCCATGAGAAAACGAGCAATGAAAGTCTTGATCAAGGGAGAGCCGGTTTGAGGAGAGGATTTCCGTGTTTTGAATCGTCTTGCGACTTGCAGGTTCGGCGAAGGCTTTCAAACTCTTGGGATGAGGCAAATCGCTATTGGAGATATTCATGGTTGTCTGCGTTCGCTCCAGACAATGATGGATGTCTTGGAGCCGACACAGACCGATCTGGTGGTTACTCTCGGTGATTATGTGGATCGGGGGCCAAACTCAAAGGGAGTCATCGATTATCTTTTAGAATTCCAACGAACTCACGCCAACTTTGTGGCTCTAATGGGCAATCATGAAATTCAAATGATCCGAGCTCTCGATACCGAGCAAGATCGGGAGCGTTTTTTGAGTGGCTTGTGTGGAGGTCGCGAGACGCTCAAATCATACGGAGGTTCGTTCGAAGATGTTCCTGAAGATCACTGGGCATTTATCGAGAATCTGAAACTCTACCATGAATTAGACCATCACATTCTTGTGCATGCTGGTCTTGAGGCGCAGATCCCTCTGGATCAACAAGATCGCGAAACCTATTATTACCACCGGTTTTATAGTCAAGAAGCTCACCTCTCTGGGAAAACCGTCATTTGTGGTCATACCATTCAAGGAGATTTACCGACAAATTTAGGATATGCGGTTTGCCTAGATACTTGTGCCTACGGAGGAGGCTGGCTCAGTGCCCTTGATGTCGACACTGGTGAGCTCTGGCAGACCAATGAACAGGGTGAAATTCGAGAAATGAATCTCGCTGATCTTTCCTAGTCTTCACAACCAGAGCAGAAAGCTCGGTGGCGAAGAAGGTGGTCACAAAGCACAAGGTTTGCCATGGCTTCCACCATTGGAACGGCTCGGGGCAAAACACAAGCGTCGTGGCGCCCACGGCCTTTTAATTCAGTCTCCTGCCTTCCTTTGGAAACGGTAGGTTGAGATGACATGATGGTTGCGGTGGGCTTGAAGGCCACGCGAAAACTGATCGCTTCGCCATTTGAGATTCCTCCTTGGACTCCCCCGGATCGATTTGTTCTCGTGCGAACTCGTTGATCTTCCATATAAAAGTGATCGTTGTGTTCGGAGCCTTTCAAGAGGGTTCCTTCAAATCCTGAGCCGATCTCGAAGCCTTTGGTTGCGGGAAGAGAGAGCATCCCTTTTGCTAGATCGGCCTCAAGGCGATCAAAGACAGGTTCTCCTAGTCCCGGGGGACAACCACGGACAACGCATTCGATAATGCCGCCGACCGAGTTGCCTTCTGAACGAATGTTTTTGATCCGCTCGATCATGGTTTCTGCCACCTGCGGGTCTCCAGTGCGAACGATATTAGACTCGATGGTTTGAGCGCTGACTGTCAAAGGGTCGACGTTTGCTTGAATCTCTTGAATTGATTTGACCCAAGCGAGGGTCTCGAGTTGTGGGTAGAAGTGAGCTAGAACTTTTTTGGCAATGGCGGCTGCGGCTACTCGACCAATTGTTTCGCGAGCTGATGAGCGCCCTCCTCCCTGCCAATTACGAGTACCATACTTTGCATCGTAGGTGTAGTCAGCGTGAGATGGTCGGTATTTTTCAGCCATTTCGGAGTAAGCATCTGGGCGATGATCTTTGTTGCGGACGAGAATCGCAATTGGGGACCCAAGAGTCTTTCCTTCAAATGTGCCAGAGAGGATTTCACATTGGTCAGCCTCATTTCTCGGGGTGGTGACTTCCGATTGTCCGGGACGCCGCCGATCAAGCTCAACTTGGAGGTCAGCTTCGCTTAGTTCGATTAATGGTGGGCAGCCATCGATGACGACACCGACCCCCCCTCCGTGCGATTCTCCAAAGGTTGAAATGCGAAATAGTTGGCCGAGTTGGCTAGACATGGGTGAGACTTTAGCAGGGGATCTGTCGGGAGCAAGAGCTAGGGAGAGCGATCCAGACTTCTCCACAATTGGAATTCTGCTTGCTCGCCGCGAGCGAGGCCTTGATTTTTGATGCCGAAGCAGAGCTCGACTTCAAAGAGCTTTTGTTCCAAGGCTTGTTTTATCAGGTCTTGCGCGCTGAGCGCTAACCGCCCACCACACTGACTGAGCTCAAAATGACAGGTTCCAATACCGTGATAAGCTCGGTAAACAACTTCCGTGCAAACGAGCCGCTCGGCTTGGCGAAAGTCGAAGACAAAATCGTAGAGTTTCCCCTCATGGCTCATGGCTCTTAAAAGAGCTTCTCGGAGATCCATCGTTGATAATCTCGGGCGCAGGACAACAAGGGCATCGACTGCAAGTGTTTCGGAAATGGGGCGAAATTTGACGCCGTCTTTTTTGGCTTCGATGACTGCAATCGTGGAGTCGAGACTCGGGATTCCTAGAGTTTCTCGTTGGCTTTGTGTTCCTAAGTACAGGGCGGCATGGGGCCAAAACCCGGGGAGAAAGAGGTTGCTCATCGCGTCGTCATGTCGCGTCACTAGGATATCTCCTGGTTGAAGTTTCTCGCTAATGATTTGTTGGATTTCAGGCGTGAGACGTTTCCCGGCTTTCCTTGGTTTGACCAGAGGCTGTTTCATTTCGGCGATTGCGCATCCGCTCAGACGAAATAAATGAAACATCACTTTCTTGTAGCCTGAACTTGATCGGCGAGTCAGCGAGTGAAGCCGGTAGCTGAGAATCCGTGACCAAATCGTTCTTTTTCTAGTTTCGAAATAGGGCTCTTCATGAAGTAGCCAGGGAATCATCGGATCTAAGGATGCTTCGTGAAGGGCGCGATGAATGTCTTCTCTTCGTTGCTCATAGAATTTTTTCGCAATGCGGTAACGAAGCATCCATTGAGGAGAAGCGAGGTTTGCATAAACGCGAGTAAAGCTCTTGCGCGAGAGCCCGAAGCGCGGTTCTGCCTCATCAAGCTTCTTCCAGACAACGGGATGTTCTTTGGCAAGTTCGATGAGAAAGGATCCACTGCGCATCAAGCAGCTCGCTGCACAAAAGCTCAGACCAAAAAGACAGAGATCTTCTTGGTGATCATCTCGAAGGTGGGGACGGAGCTCATGAATCATCGTCCAAAGCCCGGCTCTCGCGCTGAGATATCGCCCATAAACTTCTCGGAGTCTTTCATCTTCATCGGGCAGATAGTAGCCCCGTGCTTGAGCATGGAGCGCATCTGTTAATTCTTGGCTTAAGGTTTCTCTCTTAGGTAATGCGCAGTAGGACGCTTGCAGAGTTCGCCATGCGGATTGAATGATTTCGGTTTTGGGCATGTTTTAGAATCGATTGGCGAGAGAGCCCCCATTGATTATCGGAAGATTTGCGAAGTTAAAAACGCGCAAGCGGCAAAAAGTCTCTTCTCGGTTCACCATAGAATCGCCATGTCCGTCAACCCCTTTAAATAAAGGGTTTCAGGGAGAAAATAACTTTACAAAACCATCACCGGGGGAGAAATTTGCGTCGCCATGAATAAAGGAGAACTTATTGAAGCAGTCCAGAAAGCCCTCGGTAAAGAAGCCACCAAGCGTGCCGCTGAAGATGCCGTTGCTGCTGTTCTTGACTCGATTGCCAAGGGAGTAAAGAAGGACAAGAAAGTTCAAATCATCGGATTTGGAACTTTTGAAGTGAAGAAGCGTGCTGCTCGTATGGGCCGCAACCCTAAGACCGGAGAAGCAATGAAGATTGCAGCTTCTAAGTCTGTTGGCTTCAAGCCTTCTTCAACCCTTAAGAAGTCTCTCTAATTCTTAAAAGAGTTAGATCGACTCATTATATTAATATATTTGAGCCCGATGGTAAAAAACCATCGGGCTTTTTTCTTTGATTTTGATGAGTCAGAGCGATTCCCCCCTTTCCCCCTCGCCATTAAGACAATTGTTCCTAGACTCCTCCGCGAAGCGATGCCCTCCAGCACTGTCGAAAACTATCTCAAAGCCATTTGGTCTCTTCAGGCTCAAGGGGGTGATGAGCTTGTTCCCGTGGGTCAGGTTGCCGAAAAACTTTCGGTGGCTCCTGGCACGGCAACGACGATGATGAATCAACTCTTAAAGATGGAGTTAGTTGACTACATTCCACGTGCTGGAGTGTCTCTCAACGAGGCAGGTAGGAGAGCCGCCTTGCGGGTGATTCGGCGGCATCGCTTAATCGAGACCTTTTTAGTCGAGATTATGAAGCTCGATTGGGCCGAGGTTCATGACGATGCCGAGGTCCTAGAGCATGCTATTTCTGACCGCCTCCTCGAGCGAATGGATGAAATGCTAGAGCACCCCACCCATGATCCGCATGGAGCACCGATTCCTACCAGCCAAGGTGAAATCCCTTCAGATGGGAATGCCATCCTCTCTGAGTGCCGACCTGGTGATTACACCCTCAAGAGGGTTCGAGAAAATGAGCCTTCTTTTTTACAGTGGCTCTCGGGGTTGGGCCTCAAACCTGGATCAGAGCTTACCTTGGTTGAGCGAAATCGGGAAGCAGACACCCTGTCCTTGATGATCCCAAATCACTCAGAACCATTACAGATTTCTCTTCCTGCGGCTCAATCATTGATGGTCAAAGCACGGGCCGTGAGTTCCTAAAATCGAACGCGAGTCGTGTCGCAGGGTGCGCAGGGCCCGATCGTGTTTTTTGATGAAAGCGATGATCAGAAGTGATCGACTCCTTGGTGAAGATTCATTTTAGGTGGTGAGGCTTTTTTCCTTCCCTCAAAGGGAAGGAATCGCTTGGCTTAGGGCAACACCTACACTGATGAAGATCGTTGCCTTTTTTGCCCTCTTTCTCGCTGGGGCTCTCTCTTGCTGGGGCCAAGTGTCAGTTCAGTTGGAGCTCGAACGGCGACAATACCTTGCACAGGAACGTGTCACTGGAGTGGTGACAATTGTGAACCGGAGCGGGAGAGAGATCACTTATTTGAGTCAAGATGGCCGTGGAATGAGTCGAAGCTGGCTTGATTTTAGCATGAGAGACACGGCGGGGAGGCAAAAACCTAAGTTAATTAACCTTGGATTTCGAAAAGCGATTTTACCTGCTGGCCGGAGTATTTCTCGAGAGGTGGATTTGGGCCGCATTTTTTCGATTACTTCGGTGGGAAATTACGCGGTGACAGCTCACGTAACCGAGCTTGGGGCCGATGACGTTACCTACACCTCCAATTCCGCGCATTTTACCGTCGGTGGAGGCAATACCATCTATCGTCAGCCTTTTGGAGTGCCACAGTCTCCGGCGCCCAAACGAGAATACAGTGTGATTACCTTCAATGATGGGAAAAGGAATTCCATCTATGCTCAGGTGATGAATACGGTAACTGGGCGCACCATTTCTACTTTTCGACTCAGTAATTGCCTGACTTTTCACCCACCGCAGATGATTCTTGATTCAAAAAACCAACTTCACATTCTTTATCTGGCCGCCGCCGAAGTTTTTGTGCATGTTAGTGTTAATCAAGACGGGATGCTGACAGAAACAAAGTATTTTAAGAGGGCTCAGGGTCGAGCTCCTCGGTTTGTAAACTACGAAGATCAGGTTTCGGTCTTGGGAGCGACACCCTATGACCCCACGGATTCTTCCGCCGGAAAACCCCGCCGCCGAAGTGCCAGTGAGAGGCCACAATAGTTAAGAAATCTTAAAAATTAAGTTGCATTTTTATTCAATTTTTTTCAAAAAACTTAAGTTATTTACCTAAAACGCGATGAAGTTTCTTTTCCTACCCTTGTTAATTTTCGCGACAACGTTGCTTTCTGGCTTCGGTGCTTTCAAGACCGTGATCATTGATGCAGGCCACGGGGGGCGGGATAATGGGGGAAGTTATGGGAAAGTCTACGAGAAGTGGCTGGCCTTAGACACCGCGACTCGGATTCAGAAAAAGCTTCAAGATAAAGGCATTCAAACATGCATGACCCGGGTGAGTGACCAGTTCATCACGCTTCCAGGGAGGGTCAAGATTGGTAACCGATTTAGTAATGCGATCTTTGTCAGCGTGCACTATAACTTCACTTGGAAACGGGACGTCTCAGGCCTTGAGACCTTTTATTGCACTCCTCAATCCAAACCTCTTGCCGATTTTGTGCACCGGGGAATGCTTGACGAGGTGCGCACTGTAAATCGTGGGGTGAAGTATTCTCGCTTCTACGTGATTCGGCACTCCAAGCACCCTGCCATTTTGGTGGAAGCAGGATTCGTTTCCAATTCTAAGGAGCGGGGTCGCACGAAGGAGGGTTGGTACCGGGAGGCGATCGCAGATGGAATCGTTGATGGTATTTTAGCCTACCGAAGCGCGGCCCAACGTTGGTAACTCACTTTTGGTTTTTGGGTGACTTTCAACTGGAGCGCGAAGTATCAAGCTGGCGAAACGCCATGGGAAAAGGGAGCAGCGCATCCTGAGCTTTCGTTTCTTTTATCGAAACACGTTGATCTTTTTAAAAACGCGAGACGGATTCTTGTTCCAGGCTGTGGTTTTGGACACGATGCTTACGCGATTAGTGAGGTGGCCGAGGGCGACGTGGTGGGGCTTGATATCGCACCCGAGGCGATTCAAGGGGCGAGTTCTCTCCACCCTCAATCATCTGTCGAGTGGCGGCTCGGAGATCTCTTTGCAGAAGATGAATCTTTTGACCTCATCTTCGAGCACACTTGTTTTTGTGCCATTCCTTTGGAATGTCGTCTTGATTATCGGCGCACGGTGAGTCGCCTGATTCCCTCAGGCGGATATTTGGTGGGAATCTTTTTTCCCAATCCTGATCACGAAGCGGACCAAGGTCCGCCGTTTGGTATTGAAATGGCAGAGCTCCGCCGATTTTTTGAGGAAGACTTTGAGCTTCAATGGTCTCGTGAGCCCCAACAAACCTTCGAAGGTCGAGAAGGTGTGGGCCGGGAACTTGCGATGGTTTGGTGTAGAAAGTAACGATGAGCTTTTTTGAACAAGAGAGAAAGGGACGTCGGCCCTTTCAGGATCATGAGGTGACTGATTTGTGTATGGTGACCATCTTGAGCATCGTGGCTTGTCTCAGCTACTTCTGGGCCTTTGGTATGAATAGCGGACACTCGGTGTCCAACGATCTCGCGAAGCTCTGGACTCAGAGTGCAGAAGACATTTGGAAAGGCTCCTATTGGACCTTGGTTACTTCAGTTTTTGTCCATGAGCGCCTCTTTCATATCCTTTTTAATGTCTACTGGCTCTGGGTGTTTGGGTCGGTCTTTGAGCGAGCAATAGGAAGTACGAAGTTTTTTGTTTTTGTCATTCTAGCGGGGTTTGTGACTTCCTCCTATCAGCTGGCTGTGTCGGGAAATGCGGGCATTGGATTTTCTGGAGTGAATTATGCCTTTTTCGGATTCATGTGGGTCACGCGGTATTATTTTTCCAGCTTCCG
>Ga0181584_10004043_pt1 | contig 11128 bp, 8 predicted proteins | sample 071ome_30_FD_132462 | JGI IMG/M metagenome (GOLD analysis project Ga0181584, IMG submission 132462) | Coastal salt marsh microbial communities from the Groves Creek Marsh, Skidaway Island, Georgia - 071406AT metaG (megahit assembly) | ecosystem: Environmental > Aquatic > Marine > Intertidal zone... | reverse complement strand
TGCCGAGTGACACGGCGAGGTGGGTGCTGGTGATGACGGCGACGGCTGTGTCGGGGGCGTTCCTGTTGCAGAACGTGCGGGTGTGTTTGAACATGGGTGGGAGCGAGATGGAGGGGGGCAAGGGGGCCGGCGGTGTGGTGCTGGCGGTGGCGGCCGCGCTCCACGCCGGCCTCGGGCTGGCCCTCAAGTTTGTCTTCTTCGACTACTAGGTTGTATGAATGTATGTATTAATGTCATTCGTATCAATGGGTTGATTTTCGATCTCTCTCTATGTACTGTATGTCGGCCCCTCGCCGTAAACAATCGTCTTGTCCTCCTTGATCTTTGCCAGCGCGGCGATGATCAACCGGTGCATGCTCGGCGTCGCAGCAATCAGCCCGCCGTTCAAGTACGGCAGGTGTCTCCCCTGCGAAAAGTCCAGCTTATTTCCCGCGGCGTCCGACACTACGCCGCCAGCCTCCTGCAGCACCATCACCCCCGCGACATGATCCCAGATCTTTTCCCTGTAGCTATCCGGCGGGTATCGCATAAAAATACTCGAATCTCCCCTCGAAAGCACCCCGTACTTGGCCTGACTGTCGATCCGCAGACTCGGAAGCTCCAGGCCAATCTCCATTGCCACCGCCGCACTCAGCACGTGGTTACTGTGCTTGGCCTCCACGCTCTCCATGAACCGCACCTCCTCCGGACTCAACAGATCGTTCACGTGCACTTTGATCCCCGGCATCTCGTCCTTATCGGCGACAAACAGCGGCCCAGCGTACGTCCCGCGCCCCACGTGCGCCGCAAAGCAGCACCCGATTCCGCGCTCGTCATACGGATCACAGCCGCCCTCGTTGCAGTCCACGTCACTCACGCTCCACTGCGGCAGGTTGGGGCACCCCAGCACCCCCAGCCCAATCTCCCCATCCACCAGCATACCCAGGCACACCGCGTACTGGCGCATGGTGATAAACCCGCGCGTCCCGTCGATCGGATCCAGCACCCAATGACGACCAGTCTTTCCCCCGTCCGACCGACCCGCGTCGACCAGCTCCAGAACGTCCTCCGGCGTCAACAGCGTGGCCTCCTTCTCGCACTCTGACAACGTATGGTTCACCAGGTCCGTGATACGCCGCAGCACCGGCCCTCCCTCCTCCGTCCGCAGATCAGCCGAGTCCTCCTCCCCGACCATATTAAACGTCTGACCAGGAAGGGACCGCTGCAGCGACCACGACACCAGCACCTGCGCACCATAGTCCGCCACGGTCACCGGACTCCCGTCCTCCTTCTCCACCTTCTCGTCGTTCCGAAGCTGCCACTGAACATTGTCACAGAGATGCGACGCCAGGCGAACCGCCTTGACCGCCGCAGCGAGCTCCACAGTCAGGTCGAGGGACGACGACTCGGAGACTTGGTTGCCGACTTCCGCTTCGTTGTTCGCGACGGCCGTCTCGATCGCGGTCGTCGTCGGCTTTGAGCTCGCACGCGTCAATCGGCACGCTCCGGAGAATATGCCGGGAGCGGGCGCGAGAGACGGCGTGGCACGGGAGCGCAATCGAAGCGAAGCAGCCATTCGAGTCGGAGAAAACCTCGAATGGCGGGTTGTGCGGGCCCCCGCCGGCGATGGGCGATGGGTGGTCGTCATCATTGTGGTGAGTTGCGTATCTACCGATCGTGAAACGGACTTTCAGGTATTGACTTTGAGAGACGTTCGGAGCCCGAGCGCGGGTTCGCTAAAACGAAAACGTTTGGGACGTTCCGCGCAGTCCGTACGACGCCCGTGTCTGGCTGTACAGAGTACGGAGTACAGAATACCGAGGAGGGGCACGCTCGTGTCTACGAGCCCGAGCAGTGCGGACGAGCGAACTCTCTGGTTCCTGCATCCACACGACAATGAAGCCTTCGTTGCTGTCTTCGCTGCCGGCGCCGAAGCACGACGGCGTCGGTGGTCGGTACGGTGACGACGAGGGGGACGAGGGAGTCGCTATCGGGGACGTGGCGGCAGGGACGGCCGCGAAAAAGGCATCGCCTGTGCCTTCGAGCCTGATTCCTCCCTACCCGCAGCGCAAGGCACGCAAGTTTGTGCCCCGGCGGCAGGCCGACTTTGCCGACGGCGGTGCGTATCCGGAGATTCATGTGGCGCAGTATCCGCTGAATATGGGCAAGCCGGGTGCGCGGGCGTCGGACAGCGCGGGGACGCTGGCGCTGACGGTGAATGCAGACGGGGACTTGAACTACGACGCGGTGCTCGGGGGAGGGAGGAGAGGGGGAGGGGGAGGGGGTGCTGCCAAATGGCAGGATGCTGTGACGGGGCATCGGGCGATTGTGCCCAAGTTGGAGCGTCTGAATGACGATTTTGAGCGTCCAGCAGAGGAGGAGGAGGACGAGGTGGCGAGGGAGACGATGCTGGCGTTGCAGGGTAAGGTGGATAAGAAGCAGGCGGTGATGAACCCGAAGCATGTGCCGCAGGTTCCCGGAGAGGCGCAGTATATCAAGTACACTGGGAGTGCGGCTGGGGCGGCGGCGGCGGGCCGGATTATTAAGATGCAGGACATGCCGGTGGATCCGCTGGAGCCGCCAAAGTTCAAGCATATCAAGGTGCCGCGAGGGGCTGGATCGCCGCCGGCGCCGGTGATGCATAGTCCGCCGAGGAAGGCGAGTGCGGAGGAGCTGAAGGACTGGAAGATACCGCCGTGCGTGAGTAATTGGAAGAACAACGCGGGGCATACGATCCCACTGGATAAGAGGCTGGCGGCAGACGGACGGGGATTGCAGGAGGTACAGATTAACGACGGGTTTGCGAAGTTCTCGGAGGCGTTGTATATCGCAGAGAACAAGGCGAGGAGTGCAGTGGAGACGCGGGCCAAGATGCAGCGGGAGTTGCTGACGAGGGAGAAGGAGCGGAAGGAGGCGGAGCTGAGGGAGCTGGCGATGAACGCGCGGATGGAGCGGCGCGGGATTCCGAGGCGGGATGAGGGCGGTGCGGAGCGGAGTCGCGGGGATGATCGTCGGGGCGGGGACCGTGATGAGGGCATGGCGGTGGTGCGCGGGCGTGACGAGGATCATCTTGGTGGCGAGGGTGGGGATCGGCGTGGGGACCAACGAAGGGCCTCGTCGTCGGACAGCGACCGTGACGAGCGTCGTGACGACCGGGATCGCCGTGACGACTGGGATCGCCGTGATGACCGGGATCGCCGTGATGACCGGGATCACCGTGACGACTGGGATCGCCGTGATGACCGGGATCGCCGTGATGACCGGGATCGACGCGACGACCATGGGGAACGTCGGCGAGACGAGATTCGCGAAGAGCGGCGCAAGGAGCGCGAGCGCGAGCGCAGGCTCGAGGCCCGGAACGCGCATGGCTACAAGCGTTCCAAGCTGACGCGCGACAAGGACAGGGATATCTCTGAGAAGATCGCGCTTGGGATGGCCAAGGTCACGGGCGGCGAAGCGATGTACGACCAGCGGTTGTTCAACCAAGAGACAGGCCAGCAGGCGGGCATGGGTGCGGACGAGGCGTACAACCTGTACGACAAGCCGCTCTTCACGGACCGCTCCGATGTATACAGGGGTCGCGCCGGCAACAGAGAAGGGGCCGATCAGGACGTCGACACGTCGCGCTTCAAGCCGTCCAAGGGATTCTCCGGCGCGGACAAGTCGTCCGGCAAGGCGGTCGAGTTCGAGAAGGAGCAAGGCGACGAGCAGGACCCGTTTGGACTCGACTCGTTCCTGGCGAACAAATAGATGCAGCGCTCGCTTACCATTCTCTTGTGACCACAATCACCACCATGACCAATGACCAATGACCAGTCACCAGTCGTCGATCAGTCGTCGTCCATCATGATCAGCTCGGCGCAGTCCCGCGGGTTCTCCTTCCCCTTGATGAGCCCGCCAAACAGGTTTTGCGCCACGCCTGTGTCCACCTCCATGGACTTCTCCCCGCGCGACCTGGACGCTTCCAACTCCCGAAACACCTCGGGCGTGATCAAATAATGGTTCTGCACCTTGCACAGGTTCCGGATGGTGTCCTTGTCCTCCCGCCGGATCTCGCTCTTGTACCGCTGGACGAAGCACAACAGTGCCTGGTGCCAGACCACCGGCAGCTGCCGTTCCTCCCGCGTAAACGACACAAAATGGTCGACTAACGCATCGATGACGCGGTACGGCAGCGAGTACCGCTTGTCCAGCAGCACCCGGATGAAGAACGAGTTGACCCCCGAGTAGGGCATCTCGGCGATCCGCAGCACGGCAGCGGCCGAGTGCAGCACCGGGATCGAAGACCGCCGGATGACCGACGTAATGATCACCGCCTCCCTCAAGGTGCAGTCGCCGGCCGAGCACAGCGGCAGCAGGATGCCCTTGTAGAACGCCCCCGCCTTGAACGTCGCCTTCTTCAGTGCCTGGAACAGCGCAAAGTGCAGCCGCTTGTTCTCTTCGATGTCGTTCCGCACATGCGGAAGCAGCACAAGCGCGAGAAACCGCTGCGCCATCCTCGAGTTCAGGTTCGAGACGAACATCTTGGTGGCCTGGTAGACGGCGTGCGGACTCCACAACTCTGGCTCGGTCAGGTACAGGATCTCCTCCCAGTTCTTCAGGTTCGGGATGACCTTGAACGCCTTGGGCACCTTTCCAGACGTATACCGCGACATCAGGGCCCCGACGCCGCGGTACACCTCGACCACCTTTGGATTCAGCTCTGAGGGCGCCACAAACCCGTCGTCGTCGCCCGCAAACCTGCACGACAACAACCCGAGTGAGTACACACACACATATATATAGCGCAACACTGACAACCGAAACGCCTCAAGGGCGCCCCGGCGAGATGCCAACGTCGCGCAGTCGCTCTCGCAGCCCGCCACTTCGGCATTCACCAACAGACGGTGATGGTACCGTACACATGGGCTGCTCGTCGCTCGTCGCTCGTCCCTCGTCGCTCCAATTCGATAATAATCACGCCAACGTACCGCACACCGTCACCTGCCTCCTTCTCGCGAATCTTCTCCAAAATTATGTCCGCCAACGTCCTCGTCCCCCCCTCGCCCTCCCGCCGGAACGCCGCCAGCACCGCCTCGTCCTCGGCGTCCACCTCCTCCGCCCACTCCGCCTCCAGCCCATCAAAACCACCGTCCTCGAACCCACCGCCCTCCTCATCAGACCACCCGCCGCCGCCCCCACCCAGCTCGTCGTCGCTCTCCCCGCCCTCCCCACCGACCCCACGCGACGTTAGGTTCTGAATCGCCCCCGCCAACGACGCCTGGTACCCCGCCCGACTCGCATCCTTCGTATCCTTCTTGATCTCCTCCTGCTGCAGATGCGCCTCGCGCATAATCTTGTTCGTCAGGTCCGAAGGCAGCTGCGGAACGTCAACGTGCTCCTCGTCCTCCGACCCAACGTGCTCCTCGTCGTACGCATCCCGCCTCCGCCCTCGCTTCTGGCGGGGCCGCGTGCGCACGCCGTGCGTCTCCGGGTCTTCAAGCGTGTCTCCAAGCGACTGCTTGTGCTTTTCGATCTTCTGTCGGGACGATTTGCGCGCCATTGTGTTCTCCTGGACGACGTGTGTAGCCTGAACCAATCTAGGGGAATGCACGTTGCATGCGCCTGTGTCCAGGTGTTGTTCAGGTGGTTATTCGTATCCCGCGTGCCCGTGGCGTGGACTGAAGGATGGACTGGACTGACGGATGGACGGATGGACGGATGGACTGACGCTGTCTGTACAGACACATGTGTCTGTGGTCGGTGAACCCCACCACGAGTTGAAAACAAAATTTGAACCCGGTGGGCTGTTCATATCGAGGCGGAACCGCCGGGACAGCCGGGACGATCGGAGAGACAGGCCGAAACACGCGACGACTTGTTTCCAGCGAGCTTGCGAGCGACTCGTCGTCGTCGTCTGATTGCCATGGTCACCCCACCAAGCGACGAGCTGCTGGCAGCTCGGGACATTCGCAAGCACCTCCCGCGCTGCGAGTTTCATCACGTCGACGTGACGTGCGATGGCTGCGAGGTGGAACCGATCGTGGGCAACCGGTACAAGTGCACGGTATGCCCCGATATCGATCTCTGCGAGGCGTGCTGTCGCGCCATCTTTGCAGCGAGAATATCGATTCAGAACGAGCTGGGGTCCGATCTGCCTGTGACGTCTTCGTCAGGTAGTAGCAAACGGGGGTCAAACTGGATACGTCGTGTGAAGGGGGCCGATCCGAAGCGAAAGTGGCTGGCGCTGATGGAGACGGTGCCGTGCCTCCACCGGTCGCACGCGTTTGAGCAGGTGCGCTCCGGTCCCGAGCGGGCGCTGGTGTTCCGTGCACGCGTTTCAGCGGTTGACGAGGTCGAGGTTGAGACGGACGGTGTCGAAGATGTGTGTACTTTGGCGTCGGCGTTTCTGGAGGCGTTGCCGCCGTCGAAGGTGCTCTGTCGGGACTTGGCGTGGTTGCATTGCGTGACGTGGCCAGACGGGTCGAATAATTACACTGATGCCGCCGCGGAGCGGCGGATCGGGGAGGCGCTGGATGCGTGGGAGCGGGCGGTGGAGCGGGGGAAGATCACGAGCGCGGACGTGCATCACATTGCGAAAACGTACAACCTGCTCGGGGGGAAGTGGATGCTGTTCCCCGGGAGCGGCGAGGTGGACGCCGCGTGGACTGCGGTCGTTCAGGCGATGGTGGCCGGTGGCGGCCTGGCCGAGGGCGCGTGCGACGAGGTCAAGGTCAGCACGGCGAGTCCGTCAGACGGGAAGCACGTAATGCTTGCGTACGTGAAGGACTATGGCGACGTGGAGCGGGTTGATGGCGTGATCGACGCGTTGCAGCGGGCACTGCGTGACGCCGGGGTGTCGCTCGCGGATAGCCGGGCGCTTTTCAAACCCGACGTGTTTTCGTTCCTGAACATCTATAGCCGCAACGGTTTTGGATTGAAGCCGACGATGTTCGCGAGAGAGGTGCGTTGAGACGAGAGAGGGAACGAGAAAGGTTGCCGTGGCGGCAGCGATACACCCAGGTTACGAAATAGGAAAGAATCAATCAAATCAATGCTGATAGTATCTAGTCCTCGTACACACGGCACTCGTCCGCACTCGGATCGTCCTCGCACAGTTCGTCCAGCTCCGTCTTCACATTGCTCGGGAAGAACGGCTCGGGCTCGGGCTCGTTCTTCACCTCGGTCGTCTCCCCGGCAATGTCCACCGGCTGCACGGCCGCCGGCCCCACCTTGTCCACCCCACCAATATCCACCTCGTCGATCGTCATATCCAATCGTTCCGGAAGCTCCAACACCGGGTTCTTCTTCATCACAAACAGACTCCCCCCGTCCCCCCTGGCGATCCGCAGATCCTCATCCAAATACGTGTTCAACAGCCAGGTCGCCTTCCTCTTCGAGTTCCCCCTCCCGTCCTGCCCACCTAGCATATTCGATAGCGCATCCGTCTTAAACTCGAGGTCCTGCTGCCCTGCCAAGAACGTCCCCGCCTGCTCAATCAGACCCCGCACCGGCGAATCCAACGGCTTCAACAATGCCTTGACTCCCGACAAATCCACCTGCTGCCCCGCCACCTCGATGCTGTCCGGCAGCTCAAAGTCGCTCATCAGCTCCGGCGTGGAAATACGGCCGTCCGTAAACTCAATCTCCAGCAACTTTGGCGACCGAACGTCGAAATTCGCCGTCGACCCGACAGACGTCTTCGAGAACGGCACCGACAACTGCACGACGTTCTCAACCTTCCCAGACCCGGCATCAATCGTCTGCGTAATCTCCCCGACCTCGACCAGCGGCAGCTTCCCCAACGCCAGCACGGGCAACAGCTCGGAATTACTGGTATACACCAGCTTCCACGTCCCGGCCAACTGGTTCAGACCCGACTGGTTCGGCGACACAATCGGTGTCTTCGCCTCCAGCTGGGACACCAGATCCAAGATCTCGGCCCGCGTGTCCGAGTTGGCCGACAGCCCCCGCTGCGTCCCCCACAACGTGTCTTCCAGAAGGCTCTTCAGCTCGGACAACGACAGGGTGTTCTCCGGGAACGACACCGCGTCCGACTGACTGCCGAACGACGCGGCGTTGGCGACGACCGCAGTCTTGTTGGCGGCGGGACGACCGGACGCGCCGAGGGCCACGAAGCTGGCAGGGTTCATCTTCGTCATCATCGGCCGCTGCCTGGCGGGCACGGCGGCCGTTCCCCGGGATGACACGGCCAGGTGGCGCATTGGCGTTGCTGTAGTAGTCGTCGTCGCTGCCTTCGCACACGGTGACATGTTTGGAGCAAATTTCTTCTGTGACCCGCGTGAGGCCAAAAACTTGGCAAACCGAAAAGGCCGCGAGTTCGTCAATACCGGGCCGTCGGCGAGTGCAGACTGCAGACAGATTGGCAAGGAGAGCATGAACCGGTAGCGATGGCGAGACGCACGCGGTCGAAGAAGGTCGCGGAGCGCCAGGGGGAGGGGATTCGTAACGCCGAGGCCGGCAGGGTTCCTGGAGAAGAGTTTGGAGAAGAGGAAGAGACCAACACCAAACCCAAGTTGGTCCGGTCGTCGTCTCTCGGGGACATCGGGGAGTCTGAGGACCGGGCGAGTTCGGCCGGGGGATGCGCTGGCGCCGGCGCTGGCGCGTCGCACGGCCTGCTCGACGGTGTCGTCGACAAGCACGATGGCGATGATGCGGCCGGTGTGCAGAAGAGCAGTCGGGTGACGCCGCCGACTGTACCGGCGCTGGGTATAGCCATGGCGGCAGACGGCGGCAGTCTGATGACGGCGCCCGCCGGCTATCAGGGGGGTCCCGGGGAGTTGCGGGTGGACACGGCGAGGCGCGGGTGTGCGAGCAAAGGAGAGGGATTGGATGTTCGGGATACGAAAACGTCTCAGCCTGGGTTTTTGACGGCGCGGAGTCCGAGAAGAAGTGACGCCGGGGAGGTCGTGTATGACAGTGCGCGGGGGCTCAATTTGAATGCCAAGGCGACAAACACGCGGCATCTCAAGGAGATCAGGGTGTCGAAGACGTTCAACGAGCCGAGTTTGGACAGCGTGGGTTCGGCAAAATCAAAAGGGTCGGAGGAGCCAGAGAAAGAGGTGGGAGCCGACGAGCACCTCAAGCCGGCGGCGGCGGCGACCTCGACGGCGACGATGTCGCTGAGCGGGTATCTTGCGGGGGAGCTGGTGCCTGCGCCGGTGTATCACACGGCGGACAGTTTCTGGGGCCAGACGGAGCGGGACCGGGTGTACAACGCGCTGTGGTACGTGCCGTATCAGCTGGAGCGGCTGATTGGGTTCGGGAATGCGATCTGCATGCATGCATTTCTAGGAATATTCACGATGTTGCCGCTGCGGGTTGCGCGGAGTCTGGTCGTGTTGGCATTCCACTGGGCGGGGTGGCGGTCGACGTCGAGGTCGAGGTCGCCAGGTTCCCCTGTGGGGTCTCCCGCCGCCGGCGACCACCACCACCGGTTGCTCCTCAGAGGGGATCAAGTCTACGATTTGATCATCGCGGGGATCTTCGTGGTCATGATCCTGTTTCTGTGGCACATTCGCGCGGGGGCAATCTACTTTTGGGTCAAGGAGCTCACGCAGGAGTTTCTCAAGCTGTCCGTACTGCATACGGCCCTCGAGCTTGGCGACAAGATCTGCTGCTCGTTCGGGGTGGACGTGCTCGAGGCGCTGGCGGCGAGCTGCACCACGATGTCGACAAACCCGTCGGCGACAAACGTTGGCCACGTCGTGGCGGACGCCATGGTGGCGCTGCTGCTCATGGTCGCGCACGCCGGCGCACTCATGTGTCAGTCGCTGGTGTACGGTGTGGCGATGAACAGCAAGAAGAACTCGCTGTTGGCGCTCCTGATCGCGAGTAACTTTACCGAGATCAAGGGGACGGTCTTCAAGCGGTACGACCCGACGAAGATCTTCACGCTGACCTGCCAGGATATCGTCGAGCGGTTCCACCTGTACATCATCATGCTGTTCGTGCTGGTGGAGGAGGCGGTCGGGTCCGGGCAGCCGCTGCCCAGCCCCCGCCTCGTCGTCCAGTGCCTGTACGTGCTGTTCGCCGAGATTGTCATCGACGTGACCAAGGTACGCATTATTAGTATGTCCGGAGAATTTCTCTCACCCTCCCACGCCATCACACAAACTCACACAAACTCACACAAACTCACACACACACGCCGTTCGAACCCCGCCGCCATTCGACACAGCACGCCGTCTTGGGCAAGTTCAACGACATTCGACCGGGGGTATACGCGGAGTTCACCAAGGACCTATGCGAGAGCCTGCAGTGGGGTTCCGGCACCCAGTCCCACACCGTCCACAAGCTCGTCGGCATTGAGCCGTTTGCCGCCGCCGCCCTGTTCTTCAGGGTGTTTGTGAGCTTCGTGGCCCTCCAACGAGACGTCTTCGAGATCGACAAAGTCGGCTTCGCCCTCGGCGGGGCGTGCGTCGCCACATGGCTCGCCCTCATCGGTTTCGCCGTCCTCTTCGGCTACGCCCTCCGAACCCTCGCCGGCGCCTACCTCCGAACCTACAAAGCCCGATCCGTGGTGCGCCAAAGGCGCACCGCGAGGATGGCGGCAAACCACAAAACGCATAAAGTCGCCTAGAAGGTATTATTTGTCGTTTTACAATACAATACAATACAATACACGAGTGTACAATTATTCATTCATGCCACGGAAACCTACCACCACCACCACCACCGCGACCCCTGACTACGACGACGCACCCCCACTCAGCAAACTCTCCTTCAAGAACCCACCATACTCCCGGACCACGATCTTCACCACCGGATGCAACTTCCCCTTCACCCCCCCAGAGGCACCAGCACCCTCCAACAGCCCCCGCAGCCCCACCCACCTCCACGCCGTATGCTCTTCATTCAAACTCGGCACCCACCCCGACGCCACCCCCGCCTCCATCTCCACCACATACACCGTATACTCCTTCTCCTCACGCTTCCCTCGCCTCGTCAACACCGTCGCCAACCGCACAAACCACGCCGCATCCACCCCGCCCATCTCCTCCCCCGCCTCCCGCATCGCCGTCTCCCACACATCCGTCTCCCCCGCATCCCGATTCCGCCCCGGCAACGCCCACGTCCCCGCGTTCCCACGCGACATACGCCGCTTCAACGACCACGCCTCGCGCGCCTCGTTCCGACCGTGCCGGGC
>Ga0181584_10004039_pt1 | contig 11131 bp, 7 predicted proteins | sample 071ome_30_FD_132462 | JGI IMG/M metagenome (GOLD analysis project Ga0181584, IMG submission 132462) | Coastal salt marsh microbial communities from the Groves Creek Marsh, Skidaway Island, Georgia - 071406AT metaG (megahit assembly) | ecosystem: Environmental > Aquatic > Marine > Intertidal zone... | reverse complement strand
GGCCGGCGGCGGCGGCGGCGGTGGTGGTAGCGGGCATTCGATACGTCGGGGGCCACCACCGTCGGCCCGCTACGGCGGCGGCGGATCGATCCGGGACACCCGGGATCCGCGCGATGGCCCCGGCGGGCCCTTCTCAAAATACGGCGGCGGCCCATACCGCGGAGGAAGGGGGCGCTGATGATACGAATGATCATTGACACGATTTGACATTGACTGATCATATTACCCACTGCTGACGTTTATGTTCGCCAGCTCGAACAGTGTCAAAGGACGCGACTGCTCTGCCGCCGGCGCCACGGTGGCGTTGAGCTGTACGACTCGTTTCCGGTCCTCCTTCTGCTCGTCCTTCTGCTCGTCCTTCTGCCCGTCCTTCTGCCCGTCCTTCTGCCCGTCCTTCTGCCCGTCCTTCTGCCCGTCCTTCTGCGCCTCCCCGCGCCCCTGTGCAGCGACCAAACCGCGCGCCGTGACCTCCCCCATCTCCATCGCGACCTTCAGCCGCGCCTCGGCCTCCATCCTCCTCGTCTTTTCAATCTCGACCAGCCCGACCAGCTCCCGCACCTTCTCCTCCAGCTGGCGCTTCGCCTTTCGATCTCCCTCCATCCCCGAGAGGACACCTTTCAGCTCCGCGATCTCGTCCACGAGGCTCCGCTCCTTCTTCACGTGACTCGTCTCGAACTCCTTCCAGCGTTGCAGCGCGTCGTGCTGTTTCGTCAGATGATCCCTCGCCGTCTTCAACGCCGCCTCCATCGTCTCCTTCTCGTTCTTAATCACCGCCAGTTCCTTCGCCAGCCCAATCGCTTCCTCCTGCGCCTTCGCCACCGCCAGCAGCAGCTTGTTCGTGTTCTCCTTATGCAGCGCCTCCCGCTCCTCACTGGCACCCTCCGCCGCCACACGCACCTCGCTCGCCACTTGCACAGCCCGCTTCAGCTTCCTGTTCTCTTCCTCCAGGTCCCGCAACGACTTCTCCACCGCCTCCCGCCCAGCCTTACCCGAAGCCACCTCCAGCTCCAGCCGAACGACCCGCTCTGCCATCTCACAGCTCATCTCCTCCGCGACATCGTTCAGCTCCCCGCGCTTCCCCAGCACCGCCACTTGCGTCTGCAGACGCCTGATACACGCATCCTTCGCAGCATCCTGCGCCTCCGTCGTCCCCTTGTCGACGGCCAACCGCTCGATCGTGCGGTTGGCGAGCCCCACCTGCCGAGTCTGCAGTTGCTTTTCCTGGCGGAGTCTCCGCACGGTCTCGCGCAGGCTCAGGTTCGACAAATGCTCCTTCTCGTACAGCGAAATGAGCTTATCAATGTGTGAAGTGAGCTCATGTGGGCTCCGATTCGGGTACGTGAAGATCTGATTATTCGTGGACGACGCTCTCGCCGTCATGATGATGATGCACGAGCTCTATTTACGTATGTGTATTTATTAACGTATGCAGCGTCAAGGCGGGAAGACGATTTGTTGTGTGTCGGTTGCCCAACGGTTAGAGTGGGGCTGGGGTCCCCTACGAATAAGACTCAGATACCCCACCGTGAGATACAGCGCCGGCGTGACCACCGACAGGGGCGACAGCCTCGAGAGGACAGCCATCGTATGTGGTCTCTCTCTTATAAGAGAGAGACCTGGATCACAGGGTAATTCACATGGGTTACAAATCTGCAATTTTGACGTTGGCGTCCACCCGGAACACCCCGGTATAGGGGGCTGGGGTCCCCTACGAATAGGGGCTACCAAACCGCTCGCGAGAAAGCTATTCAAGCTATTCATGAACTCGCGAACCCGACGCCGACCCCGTCTGTCCTTTCGAGGAACTCCACATACCGCCGCAAGTCCTTATCGCTCGGCCGAAGCGACCGCCACGCCCCCAGCACGAAAATGTCCCACGCGTCGCTCGCGTACTCGCCACACCCATACAAATCTGCAATTTTGACGTTGGCGTCCACCCGGAACACCCCGGTATACGCGTCATAGAACGCTTCCCGATATTCCCTGGCAAACCGCTTCAACCCGACCGCCCGCTTCCTCCACAAGCCCAACGGCTTCAAGACCGCCTCCAACCCCTCGGTGTCAGCCCCCGCGAGCACGTCAGGATCAGGATACCTGTCAAAGAAACCGTCCCGATACACCACATGCCGTACCACGGTCGCCGTCGTCTTGTTCAGCAACTGACAGACCACGAGCAGCTTGAATGGGTCGTTGTACACCATGGCGTCCTCTTCAATGAGGCCATAGGGAGACACCGGCGGCCTGGAGAACGAGGAAGCGCGTGACGAGTGAGCGTTGGGTCTGGGCGAGCGAGCACGCGTCGAGTTCAACACGTGCACCCACACGCGCGTGAGCTTTCCTTCCGCATCCGGTCGCGTCTCGGGTGGCTCGGGACGCAGCTGCCACGGCCTTCGCGACGGCGACACTGTCACCGGAGAGAACGGCGGCGAGGCAGGGGACGGCCCGGCAGGCAGAACGACACAGTCTATCTCCATCGCCGAACGCTCGTCGCTCCCTTCCACACGGACGTCCTCGTGCGAGGCGCCACAGCTCCCGCCGACCCGCTGGCGCTTTGCCTCACCGCGACCAGTCTCCGTATCAGCATCAGTCTCCACGAGTCGACGGGTACGACCCGTCGACGTCGACGTCGACGTCGACGTCGCCACCTGCCGCGCCGCCCGCTTCGCCGCCATCAGCACCTCTTTCTCCGACACGCCCCGTTGCAGTCTTGCGACTCGATTCGAATGAAGCATTCCCTCGATGGCGACCTCTGCACTGTGCTGCAACTCGCTCGCCCGCGCCCTCGACCTGCTCGGCGCCACATCTCTCCGTGACGACACTCGCCGGCGGGGACCCATTATTTGTTTGTGGTGGGGTGGGCGCGAGCGTCGTGGTTTTTTTGCGGTACCCCAGCACCGGTCAGATCAGAAATACTCTAACTTCGTGGCTGTCGCTTGACACAGAGACAGACACACGCATCGACTGTGTGTACACGGCGCGGCATTGCGACTGGGTCGTTATAGACTGCTGAATTCCGACAGACAAGGAGGATGCCAAAGACGGACGGCTTCTGAATCGAACGAGAACTGACCTTCTGTACCAGAGACAGACGACCGGTGAGCGGGAGCCATAGCGATAGACCGACCGAACCCGGTGTGTGGCGTGGTGTCCGTCCGACTGTCAACGAGGAACGGGAGCGCGCGGACGGATTCGTCGAGCCAGCCTAGAGCAACAGGATGGGAGAGCGAGAGCCGTCTGCCCCGTCTGTTTCGTCGGATTCGTTCACGGCGCAGCAGCGTGATGTTCTTCGGAACCAGGTGGCGGCGTATAAGTTTTTCGAGGCGCTGAACAAGAAGGTGGGCATCCCGCAAGCGCTCAAGTCGGAATGGTTGCCGTTGTTGCACCCGCCGCCGTTGGATTCGCCGTCGTCGGTCAAGTCGCTGGCTGCGGATATATATGCGTATCGGAATCAGGTGGTGGAATCGCTGAAAGAGATGAAGCGGCGGTATGACAAGGCGCGTGGGAAGGACCTGTCGGATCAGTCGCTGTCGGATCCGATCATTTTGTCTGGGCAGCCGTTGTTGGTGGGGTCCAACGTGAATATAAGTGGCGAGCGGTCGTTAGTTTATTCGCCGTGGATGCATGGGAAGGCGCTGGGGGACAACCAGGGCAACGGCCAGGGGTGTCCGCTGCTGGTGCAGATTATGAAGACAGAGTACCAGAATGCGATGCAGGAGCAGTATCGGACCGAGTATCGGCGGCTGGTTGGGAGTCTGACGCCGGCGTATAAGGCGGCGCATCCGGGGATGTCGGAGAATCCGGGGAAGGCGGTGAAGGACGGGTCGTTGAAGTATGGGGATGCGAGGGCGCAGGTGCGTTGAACTGGATCGACGCGCGTCGATTATCACGCTCACGCTGATACTCACGCTGATACTCATCACGCTCACGCTTCTTCTTATCCCTCGCAGTACATCTGTCTGCAGCAACTGCAGAATCAGCGGATGCTGAGAAAGCAGGTGGACGAGGCGGGGGCGGCGATCTGTGCGTTGAATGACAAGCAGTACAAGTCGATGCTGAATACGAACAAGAAGTTGCGGATTCAGCAGGTGAAACAGGAGATGCAGACGCGGGCGGAGGAGGCGACGGCTAGGGCTCGGGACGCGAAACAGCATCGGCAGGAGTTGGTGAGTGTGGCGAATGCGGTGCGAGACTTGCGGGTGTATCGGAATAAGCACGTGTTGAAGACGCATGATAAGCTGACGCGAGCGAGACTGAAGGAGATGATGGCCACGGCGAAGGATGGCGGGGACGCGACCAACCTGAGGCTGGATGCGCTGAAAAAGTACGGGATGGAGGCGTACAAGGAGATGCTGGCGGCGCAGACGGCGGGGCTGAATAGTACTGGGGAGAAGTATGACGCCATTTGCAAGTTTCTGGCGGATACGGAGGAGTATATGCATCGGCTCGCGGGGCGGATCGCGTCGGTCAAGCTGACCGCCGAGGCGAGCAAGGCGGCGGCGCGCGCGGTCGAGGACGCGAGGCGGCGGGGGCTGACGGAAGAAGAGGTGCAAGAGGCAGCGCAGAATGCTATTCAGGAGGCTCAAGAGGGGAGCAGTGTGATCCAGGAGGCACTGGGGGATTTGGACGGGGCGGACGCGCAGAAGCGGTACTACCAGCTTGCCCACTCGAGCACAGAGGAGATCACCGATCAGCCCAAGCTCTTGTCGCCGCCTAACGGGGCCAAGCTGCGCGAGTACCAGATTGTGGGTCTGCAGTGGATGATTTCGTTGTACAACAATCATCTCAACGGGATCCTGGCGGACGAGATGGGCCTTGGAAAGACGGTTCAGGTGATGGCGCTCATCGCCTACCTGATGGAGAAGAAGGACAACCGAGGGCCGCATCTGATCATCGTGCCCAATTCGGTGATCGTCAACTGGAAGAGCGAGCTCACTACGTGGCTGCCGTCTGCGCGGTGCGTGTATTACGTGGGAAACAAGGAGGACAGGAACCGGCTCTACGTGTCGGAGGTCCAGCCGATGCAGTTCAACATCCTGGTCACCACGTATGAATTCATCATGCGGGACCGTGCCAAGCTGTCCAAGGTCGACTGGCAGTACCTCATCATCGACGAGGCTCAGCGGATGAAGGACAGGGAGAGCAAGCTGGCGAAGGACCTGGACAAGTTTCGGTCGGCTCGGCGGCTCCTCCTGTCTGGAACGCCGCTGCAGAACGAGCTCGAAGAGCTGTGGTCGCTGCTCAATCTGCTCCTCCCGGACGTATTTGATGACGCCAAGGTGTTTTCCGAGTGGTTCGGCGGCGGCGGGCAGGGCAAGGGCAACAAGCAGGACGAGGACTGGCTCGACACCGAGCAGCGCGTGATCGTGGTGCACCGCCTGCACCAGATCCTCGAGCCGTTCATGCTTCGTCGCCAGGTCGAGGACGTCGAAGGGACTCTCCCCGAGAAAACGACGTACACGATCCACTGCCCGATGTCGGCGCACCAGTCGATGACCTACAACTGGGTCAAGGCGACGTCGACGCTGCGCCTCGACCCAGATACGAACAGCCAGTTCGTCCGGCGGGGCCTCAAGTGGGCCAGCCTGCACAACAAGTGCATGGAGCTGCGGAAGATTTGCAACCACCACTTGCTCTCCTATCCGCCGCACACCTGGGCCGTCGGGCAGAAGATTGTCTCGCAGTGCGGCAAGCTGGTCATGCTTGACAAGATGCTCGTCAAGCTCAAGGCCACCGGTCACAAGGTGCTGCTCTTCTCCACCATGACCAAGCTGCTAGATATCTTGGAGGAGTATCTCAAGTGGAGAAAACTTCCCGAGTCGCTGGGCGGCGGCACCATGCGGTACCTGCGCATCGACGGGTCCACGTCGCTCGAGGACCGCGAGACGGCCATGCGGGATTTCAGCGCGCCCGACTCGGACGCGTTCATCTTCCTCCTCTCCATCCGTGCCGCTGGACGCGGACTCAATCTCCAGACGTCAGACACGGTCATCGTCTACGACCCGGTAGGTGTTGGTGAATGAATGCTGCTGGCGAACGCCGCGCGCAGCCGCTCGCTCGCTGAATCGCTGAATCGCTCGATCCCTCGCTCTCTCACGCTCATACATGCACCCATGCCCATGCCCGCAGGATCCCAACCCGAAGAACGAGGAGCAGGCCGTCGCCCGCTCGCATCGGATCGGGCAGACCCGGGAGGTGAAGGTCTTCCACATGGAGGCCGTCACGGACAACATCGAGACGCGGCAGATGGGCGGCCGAGCCACGTCTGCCGACGGCGAAAAGCTCGTCTACGGAGACAGCATCGAGTCCATCGTGAGGAACCAGATCCAGACGAGGAAGATTGCCATGGCCAACGAAGTCATCGACGCCGGCCGCTTTGACCAACAGACGTCCATGGAGGAGCGCAGGGACACGCTCGAGTCGATGCTCCAGGATCCAGAGCGGATGAAGCGATCGACCAACATCTCTCCCTCGGACGACGAAATCAACGTGATGATGGCCAGGGGCGAGGACGAGCTGGCCATCTTCCGCCGCCTCGACGCCGACCCCTCCATTGTCTGGATGCAGCGGTCGCTGGAGACGGACGTCCCTGGATGGCTCCGATATGGCGCAAACGACTTGATGGCGGCCAAGGCGGACAACTCGAAGCACGCGGTTGACATCGAGGCCGAGATTGCCGCCCTGACGGGCAAGGTGATCCACCATCATGACCCCAAGGTGGGATCCAAGCGCCCTGGCGCTGCTCCAGGGCCGGGATCGGCCCCTGTCGTGGCTCCTGCAAAGCGTCTGGACGCTGGAGAGCCCTCCGTGACGGTTCGAAGCGAGCGGGGAGACGACGAGGGGGAGGACGATGTCACCGTTGCGAACGACGACGAAGAGGAGGAGATCAAGGAGAGCGACAGGTTCATTCTCGACGACGAGGTGCAGGGCATGGACATCGACGCGAGTTGAAATTCTACGTGTCACGACAGGCTCCTGTACCGTTGCGGGCTTGACTTGCCATTCTCCATCGTTCTCGTTCAGTTTCCCGTTTCTCGTGGCCTTGCCCTCCATTCGAACGTTGGAAATTCTTCCACGTAGTAACCTGTGGTCGACCGTGGGCAGACGCACTCTGGGTTCACGAACAAAGGTGGTCCGAACCGCGAGCCCGAGGCAATTCCGGCCAGTCGTTCGAGCGTGAATTTGTCGTTCTTCACTCCTTTTCGCGTCTATCTTGGCGTCAATTACAACTCTTTGAAGCATTTCGGTGCGCTTCGTGTGGATAAATAGAGCCGAAAGGCCCAGGACACGCCACGGATCCCGATGACCGAGTCTCCCAGCTCGAGAGACGAGACTGTGGCCGTGGCGGTGCACATACGTCCGCTCGTCGAGCAGGAGATCGAACAGGGCTGCTCCGAGTGCATACACGTGCCTTCTCCGGGCCGACCGGAGGTCGTCGCGGGACCCAACAACAGCTTCTCGTACGACCACGTCTTTGGTGGTCTAGGCAAGCGGTCCGACCTGCTTTACGACGAGTGCGTGGCGCCGTTGGTCGACGGGCTGTTCAGCGGATATAATGCGACGGTGTTTGCGTACGGGCAGACGGGGTCCGGGAAGACGTACACGATGGGAAGTGCCTTTCCGCAGACGTGCTCGAACGATGAGCGGGGCGTCATCCCCAAGGCGATGGAGGCCATCTTCTCGCGCATTGCGAGCACGTCTTCGTCGAAAGAGTTCACGATCAAGGTCGGATTCGTCGAAATCCACAAGGAGGAGATCAAGGACCTCCTGTGCGTGCGGACGTCCTCCTCTGCCACCGTGCACATCCGAGAGGTGCCGGGCGGCGGCATCGTGCTGGCGGGGGCACACGAGGTGGAAGTGAGCAATCAGGCGGAAATGATTGCTGTTCTGGAGCGAGGAACGTGCTTGCGTGCGACGGGGGCGACTGGGATGAACCAGAGGTCCAGCAGGTCTCACGCCATTTTTACCATCACGTTGGAGCAGCGGTCGGTCTCGGTCTCCACGGACGATCGGCAGCAGCGTTCTCGCAAGAACAGCGATGATACCGAAGCCAACGAGAGCGACGAGGACGACCTCGACGACCTCGACGATCTCGACGACGGCTACCTGTGCGCCAAGATGCACCTCGTCGACCTGGCCGGGAGCGAGCGCGTGAAGCGGACCAAGACGGAAGGCCAACGGCTTCAGGAAGGCATCAAGATCAACAAGGGGCTGCTGGCCCTGGGCAACGTGATCAATGCACTGTCCGAGAACAAGCAGCACGTGCCCTATCGGGACTCCAAGCTGACGCGAATGCTGCAGGACTCTCTGGGGGGCAACAGCAAGACGCTGATGATCGCATGCGTGTCTCCTGCCGACGTCAACATGGAAGAGAGTATCAACTCGCTGCGCTATGCCAGCCGGGCGAGGGCCATCAAGAACAAGCCGGTCGTCAACAGGGACCCGGTGGCGGCCCAGATCGCGAGTCTGCGACAGCAGCTGGCGCTCGCCCGGGCCGAAAACACCGACCTACGACGTCAGCTGGGTATTTCTCCGACGGAAAACCTGCAGGACCAGCAATCGCTCGACGACATGAAGCTGGCCCTGGACTCGACCAGGGGCCAGCTCGCCCAGCTGACGAGGGACCTCGGTCTGGCCAAGAAGGCCAACGACGAGCTCAAGAAGGACCTCCAGGAGCAAGCAGAGGAGCGTCTTATTGCCTGCATGCAGCGGGACAAGATGGCCCAGGAGCTGACGGCCAGGATCGGCGAGGACGAGGCCGCGGCCACGATCGCCGGCATCGGGGCGTCGATGGAATCTGGTTCTGTCGAGTCCAACCTGCTCAAGCGGGTGCAGGAGCTCGAGGAGGAGAATCGAAACCTCCGCTTCACATGCAATCGCAATGGCAATGGCAATGGCGTCGGCAGCGGATCGCCGATGGCGGGTGGGAACACGGGCGTCTCGCCGCTGTCGATCAGGGCAGACCACGGGGCCGGCCTCGACGACGACTGTGCCGCAGGGTCCCCGTTCCGCGTTCCCATCTCGCCGCTATCGCCGTTCTCCAACGCGGACGAGGACGAGGGGATGGACGAAGAGGCGATCAACAGGCGACGGGTGATCGACTCGATGAATGAGGAGATGGACAAGCTGCAGTCCGACCTCGAGGCCAAGGAGGCGGCCATACGCAAGGTCTCCAACCACGCCAGCATGCAGGTGGCGTACACCGCCCACTTGCAGGAGATCCAGAAGGAGCGCGACTCTCTCGCGAAAGAGCGGCGCGCGCTGCTGTCCAAGATCAAGGACCTCCAGTCGGCGTCGGCCGAGGAGCGGATGCAGCTGGAGAGGATGTACAAGTCAAAACTCCGCGAGCTGGATCAGAAGGTCAAGGCCGCGGAGAGGAGGGAGCAGAAGATCCGCGCGCTCGAGGCCACCCAGCAGAAGGCCTCTCAGAAGGTCAAGGACCTGCAGGGCGAGGTCCAGAGCATCAAGGTCCAGAAGGCGCAGCTTATGAAGCAGGCCGCCGTCGCCGGCAAAGAGTACGTCCAGTGGAAGCGCGAGAGGGACCGGGAGGTTCAGAAGCTCAAGCGTGAGAACCAAGCCACCGAGGTCAAGTTGCTCAAGATGGAGGCCCAGAGCTCCCGGCAGCAGGCGTATCTGAGGCGGAAGATCGAGGAGGCGGCCGCCGCCCGCAAGCGCCTGGCCAACCTCGAGGGCCGCCGGCGTCGGTCTTCCCGGCCGAGTTCGAGCTCGAGTCTGGGGGCGGACAGGCAGCAGGATCTCGTCCGTCAGGCCTCGCTCCCGGCCGACATGGCCGAGTGGCTGGAGGGCGAGCTCGACTCGTGCTGCTCTTCCATAGAGCTGCAGAAGGTCCTAGAAGGCGAGAAGGCCGCCCGGAGCGAGGCCGCTCGCCAGCTCCGCGACGTGGAGAAGCGGATCGCCGCCCTGAAGAACCCTCGCTGGTGGGGCGTCCTCTCGCCCGGCGCCAACAAGGACCAGAAAGCGCTGGAGCAGCAGAAGCGGGATCTCATCAAGAAAGCTGAGATGCATGGGAAGGAGATCCAGGAGGCGCAGCTCCTGCTGATGCAGAGCCGCGCTGCAGAGGAGGAAAAGGGCCAGGGCGCCGCCGACCCGTCGAGGTGGAACGCCATCTCCAACGTCGACGAAGCCCAACGGGCTCTCGTCTCGCTATTCATGGCTGCCAGCCGCTACAAGGCGCAGTCGTACGAGTCTCAGTCCGCACTGGCGGACATCAACGAGGAGATGGACCTGCTCCGGCTCAAGCTGGAAGTCGCCGAGGCGGAGCGCCTCGAGCAGCAGATGCAGCTGGACGAGTTGCGAGCTGCCGTCGATGTCGCCGAGATCAGCGCCGTCGTGCAGCGCACGTTCACGCCCGCGGCGATAAAAAACGAGGATTCGGCGGTCAAAGAGGTGCTCGAGGAGCTCGACTCAATGGTCGTGGGCGGCAACGAGGAAGAGGACGATGCTGACGACGCGACGTCCGGCGTCACGTCGTCAATGTCGGTGTCGGCGGTTTCGGCGTCGGTTTCAGTGTCGCAGTCGTACTCGCGCGTCTCGTCGGCCATCAGCGACGACTCGGTGGTGTCCCGGGAGCCAGTCGGCCCCGGCCAGGCGCTCCTGCCGGGGGAGATTGCGGTCCTCGGACACATGAACTCTGAGAGGGCCAAGTCTGGGCAGGATGCGCAGTACGTCCTGACCACCCGCGACCTCGTCGCGTGTCTCGAGAGGGTCCCCGACTGGCAAGACGGGTCCAAGTTCTCCGCGTCGAGCAGCAGCAAGAACGGCAGCAAGATCAGGAAGTCAAAGGCGGAGCTCATCGCCGACTACCTGAAGCTCGTCGCCGGCAGGGATCCCCCGAACGGGTCGGGGTCCAAGATCAAGGCGGAGCGCGCCTCTGTCGTCTCGTCGCCGTCGGTCGTTCGCAGCATCGATCTCGGGTCGGTGTCTGACGGCGGGAGTCCGGTCGTCGTCAATGATCCAGACGCGAGGGTGTACATTTCGAGGTCGCCGGGGGAGAAGAAAAAGTCGCCCGAGAGAGCGGCTCGCGATTCCCACGTGGCGGCGGAGCGCAAGCTCTGGATACCCTAGTGGCCGCGGATTAAAATTCGATCAACTCGTCATCCTCATTGTCAGTCTC
>Ga0181584_10004034_pt1 | contig 11136 bp, 10 predicted proteins | sample 071ome_30_FD_132462 | JGI IMG/M metagenome (GOLD analysis project Ga0181584, IMG submission 132462) | Coastal salt marsh microbial communities from the Groves Creek Marsh, Skidaway Island, Georgia - 071406AT metaG (megahit assembly) | ecosystem: Environmental > Aquatic > Marine > Intertidal... | reverse complement strand
GCAGAAAGATGCGGAGAACTATCGCCGCTTTTCTGAGACAGCGGCGGCCTACCTTCCAGCACTGGTGGGCACACTATATACACCGCCAGCGCCAATTGGTGCCATGTACGCGATGATGGACCAGAGCCGGGAAGGCCAGGAAATCATGGCGGTGATGATGAAGAGCGCCTACGACATCGTCATGGAATATTTCGAAGACGAGCGAGTACGTCTGCACTTCCTGCGTATGGTCAGTGAAAATCTCACCGGCCCTGAGGAAAAGGGCACCGGTATAGGACCCTTCATGTTCCTGGGCTGGCTTGAAAAATATGGCATCGGCGTTGCCAAGGGCGGCAGCGGCATGCTGAGTCAGGCGCTGGTTAACTGTATTGAAGACCACGGCGGTGAAGTGCTGACCGGCATGTCTGTCAGCAAGGTTACAGTATCAGGCGGCAGGGCTACCGGCGTCGTTACCGACGACGGTCGCGAGATCAAGGCCAATGATGCGGTGATTGGTGCCATTCATCCACATCTGCTGCCAAAGATGGTGGACGGTCTAGATCCTTTTGTTGCGCAGACGGCAGAGAAGGTGGAGCTGTCCGCCAACTGTGTTTTCACCATTCATGCCTCTCTGGACGAGCCACTCGAATTCATCGGTGGCGAGGATGTCAAGAAAGCAATGATGATCGAACTGCTGCCAGAAAGTATTGATGCGCTGCGTGATCATTTTGATGACCTGCGTTATGGACGTATTCCCAAGAACTCTCTCTGTGCACTTGGCTCGGCAACCAATATCGATCCGTCTCGTGCGCCGGAGGGCAAGGCCACGATGCATGCCTGGGATTACTGCCCATATGAGCACCCCGATGGTGGTGCGCAGGCCTGGGATCAGCACAAGGATGCCTTTGCCGATCACATGATTGCGAACATGAAACCGTATGTGCCCAACCTGAGCCGCGACATCATGCTGGGCTGCCACTGTGATTCGCCACTGGATATGGAGCGTACGTCGGCTAGTTTCCAGCGTGGAGATATTCACGGTGTAGCACCGTATCTATACCAGTTTGGTGCCCACAGGCCGACCCCGGAACTGGGTAAAAATCTGGTACCAGGCGTTGAACGCCTGTACCTTGTTGGCCCGTTTCAGCATCCGGGCGGCGGCGTATTCGGTGCCGGCCGCGGTACGGCCATGACCATGTTTGACCAGATCGGCATGGACTTTGACGCGGTCATTAAGTAACCAGAAACATTCAGGAATTAAATAAAGCAGCATGAAGATTTATTCGCAGGACGGCAGTGAGCTTATGGATGTTACTGCCATTGAAAGAAATGACAACCAGCTTGTGGTTAAAGGCAAGATTTTTCAGTCTATGCCCATGACCGCGAAACTTCGCCCCGAAGAGGCCCGCAAAGGGATGGGAATGATGAGTTTTTCCACCTGGCTGTTCCTGTTGTCCCTGCCTTTCCGCCCTAGCAGTAAAAAATAGCACTTCATTTTTATGGATGGCCTCCAGCACCTGGAAAACTTCCTGCAATCACTAGTCGCCGGATTGCTGATGGGTTCCATGTACGGTCTCATGTGTGTGGGCCTGACCATCATTTTTGGCGTCATGCGCGTCATCAATTTTGCCCAGGGCGAATTCATGATGCTGGGTATGTACTTTGCCTACTTCTGTTTTGCATGGCTGGGGTCCTACGCTTTTTTTGGCGGTGTCTGGTTTCCCTTCATGCTCGCGCTGCTTGCGGGACCTGCCCTGTTTCTCGTCGGGGTGATCCTTCATCGCCTGCTTATCAATGCCGTGACCGGGCACAGGGCCTCCGGGCTTGAAGCGGAGGGTCACTATGCACAGCTTGTCCTGACCCTCGGCATAGCACTGGTTCTTCAGAACGGTGGTCTTTTCTTTTTTGGCTCTACGCCGGTTTCTGTATCGAACGAGCTTTCCTACAGCGCCTGGGAATGGGGACCCATGGTTGGCTATCGCGTCAGTGTGTTTGTAAACCAGGCCCAGACTGTTTCCGCCATTCTGGCTGTCGCTGTAGTCGTGATCTTTGCTCTGTTGATGAGCCGGACCAGGCTGGGCAAATCACTAAGAGCCTCGGCTGACAATCCGGATGCAGCGACCTACATGGGCATCAACGTTGATCGCTGTCACCGAGTTGCCTTTGGTTTTGGCGTCGGTATCACGGCCATCGGCGGCGGTCTGCTTGCCTCCAACGCGCCGTTTCAGCCCTATATCGGTACAGAGTACGTGATCATCATGTACGCCGGTGTAGTGCTTGGCGGTCTTGGCAGTATCCGTGGTGCATTCCTGGGCGGATTGACCATAGGTGTACTGCAGCAGGTCTCAGCCATCATCCTTCCCAACCAGCTGCAGAACACAATTATTTTTGTCTGCTTTCTCATCATCATCCTCTTCCGTCCACAGGGTTTCTTCGGCAGAAAGGAGAGGACGGCATGAATACTAATGCGCGCAAGGACCTGACCCATATTGGACTGTTCGGACTTGTATATGTAGTGATTGCGCTGTTAATCGGCAACAGTTACTACCAGCTGATCATGACAATAGTGCCGATATGGGCGGTGATGGGGTTGTCCTGGAACCTGCTCTCCGGATACAGCGGTCTGATCAGTTTCGGGCATGCGGCTTTTTTTGGGCTCGGGGCCTACCTAGTGGCCCTGTGTTTATCAGTGTGGAACCTGAGTCCCTGGTTCACCATTGTTCTGGCAACTATTACCGGCGGTATTTCCGGCTTGCTGGTTGGTTTCCCAACATTTAGGCTGCGCGGACATTACTTTGCCCTGGCTATGCTGGCATATCCTCTGGCACTGCTTTATATATTTGAATGGCTGGGATACCAGGAAGTGGCTTTGCCTATGAACAGGGAAGCGCCGCTGGCCTACATGCAGTTTGAAAATCAATTCTTCTACGTGCTCATAGCTGTGATTCTGCTCATGCTGGTAATGGCCATAACCTCCATGCTTTCTCATTCGCGTTTTGGTCTGTCTCTACTGGCAATAAAACTTGATGAGGATGCAGCAGAAGCCGCCGGCATCAATACGCTTTACTGGAAACTGGTAGCAATAGCTGTCAGCGGTGCCATTGCAGGTGCTGCCGGCGGTTTTTATGCAGTGGTGCTTCTGATAGTTACGCCGCTGGCAGTTTTCGGCATGCTGGTGTCGGCACAGGCACTGATTTTTGCCATGTTTGGCGGTGTGGGCACACTTTGGGGACCGGTGCTGGGAGCCTTTATTCTGGTGCCTCTAAGTGAAATCCTTTATGCGCGCTATGCGGCTGATTTTCCGGGTATCCAGGGCGTAATTTACGGCGTTGCCATAATTGCTGTCGTCCTTTTTGCGCCGGAAGGCATTCTTTGGAAACTCCGATCACTGCTAAACTCGGAGCAGGGCAGATTGCTTGGCTCATCCGCCAGCGTCGCCAGTGCTGACAGCAACGAGGAAATCCTCGCCTGCCGAGATAGTGATTTCGACCTTGATATCATGGCGGTGGCCAACCTTTCAAAAGCCTATGGTGGATTAAAGCCGGCCAATGATCTCAGTTTCAATGTAAAAAAAGGGGAGCTGCTTGGCATTATCGGACCCAACGGGGCCGGTAAAACGACGCTCTTTAATCTACTTAACGGTTTTGTTAAACCTGACTCCGGCAGCGTTATTTTCCAAGGGCAGTCGCTGCTGAAAAAGCGGCCCAGTAAAATATGTGCAATGGGTGTGGCGCGCACCTTCCAGGTTGCAAAACCGTTTGCACACCTGTCCATACTCGACAACGTCATTCTTGGTGCCTACGTGCACAGCAAAAACAAAGATGAAGCCCGACGTTATGCATCCGCTGCTATCAAGCTTGTGGGTTTGCTTGATAAGTCAGCTGAGCCTGCTTCTAACCTGACCAGTTTTGAATTGCGCCTCATGGAGCTGGCCCGTGCACTGGCATCCAGACCAAGCCTGGTACTGGTGGATGAAATTCTAGCCGGACTCGATCCCGCAGCCATGGCCAACGTGCTGGACGTCTTAAGAAAAGTCCAGGTACTGGGGATCACCATCGTAATCATTGAGCATAGTATGCAGGCCATGGTGCAGCTTGTGGACAGATTCATCGTGCTGGACCATGGCGCTTTACTGGCAGAGGGGAGTCCCGATGAAATTGTCAGGGATGAACGAGTGATTGAAGCGTATTTGGGAAAAAAGTGGCTGCTGGATGGAAAGTAAAATCTTGTTGAAAATAGATTCGCTCTATGCAGGTTACGGGGGCATTGATGTCCTGCACGATATCTCGCTCGAGCTGAATCTGGGTGAATTTGTTTCCGTGGTTGGACCCAACGGTGCCGGTAAAAGCACTTTGTTTAAAACCATTTCGGGCATAGTCCAGCCTAACCGGGGAACAATTGCCTTAAGGGGGGAGTCACTTGAACAGGTAGCTCCTGCAAAACGCGCCCATCTGGGTATAGCGCATGTGCCCGAGGGCAGGCAGGTTTTCAAGTCATTGACTGTGCTTGAGAACCTGGAAATGGGTGCAGTAGCCAACAGCTATACCGTAAAACAAGGCGATAATCTCGAGAGAATCCACCAGTGGTTTCCCATATTGAAAGAACGTAGCGGGCAGCTGGCAGGAACCCTGTCGGGTGGTGAACAGCAGATGCTTGCTATTGGCAGGGGTCTAATGGCTGAACCGGAGATCTTAATGCTCGATGAACCCTCCATGGGTCTTGCGCCGGCTATTGTCGATGAAATCTTTGAGCGCCTGATCGATATTCACCACGGTGGGGATATGGGCATCCTGCTGGTGGAACAGCGCGTAACAGAAGCCCTACACTTTGCTAACCGAGCCTACGTGCTGGAAGCCGGAAACATTATTTTAAGTGGAGCACCCTCAGAGCTGCAGGACAATGATAGGATTAGGCAGGCGTACCTTGGGATGTAACTTTCTGTGTCTACTTCCAATCAAATATTGCTCGCGCTTCATGTTTAAAAAATACAGAGCCAAATCCATATTGACACCTTTCATTGCAGCAGGTATTTTGTTATCTAATTCAACTGAAAATAAAAGGAGGTGATCCAATGTCTAGTGATATGTGTATGGTTTCAGCGGATTTTGGTGTTAATGTTCAATTCGGTACTAACGGCCGGAAGGAAAAATAACATCCTCCAAGAGAAATCTTGATTGAGTTCCGTTGGAACCCAACTAATCACGAAAGGGAGTCTTATGACTCCCTTTTTTGATTTTTGAAGAGAATTAAATGGATAAATGGACGTGCCTTTAACTCAGAAAATTCAGCAGAACCCTAACTAGATCAGAGCAAGACCTGGACATGGCTGTCATCCTGAAAAAGTGAATAAATATGAAGACAGTAGGGTGATATAGCATCTTTCATACCCTAGTATCTAACCTGTAGTACAAATGTAAAGAACTAGGTAAATAAAGTTAAGAGAGAATATGAATTCTTATAATCACTTCAGCCCCGACATGAGTGTCGTGCCGGAAGTTAAGTCTTTTTTTGACGAGGCTACAGAAACATTTTCTTATGTGATTAAGGATCCGTCATCATCAGCCTGCGCGGTGATCGACTCGGTCATGAATATTGACTACCCCTCTGGCACCACATCCTATAAAGGTGCTGATGAAATAATTCACTGGATCAAGAGTAATGGCCTTGAGCTTGAATGGCAGATCGAAACGCATGTGCATGCTGATCACCTTACTGCTGCCCCCTATTTACAAGAAAAACTGGGTGGCAAGATTGGCATCGGCGAACATATCACCGTTGTTCAGGATGTTTTTGCGAGCATATTCAATACGGGCAAAGATTTCAGGCCAGATGGTTCCCAGTTTGATGTGCTATTCTCTGATGGTGATACCTATCAAATAGGGAATATGTCAGCCTATGCCATGCACACACCGGGGCACACCCCCGCTTGTATGACCCATATCATGGGAAATGCTGCGTTTGTAGGCGATACATTGTTTATGCCCGACGTTGGAACCGCCAGGGCCGATTTTCCGGGCGGTAATGCTAGAGAATTATTCCAGTCAATTAAAAAAGTGCTGTCGCTTCCGGATAATATCAGGCTGTTCATGTGCCACGATTACCCCCAGGACCGGGTCGTGGAATGCGAGACTACTGTTGCTGATGAAAAAAATGGCAACATCCATGTTCGCGACGGCATCGATGAAGAAGCATTTGTCAAAATGAGAGAAACCCGGGATGCTTCCCTGGCTATGCCCACTTTGATCCTGCCCTCATTGCAGGTAAATATGCGGGCAGGGCATTTGCCTCCTGAAGAAGAAAATGGACGGGTTTATCTTAAACTTCCGCTGGATGCGTTCAAGTAAACAAAGCGCTTAAAAATTGTGGCCAGTGAAAATCCATCAATAAACCTTTCCAGGTTTCTGCCCTGCCTGAATTGGCTGCGTAAGTACAACTCCCGCATGCTGGCAGACGATCTGGTCGCGGCGGTGATTGTGACCATTATGCTGGTCCCGCAGTCGCTGGCATATGCTTTACTGGCAGGTGTGCCGGCTGAAGTAGGCCTGTATGCAAGTATTCTGCCCCTGGTGCTTTATACCGTTTTTGGCAGCAGCCACACCCTTGCAGTAGGCCCGGTGGCTGTCGTGTCGTTGATGACAGCCACATCCATAGGGGGACTGAACGTACAAACCCAAGGGGAATATCTGCAGGCTGCGATCGTATTGGCTTTGCTGTCTGGTCTCTTCCTGCTGCTTCTGGGCATTCTGCGCTTCGGCTTTCTGGCTAATTTTCTTTCCCATCCCGTAGTGTCCGGATTCATTACCGCCTCAGCACTCATTATTGCGCTGAGCCAGGTCAGGCACGTGCTTGGAATAGAGGGCGGCGGCGACAACCTGCCTGAATTGCTTGTCAGTATGGGAGACAATATCGGTGCCTTGAATTCCGCGACGTTTGCCGTTGGCGGTTTTGTTTTGCTGTTCCTCTTTGCCACCCGTCGCTGGTTAAAGGCGCTGCTGGAAAAAGCAGGCATGTCAGATTTCTTGGCAGGGATTGCCGTCAAGGCAGCCCCGGTAATGGCAGTAATCATCACCATAATCTGGGCTGCAGCGGGGGACCTGCAGGGACAGGAAGTTGCACTGGTTGGCAGTATTCCATCCGGCCTGCCTACACTGCAATTGCCAGTGTTTGATCTCATGCTTATCCAGGAGTTGATGGTTCCGGCGATATTGATTTCCATTATTGGCTACGTCGAATCGGTTTCGGTAGGTAAAACCTTAGCCTCCAAAAGACTCGAGAAAATTGATCAGAACCAGGAGCTGATTGGACTGGGGGCGGCAAATATTGCTTCTTCTGTGTCCGGAGGATTTCCTGTAATGGGCGGATTTTCCCGCTCAGTGGTGAATTTTGATGCCGGAGCGCGTACACAGGCGGCCGGGTTCTTCTCCGCCATTGGTATTGCGCTGGCCACGCTCACGCTCACCGATTACCTGGCACTGTTGCCCAAGGCGACTTTGGCAGCAACCATTATTGTCTCGGTGCTTGGCCTCGTTGATTTTTCCATCTTGAAAAAAACCTGGGTTTACTCCAGAAAAGATTTTATAGCCGTGGTTGCTACCATCTTAGTAACTCTCCTCGGAGGTGCAGAAACTGGTGTTACCGTTGGCGTAATGGCTTCGCTGCTCCTGCATTTGTATAAAACCTCCAAGCCCCACATTGCCGAGGTGGGGGAGATCAAGGGAACCAAGCATTTCCGTAATGTAAAAAGACATAAGGTTGAAACCTTTCCTAGCATCCTGACGCTGCGTGTCGATGAGAGCCTCTACTTTGGCAATGCGTCCTATATTGAAGATGAAGTTTTTCATAATCTGGCAGAACGGGATCAGCTGCGTCATGTCATTCTAATGTGTACCGCGGTCAACGAGATTGATATCAGCGCACTGGAGGTGCTTGAGTCTATAAACAAGACCCTTCGTGAACAGGACATCTGCTTTCATCTTTCCGAGGTAAAAGGCCCGGTAATGGACAGTCTTGAAACCACTACGTTCCTGTCTGAGCTTAACGGCGAAGTGTTCCTGTCACAGTTCCAGGCTGTCCAGACCCTGCTCCTGGAAGACACGTTACTTTCCCTTTGAGCAGCCCCCATTCCCTTGACAGTCCCTGATCCGGGTATGATTATTACCCGCTGTATTGATTTTAGGCCGCAAGGTATTTCTATGAAAAGACTCGCTGCATTCCTTCTTGTTACGTTCTGCTGGATGACCCAGGCTTTGCAAGCCCAGCCAATAAAAGTCGGGCTGGTAGTACCGTTGTCAGGGCCGTGGGCAAGGCAGGGACAAGTAATGCGGGCTGCGGCAGAACTTGCCGTGGAACAAATCAATGCAGGCGGCGGCATCATTGCCCATGGTGGCAGGCCTCTTGAACTGGTTGTCTATGACACAGGAGACTCGGTGGAAAGAGCCAAGAATGCGGCTCAGCGCATGGTCGCACAGGAAGAGGGGCTTGTTGGTGCGACAGGCTCCTACCTGAGCTCTTTCACGCTAGCAGTCACAGAAGTCACCGAGCGCGCTGAGATTCCCATGCTCACTTTAAGCTATTCAGACCTGATTACTTCCCGTGGTTATGACTACGTGTTCCAGACCTCTGCGACGGGTGCATACCAGAGCGAAAATGCCTTGCCAATTTTGTTGGATATCGCCGAGCAGGCTTCCGGCAAAAGGCCTGAGACCATTGGTATCGTGATGGACAATACTGCGGCATCAGTTGCTTTTGTCAGCCCGATCGTTGAGGGCTTTGCTTTGGTAGATAACAATTTGGAACTGGTGGTGAACGAAGTCTTTACACCGCCGCTGGTTAATGCCACGCCACTGATTCAAAGAGTCAGGTCAAGACGCCCCGATTTATTACTGCTTCTACCAACAGCTATTTCAGACACCAAGCTGTTGCTGGAAAAAATGAACGAGTTTGGACTGGGCCGCGGCAGGCTTCCCACGATATCCAACGGTGCCGCCATGGGTTCACCGGACCTTGCCGCCAACATGCCGCCGCAGTTGCTTGAGGGCGTGATGTCCATTGTGGCCAACTGGAGTACCAGTGGACAGGAGGCCATGATCCAGGAATACATGAGTTTTTCCGGAGAACCGTGGATGACCCAAAATCCGCTCTGTGCGTTTGGTCATATCTGGCTGCTGAAGGAGGCGCTGGAACTGGCAGAAACGCCGGATAGTGTTGCGGTGAACACCGCTTTGCACAGCATGGATATCACTACGGGAGCATCAGACTATTTCGCAGGCGAACGCGTGCGCTTCGATGAAACCGGAAAACGAATAGATGCCGAAATTCTTGTTATCCAGTGGCAGGGCGGAAAGCCCTACACGGTTTATCCTGACAGAGATGCAATGAGCGACCTGGTGTGGCCTTTAAGATAAGCCTCAAGGATCAAGGTTCTGAAGATTTTGTATCTTCCCCAGTAATGCTTGTGGCTTGTAGCTCTTAGCCTGCAAACCACCCTCCATCGACACTCTCACATGCGCCGGTAACAAAGCCTGAGGCATCTGAAGCCAGGTAAAGTGCAACCGTGGCTACTTCTTCAGGTTCTCCCATGCGCCCCATCGGTTGACTGGCGTCCATGTCGGCGCGAATGACTTCCGGATTCGGATACTCGTTGATTCTTGCCAGCATGAAAGGCGTGGCGATGCGCCCGGGGCATATACAGTTCACCCGGATATTGTCCTTTGCGTGATCCATGGCCATGGCCTTGGTCATGCCGACGATGGCAAACTTTGTCATGCAGTAGGCAAAACGATCCGGCACACCAATCACGCCGCAAATGCTTGCCATGTTAACGATATTGCCGGCTTTCTTTCCCAGAAAGTGCGGCATGAGAGCGCTGGTCATGTGAAAGACGCCCTTCACATTGATGTTATAGAGCCTGTCGAAATCTTCCTCAGAGGTCTGCTCAATTCGGCCCACCATTCCGGCCCCGGCATTGTTAAACAGGATGTCGACCGGTCCCTGGTTCAGCACACTGGCGACATGGGATTCCACGCTAGATTTGTCGGCCACATCGCAGTGGTTCACAACAATCGCGTCATTTCCCGCATGTCTTTCCTGGCAGGCTTCAAGATTGATGTCACTGGCGTGAACAGTAGCGCCCACCGAGGCAAATAATTCAGCCGTGGCGGCACCGATGCCAGAGGCTGCCCCGGTAATAATGGCGGTCTTGTTTTCTAGGGTGAATGGGGAGTTGCTCATGGAATTCCTCAGTTACAGATAGAAGGAAAATACGCCTTATTGTATGATGCTCGCCTCGATTTTCCATAACCGCTTTTATTAATTATCCCGGAGAAAAACCATGTCTGATGATTCCCGCTCAGCCCTAAAAGAACAGGGAATACAAACCCGCCGCGAAGTCCTGGGCGATAAATATGTTGATGCTGCACTGAATAACGCCACTGAATTCAACCAGGGCCTTCAGGATCTGCTGAATGAGTACTGCTGGGGTGACGGCTGGAACAAGGGTGGCCTAACGCGCAAAGAACGCAGCCTGGTAAACCTCGGCATGCTCACGGCCCTGGGTAAAACCCATGAGGTAGCCGTGCATACTCGCGGCGCCAAAAACAATGGCCTGACCAATGAGGAGATTGCCGCAGTATTCCTTCAGGCTGCCGTTTACTGCGGTGTACCTGCAGCGGTAGACAGTTTTCGCGCAGCGACGCCGGTAATTGAAGAAATAGACGGCAAATAAACCAGAGATTTTGAGATGAACAGCATTACACCTTCCTCTGCTATCGGTTTTGTAGGTCTCGGCAACATGGGTTATCCCATGGCTGCCAGGCTAGCCGCGGCGGGTTACCGGGTCACCGTCACAGACCTGAACGCCGATACCGTCAAGCAGTTTTGCGAGGAAACCGGTGCCACTGCCGCCGAATCCTTGAGTGCCCTGGGCGCTTCCTCAGATCTTGTTATCACCATGTTGCCTGAAGGCAAAGCTGTCAGGCATGTGCTGCTGGGTGATGGTGTGGATAACATTGTCTACGCGCTGAAACCGGGCGCTGTCCTGGTTGATATGAGCTCATGCTCACCTGTAGACACCCGCGCCCTGAGTGCAGAACTTGCCGAGAAAGGATTCACTGCCATTGATGCACCGGTGTCAGGCGGCAAGTATAAGGCTGCCGACGG
>Ga0181584_10004027_pt1 | contig 11148 bp, 9 predicted proteins | sample 071ome_30_FD_132462 | JGI IMG/M metagenome (GOLD analysis project Ga0181584, IMG submission 132462) | Coastal salt marsh microbial communities from the Groves Creek Marsh, Skidaway Island, Georgia - 071406AT metaG (megahit assembly) | ecosystem: Environmental > Aquatic > Marine > Intertidal zone... | reverse complement strand
CTTACCCACCATGAATTTTGAAAAGATCCACTTCCACGCACCGGAGCAAAAAGGGCCTCATCAAATCCTTCGCCATCGCGCACGCGCCGTCGTACACCCTCCCCTCCTCGTCCCCTTTCGGGCGCGATGCCTCCCCGAGCACCCGTTCCACGAGGTCGAGCGACCGCTCGACTCGCTCGGTCACCCGCCCTCGTACCCCCACCGGTGCGCAGTGCCTCAGCTCGTTGAACGCCACGAGCATTCCGTTCGTATACACAGCGAGCGGACCGTGCTCGACGAGCGCCATCGGCGGCGAAATCGACGCCGTCGCGCTTTCCTTTCTCACGACCTCTCCAGCAGCTTCTCCAGCGGCTTCTCCAGCAGCCTCCCCAGCAGCCTCCCCAGCCGCCCGCCCCGCAGCCGAAGGAATCGCCACCCATCGATGCGCGGCCAACATATCCTCAAACGTCTCCTCCGCGACCGAAACGAGCGCTTCAAACACCCGCACGACCGCATCCTCGACCATCCCGAACACAACCTGCCCCCGCGGGTCCAACCCGACCCTGGCCAACCCCCTGCCCGCGTACGACACCGCCTCCAGCACGCTCCCCAGGTGCGACCCATCAGTCACGTACTGCATCTGCGCCTCCAGTTCTCCCATATAGTACCCCATCCTCGCCGCCCCCCACGCAAAGCTCGGATCCGACACCGGCAGCGCCGCCCGCCCGTCGCCTCCCGCGAAGAAAATCGCCCGATACTGCATCATCACATCCGACACCTGCAGCCGATACACGTCCGTCAGACCCCTGATGTACTCCATCGACGCACTACTGCTGCTACTTCCGCCGCTGCCACCCCCACGACGACACCCGCCCACCTCGTCCAAACACGCATCCACCCACCGCCCCCGCCGCTCCAAAAACTCCTTCCGGAGCCCCGCGCTCCCCTCCTTCCGCATCACCCGCTTCAACGTCCCCACCACTTGCAGGCACACCGTCAAGCTCACCTCCCGCTCCAACTGCTCAAACAACTGCTCCCTCATCCGCGCCATCACCCGCTCCACCCCCGCTTCCCCCGCCTCCAACGTCCTATTCACCCGACGACGACCACCGACGCCACCGACGCCACCGCCACCACCGACGCCACCGACGCCACCGCCATGCAGCACTTTCATCTTCTCCACGAACCCCCGCAGCTCGAGCGCCGCATCGTACTCCCCCGCCCGCACACACGCCTCCATCAACCCCTCCACCTCCAACACCTCCAACAGCCCGTCCTGATTCCGCAACAGTCCCCGCAACGCCTCCAACTCCCCCGCATCCTCCTCACACACCGCCTTAAACGCTTTCGTCCGCTCCACCAGCCCGGGCAACCCCACCGACTCGACAGAACCCACCAGCCCCACAGACGACACCAACATCGACCGCAACGCCTCCTTCACCTCCACACCCTTCACATACACCTCACTATGCCCCGCAATCACCCGCTCCAACGCCGCGCGCTGCTCCACCAACGCAGTATGCAGTGCCCGTGGCTCGGACGCCAACACGCTCTGGGATGACGACGGGGTGGCCGCATCCGTGTGCGAGGACAGGAGGTCGTGGTAGTACCGCTGTTGCTCCGCCGCGAGGTCGACGACAAACCCCGACTGCGACTGCGACAGCGACTGCGAGGCCGTCTGGTGGACCATGGCGACGGGGACGACGGGGACGACGGGGACGAGATCGGACGGAAGAATCGTCCCTGCGCTGCTTCGAATGCCGCCGGTCCGTCTCGAGCGCTGGTACCGGCTCTGTATAGGTAAAGCTTTTGAATGCTCCCCGCACCCGCGATCGAGGGAACCGATACACTCGTTTTGTTGAAATGAAGAAATCGGGAACGAGCGGGGAAACTGCGGTCTAGGGCCACCACGACCGAGACAGCGGCACAGACGCACAGAAGCACAGACGCACAGACCAGTTCGTATCAGTACGTATCAGTACATAGAGAGCATTAACCAGACAGCGTCGCGGCCTCTGTCACCTTGTATCGTGTCCAATTCGGCAACTCGATTGGCTCCAACGGTCGTTCACGAAATGGCAGGTACACGCGCAACCAGGCGTGCTGCTCCCAGCGCAGTCGACGGCGAGCACGAGAGTAGCCCTTGTATGGACAGTTCCCGTCTTAGTGATGTCGGTGTCGGCGCTGGTCGCGTCGTCGGTACGTATTGGCCGTTTCTTTCCCGGGAGATCCCCTGTTGGCTCGCGCGCTGGCTCACTGGCTCACTGGCTCGTACCGACGTTGTGTTACGTACCCTAGGAGGCGGGCTGACGATTCCGGTGTTGCTGAACGAGGCGCAGAAGAGTAGTGTCGGGCCGGGGCAGGTCCGGTATGCGTCCGTTCTGTGGGGGCGGGTGGACACGGGTGGGGACGAGAGCAAGGGGGCTGCTGGCGACGACGGCGACGACGGCGACGGCGGCGACGGCGAGCTCGCGTGTGTCGTGGAGCAAGAGCTGCATCAGTTGATCGTGTGTCTGAAGTGGATGGTGTCGTTGTCGGCGAGGAACGTGTATCATGATCGGTTGGTGAAGTTCTTTGGGATCCTGGCGTCGATGGCGACGACGCGGGCGAGGGTGCGGTGTGTGGAGGTGTTGATCGGGTTTTTGGTGGAGTGGTCGAGGGCAGAGGGGCATTTGGTGCGCTGGAGGGCGTGTCAGTTGGTGGGGAACTTGATCAATAATATGCCCGAGGGGTCGGATGTGGACGGCGGGGTGCTGGATCTGATCGAGGGGGCGATGACGCGGCTGTTGCTGCAGGACGGGAAGCCGCACGTGCGCGCTGCTGCTGCCAGGTACGTGGGCGGGTTGAAGGGTATAGGGTTCAGGCCGCGACGACGCCCGACTGCTTTTCCACGACGCTGACTACGACGCTGACTAACTATGACGCTGACTACGATGACTACGATGACTCTTTTATAGGGCGCTGCTGCGGTTTCCGCAGATGGACGAGGGGACGGGGGACTTTGACTCGTGTGAGGTGGTGGATGCGTTGATTGCGACGCTGAATGCGGATAAGAGTAAGGAGGTGCGCAAGGCGGTGCTGGCGGTGCTGCCGATGAGCGGGTATACGCTGCCGTATGTCGTGGCGCGGACTCGGGACGAGTCGGACGAGGTGCGTCAGGTGGCGCTCTTGCTGCTCGCCGAGAAGACGAGCATTGAGATGTGTGCAGCGTGTGGTCTGCGTGGCGTGGAGATGAGTCAGCTGCTCAGCAAGGCGCTGCTGGACAGGGTGCCGGCGGTGGTCGAGGCCGGGCAGGCCCTGGTGACGGCCTGGTTCGACTCGTGCGGGGGCGAGCCGTTGACGCTCTTGAAAGCGTTGGGGGTGGACGGGCAGCAGCAGGCGAGTGCGAGTGAGCTGGCGCTGCATGCGCTGTTCGCGTGCGAGCGGTTGAACGGCGTGCACGTGGCCATGCTGGCGAGCGAGGAGGGGCTCGGGCTGCGGAGTGACTTTCGGGTGGAGAACCCCAACCTGATGACGCCAGAGGAGGCGTTGTTCTGGAGGGTGGTCTGTGTGCATCTGAGCAGCGAAGCGTCGGAGCACGGGATCAAGGCGGCGCACGCCAAGTCGGGGGGTGCGGTGGCGTCTGTGGAGGCGGCCAGCGCGGGAGAGCGGCTGGAGGCGTTCGAGGCCGTGATGCCGAGCTGTTTGGAGGAATTCGCGTATATTATCGGGTTGCATCGTGGGGAGGGAAAAGCGTGCGCGCAGCTCTTGCTGCTGGCGGCGCAGTGCGCGGACTTTGCCGATGCGAGCGGGCGCAAGTGCGTCGGCGAGGTGGTGGGGCAGATTCTGGTCGGCGGCGGCGACGGACAAGGTGTTGGCGCCGTTGGTAGCGCTGGTGACGTGCGCGACGATTTTGCGTCGTCTGAAGAGCTGTATGACGCCTGCTTCGAGGTGGTGCGCAACCTGTACTCGTCGGACGAGGGGATGCACGAGGCCGCGGGCAAGGCGATCCAGGCCATGCTCGTGCGCGCCGACCTGCTGCCGATGGACCCTCACAAGGTGCACTCGCTAACGGCCAAGGACCAAGCCGCGGTGCTGCGGATCGTGGCCGGATTCCTGGCGCTGATCAAGCGCGTTGACATGTTTGACGCCGTCGTCGGGACGGAGGACGTCGCTCGCGACGACGACGACGACGGCTGCGCGTCGTTCTCGTGGCAAGACGTTTTTTCGTACGTCATCTACCCGTGCACGACAAGCGCCGAGCCGGCCGTGCGGGCGCTGTCGTACAAGTGCATGGGGCTGTTCTGCCTGGTGGAGCGCGACCCGACCTCGTGCTCGATGATCCTCAAGGACATGATGAACCAGCTGATGACGGTCGACGAGGACGCCGACGTCAAGGCGAAGATCGTCCAGGGCCTCGGCGATGCGTGCCTGCTGCGGGGGCCGCAGGCGGTCGAGAGGCTCCTAGCGGCGGCCGGTGGCCCCGTCGAGGAGGACGTGACGGAGGCGTCGGAGGCGCCGCCGACCATCGTCGACGTGCTCGTGCACTATGCGCACGAGTGGATGGAGACCGACGATGACCAGGGCTTCCGTGCGTGCGGCGAGGCGGTCGTCGAGTCGCTCGTCAAGCTCGTCGCGGTCAACGAGTTCAGGCGACAGGCCGACGAGGCGTACGAGAGATCCACGGCGCTCGAAGACGGCGACATGGTTCGCATCATCGTCAATCTGTTCATGCTGTGCTTCCACTCGTGCACCGCCGAGTCGCCCAAGACGAGGCAGAGCCTGCTCGTGTTCTTCCAGCGCTACGCGACCATGTCGGTGACATGCCAGCAGTATCTGGCCACGTCGTTCCTGGGAACCGCCAGGACGGCCGCGGCGTTGGATCAGGCCATGCGAAGGAGGACGATCGCGTCGGGCGCCATCGCGCCCCAAGTGATCAAGTTTGCCGTCCAGCTGCTGCAGATGCACGTCCTTGACCGGACCGGCGCCAGGGAGCTGTTCGGTCACGAGCCGCTGGCGGAGATTGTCATGGGAGAGATCATAGCCTGTGCGACCAACCCGCTGGTGTCGAAGCTCTACCTCAACGCGATCTGCAAGGTTCCGGCGGCGCTGCCGACGTACAACGCCAGCGACGAGACCCGGGAGACGGTGGCCCGAATCCACGCCTACGCCCTGCACGCCATCTCGCTGTTCGAATCGGAAGACTACGCGAACGGAGTCTGCTTGAAGGAGGTAGAGGGCATCAAGAAGACCTACAAATGGCCGACCGAGGCCGGGGACGTGCCCGACGACGAGGAGCTCGACCGGATGGCCGTCGGCCTGCTGGAAAACCTCGAGGCCTTCTGCGCCGGGTTCCCGCAGCCGTTCGCCGAGGCTCTCACAGGAGGCACGGGTGGAAACGAAGACAGCAGCGACGAGGACTTTGACGAAGAGGGGGTGGCCGCCGAGGTTATCGCCACGGGCCAGCGCCGGCTGCCGGCGCGGCGCGGCAGGACCCGGGTCGATATGGGCGAGCTGAGCGAGGACGAGGAGGATCGCCAGATCAAGAAGCTCGACTTTGATGGGGAGAGGGAGACGGTGAAGGTCAAGGTGGGCGGGGTTAACGAGGAGGACGACGTTGAAGAGGATGACGAGGAGGATGCGTACGCATCCGACGAGGAAAACTCGGCCATCAACTCGCCGATGCCGGCGCCGACGCCCAAGTCTGGATCCCGCTCGCGCGACAAGCGCAGGCAGTCGATGGCATCCGTGGCAGCGCTCGGCGAGGCCCTCAGCGCCCAGGCCCGCATCTGACTCATCAAAGTAGATTACTACTACTATACACCACAGCTCAACAACAGCAACAAGAAGAAGAAGAAGAAGAGCTAACCCCCACCCCCCACCCCAACTCCTCCGACTACCTATCGCCGATGATTTCCGAGACGGCGCCGGCGGCCTCCTCCACGACCTCCCGATTCCGGCCCTCGACCACGACCTTGACCCGGTACTCCAAGCTCGCGTTGTCAGCATCCGGCGACATACTCCACTTTGTATTCGGGTATGACCCGATCCGCACGCCCTGAAACCGACCCTCCCCCGCCACCTTGCGCAGGGCCTCGCCAAAATCGCCCTCGCCCATCTGCGAGAAGAGCTCCTTCGTGAAAATCTGGCCCGGACCTTTGAACACATCCCCGTGGTTCTCGATCATCCCCGAGAACAGCCTCGGAATCCCGGGCAATATATACACGTTGCCACCCACGTTGCACAGCGGCACCCAGATGTCCGACGACGGTGGCAGCACCCGACACGGCGTCGGCAGGTGGGCCATCCGGAGCCGACTCTCGTTCAGCTCAATACCCCGCTCTTTGTAGTGCACCTGGCGAACGAAGCGGGTAGCGCGAGTGAGAGAGTCAGGGCGTGCGAGCGCTCTGACGTCGGCGGTCGGAGTTCAATACCAGCCTTCATCCGTTCGTGCGTCTCGGCGTGCAGCTCGATCCTCAGCCCGAGTGCCTTGGCGATCGCTTCGTACGTAATATCGTCGTGCGTGGGCCCGATGCCCCCACTGGTAAAGACAAACCCATCGTCCGACACCTTTGATCGCAACCGGAGGAGGCTATCCGCAATGTCCTCGAACGAGTCGGGGATCATTTCGACGGCGACCAGGTCGACGCCCCGTGCGCGAAGAAACGTAGCCAGCCATGGCTGGAAGACAGGAACGAGACGTGGGAGTGAGGAAGGGAGGTATAGGGGGGGGAGTAGAGGGAGAGACACAGGGCGCGCCTCGCGGGGCTCTCCCCGACCGGGGCGCGCGAAGACGTCTCGGCCTCTGCGGTCGAGATACAATACATGCCGTGTTGGTGTCCTGGATGCTCCCCGACAGGATCTCATCGCCGATGATCATTAGCGCCGCCTTCTTCGTGCTCACCGTCGTCGCGCCCTGCGCCGCGGAAGACGCCACGATGCCTCTGCTTGTGCTGAACCTCGCGGACGAGGACACCGACGTCCGCATCGTCCACAGCCATGCCGACGATCGCGCTGCGATCGCGAGCGCCATGTCCTCGTGTCTGTACAGCGACGCCTGGGTCGGAGAACGAAGAATCCACCGAGACGTCTCGTTCGGACCGACCGGGAGAGTTTCAAAGAGTTTCAGCGCTTTCTCGCTCGCTCGTCCCTTTGACTTGACCATCATGATGCGATCCGTGCTCTCGACGTTGCTGGTATGTGCGGCCGCGTGGGCGACGATCGTGACCACGGCACGCGCCACCACCAAGAAAGTCCTGGTCCTGGTCGACGATCTTGCCGCCAAGCAGACCCACAGCACGTTCCTGAAGCAGTTGATCTTCGGTGGCTACGACGTGACCTTGTCGCTTGCTTCTTCTGAAGACGCCTTCCTGCAGAAGGTGGACGAGTGGCAGTACGACCACCTGGTGGTGTTGGGCGGCGAGGGCAAGTTTGGAGAGGGCGTCGCGCCCGCAAAGCTGCTCGAGTTTTTCGAGAGCGGGCGGAACGTGTACCTTGCCATCAACCCGGAGACGTCAGGAAAGGTGAGGGCGCTGGCCAAGCGCCTCGGTGCCGACGTGGAGGCGAAGCGCAGCACGGTCGTGGATCCCTTTTCGTCGGAGGGCTCGTCGGTCAAGGCCGTCGTGGACGAGGCGGCGGTGGATCGCCTGCTGCCCGGAGTGGTCGAATCTGGGTCTGACGTCGTCTTCGTCGACGGGATCGGGTTTAGCATTGCCCCGGAGGCGACCATGACGGTGGGGGCGCTGCACGCCACGCCCACGGCCTACGCCACGACGGACGGGGCGATGGACGGGGCAAAACGGCCGACCAAGCTCGGCGGATACAGCCTCAAGCTCGCAGCGTTGGTTCAGGGCCGGAACAATGCTCGGTGGGTGTTTTTTTCAAATGCGCTCGCTCGCTCGCTCGTCCACCATCACAGTGCTCTCCCTCTCTTCGCTCTTTCTCTCTCGCACTCGCTTCTCACCCACCCCCGTGGTTCTCCTCCTCTTTGTTCGTCTCTTCCTCCAGGGCGGCCGTCGTGGGGTCCACGGCCATGCTGTCCGACGCGGTGCTGAGCCAACGGGCGCACAAGGCCAACGTGGCGTTCATGAGGGACTCGCTGTCGTGGGTGTTTGGGGAGCGGGGCGTCCTCACGTCATCTGAGATCAGGCACAAGCACGTCGACAGCGATCTGTGGAACCCATCTGAAGGATATAGGGTGAAGGACGAGGTGGAGGTGTACGTGGACGTCTTTGAGTGCACCAAGGGCACGTGTGGACCGTACGGAGGCAACGACGTGCAGATCGAGCTGCGGATGCTCGATCCGTACGTCCGGAAGACCCTCAGCAACACTGGGAACGGGACGTTTTCGGCGAGGATCAAGCTGCCTGACGTCTACGGGGTGTTCAAGTTCCAGGTGGACTACAAGAGGCCGGTGGGTATTTTTGAACTCGACGTGGTGTGGGGCGGACGGGGAGCTGAGACCGTGCGGGGTGCCCCGCTCGCATTCATACCGCTCCACTGAGGGTGGGCTCGCGCCTCCCTCCCCTTCTGACTCTCTCACTCGTGCCACGCGCTTCGCTCTTTCGCTCGTTCGCTCGCCAGGGCCTCTCGTGGGTCAAGCGGGAGACCATCGTCCCGATCCGGCCCTTCCGCCACGACGAGTACGCTCGCTTCTTGAGCCAGGCGTTCCCGTACTACGCGAGCGTGCTGAGCATGGGCCTCGGGTTCTTGGCCGTGAGCAAGGCCTTTGTTCTCGGTCGTGAAACATAGACTGTAAACCTAAACAAGTAGGTTTGAGCGTCACGCGCTCAATGACGAATGCCACGCTCGAGCGAGCGTGGTTGTTGGCCGTGGCGGTGTACCGGTCCCTGGGGGAGTTCGTGTCGAGTTTGATTTCGATCGCCGAAGAAATCGTCAGGGCCTCGTTTCGGGGCACGGTCCACGCTCTGAATCGCTCCTTGCACGGCCTGACGGGACCGAGGCGGGATGGCAAGGTGGGCGTTTGCGCGCGCGTGCGTCACATTCAGGTCAGACCTCTCGGACTCACGCTTCTCGCTCCCTCGTTCTCGCCCTATACCCGCCAGAAAACGGTTCGTCGCAGCGACAGTGACGTGTTCGGAAGCAGCTCGCTGAACTTTCTTCACGGGCTCGACGGCGTCGAGCCCGAGCAGCAGCGGCAGCGGCAGCAACAGGACGACGAGCGGGCGCGCGCACACGCGTCCCGACTGCCGCCCTCTCAGAACACGAGCAGGGGGAATACCAGAGATACCAGCAAGCAAGCAAAGCCGCCGAGACCGCCACAGGCGCTCCTGCACCCCACCTCGAAGCGCCGGAACGACGCAGACTCCAACGTCGACACCCATCGGGGACTGCTGGAGGATGCGCATCACGCGATCGAGACGATCATCTCGGTCGTCTTCCAGTCGCTGCGGGATATCGTGTCGACGGTGTTTGCGCTTCACACGACGTCAGAGAAGGAGGAGCGGGCCAGGCGGCGACAGCGCAAACGGCTCGAGAACCGGCTACGAAAGTGGAAGAAGTACTACACGTTTGACGCAGGGGACGCAATCGTCAAGTCTGGGTATCCGCTCCAGGAGTTCAACGTCGTCACTGCCGACGGCTACCACGTCCAGCTGCAGCGCATTCCCAACAAGGGCCAACGGGCGGTCGTCTTCGTGCACGGCGTGCTCGACACGTCGCTCACCTGGGTGTCTCAGCGGATCGGGTCGAACCGGGGCAGCGTCGCCTTTGCGGCCTACGAGGCCGGTCTGGACGTCTGGCTCCTCAACACGAGGGCGAACTGGCCGCAACGAAACGACGTCCGCAAGAAGTCCGAGTTCTGGAGGTTCTCGGCGAACGAGCTGGCCCTCCAGGACATTGCGGCGCAGATCGCGTTTGTACGGCGGAAAAAAGCGAGCGAGGGCGACGCGAACGTGGACGTCAGGGCGGTGGGTCACTCGCTGGGCGGCGCGTGCCTCTTGATGTACGCAGTCCACAAGCGGCTGATGGGCGAGGAGCACCACCTCGACCGGCTGATCCTCCTCTCCCCGGCGGGCTTTCACTCGAAGATCCCCGTGCCGCTCGTCTGGGCAAAGTACCTGTTTCCCGCGTTGTCGGGATCCCTCGACGCGGTCGCGCCGTCGCGCGGCGTCGGGCTCGGGCTCCGCACGCCCATGCTCCGCTTCGTCATCTTCAAGCTGCTCGCCGACGTCGAGAACCACTCGGTGCTGAGGGAGATCTTCTCCGTCGCCTTCCGGGCAGTCTTTGGGAACGACGCGAGCTCGTGGACCACCATCGTCACCATGCCGCACTACAACAAGCGCTCGATGCCCATGATCAGCCTCCACCTCGCGACCCACTTTGCGCAGTGGGCTCGAAGCGGAACGTTTGGCTTTTTCGACGGCGGCGTGACGTGGAACGAGGGCAGGTACGGGGCGCCCCGTCCGCCGAGCGTCGCCGAGAACTACGGCCTGCTGGAGGGTTTGAAGATCGACGTCGTCGGCGGGACGAGCGACGGGCTCATCCCGGCCGACATGTCGTACCTGCACTACGTCGCGCTCACCTCAGCGGGCGTGTCGACGGCGACGTACGACGAGTTTGATTACGGGCATTTGGATTTCGTCATGGGCGGCGAGGGTTCGGCCGAGCTGGGACGGTTCATCCTGGACCGGTTGGGGTAGACGGGAGCGTGGTGTCGCGAAGCGAAGATTCCGACCCACCGCAAAACCGAGTTACAATCAGTAAAAATCGACACTCGGAAAACCAAAGATTGGTGATCATCATCAGCCGAGCGCGGCCCGCACCTGGCTCGCGACCTTCTCCTGCGGCTGGTTGGCCTCGACGGTCTTCACCTTGGCGCCAAAGTACGCGATCACCGGCGCCGTACTGGCGTGGAACTCCGCCAGGCGCCTCTTGAGCGTCTCGGCGTTGTCGTCCTTCCTCTTGACCAGCGGCTCGCCGGTGACGTCGTCGACCCCGGCCACCTTGGGCGGCGCGAACTTCTCGTGGTACGAGCGCCCGCTGGCCGGGTGCACCCACCGCCCGGTGATCCTCTCGACCAGCACCGAGTCTGGCACGGCAAAGTTCAGGACTGCGTCGATCGTCTGTCCGCGTTTTGCCATCATCTCTGTCAGCTTTTCCGCCTGCGTGACCGTCCTCGGGAAGCCTATGATGATAATCGCACGACGAGGGCGAGGGCGAGGGCGAGGG
>Ga0181584_10004021_pt1 | contig 11157 bp, 10 predicted proteins | sample 071ome_30_FD_132462 | JGI IMG/M metagenome (GOLD analysis project Ga0181584, IMG submission 132462) | Coastal salt marsh microbial communities from the Groves Creek Marsh, Skidaway Island, Georgia - 071406AT metaG (megahit assembly) | ecosystem: Environmental > Aquatic > Marine > Intertidal... | reverse complement strand
TAATGGGGTGTGGGCCCGCCAGATATGACCCTGCCGGGAAACGCTGTCCAAGATCTTTTCGTCTCCCAAAACAACCCCTCCATGACATCCCAAAGCCTTGGAGAGACTTGCGGTGGTGAGGATTTGCCGTTGGTGAGGGGGACAGAGGGCGCTCACCCCTCTACCGGAGGGTCCATGACAGCCAAAGCCATGAGCATCATCAATCAGGAAGGTGATTTCAGGTGGGAGGAGTTGATGGAAGCGTTCAACGGGCATGATGGATCCATCCAGGCCAAAGACTCCATCACTCAATAAAAAGACGTTGGAAGATCCCTCGGTCCTGTTCAGAAGCTCCAGTGCCGAGGTTGGCGAGCGATGCTCGTATACGTGGATGGGGCATTGTGCCAATCGTGCCGTGTCCTGCAATGCCGGGTGGGCATACTGGTCCAGGAGAATAGCGCTGGCCTTTTCTCTGAGGTGATCTGCCAGAGAGAGCGAGGCCAGGTAACCGGCCCCGGTAAGTCGTGCAGCTTCACGTAAGGTGTAATCCGAAAGCGATTGTTCCAACTCCAGATAGATGGACTGTTCTCCGGTGGTGCTCCGGGACGCACCAACTGATAAAAAAGGCGGCGCCCCTTGATCCAAGGGCTTGTGCGGCTCCGTGAGAGCGCGGTAGCTCATGCGCAGGTAATCACACCCGGCAAAGTACAAGTAGGTTTGATGGTTCCAGCGAACGTGTCGCGCATCGATGGCTTCCCATGGAGTGTTCATGAATGAAGGCATTGGAAAAACAAGCGGGAGGGCTCTATCAAGGGGCAGGGCGAATGAATTGATAGGTCGATTGAAACACCTCTGCAGCCGAAGTGGCTTCCTCTAATTGGTCGGTTTCCGAGGCATCGAGTCGTGGAACCACAGCGCCTGCCAGGCGTTTTTCTGCCAGTAAATTTGAATCCCAGCCACGCCAGTGTGTATGATCCTGAAGATAAAAAAGGGTATCCACTTGCCGCTGGGCTTGGGGATCTTCTAGCCATGCAAGGGGCAGACCGACCCAGGAGATACAAGCCAGGAACGTTTCTTCATTCGGAATCACTTTCCAGATCTCCTCCGGGTCCCAGAGGCCGCTCTGCCTCTCTTCCTGGCTGCAGCGGACGGTGATTTCCTCCAGTTCAATTTGTGGAAAGCGAGTCAAGACTCTTGCGAATCCCTCATAAAAGGAATCCAGTGCGGCGGGGGGCGCTTCACGATCCGGCGGAAAAAGAAGAAGGACCCTGCCTTTGCGGAGATGGCTGTCCTGCAGCAGCTGAGTTGCCATCACATAACCCACCGATGCCTGAGCTCGATGACTTCGCTCCACCCCATAGGAGCCGAGTGTTACCCGTGCCTGCTGGAGGTTGATGAGAATACATCCTGTAGCACTGATGATGTAGAGAATCTTCGAGATGAGGGAGTGCTTCGACCGAAGAAACCAGCCCATCAGGGCAATCAGTGCGAGGATGAGAAGGGATGAGAGGGTCACCTTGGTTGTGGATCTTCGCGCTCCAGAGTGAAGATTTCACGGGGCGCTTCCTTAAGAGAGGCGACATGGCCGTCGAGAAAACAGGCATTGGCTGTTCCAAACCGAATCTCGCGGTTGGATCGTGCGGTGAGCCTGGCGGTGCCGGAGCTCCATTCGGATCCACCACTGTGGCGGTAGAGTACGTTGGCCGTTCCGTCCTCATCGGCATACAGACAGGCATCCCAACCGTCGGTGTCGGCATACAGCAGTGTGCCCGTTGGGTCCTTGGCCAGGCGCATCCCCATATCAGCGCGCCCCAAGTTGATGCGACTGTTTTGCGCATAAGCCAGGAAACCCCAGACACCCCCTGGTCGCATAATGCCCTTTTCATCCTTTTGGACACTTGATGGGCAGACAAAAACCCCCATCCCTGATTGGTTGGTGCCGCGTCCCAGGTAAGGCTGCAACTGGCGATACCAGATGTTGTGAGGGGGATACCAGCCAATGGGAAGGCGCTCGGTGTCTTCGTCATACATGATGGCCGCCAGAATCAGTTGCCTGAGTTGGTTGGTGCAGACAATCGATTTTCCCTTCTCCTTGGCTTTCCCCAGAGCCGGCAGCAACATTCCTGCGAGTATTGAAATGATGGCAATGACGACAAGAAGCTCAATGAGGGTGAAGGCCAGCGGTAGACGTGAAGGGGATGACGCGGGTTTGGAAGCTTTCATAAAGGTCACATGCATGAAGCCCTTCGGGCCATAAAGACAGGCTCTCTCATGCCTGTCTTTCTTATCTTGCCGGTGGACGAAAGTCAAAAGAGTCCTTTCTGAGACATGGGCCTTTTCTAACATCGAAAACACCTAAGTTGTCGATTGGCGAAGAGAAGTGCTGCTTCACCAGGGTCGGTCCAATCCAAGGACAATGAATGGCAGGATCCTCTGACTTTTCAAGAACCGATCCCAGTTGACACATTTTTGCAACCTCCGTTAGTTTGGAGTCCCGTCCTCAAACGGTCGGTTAGGGGCCTATAGCTCAGTGGTCAGAGCAGGCGACTCATAATCGCTTGGTCGGGGGTTCAAATCCCTCTGGGCCCACCACTTTCATCATGCATTCACCTCCACATTTCATCGCTCTTTTCGTCGCAGCGTTTCTTGGGTGCTGCATGGTCGGCTCCTGGGCACCACGCCTCGAAGCCGAAGGTTGGAAATTCTGGAAACGAAGCAAAACTGAGCCTCCCACCTTGTCTCAGGGTGCCTCGGTGCCGGTCGATGATGTCAGCGCACAGGAAGCCGAGAAACAGCGGATTCAGAACGAAAAAACCCTACAAAAGGAACAGCGCGCCCAGCGTCGTGCTGAGGAAAAGCGCCAATCAGAACTCACACAGGAGTCAAAGAAGACTCAGAGACAGATCCGCAGAGAACAACGCGAGGTGGTTTCCCGTCAAAAGAAGGTGGTTCGGAGTCTGTCGAAAAACCAGCAGAAAGTCGGAGGGTATCAACCGGCAGACAAGCCTTCTTTTTTCCGCAGGCTTTTTTCCCGTAAGACTCATTCGGATAGTTTTTTCATTCCATCCAATAAGTAAACTTCAAGCCATCAGGCAAAGAGCTCGTCAATCCTTTTCCCGCCATTGACCAGACGCACTGGTCTTCCTGAGGTCTGGTAAAGTGTCTGGTGTGGCTGGATCCCCATTTTTTGATAAAGGGATACAGCAAAGTCTTCAGGGCTCAGGACGTTGTCGGCAGCATAAAAACCCTTCGCATCGGTGGCGCCGATGATCTGGCCTCCGGGGATCCCGGCACCTGCCATCAAGACAGACATGGCGTGCGGCCAGTGATCCCGTCCTGCGTCCTTGTTGACTTTGGGCGTGCGGCCAAACTCTCCCAGGCAAATGACCATGGTTTTTTCAGCGGAACCGCGCTCGTGAAGGTCGCTGATCAGCGCGGCAAGACCCTGATCCAATTTGGACATGAAGGATCCTTTATAGGCTTTGAACAAGTTGGTATGGTTGTCCCATCCGCCGTAATAGACCGTGACAAACGAGACGCCTACCTCGGTCAAGCGTCGCGCCATCAGGAGCCGCTGACCCAGGTCATTGCGACCATATCGATCGCGCGTTGATTCCGATTCGTCTCCGATTTGAAAGGCCTTCTGGGCTTCGGGTGAGGTGACGAGTTGTGTTCCTTGCTGATAAAACTGGTCAAAAGTAACGGCAGGATCCTCAGCCAAGGCATCCTGCATCCTGAGCATGTTGTCCAATGAGGCTCGAAGTTGTCGCCGGTTTTCAGCCCTTCCTTCACTGATGGAGGCCGGTAGCACCACATCCCTCACTCGGAAACTTTTTTGGTTGGGGTCACCATCTACGACAAAAGGGGCGTGTTGACCTCCCAGAAAATTGGGTCCACCCGAACGGGAAACCCTTGGAAGGCTCATGTAGGCCGGGAGACCCTCTCGAATGCCACGATCGTAGGAAATCATGGAGCCAAAACTGGGGTGAAAGGTGACAAAGGCCCCACAGGAAACTGGAACCGGCGTAGGGGCTCCCGTCATCATGTAGTGGTTGCCCCCGCCGTGATTGGGATCTTTGTGGCAGATGGACCGGATGATGGAAACCTTGTCCATCACCTTGGCAAGGTGGGGGACGGCTTCACTAAAATGCACTCCTGGAACGGAGGTGGGAAGGGTGCCGAAATCTCCTCGAATATCCGCAGGAGCATTGGGCTTGGGGTCGAATGTTTCGTAATGAGAGGGACCTCCGTCCAGCCAGACAAGAATGCAGCGCGTGTCGTTGGCTTGGGATGATGGGGTCTTGGAGGCTGCCTGCAGTCGCAGGCCATCGGCCAATCCAAGCCCTAGAGTGCCACCCAGCCCCAGCTGAATGAAGTCTCGGCGGCTCACTCCCTGGCAGTTGAAGGTTTTTCGACTCATAGGATTCTGACTCTCAATGATTGAATACAAATTCAGCGCTGTTGAGCAGCGCCCAAACCAAGTCCTCCAAGCCCTCGCGTTGTTTTGCGCCGGAAATGGCTTTCATCGCAATGGGGAGCTCTGTTGAATTTGGCCTGCGCGAAAATAGAGTCAAGTAAATCTCTACGATCTTCTGTTCTGGATTCATGGCCTGGTTGGCCAATTTGGCAACCCACCCTTCGTCATCGTGCAGTTTGCGCTGGATTGACTCGGAATGCATGAGGTGAAGTGCCTGGACGACACTTGGGGTGTTGATCCGCTCGCATGGAGGATCCGAGCTTGAATTGGGTCGGTCAAAAGCATCGAGGAATTGCGAGGAAATTTTGAAATTCCAAGTTTCCACTGCGCGCGAACCAGGCGGCATGCCTTCGAAGGATTCAGGAATGTGGGTGATGTCACTGACGGCATCTAACAAAACCTCTGCGGGGAGTCTTTTTCGATAGTATCGCGAAAAGTAGCGCGTGTCAGCGATGTTGGTGTCGTTGGGGGTCGAACTGGATTGATACAGCCTCGATGACATGATGGTTCTCATGAGGTGGCGCAAATCGTAGCCATGGGCAACGAAGTCCTTGGCAAGGGCCTCCAGTAGGAGTTGGTGAACGGCAGGATTGCTGGTTCGAAAATCATCCACGGGATCCACAAAGCCTTTACCAAAAAAGACAGCCCAAACCCGGTTGACGATGGCTTGTGAAAAATAGGGATTGTCTTCGCGCATCATCCAATGCACCCAGGCATTCCTAGGATCCTCGTTGGCCTCATACTTCAATGGACTGCCTCCAGGGGGGGTAGGTTGCATGATTTCTTCGGTCCGGGGGTGCTTGATCTCGCCTCCTGACTCAAAATAAAACGTTTCGGTTCCAGCTGAAATGGGTGGCGAAACCCCTGCGCCCTTTTGTTTGACTGATTGAAAGATGGCAGCTGTTTGGTAAAAGTCTTCCTGACCCCACTTTTCAAATGGGTGATGATGGCATTTGGCGCACTCCAGGCGGACCCCAAGGAACAGCTGGCTGAAGAGGACCGTGCGATCTTCGGGGGTGCGCTTGTCCCGGTAGATGGAAGCAGGTGTGAAACCATGATTGCTGCCCTCCAGTGTCAGGATGGATCGGACAAACGCATCATAGGGCATGTTTTTTCTGAAGGATTGCCGCACCCATTGGTCGAACATGTAGACGCTTTTGATGCCTGCTCGATCCGGGTTGGGGCGCAACAGATCGGTCCATTTGATGGCCCAGTGATCGCCGATCCAGCGGTGAGTCAGCAGCGATTCGATCCAACGCTTTCGTTTGTCCGGTCGGTGATCGGAGAGGAAACGTTCGGTATCTTCCCGCGAGGGAAGCACCCCGGCCGCATCCAGGGTCGTGCGTCGGATAAAGGTGGTGTCAGAGCAGGTTTCCGAGGGAAGGTATCCCAGTTCCTGCAAGGTTGGGAATGCCAGCTCATCAATCAGGTTTTGGGTGGGTAGTTGAGCAAATCGGGAGGCCAGTTGAAGGCTCTCGTGCTCCCTGGGAACGGTCCATCGGGTTTCATCCAACATACCTGAAAAGCGAGCGATCATGACGACAGTGCCCTCCCGATCTCCTGTGGTTGCTAAGCCATCCTCCTCTACGATCAGAATGTCCTTGTCAGAACTTTGCCATTCCGCCAGGTGAGAAACATCTCGGATGGAACCATCATCGTAATGGGCTTGCACCATTGAGTGAAACGAGGTGCCCTTTGCGAGCCTGCCTCCCTTGGGGTGAAGGGAAATGTGTGTCAGAAGTGGGTCCTTTTCATTTTGATACCTCATACCCTGGTTCATCCAATCGATGATTTGTTGATGGAAGGGACTTCCCGGGTCGAGCACCTTCCCTCCTTCGTGAAGGATTTCCTGTGTGGGTTTGAGCAGAAGAAGGCTGCGCTCTGGCTGAGGGGGGAAAATGCGCCGACCTCTCCCTTCGTGAACAATCTGGCGGTAATCGGAAGCCGGGTCATAGCCAAAGACTGACAATTCAAAGCCATTTCTGCCACCCGGTTTGGCGTGGCACGCACCATTGTTGCAACCGGTCTTGGTAAGAATGGGTTGAATGTCGTCCAGGAAACTCAGGGTTGGATCGCTGGGTGCCGGGTGAACGGTGACCGGCACATGACCTACGATGTGTCCGCTGGCGTTGCGCGCTTCCAAAAGGGTGCTGCCTGGTTTCACAGCAAGCCAGGAAGATCCCTGCGCACGGAGACGGGGCTCCTCGCCTGATTCCGTCCAAGTCAGCTCTTCGGTATGGTCCTGGTGATGGTTTCCGCTGTCACGGCTCCATGCCAGCAGACGCTGCCAGGATTGCCCGCTGGTCAATGTGATGGAACTCGGGAAAAACTCGATGTTGGGTGGTGATGATTGCGAACTTTCTTCGGCAAGGACCGACATGCCAAGCAGGAGGGGAAGCATGCCTCTCAGCAACCCGGTCACCCTTTGGGTGGGTTTCAGGGTTTCCAAAGGCCCTGGAAAGACTCGCGCCATAACATCATCATGACGACATCAAAGCCCAATGACAAGCTTGGAAGGTGCTTGCACTTCAAGCTCCACCGTCCTGTTGTTGCTCGAGAATTTTGTCGATGGTGGTGTCGAGCAGTGAAGTGTAGTGGTCGACGTCCATCGCGCGAGGATCCGGCAACCCTTTTGCCTCATAGAGCCATCCTTCCTGATAGGGGTCTTTGGAGATCGCCTGGATGTCTTTGTTCAAGGCCGGGTTGCCCCGCAGGAAGGTTCCCTGAACAATAGAATAGAGATCGGAGATGGCCTTGAAACCCTCGAGCCAGCCGATGATCTGCCCATGATGCAGCTTTTCATGAGGGCTGATGTCAAACCCCTGATCCACCATGTCACCAAGCATGCGCGTGGCGAATTTGGTCATGCCGACCCGCCACTGATTGGGAGCGATTTCCTGCGCCCAGGCATGGGTCGGACTGTAGCGGAAAGGGATCGGCAGATGGGTGACAAAAGTGGATCTCTTGTAGAATTTTTTTTGAATTTGAGGTTTTTGGCTCAATGGCTTCCAGTCCTAATCTGCGAAACGGGTTCATGCCAGAAAAAATGAGCTATAAAATTGGCTTGATGTGCGGCATTGGAATGAGGTTACGCTTCCGCCTCATGGGAATGACTCCCCCAGAAATTTGGAGCGGTTGCTGTGCCGCAGACTTGCAAGTAATGCCTCAGGACTATGCCAACATACGAATACTATTGTGAGAAATGCGGATTGGAATTCGAACACTTCCAGTCCATGAAGGATGATGCTCTTACGACCTGCCCAAAAGGGGTCTGCCCCAAAAAGCGATGGGCCAAGGGAAAGGTGAAACGATCCATTGGATCGGGAGCAGGTTTGATCTTCAAGGGCTCTGGTTTTTACATCACGGATTATCGTAGTGAAAATTACAAAAGTGGTGCCAAAAAGGACAAGCCCGCGCCAGCGACTGATTCCAAGAAATCCAAAACATCGTCTAAACCGAAGAAGAAAAGTTAATGCACTTGGTGCCCCGTCAGTCTGTTGGGTGTGGACCCTTTGGGGTTCTGTCCGGGCACGTGCTCACCTTTGCCCTGTGGGCGATGTTACTCGGGTCGCCCAAGCTTGAACTCCAGGGCGAGAGTCTGCAGAGCACGAGTGGACAATTTCTGACCATTTGGGTCAAGGATCGCTTCTATACCCCTGAATTGACTCCCAATCAGGTGAACCAAGGCTGGATTGCCTTGACCCCTAGCTTGGTTAGTTTGACCGCCGAGCAAGTCAAGAGCGGTGTTCTCAAAGTTTTAGGCCTTGAGGATCAGTGGGCTCAGCGAATCCGCATTCATCTGAGTTCCAAATTGATCGACCAGGAGCCTTTTGTCACCTTGCCGACCCGGTTCAACAACGGTTGGGGGTTTCGTGTGATGCTCTATCCCAAAATCCGCAAGGACCGATGGATTCGCAATCTGGTGCATGTCCTTCTTTTGGATCTCATCAATCGTGCCGGAACCGAACGCATGTTCGATCCGCCAGCATGGCTGATTGATGGAGTCTGGCAGGAAATGCTCCAGACTTCTCTGGTGGATCCGTCATTGAGCCTGGAAGATGTGGTGGCCCCAGGGCAATTTTCAGATCCCGGCATGCGATTTCGCACGTGGGTTTACAATGAAGATGCCACCCACATGGCCAAGTTGACCCTCAAGACCCTGGAGCCTCTTTCCCTGGAATCCTTGATCATGCCCGAGTCCTATGATTTCGACGACATTCGTTACCGGCACTCAGCCCATCTTCTTTTTCACGGCCTTCTGACCCAAGTAGAGGGCGTCTCGGGGATGCAACAGTTTCTCCGAGAGATGCCCCATTTCTTGAATTGGCAGACGACCTTTCATCGCAGCTACCACGCCTCCTTTCCGAATATGCTTCGCCTGGAAAAATGGTGGGCCCTGCAAACAGCTGCGCTGAGTCAATATAATCCGGTTCGCAGAGCCGACATGCAGCGCAGCCTGGAAATGCTGAAGGCAAGTCTGACACCACAAGCCAAGCTTGCCGAAAGAGAGAATGCGCTACCTGTTTACACGAGTGTTTCACTGGAAGGGGTGATCGGACAGTGGGAGGGAGCCGTACGTGATGAACAACTGCGGCAGGTGCACCTTCGCCTGATGGAGTTGAAGAACCAGGTGGTATTCGAATGTGTACCCCTGGTGGAAGACTATGCCCAGCTGATCCAAGAATTTCTGGAGCAACTTTCTCGGCTGGGATTTCAATCCACGAAAAAGGGGGCCTTGCCTCTCCGGGAGAGGACCCTTGTGAATCGAACCCTTGGAAGGCTGGAGGAATTGGAACTCAGGCGATTGCAGATGCTGGAACAGTTCCGTCAGCTGGATGCCAAAAGCGCCGCTGGAAGCGGTTCATGAACCTTCACATTGAGCCCGATAGCTTGCGGATTGCCATTCCTTTTCCTGGCGAGATTCGATGCGTCGGCAACCATGGGCATGATAAACGCTCTCCACTGCGCGGAATTGCTCGATCAGGATGCCAGCGAGAAGCAGATACCCTCCGGGCTTGAGCCTTCCAAGAAGGGTGGAAGCGTGGGCCTTGAGCAGGTCGTGCGTCAGGTTGGCGCAAATCAGATCATATTTTGTCTGGACCACCGGTTTGAGTTGCGTCAAATCACACCGGCTGAAGCTGATTTGAGATGAAACCTGATTCAGATCGGCATTTTCCCTCGAAACCATGATCGAGTCTGGATCATGATCGAATGCCTTGATGGGCTGATATCCCAGGCAGGCGGCCGCAATGGCCAGGATCCCTGAACCCGTGCCGATGTCCAGCATGGAGGCTCGGCGATCCTGGGGCTGAAGTTTTTCCAGGGATTCGAGACAGAATCGAGTCGTGGCGTGTTGGCCGGTTCCAAAACTCAATCCGGGATCCAGGGTGATGAGCTTCTGCCCCTTTTTGGGTTGCTTCTTGGACCAACTGGGTTTGATCAAAAGGCGTTTTCCGATTTCAAGAGGTTTGAAGTGGGATTTCCAGGATTCCCTCCAGTCACTCTCCTTGATTTTGCGGCATCGAAATGTGAGTGATGACTTCTCAAGGAGCTCCGGGAAGCAGTCTTGAAGGCATGCTTGAATTTCTCGTGATTTACTCAAGTTCCAGGCACTGCGCTGGGTGATGAAAGCCGATATTTCTGCCTGATCCGATTCAAGCGGGCAATAGGACGAGGCGCTTTGGCCCAGAGCCATGACCAGGATCTCCGTGGCGGCTTCTTCCAAAGCGGCTGGAACCTGGAAGCTGACTTGCCAGACCTCTGCCTGAGAATCCCTGGATGCTTTCGAGGGCATGAAGTTTTTCTAAAGAGCTTTGAGGATGATCAGGAAGCTGCCTGGGCAATGGCTGTCCGCTGAATCGTCACAAGCTCCTGAATGCCGGACATACCGTAAGCAAGTAATTGCTGCAATGCACTTTGGTCGAAAGTGCCTTTTTCACCCGTTCCCTGAACTTCGATAAATTGATTTTCATCGGTCATGACGAGATTCATGTCGACCTCTGCATTCACATCTTCCTTGTAATCGAGATCCAGCAGGGGCACGCCATCGACCACTCCCATGCTGACAGCGGCCACTCCGTTGACCAGGGGACTTTCCTTGAGGATGCCGTCCTGCCGCAGTTTTTCGATGGCCAAGGCCAAGGCCACATAGCCGCCCGTGATGGAGGCTGTCCGTGTGCCACCGTCTGCTTGGAGGACGTCGCAATCGACCCAGATGGTGCGAGGACCCAGTTGCTTGAGATCGACCGCAGCCCGGATGGCACGCCCGATGAGGCGCTGGATTTCCTGAGAACGTCCATCGATGCGCCCTTTGGTGGCATCCCTTTGCTTACGGGTCAGAGTGGAGTAGGGAAGCATGGAATATTCCGCGGTGATCCAGCCCCCTTCTTTCTTTTGTTCCTTCATCCAACGGGGGACATTTTCCTCGATGGTGACGCCACAAACCACCCGCGTCTGTCCCCACTCGATCAGGGTGGAACCTGTCGCATGTGGGGCAATATGATTTTGAAAGCGAATGGATCTGAGTTGGTCGGGGCCCCGATTCTCAGAGCGAGGGCCGGCAGTATCTAATGTCATGGGCGGCATCGTGCCAAAGGCCTCAAGGGATGGCAACCGGATAGATCAACCGCTCCTCGAAAAAGGAGGCACCCACTTGAACAACCCGATTCCATGATTGCCAGCACGATGCTGTCTGTTAATGT
>Ga0181584_10004019_pt1 | contig 11158 bp, 11 predicted proteins | sample 071ome_30_FD_132462 | JGI IMG/M metagenome (GOLD analysis project Ga0181584, IMG submission 132462) | Coastal salt marsh microbial communities from the Groves Creek Marsh, Skidaway Island, Georgia - 071406AT metaG (megahit assembly) | ecosystem: Environmental > Aquatic > Marine > Intertidal... | reverse complement strand
CGAAAACCCATCGCCCTTTACCCCATTGGGGGCGAAGGGAGCGGCTGAAGGAAATTGCATGTCGACGCCAGTCTGCATTGCTAATGCTGTATGTGATGCACTTGGAGTCGATGCTATATTGCCTCCATTAACGCCGGCAAAAATCAGCCAATTTCTTTACGGTGACGAACGCGAGCCAGCTGCGGGTTTGGAACAAGGTGAGAAAGTTAGTGGGAAAGGTCATGCATTAATTGGTTCTGGAAGCACTTTTGTGCCGAGTTCGCCCTCGACTGTCTGGGATACTTTGCTAGACCCCAGCAAATTAGCGGCTGTCATTCCCGGCTGCCATGAGCTTGTGAGTGTAGGAGAAAATGCATACCGAGCAGAAGTAAGTCTTGGGGCTGGACCGGTCCGAGGGAGGTTTGTGGCAGAGGTTGCTCTTTCAAATCTAATCGCCCCCGAAACTGCTCATCTCAGCGGAGGCCTATCAGGTCCTTTGGGTGCATCAACTGGCTCAGGTGATGTAAAACTTACGGCTGAGTCCTCCGGTACAAGGGTAGAGTACAATTACGAAATTGTGATTACGGGCAAGGTGGCGTCGATTGGAGGAAGAATGCTTGAAGGGGCGGCCAAAATAGTCGTCAGTCAGTTTTTTGAACGGCTTGTTAATCAAATAGAGGGTAAAGCCGTTCCTTTCCGCTTAAGCCTCTGGCAACGTTTTAAGAGGATGATTGGGATTGGCAGCACCTGACCTACCAGAACTGAAAATTATTCAAGTGGGTGACTACCGGTTATCCTACAGAGAATTGGGCGAAGGACCGGCACTACTTTTTATTCATGGAATGGGCGGCAATTCTATCAACTGGGAGAGCCAGTTCCAATTCTTCTCCGATAAGTTTAGGGTCATAGCTTGGGATGCTCCAGGTTATGGTTCATCTGACGACTGGGACCATGATACCCCCTCGACGGGAGATTATGCTCTGCTGATTTCCGATTTTTTAGATATTCTGGGAGTAACTGCGGCACATTTGGTAGGGCACTCCTATGGAGGTGTAATCGTTACCGCTTTTTACAGATCTTTTCGTGAGCGTGTCCTCTCTTTAACTCTCGCGCAGCCCGTTGTTGGTGGAGGCGTTGACCCGTTAAAGGATAGAAACAAAGTAATAGCGGCGAGAGAGAGGGAGGTCCGGGAACTAGGCACCGAGGGGTATGCCAAACTTCATGCTCCAAGGTCTTGTTCTCCCCATGCAGAGCAACGAGTAATTGATCGTGCAATAGAAGTTACTAAAACCATGAGAATAGGCGGATATCTAACTCAATTCAGGTCTTTAAGGCATGCGAATATCTATGAGTGGACATTTCGGCCGAGGGTTCCGGCCATGATTGTTGGTGGTGAGGAGGATCGTACCTCACAAAAATCTATGATCGATGAGATTGCAGACCAAATGCCTGGGATAGAAAAACATACTATCCCAGGTGTCGGTCATATGTTTTATTTAGAAAATCCCGAACGCTTTAATAAGATACTCAAAAGTTTCTTAGCGAGACGGGTTCTAATATAAAGGTCAGTGATTTTAAATCTGGCTTTGAAAAGGAGGAACTCATCATGACGTACACGCTCGAAGAATTTGCAAGTGATTGCAAGGCTGCGCTGCTAAAGGATCCGGGTCCTGCAGGCAGAGAAGAAGTGAGGACTTATGTCTCCAGGGCTTGCCTTGATGAGGATTTTAGAGATAAGCACCTTAGTGATAACGATGCGCCACCCCGCACAATACTCTACGAAGACCCAGATTTAAAATTTTGCATATGTGCTCACTTTTATGAAGGTGCCAAGGAGTCGTCACCGCATGGTCACGGGGGCAGTTGGGCAATATATGGACAGGCGGTTGGACAGACAGTCATGACAGATTGGCAATGTGTGCAGCCCGCTTCTGATGGAAAGCCTGGTTTGGTAGAAAAGGTTCGTGATTATCCTCTCAACCCGGGTGATGCGCATGTTTATAATGAAGAAGATTTGCACTCACCTTCTCGAGCGGATACGACTAGACTGATAAGGATCGAGGGGGAAAACCTTGATCATGTAACACGGGTCCCCTACAAGAAGGCCAAGGCTGCCTGATCTTCTCCGATGTCGGATTTTTATGAAAGGGCCTCTCTTGAGGCCCTTCTTTATACCCCAGGGCAAGTCTGGGTTACTCCGCCGTCGACAATAATTTCTGTAGCCGTGATGTGCGTTGCCTCATCCGATGCAAGGAACAGAGCAGCATAAGCGACATCAAAGCCAGTACCCATCCTGCCCGTTGGTATTATCGCATCTCTTGCAGCACAATATTCTTCAGCAGAGGAATAACCTTTGTATTCGTATGACCTTTTCCCGTTTACCATCCGCTTAATGAAAGGTGTGTCGATATAACCTGGCAAGACACAATTAGATCTGATGCCTTTTGGTGCCAGTTGTATCGCAATGTTCCTGCTAAATTCTATCATCGCTCCTTTTGTAGCCGAGTAAACGGCCGTCGGAACATTGAGATGCCGGATTCCAGCAATGGAAGCAACATTTACAATGGCTCCGCTGCCCTGAGATTCCATATGTTTGGCTATTTCTCTTGATGTTAGCATTGCCGACGTAATGTTGCGTGAAAATGTTGCGTTCCAGTCTTCGACAGTTATCGTGTTAAGGGCTCTTCCAGTTCCTTGTCCGCCAACGTTATTATGAAGCACATCGATCTGGCCGTATCTCTCTATGCCGGCGGCTACCATTGAAACCACCTCACTCTCGTTTGTGACGTCACATTGTATAGCCGATGCGTCGCCGCCAGCCTGCTTTATCAATTTTGCGGTTTCTTCAGCAGCTTCAAGCCTATAGTCCACGCACAATACTTTCCCGCCCTCTTTTCCGTATACGAAGGCTGCCGCCTTACCATTACCCCAACCATCACCGACGGATCCCGCTCCGGAAGCGATTATTACTTTCCCTGCCATTCGAGCGCGCGATGGGGTGTTTTCGTCTGGTGCTGGGTGCAACATTTTTGCCTCCTGTGTCGTTAATTTAAGCTCAGTTCAAGAATTTTTCAGGACAGCATAGCGCGATTGCTCCATTAGTCTATTAGGCTTAAGTTTTGGCAAAGAGAATTAGGAGATCAATAATGGCCGAGACTAGCCAAAAGCCGTTATGCCGAGAAGATGTTGAAGTGGAGCTTGACTACGCCGTAGCCAGCGAAGGGAATAGGATCATTCTGCGTCCTTCTGAACCAGGTGGCCAGAGCGGTACGCGCGACGGTCAATTTGAGAAAAAGAAAGTTAGTATCGCAAATGGACGATCACTGATCGGTTCTCTCTCGCTTGACATTCAGGGGTTCGAAATCAAAACCCAAAGGACGGCGGTGTCCGACTTTTATGACGAAGATCAAATTCTCACGATATATAATCAAGAGTGTGAAAACATGGTCAAGGAAGCAACTGGTTGTTCTAGAGCGGTAGTTTTTGATCATACGAAAAGATACGACGATCCAGTTGAGCGGAAGAAACGATCGGTAAGGGAACCAGTTCAAGGGGCGCATAATGACTATACCACAGAGTCCGGGCCGCAACGCGTAAGGGACCTCATGGGCTCGGAGGCTGAGACGCTTTTGTCCAAGCGATTTTCAATCATCAATATTTGGCGTTCCACTAAAGGGTCTGTCGAGACCATGCCCCTCGCAATTTGTGACGCTCGAAGCGTCGTTGAGGCTGATCTAATAACTGCGGAAAGGCGGGCGGTTGATCGGACAGGCTATACCTTCCGGCTTGCTCATAACCCGAGCCATAGCTGGGTTTATTTTCCTTTTATGCAATTCGATGAGGTAATGCTTATCAAATCCTACGACTCTAAAGAGGATGGTGTTGCAAGGTTCACCCCGCATACAGCCTTCGTGGATCCATTTACCAAATCGGATGCGCTACCGAGGCAGAGTATAGAAAGTCGCATATTTGCTTTCTTTTAATAAGGCATTGGAATGCATTTGATAAGATGAATCATTACGCTTTCCAAACCACTGGGTATTCTGCGGAGTCTAGGGGGCCTCCCTCTTTGAGGTTTGGTGTTTCAGGTCTTGATGGAATATAGGGGCGTGGTTGCCAGAAAGAGTTAGCTCCCGCATATCTCGCTGATAACGCCCTTCTGCGACGATCTCGAGTCTTATTAGCATAAGCGCCGTGGAGGACACCCGCATGGAAGAATAAAGCGTCACCAGGTTCCATATCGAAAGATAAAACTTGGTATTTATCAAGGTTTTTATCTATTTCGGGCGCAGGGCCATCATAGTGATTAGCCTCGTCAACTAGCACTCCTTCAGCTATTCTGATTGGCTGATAAACTTTACCCCATCTATGTGAACCTTTGACAAACCTCACAGCGCCAGAGTGTTCGTCGACCTGGTCTAGTGTTATCCAGAAAGATCCGAAATCGGGTCCTCCTATCTCGTAATAAGGTAGATCCTGATGCCAATGCGTGGCGTTTTCGGTTCCGGGCTCTTTCACGAGTAAATGTTCGTCTACGTAATTAAGTTTGTCGGTTCCCATAATCTTAGCCGCCAATTCGGTGACATTGCTATTTTCTTGAAAGTTTTTGAACGCCTCTATTCGTTTGCACATATGATGGTCTGTGAAAAAACGACCCCCGTTTTTGCCAACATAGTCTCTACACATAGAGCTTGGCTTTTCCATGGCCTCCTCTATGCCTTTTGCGATAATATCAAGCCAGCTGGGACCAAAAGCTTTTTTTATGAGCACTACTCCGTCCTCTCGCCACCGCTTGGTGGTTTTAGCATCGACTTCCTGGGGTGCTATTCCGACCATTTTGTTTCTCTTTCGACCTGTTATGCAATTTTGATTTTTGCAAACTAGCTTATCAATAATTTATAGCCTACCGTAATGTTTTCTCTAGTGAGGCCAACATGGCAGAAGGACTTTGTGCCTATGTTGAATCCTCAGTGATTTCTGAGTTGTCGGTGTGATATGTAGGAGGCGATCCTGACCTATTCCCCCCTGAAAAATGACTTACGGAGCTGGCTATCAGCTCTTCCATTGTTCGAAGCTGGAGCGGATACGCCACGAAAATATTTAGAGAGATGTCTAGAGGTTATCTCTAACCGAGAGGCTGAAGTAAAAGCTTTTGTCTGCCATGATTTCGAATCCGCACAAAAGGCTGCAGATGCCTCAAGCGAGCGATATCGATCGGGACGCGTATTGTCCGCCCTAGATGGAATGCCCTTCGGGGCAAAGGATATTTTCAAATCTGCAGAATTTCCAACTGAGGTGGGGAGTGAATTTTTTAGAGGGCACAGGGATTGGCAAGACAGTGCGCACATTTATGCACTTAAAAGATCTGGTGCGATTTTGGTTGGCAAAACTACTTTGCCAGAACTGGGTTCAGGATATCCACCACTAACCCGTAATCCATATGATCTATCGAGATCTCCTGGGGGGTCTTCGAGTGGAAGCGCCGCCCTTGTGGGAGCCGGAATGCTTCCTGTGGCAACAGGGAGTCAAGGCAGAGGCTCTATCATTCGACCAGCAAGTTTTTGTGGGAATTGGGCGCTAAAGCCAACTTTTGGGGCGCTTCATTCTGGAGGTCTTATCTGGCGCTCACCCTCCTACAGCGTGATGGGTATCCATTCTGCTTCGCTAGACGATTGCTGGGCCGTTGCGAGATGCATTGCAGACACCGTTGGGGGAGATCCCGGACATCCAGGTCTATATGGTGCAGACCAGCTAGGTCCAGGTTCAAAGCCCTCTCGTATAGCTCTTCTAGAGACCGCGGGATGGAAAGGAGCCGATGAAACATACAAAGTAAAAATTTTAAAATTTGGTGAAAAACTTAGCGCAAATGGTGTCGAATTAATCTCTCGGAATGATAGTCGAGATATTGAAAAACTTGAAAAAGCGCTTTCATTATTTCCTAATTATCGACCAGTGATCGCGGCTTGGGAAGTTAAGTACCCAGCTCTAATGGCGCGCGATGTTGGTTCTAGTTTTATCACAAATGAACTTCTCGCGCGTTTTGGAGAAGGAGAAAAAATAACTCTTGAAGATTATCGCACGGCGCTCATTAGTTTGGAGGATTTGAAAGCTAAGTTTCAGGCGACCGCCAAATCTGTAGATGGATATCTTACCCTTTCGGCACCCTCTCTCCCACCGCTTGGGATGGGGACTGGAGATTCCATTTTTGGTGATCCGGCATCAGCACTTGGGGCTCCTGCCTGGAACCTGCCGTTATTAGAGGACAGGGGGTTACCGATGGGACTGCAGCTCCTCGGGCAGCAGCATAGCGATTTTAAACTGGGCCAATATGCTAAATGGATGCAAACGATAAGTGATTGATCATAAGATTTCTGGCGTAAGCGGATTAGATTTTTAGTTTGTAGAGATTCTTTACGTTTTTGGAGGTTAATTTCTCCTGGGTTTCGTAATCTAGATTGCCAATTTGTTTTGCAATAAAGGCTCTCGACTCTGGCCAAGTCATATTGCCGTGGGGGTAGTCACTTGACCACATGCAATTATCGTGACCCCAAATTTTAAGCATGTGAGAACCGCAGTAATCATCCATGAAGGTTGCGTAAACGTGTTCATAGAAAATTTCGCTTGGGAGTCTATTTATCGGAAATTTGCCTCGCGGATCATCATTTTTGCTAAATCGTTGGTAGTAGTAATCCCATTGTTGAAGGGTGAATGGCATCCATCCTATCTCGCTTTCAACTAACTCCATTTTAAATTTTGGAAAACGATCAAAAACTCCTGACCATATGAAGTCAAAAAGTGTTGTGACCGTGTCAGCAGTTTTCGTGTTGACGGAAGCTCGCACGATATCCGGCCCTTTCAGCTGGTCAACATTGTAGCTGTGACCACTAAGTATATGAAGGTTGATCGGGTAACCTAATTCCCCTGCTGCAGCCCAAAGTTTATCATAGTGATCCGAGGTGAATGGCAACGCAGGATCAGGCACTTGCCAGACTAATCCTCCCAATAGGCCAAGATCATGACACCGATGCATTTCCGCTATGGCATAGTCGATATCATAAGTGCAAAGGCAAGGTATAGCGAAAAGCCTCTCCGGAGAGGTGCTGCAATATTCTGCAACCCAGTCATTGTACAATCGGAAAGCGGCCTCCTGCGCTTTTTGGGGGGCACGAAACGCCCGAAGGAGCGCTGTAGGATAGAGGATTTCTGCTGCAACGCCGTCAAGGTCCATGTGTTCAATTCTAACCTTTGGGTCTTTGCCACCTTGGGGTCTCTTGTCGGCCGGCCAATCAGGAATAATCGGAAGATCATCGCTGAAAGTCTGTGGTAAAGATTTCCAAAGATCTGCGGGCTCGTCCACGTGCGAGTCCGATGAGATCAGAAGGGGAGGAATTTCTGCAGCTGCCTCATGGAATTTTTTTTCAATAGTTCGAATTGATAAATCTTTTGCTATCGTTGCCATCTTTAACCCCACTTCCTCTCACAGGTTTTTTTTATAATCACATCATGCTGAGTTATTTTTTTGAACTATTTGTCTGCAATCAAAGACCAGCCTTTTTGGGGATCTCCTGAAAGGAGACGCCCATAGCGGGCTGCATATCGTTTTACGTCGTAATTGTTCCAAAATGACTCGATTTCATCTGCCTTAATTTTGGTGATTTTCGTAACTTCTTCCATAGGAATTATCTTTTTATCTGAAAATTTGATAAGCCAGCACAAAGCTTCCCAGCCCTCTTTATCACCAAGACATGGTTCACCTTCAACTAAGCCGCGGCCTTCGGGTAGGTCTTGGACCTCCACTCCTTTCCAAAAGGCAATTCTATTTCTGATAATGTTTGCCTGTGGGTAGGGAGCAGGATAATGCCAAGCGGCACCGATATTAATTTTACCGCGGACTTTCAGATCAAAGTAATAGGCCATACCCTTCCAATGACAATATGTAGGTTTGGCTACCGAACTCTCAGTTAATATGTCTGAATTCACGTCCGCTATTTTAAAATACGCATTACCCTCAACGTGCGCGATGTCATCGCTCTCAACAACTGTAACGCCATTCCATGTAGCTTTGGGCATATCAGAGGTTCTCCCATTGGGCATTAGCATAAGATCTTTGCATGGCGTCAAAACAGGCGGCGCTGTTGACCGCTACATCTAATGGGACAGGAAAAGGCCTCTTTTCTTCGATTGCATCTGCAAAGGCATCTAATTGACGAAGAAGCAGCTGATCGACCTCAAGTTGCAAGGAGCTCGACTTGCCATCTATCGATTTAAATTCGAAGTGGGACCGATCCCTTATCTCGGCCCACCCCTTGGTTCCAAAAAAATGAAGCCGCTCAAAACTCGGTGTGACCCCGATGGCAGTAAGGGTGCCAAGGGCTTCATCTTCAAATTTTAGGCTTATGGATACGGTATCTGCAATCTCCACGGATGCCGCATTCCTGCGTCCTTGGACCGAAAGTGCTTTTACTGGCCCGATTAATTCAATCATTATATATAGCATGTGATCAGCAAGGCTTCCCGGAGGATTGAATCGGTTGCCTGCCTTCCAATCACCTTCGATTAGGTTGAAAAAACGTGGAACACAAAAGTTTCCTTCCGCATGAATAATCTTGCCTAAATCTCCAGCCCTGACGTGTTTGCGAAGTTCATCCACTGAAGGAAGAAAACATCTGTCGAAACCGAGAGCTAATGTAAGCCCTCTAGATAACGCTAAATTTTTTATTTGATCGGCATCTTTTTTATTCAAAGCGATCGGTTTTATTACCATGGTATGCTTGTTTGCAGATAGGGCCGCCTTTGCTGTCTCCGCATGGAGATGTCCAGGGCCTGCAATAATCACCGCATCGATACTGTTATCATCGAGAATATTATCGAAATCATTTCTCACTTCTATTTGATGATTAGCGCAAAATTCGGAAATTTTCTCTGATGACCGGCTCCAGGCTGCCATGATTTGGATCTTGTTACTCTTGCCCTGGACCTGACTTACAATGTTTTTGCCCCATTGCCCCAGGCCGATAATCCCGATCCTTTTCATTACTAAATTTCTCCACCCAAAGAGTTATATTTTCTGAGTTTATTAGTCTGGTTTGGAATAGTCTTTGCCATGAATACTTAAAATTCAATGGGGAAAAGGTGAAGGCGGGTAGTTTTTTAGTTTATCGCTCAAAACAAATCATGCTTAAAAGATATCAATGTATAATCGTCAAGAAGTAGAGTAAATTTTTCTCGGTAGGAGAGCGGATATATCGATGGCTCAGTTACGAAACCCAGAATTAGAGCTAGTTCCGGCCTCGAGTTCTATAGGTGCCGAGGTTTTAGGAGTAAATCTTGCGAGCCCCCTAACTGAGTCCATCTATAAGAAAATACGCAATTCCCTATGTGAATGGGGAGTTTTGTTTTTTAAGAAACAGAATCTCACGCCTGAGGATCATGTCAGGTTAGGCAGGTATTTTGGTGAATTGCACGTTAGTAAGACAATCACAAAAGTAAAAGGTCATCCTTTGATAGCGGAGGTCAGGAAAGAGCCTCAGCAAAAGCGGAATATCGGAGGAAACTGGCACTCCGACCACAGCTTCGCTTCCGAGCCCCCCTTGGGTTCAATTTTGGTTGCTCGCGAATTACCAAAAATTGGTGGTGATACCCTGTTTACTAACATGTCATGCGCTTTTGAGAAGCTATCGTGGGGCATGCAGGAGACACTTAGATCTTTAAATGCGGTGCACGCAAAAAAAAATGCATTGGACCCCAAAAACCTATCTTTAGATCGGCAATTGAATGAGACAGAGCTTCAATCTATTGGAAGTGCGGCGGAAGAGTTTAGTAAACACCCGGCAGTTATCCGACACCCGGAAACAGGTAGAGAGGTTTTATATATTAACCCGACCTATACCGTTCGATTTGATGGATGGAGCGAAGAAGAGAGTAAACCGCTCCTCAAATTTCTTTATGATGAAGCGACTAAGCCAGAAAATACATACAGATTTCGATGGGAGGATGGCTCTGTCGTTTTTTGGGATAACAGAACCGTCTGGCATTATGCACTGAACGATTATCAAGGAGATCGAAGACTTTTGCATCGTGTCTCTATCAAGGGAAGCAAGCCCAAACATTGAATGCGGCCAGGGAGGTTTCGTTAAGTTGTAAGAACCAGGTTCGTGCGTTGGTCTATGTGTTTGATATAGATTCGAGCGAAGCTGCCTGCCTCCCGTTTATTCCTCAGTAAATTTAAGACGACCTTGTTTCAGACCGTGCCATCCAAGTTGTTGCCAAAATAATTATGCCCGCGCCAACCCATGTCCAAGTCTCCGGCATCTGGCTGAATGCAAAGAAACCTATAATGGCAACAATTGGCAGCCTTAAAAATAGAATTGGTGAGACGAGGCTGGCATCGGCTAAGCTAAAAGATCGGGTCAAACAAAACTGAGCACATATTCCAGCAATTCCAAATGCGAATAAATAGGGCCAGAGATCCACCGATATGGGCTCCCACCATATTATTGCGGGTAATAAGGCGAAGGGAATGGTAAATAAAAAATTATACAGCATTATAACCTTCAGCTTATCAAAGCGGGCAAGATAACGGGCGTAGGTATCTGAAATGGCGTGCGTGGCAGCTGACGCTATTGCTAGAAATATTCCTAAATTTAGTTCCGAGAATCCGGGACGAACAATTATCAAAACTCCTAAAAACCCGACTAAAGTAGCGATTAATCTATGCGAATAAAGCTTCTCACTTAGCAGCCAAATCGCGCAGAACATTGTGAAAATCGGTAGAGTGAACTGCAGGGCCACTGCATCCGCAATGTTGATGAAGTTAAGCGCAAAATAACCAGTGCACATACCCAAAAATCCGAATGCGGCTCGGGTGCCATGTTTCAAGGAAACTGTGGTTTTCAACTCTCGCAGTTTTGTGCCAGCGATGACTACTGGAAAAAAAAGAGCAACCCCTAAAACTTGTCGAAAAAGAACCGCTTGAAAGGCGTTTAAACCTTGATCTTGTAGGTATTTTACAAGTGTTAGGGAGAGCGAAAAGAAAATCGTGGCTCCGCACATCCATAGAATACCAGGAATTGGGATATGCCTATCTGTAAAGGAATTTTTTGGTGCCATGATTTACCGCTGTCCGCGTTGACCCATGATTTTCTCGAACTTTACTTTTTATTTTAATTTGTGATTCTTT
>Ga0181584_10004000_pt1 | contig 11184 bp, 11 predicted proteins | sample 071ome_30_FD_132462 | JGI IMG/M metagenome (GOLD analysis project Ga0181584, IMG submission 132462) | Coastal salt marsh microbial communities from the Groves Creek Marsh, Skidaway Island, Georgia - 071406AT metaG (megahit assembly) | ecosystem: Environmental > Aquatic > Marine > Intertidal... | reverse complement strand
TTAGCATCGTTTGCTGATCCGGAAAAACGGCATTTACCAGACCTACCTGCCTTGCTTCTTCAGCTGACATTCGACGACCAGTGTAGGCGAGTTCCCGAACGATTCCCTCAGGAATCAATTTTACCAGCCTTGGAAAGGTTCCTACGTCGGCGGTCATTCCAATGTTCACTTCGAAGATAGTGAAAAAAGCATCCTGCGTCGCGTAGCGCATGTCACAGGCGGTAGTCATGTCCACTGCACCGCCTATGCAGCCACCCTGGACTGCGGCCAGCACGGGCAGGCGGCAGTTTTCCAGGCAAGAAAAGGTGTTCTGCAACCTTTCTACATTTCGGTAAAATGCCTCTCCCCGGACCCGTCGTGCATGACCGTCAGAAGTTGCTTCGTTTACGCTGGATTGCGCGAATGTAGCCAGATCCATGCCAGCCGAAAAATGGGGCCCGGTGGAGCTAATTACTATGACTCTGGCTTTGACTTGATTATCTATGTCGGCAATGATTTCCGGCAACTCGTCCCAGAATTCGGGAATCATGCTGTTTCGTTTGTCTGGCCTGTTAAGCTTGATGTGGGCAATTCGGTCCTCGATGGTCACATCAAAACACTGAAAATTCATGGTAGATATTCCTGCAGTTGGTTTACATCGAATTCCCGGAAGATGGAACATCCTACTCTCTGCGAGGAGATTTTACACTCGAAACCCGTTTCTATGGATATTTGTTCGGATTCCAATAGCCGCTATCAGACCCAACTATTCCCTTAGATATTGATCTGAGATCCAGTGAACCGCAACAAGCGTTCGATCGAGCTGCTCGAGACAATACTTAGAGGTCGAACACTACTAGAGTTGAGAAAACGTTGCCCGGTAGGCTGGGTCAGCTTCCATAATATTCAGGAGTTCTGGAGGTCCCAGATAGGTGCTGGCTGAATTCGGTTCAGCCATGGGGTCCAAGCCTCTGCTAGTGCGGATAAATACGGAATGGTCGAAGCGCTGCCAGCCCAGACCGTATTCCACGGTGCGTCGATCGGTTTGTCGTTCAAAATTTACTCGGCAGTCACTCAGCTGACACAGGGCATCGTTGATAATACCGAAAAACGAACGATCCAGGTAATAAACGGTATGCGCGAGCTCGTGTCCTATGATGCCTATCTGGGCATTGAAGGGTTGTCTCTTGAGCAGCACTTCATCTCGTTCCCCGTCACGCTCTGAATCAATGACGACCAGGTAAGTTCGCATGCCCGCGGATCGCAGCATGCTGGCCCAGTAAGGTCGAGAGGACAATGGAATATCAACGTCGTCAACAATAAACCGAATGCGAGTATTTTTGAGCTCGGGAAAGTGACTCAAGGCGACCAGGGCCTGCAGCTCAAAGCCCTCAGGCAGTTCTTTATTACGACCGAATTCCGCCAGCAGCGTCTCGAATAGCTGGCGCTGTTCCATCTCCACGTATTCCCGCACTACCGCGACAGGCAGGCTACTGGTTTGCGCTGCGAGCCGGGTAGCATGGTCACTTTGAGAATAAAGACAACCAGCAGCCACCAATGAGAGAAGCATCAGGCTATACTGTCGAATCATCGGCTTATTTTAGTGAAACATTTAATTCAGACAAGCTCCCGTGCGTTCAAATTTCCACTGATTTCCATTATGATTCAGCGCATGAAGCTCCTGAATTGCGCCCTCCTGATAATCCTAATCTTGATCCCCTCGTTAGCAGTTTCTCAGCAGCCATCTTTTGAAGAGTGGCTGGCCGAACTGCGACTCGAGGCGAGGTCCCAGGGTATTAGCGAGCAGACTCTGACCATCACGCTGGATCAGCTCGAGCCCATTGAGCGGGTACTGGAGCTGGATCGTAGCCAACCCGAATTTGTGCAGACATTCACCCGCTACACCAGTCTGCGGATTACACCGTTGCAGATAGATCGGGGGCGGGCTTTGCTCAGACAGCACGCGGGCCTGTTAAGCGAGGTACAGCAGCGATACGGGGTGCAACCACATTATCTGGTGTCGTTTTGGGCACTCGAAAGTAATTATGGGGCTGCGACCGGGGGATTCATGGTTGTTTCTGCTCTGGCTACGCTGGCATACGACCCCCGGAGGGCAGATTTCTTCAGGCGCGAATTGTTGACCGCACTTCGCATCATTGACGAAGGGCACATCGCCGCCGAGCGTATGACGGGATCATGGGCGGGAGCGATGGGGCAGTTACAGTTTCTGCCATCCACCTTCGACCGCTACGCAGTTGACGGCGACAATGACGGTCGGATCGATATTTGGAACAGCCTGCCTGACGTTTTTCATTCGGCGGCCAATTTTCTATCCCAATCCGGTTGGCGCGGCGATGAGCGCTGGGGCAGGGAAGTCCAGCTACCCGCTGATTTTGACTATGCTCAATCGGGCACTGGCGTTCGCAGGTCTCTGAGCGATTGGCGTCAACTCGGTGTTGTCCAGGTTAGTGGCGATCCATTGCCGCAGGTTGATATGGAGGGATCGATTGTAATCCCGGCTGGAGCTACGGGCCCTGCATTTCTCGTTTACAGTAACTATCGAACCACCCTGGTGTGGAATCGTTCGACATTCTATGCGGTTTCCGTGGGGCATCTTGCTGACAGGTTTGTCGGCGGCGCGCCAATCCAGAATATGCCGCCAAATGAACAAGCGCTAAGTCGCAGCGACGTGCTGGAATTGCAGGGACTGCTCAACCAGCAGGGCTTCGATGCAGGTCCTGCAGATGGAATCCTGGGCGGGCAGACTCGGACCGCCATCAGGGACTATCAGCGCCAATCCGGTATGCCACAGGATGGCTATGCCACGTATATACTTCTTGAATCCTTGCGTGATTGACCGGATTGCGGTTCGCGGCTCATGAAAAGAAGTGAAAGCCAAACCCCCGATAGCAGCGATCCAATATTCCGACTCGTTACGTAGTAGACGACATGATAATTCCCAATGACACCCCGGCACTAAGACGTTATCGCCAACTGGCCTGGATCACGATAGCCGCGGTCTACTTCCTCATCTTGGTCGGGGCGAGCGTAAGAGCTTCCGGCGCGGGTATGGGTTGTCCGGATTGGCCAACCTGTTTCGGTCAGTGGATTCCCCCGACCAGTGAGGCGCAGTTACCAGCGAACTATCAGGAAATATATTCCGAGCTGGGATACGCGGATACGCGATTTAATGTAGTCAAAACCTGGACGGAATATGCTAATCGTCTCGTTGGTGTCACCATCGGATTTCTGGTTTTCCTGACCATGCTATTCTCCTGGTCCTGCCGCAGGCACGATCCCTGGATAATGCGTGCTTCGATTGCCGCGTTTTTGATGACAGGTTTTCAGGGATGGCTTGGCTCCAGAGTAGTAGCATCCAATTTGCAACCCGGCATGATTACCTTGCATATGCTGATGGCTCTCGCTATCGTCGCAGCCTTGCTTTTCGCTTTAGCCCAGTCCAGGCGCAATATCATGGCGACGCAGTCCGTCGCGCACATTGATCCGCGATTCGAGAAATGGCTGTACGTGGTTATAGGTCTGGCTCTGGTGCAAATCAGTATGGGAACCCAGGTTCGCGAGATGACCGATCTCATCAGTCGCGCTCAGGGTGAAGAATTGCGATCCAGCTGGATTGAATTCATGCCGTGGTTTTTCTACGTGCACAGAAGCTTCTCGGCAGTCGTGCTGTTCTCCAATTTATGGCTGCTGTATCTGTTGGTCAGATCTATCGGCTGGACTCACAGTCTGACCCGGTTTACTGTCGCCATGATAGCTGTGACCGGACTGGCGGTGATGTCAGGAGCGACTCTTGGTCACCTCGGAATGCCTAGGTTGGTGCAGCCAACCCACTTGCTCTCAGCTTCGCTCCTGTTTGGCTTTCAATTTCTGATTTGGATGGGTTATCGACAAGCGCGAAATGCCGAGCCCATTCCCCCCGACGCGGTGTCGCCCCTCCCGGCCTGAACAGATATTTTCGAGGAATACCCACCGCCTCAATGGGCAAGAGGATCGGGTCTCATCTGCATATGAACCACCAGCGGTTTGGTACCCGGTCCGCCCTCTTTTAACCAGGGCGTCCTGTCTCCGCTGGGCACCCAGAGCCCTCGGCCTTTCCAGCCCGCGTCGATGTCATCGATTCGGCCTTCAAAGCCCTTGGTATAGAATCCCAGCGGATACGGTACTCGCAGGGTGATGAATTCACCACCGACGTAGGCGTGCACACCGTCGAACAGATTACCGGTGGCGATTGGTACATCTTCTCCCAGTCCAAGAGAATTGTGCTGGTCAACCCAGGTGTAGTAGCTGGATTCTACGCTGTTGTCGGGTAAGTCCTCGAATCCCGGGCCTGGCAGATCGTAAAAGCTCCACCCTTCAGGACAATGATCGCCGGTAGCTGTTGGACCACTGAGTGGTCCCTGACACTTGCTGCGATCGAAGGCGCCCAGGTGTCCGCTCCCGAGGGATACCCACACTACACCGTTTTTGTCTATATCGGCACCGCGGGAACCGAATCCCGGTAAAGGTACATTATATTTCTCGCCCAATCCCGAGACTGGGTCAAACCGAACGATTGACCCTGGATACCCGAAGGCGTTGGATCCCCACACCGAACCGTCGGCGGGGTTGGGCATAACGGCGTAAAATCCGGCATTGACCCGCATATCCTTATCGGGATCCTGAGTCTCGTCGGGTTCGGTCCATTCGTCCACCCGGCCATTACCGTTGGTATCCAGAATTAGCGGCGACCATCCCTGCGATGCCGCCGTATCACCAGTTTCCAGGAATTGTCTGGTATTGAGCCAGCCCACAACTGCGCCGCCCCCGCTGGTCCAGAGCGTGTTGTTATCGTCATATGCGAACTGCAGGTGATGGGTGCTGAAACAGGTGTCAACAAATGTATAGTCGCCGGTGTCTGGTTCATATACCGCAAGGTGTCTGCCTGTTCTGGAAGTGGGAAAAAGCTGTGCCGACGGATGATCGGAGCCTTCCCGGCAGAAATCAGGGTTTTCAGGACCCCGGACTCTGGCCGTGAACCAGACTCGTCCGTCCTGATCTAGCATCGGATTGTGGGCATTGGCCTGGCTGTCCCAAATGACCTGGTCACCCCAGTAGGGAGACGGCGCGTTCGGGGGAGTAGAGGCTGTAGTCGGAGTGTCGGCATCGCGGACTGGTGCCACAAAATATGAAGAAGTGTTGCTTTCTGGATACAGGATAGGGAACTCATCAGTGCTGAGTTCCGGTGCGCCAAAAAGGGGGCCATAGCCGTTGACCGTCGGATCGCGACGGTCGGTCCCGGATAGGTCATGCATGTATGCAGTCGGTGTCGACCAGTCGCGCACCGTAATCACTGCATTGCGTTCCAGTCCACTTGGCCGCTCCGGTTGACTGGCCGGATATTCGCCGGCGGCCACGCGTTCGGTCCACTCGCCAAGGTACTTGAAGGGGATACTGTTAAGTCGATCGGTCAGTTGCCCAACCATGCCAGCTCCGGCCTGACCAGATGACACGCGTCGCAACCAGGCTTCAGCATGGGTTTCGAAGTCGCCGAGTGATTCTGGAATGGTACGGGTTGCTTTATTGCCGAGCTGATGACATCCCACACAGCCCATATTTTTCATCCAAGTCAGATAAGCATTCAAGCCGCCATCGACATTCCGCAACTCTTCTTCGGTTGGCAAACCCATCATCGAGTACCAGTATGCGGCCGGATAGACCTGCGCTGCTTCCAGGGGGCTGGAAGCGGTATCGACTGAGATATCGATTGTTGCGCCGGGGCGAGCCAGAGTCCTGGAGGAATCGAGCAGACCGTAGCCGCGCACCCAGACCTGGTAGCCGGCATCCGGCAAATCCGGAATCAGAAATCGGCCCTGATCGTCAGACACGACTATCTTTGCGTAAAAAGTCTCAAACTCCCCGGTTTCCGCGATTACCCAAACCCCAGCCTCCGGCCCCGCCGGTCCGCTCACTGTGCCGGCGATATCGTTACTGTCCATGGATATTTCTGTCGATACTACTGAATCAGTGACGGAACTCGACCCTGATGCGCCATTATCGCCTGGATTATCCTGGTTGCAGCCCGTGATCATTAGACTCAACAGGCAGGTAACCAGGAGGGATCGTCTATGGTTCTGATATAACATGGCGCGTGCTCCTTCATTCTGGACCACCGGGGTAGTCTAGGTTTCTTGGCTTTAGGCGTCGAACAGGCTAAGCTCACCTTACCTCAAATGCCTGAAACTGGACAAGAATAAAAAAGCGTCTTCCCGTAAGGTCGACATCAGGTTTTACAATGGAGCCCGGACTGTGAGCCCGAGCGCGATCTGACAGTCACTGCATCGCTACAGGAAAGACCGTTGTCCAATTCAATTCTGTTATACACGATCCAACTGATTGCCATCATGGCCTTGATACTGCTGGCTGTCGGTTACCTGAAGGCGCAACCACTTGCAAGGAGCGCTCGAGTATTCGCGCTGACTGCGCTGTTTGCGATACTGTACGTGCTCGATGGCATGTCGGTGGTCCATTCTGATTCCAATTTCTCGTTTCAACTTTCGCGATGGGAATTGCTCATTCACACCGCTGTGCCCGCAATTCCCGGTCTGTTCATGATTTACAGTTTTTTGGAGTTTCAGGAGCAACGCCGGTTTCCTGTCGCGCTTGGAGTTTTATTTGCCATTCAGATCGTACTGGAGGCAACCCTGGTACTAATCTTTACCGATGTGGATTTTTCGCTTGAATTCCTGAATCTCGGACTGGATACCCTGCAGCTTCTTTTCGTCGGCTTCGCCATATTTTGGACATTGAACGGTTGGAGAGCTGACCTCGTCGAAGATCGACGGGCACTGCGTTGGATGATCATTTCTCTCCAGGGAGCGCTTATATTTTTTGTGGTGGTGGTAGAAAATTTTCTGGTGTCATCTGGCCTCATTGACTTCGCTGAAGCCCAGTTTGTTCTGATCTCGGCAATCGCCATTCTTGTCAGTCTCATGGTTATAGTCACTATGAGGTTTGATTATGTATCTTTGAGCACGGTAATTAGAAAAGTCACAGTGTTGACCGATGATGATGGGTCAGAAAGTTCTGCGGAATTTGACATTGACAAGTTTAATCGCCAGTTTCGAGATGTGAAGCTGTATCGGGAAGCGGGGCTGACGATCGCAAGTCTGGCTAAAAAATTACACCTGCCAGAGTATCGATTGCGTGCATTTATTCACAAAACCCTGGGTTATCGTAATTTCAATGCGATGCTTCATCAGTATCGAATTGATGATGCTTGTGAGGCGCTCTCCAACCCTGAAAATCGAACTGTGCCAGTTCTCACAATAGCGTTAACCATAGGCTACCAATCCATTACCCCGTTTAATAATGCTTTTCGTGAAATCATGGGTGTAACGCCATCCGAGTACCGTAAAAGAAAGCTGAGCGGTGATTAGGCTGCAAACCTCAATGGGTTTTTCAGGGCTGCAAGCCAGTGAGGTGCCAGGTAAGCAGGCACTTGCGATGCGGCTATGGATTTGCTCTGATTGCTGGGTTATCCTTTTCCGCACAGCGCCCTGTACAAGAACGCCAACAAAGATTTTCTGTCCGAACTCGGACCGGAATTTGACCGACCTCAGAGTGAATGCACGGGTGTTGGTAAGTTACCTCAGGCGAGAGACTGACGAGGCTGCCACCACTTAAGGGTGAGCCCGTCCCGAAATCAAGAATAAAGCGAGGACACCCGGGGTGAACGAACTGCTTTACAATTTCGCCGTATGGCTTGACTCGCACGAGTTAGGGACCCGGCTACATGAATCCTATTACATGTACAACTGGGTCGAATCAACTCATGTGCTGACACTGATGTTGTGTCTGGGCATGCTTTTTCTCATCGATCTCAGGATGGTCGGTTTTGCCTTTACCAATATTCCTGCCAGTGCCATGGCTCGTAGATTAAACACTCCCATGTTGATTGGTTTCACAATCATGGTAGTTACAGGTATCGCGCTGTTCTATGCTGTGCCGGTGCGAAGCACTCAAAGCATCTGGTTCCGGATTAAACTGATATTGTTGATTGCGGCTGCAGTTAATGCCTTCTTATTCCACAAAAACATGGTCAATGCGACCGGCGATTGGGATACCCAGGTTCGGGCTCCTTCTAATCTCCGCCTTGGAGCGACTTTGTCGCTGGTATTCTGGGCACTGATTGTAATTTGCGGGCGCTTTATTGCTTATGACTGGTTTGATTGTGAATACACGGAACCGGGAATAATGCAAGTGCTATCCGGATGCATCCCGGGCCAGACCATTTTCTAATAAAATCAACAACTCGCCGGCCGCGTATGGGTGACCGGCTAGCTTAGGGGAACAGAGCGATGTCAACAATGGATGCACCAGCCTCGATAATAGGGGCTTATCGTCGGACCATAATTACCGCAGGGGTTGTTTTAGTCGCTCTGGTGTTATCGTTTGTTCCGCTCTGGCCAGTGGCGGATTGTGTAAGTGCAAACAGCAGTGAATGTCTGGTCACTGTAAGAGTGCATGTGTGGAGTGGTTTGTACGACTTTTTTCAGTGGCTGGAAACCACACCAATGGGTGTTATCGGCAAGACCTGGGGCGCAGCCTTCGCCCTGGTTGAAGCCGTGCACTTGCTGGGAATGGCACTTCTCGGTGGATCTGTTTTTGTTTCCGATGCACGTATCCTGGGTCTGGGATTCAAGGATGTCCCCTGCCAGGAAATTCTGGACAAGGCCCATACAGTTTTTTTCTGGGGATTGGTGACAGCTATCTCTACGGGAATCTTCATGGCTTGCGGTGTTGCGGGAAAAATTTATTATCTGCCCGTTTACTGGTTCAAAATGCTGGCCTTGATTACCGGAATTTTATTTGTGTATTTTATCAAGCGTCCCATGCTGCGGCGGGGGGTAGATAATTTGAGCCCGCTTACGGCGCGGTTGCTCGCTGTGTCGTCAATTATGGTCTGGGTAACGGTGGCAGCGACGGGTCGGTGGATTGGTTTCGCCGGCTAGTTTTGGAGCCGGATTTATTATATCGGTTGGTCATTTGAGCAGCCAATAGAGCAAATAATAATGGTGTAATTCCTATGAGTGAAGACAACAAAAAAGGGAAGAAGTTTGATGATCTTGAGATGGCGAGTATTGCCGCCTGTGGGACGGTCATCGTCTTCTTAGTCGTGTATTGGGCAACCCAGATCCAGTCTACCTACTCGCTGCTTTCCATGGCTTACGGTTGGTAACTCAGTCGCTCCCCGTGACTGATGATCCGGGATTTTACTGGCCTGCCTGAATCGCCGTTTCTACCATTCTGCAATGGTCTCGATCGACCTGTCGGGGCTCCTTTAGTCCTACATTCTTTTGAATATTGCCAGTTGCAGTGAGTGCAGTATTCGCGATCTTGGTATTCTCATTTTTAGTTCAAAACCGTTCGATTTAAAATATTCTTTTAGGTCTCCCAGAGTGTCAGGATTCTGTTGCATCGGTTCGCCGAATAGCTTGCGTCTTAGTTTGCGTCTCAATGTGGTTACGGATATCGTAGAAAAATAGGAAATCACTACGTACTGATTGGATACACGACATAACTCTCTGATCAGCATCTCTTTCTGCTCAGGTTCTGCAAAATGATGTAACAACCTGAAACAGATACAGCAATCAAAGCGCTTTTCGGCAAAGCTCATGGCCATTATATTCTGTTTTTCAACTATTGCTTGCAGACCATGTCCGTCGATCGCGTCCCGGGCTAGCTCGACCGCTGCGCTGCCGAGATCGATGCCCGTTACCTGATATCCCCTCCGCGCAAGCCAGACACTGATACGGCCAACACCACAAGGCGCGTCCAGGACTGATTTAACGCTGTTATCAGGGAGCCTTGCGAAAGCGTCTTCCACAAGCTTCATTTCAGATTTGTGCTTTTGCGGTTTTCGTTTTGAATAAAGCTCAGCGCTAAGAGCATCGTCCTTTACACGTTCCTTGTTGGACAAATTATTCAGCAGGTCGAGTGATCGATTATCTGTCATGGGATTTTTCAATTAACTGGTGCATCAATCTCGGATACGTTGCCATGTGATGTTCCATGAAAGCGTACAGTTCGTCGTTTCGCAAATTCCCGGCATATTTGAGGAACTGACCAAAATCCCGTTTGATTGCAGAGCTGACTGTGAGACACATTCTTGATCGCTCGAAGTCGATGAGGTGCGTCTGTTTTTTTGGCAAGTCCAGGTAAAGATGCTTGGAGTAGAGTGCGCCGTGGCTAATTCTTCTATTATGCATCTTGAGCAATTCTTTTCCTGCTACATTAAGTACATTAGTAAGATTGCGGTGTTCTGGATTTTGCTCGAGCAACTCCGCAAGAGACGGGTATTCTAATCCTCGGGTAATCAGTATCGCCTGTCTTTGCCTGCCAATTTTGCGTTGACCAAATCCAACAAGGTCAACGCAAGGAAGCTGAAAATGCTGGTTACGCAAGATACCTTCAGCCTCATAGGCGAAGGTAAGTTTTCCCAATGGGCTCATCGGCCTTCTGCGTAGCTGATTTTCCTGGCGTTTGACAAAAAAAACTTCAGAGCCAGCTGGTGACTCAACACACAGTCTGCTTACAGCGCTCCATCCACCTTTTCTGATATTAACCTGGTCAACGAATTCTTCAGGAAGGCTCCAGAAATCATGGAATAATTGCAGCCCACTATCTGCGAGCAGAGCTCTAAATTCGGTTGACAGGTACAGGTCGCCATGATCACGAGCAGTCATCAATGAGAGTTTTGGTTGGTATACTGAAGAGAACGATGCCATAGGTTGAAGCGCTTTGAAATTCACATCGCTCTAACTTGAGCTGGGTTACTGCGGCGGAGAAAAAGCTTAATATTCGGTAGTATACCTGTCAAATTCAATTTATCGGCGCTGCAAAGCGTGATAGTTAGAATTCGTATTCCAGCATGAAGCGATAGGTATTATCGGGTGTCGTTTTATTCATGGGGAAAAGGATCCCAAGTTCCCAGAGCAATTTCTTGTTGTTACCAATTCTTTCGAGCCCCTGGAAGACGGGCCCTAAAGCAGAGGTGAATTCGTCTTCATACCACTCTATAGCCGGTTCCAAATGTTCCGACAGGCGATAGCGCAACTGCGCAGCCTGGAATTGAGAACAGAATCCGCCGATGAAACAGATTCAGGAGTTGTTGGTAGAAAATCATGGCAGACAGCTCCTGAACGG
>Ga0181584_10003997_pt1 | contig 11187 bp, 9 predicted proteins | sample 071ome_30_FD_132462 | JGI IMG/M metagenome (GOLD analysis project Ga0181584, IMG submission 132462) | Coastal salt marsh microbial communities from the Groves Creek Marsh, Skidaway Island, Georgia - 071406AT metaG (megahit assembly) | ecosystem: Environmental > Aquatic > Marine > Intertidal zone... | reverse complement strand
AGCGCAAGGAAAACGCCCAACGCAAAGTTATCGAGTCCGCACGGGAGAGAGTCAACGAGATCGGAACACCTAGCGAAGTACTGGAGTATGCCGCTGAGCTGTGTATGAAACTCGGTACCGATGGACTGCGGGGAGAGCTCACTCTGTTGCGGGCCAGTCGCGCCCTGGCAGCGCTGAAGAAAGAGGACTCGACAAACACAAAACACCTCAGAGCAGTGGCGGGACTCGTGCTGAGACATCGCTTGCGCCGGGACCCTCTAGACGAGGCCACCGGTGATGTTCGAATAGAACGCGCCCTCGCGAGTATGCCCGCGGAATGACAGCATCAACCGGTGAACAGCGATGGCAGCAGGCGCTGCTCGCGCTGGCAGTTTACGCAACAGCTCCTCATGCCGTTGGCGGACTCGTCATTCGCAGTGCACCGGGTCCTGTTAGGGAATGCTTATTGGAAGAACTGCGTGAGGCTTTGAGGGACCATCCGATCAAGCGCGTACCCTGCACGGTATCGGAATCCCGACTCATTGGAGGAATAGATCTCACGGCAACGCTTGCCTCAAACACCTTACACTGGGAGCAAGGACTGGTGGCGCAGGCCAATGGCGGCACGCTGATATTGAACATGGCCGAGCGAACCGAGCGCCGTACTGTTGCACATCTGGCGAGTTGCCTTGATCGGGGTGAGATTTTGGTGGCCCGGGAGGGACTAACCCGGCTAAACGAGGCGGCATTCGGCCTGGTAGCTCTGGATGAGGGGCATCAGGAGGAGCAGCCTCAGGCAGCGCTTCTGGAACGGCTGGGCCTGCACATTGAGCTTGAGGGGATCGGGATTCGCGACCTCGCCCCCGGACCCTGGTCCTCGACTGACATCGATTTAGCAAAGGACTGCTGGGCTAATGTCATCTTCGATGAGAGGGGCTTAGAGAAGATAGCCGCTGCCAGCTTGCAACTTGGGGTGCATTCGCCTCGGGCCATGATTCAGACAGCTGCTATTGCGCGTGTCGTTGCCGCCCTGCATCAAGAGGAAAGCGTCGCTGAGGAGCACCTTCAGTCAGCTATCGCGCTCGGCATGCTCCATCGCGCCACGCAGTTACCTGAGGCACCCGAGGAGCAAAATACCCCCCCTGCGGATAACGATCCGCAACAAACCGACAATGAGAATGCTGGCAAAGAACGCGATCAACTCCCGGAGGACGCCATCATCGAGGCGGCGATGGCAACACTGCCAAGGCACTTGTTGGAGAGTCTTAAGGACAGGGCGTCAAACCGCCAAACATCATCAGTCAATGGAGGTAAGGCAGGTGCACTCCATAAAAATAAACAACGAGGACGCCCCGTGGGCACCATGCCAGGGTCTCCCAAGGAAGGCTACAGACTAAACCTGATGGCAACACTTCGTGCGGCGGCACCCTGGCAGTCTCTGCGCCAAAAACCGGGCCATACCGGCAAGCTACGTATCAGGCCGTCGGACATTAGAGTAACGCGATATAAACAACCCAAAGAGACGGCGACAGTTTTTGTTGTAGATGCCTCTGGCTCCTCGGCCCTGCACCGAATGGCTGAGGCCAAAGGGGCCGTGGAGTTATTGCTGTCTGACTGCTACTCCCGACGAGATAACGTTGCCCTCATCGCTTTTAAAGGTGACAAGGCCGAATTATTACTGCCCTTGACCCGATCTTTGGTCCGGGCAAAAAAAGCCCTTGCGGCCTTGCCCGGGGGTGGTGGCACACCCCTTGCCGATGGGGTGGACCTAGCGCATCAACTCGTCAGTAGCATCCAGCGTCAAGGATTAACGCCTACCACCGTCTTCTTTACCGACGGCGTCGCGAACGTGGCGAGAGATGGAAGCCCTGGTCGAACCCAAGCACAGGCCGAAGCGATGGCCGCCGCAAAAGGGTTTTGCAAACTGGGAAGCCGCACTCTACTGATTGACTCGTCACCTCGACCGAACCCAAAGGCGAGGGAGCTCGCGGGCGCCCTCGAGGGAACCTACCTGCCCATGCCCCATGCCTCAGCAACAGGACTCCGCGATGTCCTCATTCCTCAATAAACCGATCGGCGCCGAACCGGCAATCCCTCAGGACTGGCCCAACAGAGCGTTCAGCCGATTTGTCACAGTTGATGGGCTGCGCTGGCATGTGCAGATCAGAGGAACAGGGCCCGCCTTATTAATGATTCATGGCACAGGCGCATCGGCCCACAGCTGGGCAGGGATGGCAGATGCCCTCGCCAACAATTTCACGCTGATCATGCCCGACCTGCCTGGGCAGGGTTTCAGTGACAGCCTGCCGGATAAGTCGGTGAACATCGCCGGCTTTGCGGCGAGCCTGCATAAACTGCTCAATGCACTAGGAGCGCAGCCAAAGATTATCGTGGGTCATTCTGCGGGTGCAGTAATTGCCACTCACTTGGCGCTCCACTACCAGCTTGCACCTGCTGCCATCATTTCCCTCAACGGCGCATTTCTTCCATTTGGCTCCGCAGCCGCTCCCGTTTTCAATCGACTTGCACGTTGGCTATCACGTTCACGATTACTGGCTTACATAACGGCCGCACATGGGTTATTTACCCGACCCGTTCGCAACATGCTCGTCGAGACCGGCTCGAGTCCGACCGCGACCATGCTCGCCTGCTATCAAACCCTGCTCTCAAAACCCGACCACATATCGGGTACCTTGAAGATGATGGCGGGCTGGGACTTGGGTGCTCAACGAGAACAACTTCCTTCACTGCGGGTACCGATCCATCTGATCACCTGCGTCAATGATAAGACCGTGGCTCCATGGCAGTCCGAGCGCCTAGCGGAATTCATCACTCATTCCAGCCTTTACCGAATTCCCGCTCTGGGTCATTTGGGGCATGAGGAGAACCCAGAGCCTTTTGTAGACATCATCAAAGCAACCCTGGCGGCCTAGCTAGCACCCTTTTTCGCTTAAATATTTTGCCCTATCTCTCTCCGAGACGGCCTGCTAGACTGTATTTTATATTAGACACTTAGGGTGTCATGTTATATGAACACTCAGATCGACATTTCACGCTTGGGCGAATTGGGTGAAGTAGATGACACCCGGCCCCACGCGATCGTCATTGGCAGCGGGTTCGGGGGGCTGGCAGCAGCCGTCCGTCTGGGCGCAAGAGGCTATCGGGTCACTGTCCTTGAAAAGCTCGATGCCCCCGGCGGCCGCGCCTATGTCTATCGGCAGGATGGCTTTACCTTCGACGCTGGGCCAACAATCGTCACAGCTCCCTTTCTACTGGAAGAACTTTGGGCCCTGTGCGGCAAAACCTTTTCGGATGATGTGACCCTAAAAGCGATGGATCCGTTCTTCCGAATTCGTTTTGACGACGGCAAGATATTTGACTACAGCGGTGACCGACAGCAGAACCTTGACCAGATCAAGAATTTTAATTCCGGCGACGTAGAGGGCTACCTCGGCTACTTGAAAGCCAGCGAAGAGCGTTACCGGGTTGGCTTTGAGCGACTTGGGTTCAAATCTTTCGATCGACTAACCCAACTTCTGGCCTATTTACCACAACTCATTAGACTACGCAGCGACAAAAGCGTTTACAGTCTCGTCAGCGACTACATCAAAGATCCCCATCTGCGGCAAGTGATGAGCTTCCATCCGCTTCTCATTGGCGGCAATCCCTTTTCGGTTACCGGTATCTACTCACTGATTTCATTTTTGGAGCAGCGCTATGGCGTCTTCTCAGCAATGGGTGGAACAGGAACGCTGATCGATGGTCTAGTGGGATTGATTCGCGGACAGGGCAACTATGTACATTGCAACACCGAAGTGGCTCGAATCAACGTAAAGCTGGGTCGCGTCACTGGTGTCAAGCTGACGTCTGGGCAGACACTTGATGCAGACATCGTTGTGTCTAATGCAGATTCAGCCTGGACCTACCGTCACTTGCTTGGTCACGAGTCACGCAAACGCTGGACTGACCGCAAGATCGATAAGGCCGCCTATTCCTGCGGATTGTTTGTTTGGTATTTTGGAACAGACCGTCAATATCACGATGTACCCCACCACTCTGTACTGCTGGGACCCCGATACAAGGGATTGCTAACCGATATTTTCAAACATAAAAAACTCAGCGAAGACTTCAGCCTGTACTTGCACCGACCAACAGCGACAGATCCGTCTCTGGCACCCTCCAGCTGCGACACCTTTTACGCACTGGTGCCAGTGCCACATCTTGATGCAGGGGTAGATTGGACCTGTTACGGAGAACAGTTTCGGCAGGCCATTGAGGACAGGCTGACAAGCACCGTTCTGCCCAACCTCGGTCAGCATATCGTTACATCTCGACTGCTGACTCCGTTAGATTTTCAAGACCGACTCAACTCCTTCAAGGGAGCGGGCTTTAGTCTAGAACCACGGATAAGCCAGAGCGCCTGGTTTAGACCACACAACAAAAGCGAGGAGTTTGAGGGGCTTTACCTGGTTGGCGCAGGTACGCATCCTGGTGCCGGCATCCCCGGCGTCATCTCCTCTGCGCGAGTCCTCGACGAGGTAGTGCCAAATGCAGCTGCTATCCGATCGAATTGAATTACCAACGCCCAATACGGATCTCGCCTATTGTCGAGAAACTCTCTCTGGGGGAAGTCGTTCTTTCTGGGTAGCGTCCCATCTACTACCACCGCGCTTGCGCAATGATGCGGCAGGCCTTTATGCCTTTTGCCGGGAAGCTGATGACCTTATTGATGAGGGGAGAAACCCTCGGGAAGGACTTCAGCAATTGCAGTTCCGACTAGACGCCATCTACGCCCAGCAACCAATGCCATACACCGTCGACCGGGTTATGAGTCGCATCGTGCATCGCCATACCCTGCCCAGACGACTGCTCGACGCGTTGCTTGAGGGTTTCGCCTGGGACGCTTCGGGCAAACGCTATGAAACTTTGTCAGACGTCTTTGCATACAGCGCGCGAGTAGCCGGTGTCATTGGCGTCATGATGACCATTATCATGGGAGTAAGAGATCGTCAGGTTCTTGCAAGAGCCGCTGACCTCGGCGTCGCCATGCAGCTCACGAATATAGCGCGGGATGTTGGTGAGGATGCTAGGGCTGGGCGTATTTACCTTCCGCAGCAGTGGTTGCGCGATGCGGGCGTCGATACCGATCAGCTACTGACCAAGCCCGAATTTAGTTCGCGCCTAAGGCAGGTCATTGATCGATTGCTTGGTGAGGCAGCAACCCTGTATGCGCGCGCAGAGAGCGGCATTCCAGGTCTCCCGGCAAGTGCCAGACCGGGAATTTATGCTGCAAGGCTCCTGTACGCCGAGATCGGTAACGCGCTCAAACAACTCAATTGCAACTCAATCGATCACCGCGCCATGATTGGAGCCGGTGGGAAAGCGCGCTTGATCATTCAATCCATGCGCTGGGTCGGCCTCACATCGCCAGCGATCAGGGATCCCGTGCTCGATGAGTGCGCTTTCATGATCGAGTCAGTCAATGCGGCGCCAAAGCCTAAGTCCATCCAGTCGATTTTTCAGGACTCTCCGTTTCACCGCTTTTACCGGCGGCTGGTATGGATGCTCGATCTGTTTGCTGCGCTCGATGAGCATGACGCTAACAAACAGGAGCAAAGCCGTCGCGAGCTCGTCCCTACGGGCGGCCAGCCGAGGCTCGACGCGGCATCCTGAACGGCAGCAGTGCCTGCATCCAAGGGGCTCTAAATCGCCTCAAGTGCAAACTTTCGTGCATGTAAAGTCTATTCCCGCCGGGACCCTCAGCGGATAGCTTTGAACGCGCATAAAAAGGCGAATCTTCCAGCGTAGCGATGTGAAGGGCCTGTCCTTCAGGTATCCGGCAGCGCCGGGGAGCGCGCCACACCGGAGTTGGTGCCACCTTGGCATCCTGAGGGATATCATCGCTCGGGGTCACACGTCCCATCGCGTCAAAATACAGGCTCAGCGAGTGAGACTCGTCGTTTGCGCTCACCGAGTCATAAAAGATGCTCCCCCTTCCGTCACTGAGTTCGCTGCGCTGCCAATGCCACTCCGCAAAGCTTTGCTCAAGGGGTACTATGCCGGCGTTGCTGTCCAGATAGCCAGAACCACACCAGCTCAATCCGGGATTGGCCATGGTCACCTTAACCCTTGCCTGAGGCGCAATAGGCCACCACCGATGCTCCCCTCGCCTATCCAAGGCAAAACAGTCATTGCCCGCTTCGGCGAGTTCGACCTCCACCTGCCCAGACAGGCGCGTGGGGAACGGCATACAGCGTTCATCAATTGAGAAGCGCAGATCTCTAGCGGATAACCAGTCGACCCGACTGGGTCCGATTGCGATAGAACGAGGCGTCGTGGCGAGATCATTTGCGCCCCGCTCCGTCATGGACCATCGGCGCCGATCCGGGCCATACAAAATCGTATTGATACTGCAAAAATTACGAGGATTGGCATCCCCGCGGCGCCGAGCTGAGAAGTAGTAAGGGGAGAACACACTGCCAATAAAAACAATAATGGTCAGGGCCGCGCTACCGTCGTCGCTGAAAGCATCGAGGTACCACCATCGATAGCCGTTGTCTGGGACCGGCCAATCAAATCCCAACTCCTGACCTGCAAGTAGTCGCTGCGCTGCCATTGACCAACCTCTGAATACTCGTCACAGGGCCTAAAAGGGCCCTGAATTACTGTAATTTTTCTTGAACATTTGAAATGTCTTGTTTACTTTACACTAGATACCGACTCCCTGTTGGAGGGACGCGTTATGGATCAATCGGTTCTGAACTGCGAACACGCACTCGGCGTGGCCCTTAGAGAGGCCACAGGATCTGAGTGTCCTCCCATGCTAGCAACGGCACTCGACTATGCTGTCTTTCCGGGAGGAGCCCGCGTAAGACCACAACTTTGTCTTGCCGTGGCCTTGGCGAACGGGAACGGAGATCCACTGCTGGCATCTGCTGCGGCGGTTGCTGTGGAGTTTTTGCATTGTGCCTCTCTGGTGCATGACGACTTGCCCTGCTTTGATGACGCCACCACTCGCCGCGGAAAGGCGTCACTGCACGCAACCTTTGGAGAGCGCATCGCAGTCCTAACGGGTGATGCGCTCATTGTCGCGGCTTTTCAGCATATTGCCCGCAGCACAAGCGCCCTCAAAAATCCCGAGCGTATGGCTAGCGTGCTAGGCATTATCGGCGCTGGTGTGGGCGCCCCTATGGGCATCTGTGCAGGACAAGCCTGGGAGTGCGAAAGCCGGGTCGACCTCTCCCTCTATCATCGCGCCAAAACCGGTGCACTCTTCGTCGCCGCTACCTGTGCGGGGGCAGCTGCCGCGGGTGTCCCGACCGCGGGCTGGGTCGCTTTGGGAGAGAGCATTGGTGAAGCCTATCAAGTCGCCGATGATATCCAAGATGCCGTAGCCGATCCCGAAAGTATTGGTAAACCCACGGGGATCGATGTGGCACTCAACCGGCCCAGCGCTGTGAGAGAGCTGGGGTTAGATGGTGCCATAAAGCGACTCGAGTCGTGCATCACCAAGGGACTCGATTCGATACCGCAATGCCCCGGTAGAGGGCAACTTCATTCGGTTGTGCAAAAGCAATCAAATCGATTCTTCCCAAAGGGGATCAAGCGAAGCGCTGCCTGATAGAGCAATGGACATTTCCTACACCACGTCAGCCAAGCCCAGACAGTCCTTAACCTGGCGGATGCGCTGGCATCGATGGCGCAACCGTGTGCTCAGCAACCCATCCTTTCAGCGCTGGGCAGCACGTAACCCCCTCACTCGCGCTATAGGGCACCGGAAGGCGATCGCGCTTCACCACTTAACTGCAGGCTTTGTTTACTCGCAGACTCTTGCTGCTTTGGTGGAGTTAGAGGTCCTTGATGTGCTTGCTGAAGGCCCTACTACTACGGGCGAGATCGCGGTAAGAAAACAACTCTCTGAGCCCGCGACAGAGACACTTCTCAAGGCCGGCCAGTCCCTGAAACTTGTAGAGCACTATCAACAGGGCCTTTGGGGCCTTGGGGAGCTTGGCGCAGCCATGCTCGCCAATCCCGGCATCGCCGAGATGGTTCGGCATCACAAACATCTCTATCAAGACCTTGCAGATCCCATAACACTGCTGCGCCATCGAGATGGCAGCAAATTGAGCAAATACTGGCAGTACGATGCGGTGTTGGAGGGCAGCGGTGAGCCCCAGATCTACAGTAAGTTAATGCGTGATTCTCAGGCCATGATCGCCGATCATGTACTTGCGGCAGTGGACCTCAGCGACTGTCATCACTTGTTAGATATCGCCGGAGGCACCGGTGCATTTGCCAGACGAGCCTTGGAATCTTCGAACCATCTGACCGCCACGGTTCTAGATCTCCCTGCGGTTGTCTCTCAAGGACTTGAGCACGAACCTGAGAATTCCCGACTACGATTTACAGGGGCCGACATGTTCGAAGGCCCTCTTTCCCTCGGCGCCGATTGCGTCTCCTTTATCCGTGTTCTCCATGACCATGATGACGACAGAGTGCAACGGGTGCTTGAGAATGCCTTCAAAGCACTCAAGCCCGGTGGTCGAATTATCGTCGCGGAACCCATGGCTGAGACCAGTGGGGCCGAGTCCATAGGGTATGCCTACTTTGGGCTGTATTTATGGTCTCTGGGTAGCGGTCGACCCCGAACCAGCGCCGAATTGACCAAATTCCTGGGTAAAGCCGGTTTTCAGCAGGTTAGGGAGCAGAAATCCCACATGCCCTGTCTGGTTCGAACGATCGTCGGATACAAGCCAAATCCGTAAGTTTTGCTTGACACTTTCATTTGTCTCTTTAGACTTACAGTTAGAAGCCGGAATAATACCTATTTCTCTGCCGGCACCAACAAGGGCCGCACGGTTTTAGTGCGTAGCTCTGGAGTAGTCACATGGCGCAGTCAGCGACAGCCGTCGTCTTCGAATCCCCGGGAAGCCTTTCCCTGCGAGAGGTTTCGCTGCCTGACTGTGACCCCAGCGACTGCCTCGTTGAGATCGAGTATTCCGGCGTAAGCACCGGGACAGAACGCCTGCTATGGAATGGAAGCATGCCCCCGTTCCCGGGCCTGCGCTACCCACTCGTCCCCGGTTATGAAAGCGTCGGCCGCGTGCTCTTGTCTGGGCCCGAGGCGGATATTCAACCGGGTACCCGAGTTTTCGTCCCCGGTAGCCGGGGGTTTGAAGATGTCCAAGGGCTCTTTGGCGGTGCTGCAAAACGGCTGGTGGTAAAAGCCGACAGACTCATCTCCCTTGATGACGGGATCGCCGAGGAAGGCGTACTACTCGCCCTCGTGGCCACGGCGGTCCATGCCGTAAAACGGTTCGGAGACGAGGGATTACCGCAACTTATCATTGGACACGGGGTCCTCGGACGACTTATTGCCCGAGTTGCGCTACACATGGGAGCGAATGATCTCGTCGTCTGGGAGCAAAACGAGGCCCGAAGGCAAACCACATCGGACTACCGGGTCATAGCTCCCGAAGAGGACGCAGGAAAATACCAGCGGGTCTGCGATGTCAGTGGCGATGCCACAATACTCGACCAAATATTTCCGCACCTCGCTACAGGAGGCACAGCAGTACTGGCTGGCTTCTATCACGGCAACGTGGAGTTTGCCTTCCCCCCCGCCTTCATGAGCGAGGCCAATATTTGTATCGCCGCTGAATGGCAACCTGCAGATCTCGAGGCAGCGACCAAGCTCGTAGTTGAAAGGGCAATCAATCTAGATGACTTGATTACCCATCGATTCTCAGCGAACGACGCCGCGCCCGCATATGAAACCGCCTTTACAGACCCTTCTTGTCTAAAACTGATCCTCGACTGGAGATCCTTATGAGCCCCACTGAAGCTGCACGCGTGTATGACCCTGGTCTCGAGGCGAGCGGCGCTAGGGCCGACCTGATTGCAAGCGCGACAGAGGCCGCGCCAAAGACCCAGATCATCGCAATTTATGGCAAAGGCGGCATCGGCAAGAGCTTCACTCTCTCCAACCTCTCTTACATGATGGCTCAACAGGGAAAGAAGGTGCTGCTGATCGGATGCGATCCAAAGAGTGACACCACCTCTCTCCTTTTTGGCGGCAAAGCCTGCCCCACTATTATTGAAACCGCGTCCGCCAAAAAAGCGGCAGGCGATGAGGTCCGAGTCGAGGACGTGTGCTTCAAGCGCGACGGCGTCTTTGCCATGGAGCTTGGTGGGCCGGAGGTCGGACGGGGCTGTGGTGGTCGCGGAATCATTCATGGTTTCGAGACCCTAGAAAAACTTGGGTTCCATGACTGGGACTTCGATTACGTTTTGCTCGACTTTTTAGGGGACGTCGTTTGTGGTGGCTTCGGTCTGCCGATCGCCAGGGACATGTGTCAGAAGGTCATCGTTGTTGCATCGAACGACCTGCAGTCTCTCTATGTGGCTAACAATGTTTGTTCTGCCGTCGAATATTTCCGGAAGCTAGGCGGTAACGTGGGCGTTGCCGGCATGGTAACCAATAAGGATGATGGCACCGGCGAAGCTCAGGCTTTCTGCAAAGCGGTGGGCATCCCAGAGTTAGCATCGATCCCCGCAAATGAGGACATCCGCCGCAAGAGTGCCAACTACGAAATTATCGGTCATCCCGAGGGCGAATGGGGATCGCTGTTTGCCGGTCTAGCGACCAATGTTGCAGAAGCACCCCCCCACCACCCTGCACCACTTACGCAGGACGAACTGCTAGGACTGTTCGATGGCGATTCCGTTGGGCGGGACGTTGTACTGCAGCCTGCCTCACTCGAAGATCTTTGCGATGTTGAAAAAATCAACCGTCCTTCTCTCGAGGTCGTATATGACGACGCCTGAAGTCGAGCCTGTGGTTGCCAATGCCGCTGACGTTATTGCCTCCGATGTGGCGCCTGAGGCTGTTGGTTGTCATGGTGACAAGCAGGCTTTGAGCAATGGTGCCGGTGGCAAGGCCAACCAGGCGCTGTTGGCACAGTACGCTGAAGACTACCCGCTCGGGCCTCACGATCAACCCCAAAGCATGTGCCCCGCCTTCGGTTCTCTTCGAGTGGGACTTCGCATGCGACGAACAGCGACCGTGTTGAGTGGCTCAGCATGCTGCGTGTATGGACTGACCTTCACCTCACATTTCTATGGCGCTCGGCGGACGGTTGGCTACGTTCCCTTCGACTCTGAGACTCTTGTCACCGGGAAGTTGTTTGAAGATATTCGTGAGTCCGT
>Ga0181584_10003976_pt1 | contig 11215 bp, 16 predicted proteins | sample 071ome_30_FD_132462 | JGI IMG/M metagenome (GOLD analysis project Ga0181584, IMG submission 132462) | Coastal salt marsh microbial communities from the Groves Creek Marsh, Skidaway Island, Georgia - 071406AT metaG (megahit assembly) | ecosystem: Environmental > Aquatic > Marine > Intertidal... | reverse complement strand
GATTCCTGCGACCTGAGCCATAAACCCTTCAAGCTGCAAGGCAGTATGGGTGAATATACGTGCGATTCCCTGATCATCGCTACCGGTGCGTCCGCCCAGTATCTTGGCCTGCCCTCCGAGGAGCAGTACATGGGCAGCGGCGTCAGCGCCTGCGCTACCTGCGACGGTTTTTTCTACAAGCAGCAGAAAGTTGCCGTCATCGGTGGCGGCAATACCGCCGTAGAAGAGGCCCTGTACCTGTCTAACATAGCCAGCGAGGTCGTGCTGGTGCATCGCCGGGACACCCTGCGCGCTGAGAAAATCCTTCAGGAAAAGCTTTTCGAAAAAGAAGCTAACGGCAATATCGCCATCATGTGGAATCATGTGCTTGACGAGGTCCTAGGTACCGACGGCGAAGTCAGCGGTATGCGTATCAAGAGCACCGTGGATGACAGCTCGCAGGAGATTGAGCTTAGTGCCGTTTTCATTGCGGTCGGCCACAAGCCCAACACAGATATTTTCGAGGGGCAGTTGGAAATGGAGAACGGCTACCTCCAGATCCACTCCGGCCTGTCCGGCAACGCTACTCAGACAAGCGTGCCCGGCGTTTTTGCCGCGGGTGATGTGGCTGACCATACCTATCGTCAGGCGGTTACCTCGGCCGGTTTTGGGTGCATGGCTGCTCTTGATGCCGAGAAATATCTGGATGACCTAGCCCGGTAAACTACTTTGACCTGATATGTCTTCCCTGCCCTGGCTGAATGCCGATAATTTCCAATTCCCCTCCCCGGATACGGCCCTGAAGGAACCCAATGGCCTGCTTGCCGCCGGCGGCAGCCTAGAACCGGAGCGCCTACTGGAAGCCTACACAAAGGGCATCTTTCCATGGTTCGAAGAAGGCCAGCCAATTCTGTGGTGGACCCCCAACCCCCGCATGGTGCTGTACCCAAATGAACTGCATGTCAGCCGCAGTCTTGCCCGCATAATGAAAAAACACCCCTTTCACATAACTTCTGATACCGCGTTCAGGGAAGTAGTGATTGCCTGTGCCGGTGATCGGCCTAATTCCAGCGGCACCTGGATTACCGGCGAGATGGTGCAGGCTTACTGTCGCCTGCACGAGCTCGGTGCTGCGCATACCGTTGAGGTCTGGGAGGACGGGCTTTTAGTCGGCGGCCTGTACGGGCTTGCTATAGGTAATGTCTTCTTTGGGGAATCGATGTTTAGTCACCGGGATAACGCGTCGAAGGTTGCCTTTGTGACCCTGGTCAGAAAACTGGCCGGTCTGGCTTATGAGATGATCGACTGCCAGGTCGCCAGCCCATTTCTCGCCAGCTTCGGCGCCCGGGAAATTTCCCGCTGCGCCTTTTTGAACCAGCTCCCCAAAAGTCCTGATTATGGTCGCAACCAAAAGCACTGGCCTATACAATAACTGAAAAAGTCTCCATTAACTCAATGTGAGAACTTCATGAAACCCTTGGGCTAGATTTTTTAGAACTCATGACTTCACTGAAAGACGTCAAACTTTTTACAACCCAGACACACCCCTGCAGCTACCTGCCGGGAGAAGAAGCGCGAACGTTGTTTATCGATCCTGAGCACCCCGTTTCCACGGAATTTCATACACACCTTTCCGAGATTGGCTTTCGCCGCAGCGGCGCCCATATGTACCGGCCTCACTGCTCGAACTGCCAGCATTGTGTTGCTTGCCGCATTGTCGTGGACCGCTTTACACCAAACAAGCGCTACCGCCGCATCCTGAAGCGCAACGAGGACTTGGATGTAGAAGTGGTTGATACGATTGATAGCGAGGAGTACTACCAACTCTATGAAGGCTATATCAATAGGCGCCACAAGGATGGCGATATGTATCCGGCGACCCGGGAGCAGTTTGAGAGTTTCCTTATACAGCAGCATGAGTCCACCGTTTTTTACCGGGTCAGAAACGGTGAAAAACTGGCCGCTGTGATGATTTCGGATATTCTCAGCAACGGTCTTTCAGCTGTTTACACTTTTTACGACGTCAACGAACAGAAACGTTCGCTGGGCAACTATGCCATTCTCTGGCAGATCGAGGAAACCCGCCGCCGTCGTCTTCCCTTTGTCTACCTGGGCTACTGGATTCGCGACTGCGAAAAAATGAACTACAAGCTCCAGTTTAGACCTATCGAGCTACTGCTCAACCAGCGCTGGATCAGGTTGACATAGGAAGCTACAAGCAGAAACGTACAAGGTTAACGTTCTAGCAAGAGAATCCGACGTTGACTCTACTCTATATTGAATTAAACCCTCTTATCGACTTGCTTGTGGCTTGCGGCTCATTCCCTAATAAGGCAAAATGCGTCGCTTTTAAGGGTTGCAGCAAAGAACTCATGGCGAAAGAAGACCAGATAGAAATGGAAGGCGAAGTGATCGACACTTTGCCGAATACCATGTTCCGCGTAAAACTTGAAAACGGGCACGTGGTTACGGCGCACATTTCCGGCAAAATGCGTAAAAATTACATACGTATTCTTACAGGTGACAAGGTGACCGTAGAACTGACGCCTTACGATCTGACCAAGGGTCGCATCACCTATCGAGCTCGCTAAAAAAATCAATAAAAGGCATATCTGCTGCTACCCCGGGCTGCCTTTTTTATCTCTACAGATATCGGCTTCAGGCTTTTACTTTGTCCTTTTCGCTATCGGATTTGCCGGCATCGGTTTCGGTGATATCCAGCTTGATGTCATTGTTATTTACAGTGACACGAACATCACCACCGCTGACAAGTTGGCCGAACAGAATATCTTCTGCGAGCGGCTTCTTGATCTTTGACTGAACCAGTCTGAGCATAGGTCTTGCCCCCATGGACTTGTCATAGCCGTTGGCAACGAACCAATCGATGGCTTCATCGTCAACATGAAGTGTAACTTTCTTGTCATCTAACTGAACCTGCAGTTCAACCAGGAACTTGTCTACAACCGTGCGAATGATTCCGGCATCCAGCGCCTCGAACTGGATAATCGAATCCAGTCGGTTACGAAACTCCGGTGTGAACATGCGTTTGATAACTTCAGTCGCATCACTGGTGTGATCCTGTTGGGTAAAACCAATAGAAGCCCTGCTCATTTCTTGCGCCCCCGCGTTAGTTGTCATGATCAAAATGACATTGCGGAAATCGGCTTTGCGCCCGTTGTTGTCAGTCAGCGTACCGTGGTCCATGACCTGCAGCAGAAGATTGAAGACATCAGGGTGCGCCTTCTCTATTTCATCAAGCAGGAGAACACAATGCGGATTCTTAGTTATCGCCTCAGTTAAAAGCCCACCCTGGTCGAATCCGATGTAACCCGGAGGCGCACCGATCAGTCGCGACACCGTGTGACGTTCCATGTATTCAGACATATCAAAACGCACCAGCTCAACTCCGAGTATTTTGGCTAACTGGCGGCTGACTTCAGTTTTACCCACACCTGTGGGTCCGGCAAAGAGATAGGAACCGATTGGTTTCTCCCCTTCCTTCAAGCCCGCGCGGGACAGCTTGATGGACGATGACAGCGCATCAATGGCGGGATCCTGACCAAAGACCACAAGTTTGAGATTCTTTTCGAGGTCCTTAAGCAGCGTTTTGTCCGATGAAGACACATTCTTAGGCGGAATACGGGCAATCTGTGAAATGACGCGTTCAATATCGCCCACCTGGATAATTTTCTTACGTTTGCTTTCCGGTTGCAGGCGCTGGTAGGCTCCGGCCTCATCAATAACATCGATGGCCTTATCCGGCATGTAGCGGTCATTTATGTACCGGCTTGCCATTTCCGAAGCGGCCTTCAACGCCTTGTCTGTATACCTCAGGTCATGATGTTCTTCGTAGCGTAGCTTCAGGCCCTTGAGGATCTGGTAAGTGGTTTCTACATCGGGCTCTTCAATATCGATTTTCTGGAAGCGACGGGACAGCGCCCTGTCCTTCTCAAATATGCCGCGGTATTCGGTATAGGTGGTTGAGCCAATGCAACGCAGACGGCCTGAGGCAAGAACAGGCTTGAGCAGATTCGAAGCATCCATAACGCCTCCGGATGCAGCGCCTGCACCGATAATGGTATGGATCTCATCAATGAATAGTATGGCATGCTTCTGCTTGTCGAGCTCACCTAGCAGCGATTTCAGGCGTTTTTCGAAATCACCGCGATACTTAGTGCCGGCCAGTAAGGCGCCCATGTCCAGCGAATAAATGACACTGTCCTTGAGTACCTCAGGCACATTGCCTTCAACAATCTGTTTGGCCAGACCCTCGGCAATAGCGGTTTTACCTACTCCCGCTTCTCCGACGAAAAGCGGGTTGTTTTTGCGTCGGCGCGACAGCACCTGCACCAAGCGGGTAATTTCTTTATCGCGACCAATAAGTGGGTCAATGCGGCCGCTCTCGGCCTCTTTGTTCAGGTTGCTGGCATAACTTTCCAGAGGGGAAGGTGCTTTTTCACTCTCAGCAACTTCACCCCGCACCTCGCTTTCAGGCTCATCATTAAGACTCGGCGACTTGGGGGTGCCATGGGTGATGAAGTTAACCACATCGCCGCGGGAGACTCCCTGCTTTCTGAGAGAATAAACAGCCTGACTTTCCTTCTCACCGAAAATGGCGACTAGGACATTCGCCCCAGTTACTTCACGCTTGCCGGATGACTGAACATGAAAAACCGCACGCTGAATGACTCGTTGAAAGCCTAGCGTCTGGTCTACTTCCTGATTGATTTCGGGTTCTGCAATTATAGGAATTTGAGTATCCACGTAATCGAGGAGTTCTGCGCGCAGCGCATCCAGATCGGCATCACAGGCTACCAGTATCTCCCGAGCAGACGGGTCGTCTATCAGAGCCAGCAGAAGATGCTCCACGGTTATGAATTCGTGGAATTTGCTGCGTGCTGTGTTGACGGCAATATTTAGTGTATTTTCAAACTCTCTGCTAAACATCTTTTTATCCTTTCATGGATCGATACTGGAATAAATTTCTAGTCATCTACCTCGATATCACAAAGAAGGGGATGTTCTGATTCCCTGGCAAAGTCGTTTACCTGCACGGCTTTCGTTTCTGCTATTTCTCTTGGGAATACTCCGCACACGCCTTTACCCTCAGTGTGCACCTTCAGCATAACACGGGTCGCCGTTTCCACATCCATACCAAAAAACTTTCGCAAAACCCCAACAACAAACTCCATCGGCGTGTAATCGTCATTAAGCAGAATGACTCTATAGAGCTGCGGCGGCTTGAGCTTGGTTTCCTCCGGCGCCAGGGCGTTGCCAAGCCCGCCGCCTCGCTGAATCTCATCATCGTCGTCGTGGTCCTGGTTGATGATCGTGATTGGGATCTTCTCTGTCATCTCGCTTGTCTGAAAAAAAATCTGTAGTGAACTTAATATTGGGTTTGGCGGCTCTTTTTACAAGAAATACCCGCACTGTAAACCGGATCGCTGAATAGCATTAGATAGAATAACTATACCATGATTACGCAAAATCGGATTACTGCACCGCAAAAAACCTGCGCGCCCGTTCTTACTGTAATAAGGTTGAATTCCAGCTTTTTTCGAAACTTACTAAAACCGAATTCAATTGACATGATAAGCAAAGGGGTTTATAAATTTTACGTTCCTGACAGCCTTATGACAGTCAGATATTAGGTGATTGATCGAATTCTGATGCCGATTTTAAGAAGGGGTAAGCGGATATGAGTACCGGTCAAGTAAAGTGGTTCAATAATGCCAAAGGTTTTGGTTTTATTTTGCCGGATGATGGTGGAGACGATTTATTCGCACACTACTCATCAATATCCATGGAAGGGTATAAAACATTAAAAGCAGGCCAGTCTGTTTCATTCGATGTGATCGAGGGACCAAAGGGATTGCACGCTGCCAATATTGTACCTCTGGCCGAGGGCAGTAACGAAGAAGGCAGTGCAGCACCCAAAGCAGCTGCCGCTAAGCAGGAAAGCAGCCAGGAAGACCAGCAACCGGGGGAAACTGCAGAAGACGATTCTGCCGCCAATGCCTGAGCATAGTCGTCTGACCATGCAAAGGGTTAACCAGTTCTGTTTTAGCTGAGCTTTTCAAAGCCAAATTCCATTCCGATCAAGTCTATCAGGGGTGCCGTATACATATGGCCTGTACCCCGCTCAATTTCAAACCGCTTCAGCCAATAATCAAACGACCACTGACATCATGCCCAGCATTCTGCTTTTCAATAAACCCTACAATGTGCTGAGCCAATTCACTGATAGTTCTGGTCGGGCCACGCTGGCCGACTTCATTAAAGTCTGCAACGTCTACCCTGCCGGCCGACTGGACCGGGACTCCGAGGGCCTGCTGCTGCTCACCGGGGATGGAAAACTCCAGCATCGCATAAGTGATCCTGCTAACAAGGTGCAAAAAACCTACTGGGTCCAGGTAGAGGGTGATGTCAGCAATGAAGCCCTGGAGCAATTAGCCGCAGGCATTGAACTCAAAGACGGCATGGCCCGCCCTGCTAAAGCAGTGAAGATCAGTCCTCCTGATATCTGGCCAAGAAATCCGCCCATACGCACCAGAAAAAATATTCCCGATTCCTGGCTTGAGCTGGCCATAACGGAAGGACGCAACCGCCAGGTCAGACGGATGACTGCCGCAGTTGGCTACCCTACTCTGCGGTTGATTCGTGTCAGAATTGGTGAATGGGAATTAGAAGGATTAAAACCCGGTGAGTACCGCGAGGTACGAGTCAGGTAGTCCGGGAATACTTAGGTTTGCCAACGCCTGCTGGCATCGCTGTCGGAATCCTTGGCTTCTACCCAGCTTTCGCCGGTCTCGTCCCGGCATTTCTTCCAGAAAGGCGCGCGGGTCTTCAGGTAATCCATGATGAATTCACAGGCTTCAAAGGCCGCCCGCCGATGAGCACTGGCCACGGCTACCATGACAATCTGGTCACCTGCCAGCAGTTCGCCGATACGATGGATAACGGTGACATCCTGCATTGGCCAGCGCTGCTCGGCTTCCCTGATAATTTTTTCGAGGCTTAATTCGGTCATGCCAGGGTAATACTCAAGTGTTAGCGAATGCACCTGGCGCTCTGATTCAAGGTCGCGAACCAGGCCGCTGAATGTGACAATTGCCCCGGTGGCATTACTGTCCTGCCGAAGCAGTGCCACCTCTTCGCCAATATCAAAATCCTCAGCCTGGATTGAAATTTTCATTCGCGCCTAGCCACCCGTCACCGGCGGAAAGAAGGCGATCTCGTCTCCTGCCGCAACGGCTGCAGACCTGCCGCTCATTTCATGGTTTACAGCCACCATAACAGGATTCGCATTCAGCACCTCACCCCACTGGCTGCCATGCTGGCTGACAAGATGGTCGATCAGTTTTTCAACCGTATCAACCGCTTCCGGAAGCTCGATGTTTTCATGCTCAATACCGAGACTCTCCCGGATACTGGCAAAGTAATGGACTGCAATCATTGGTGCTCTCTTCGGCCTAGTCGCTGCGCTTGTAATGGCCTGACTTGCCCCCGGCCTTCTCCAGCAAACGGACATGACTGATTACCATGCCGCGATCAACGGCCTTACACATATCATAAATGGTCAAGGCTGCAACCGAGGCTGCCGTCAGTGCCTCCATCTCTACTCCCGTTTGACCGGCCAGTTTGCAGGTGGCGGTAATACGCACGCTTGAGTCCGCTTCGATACCTTCTAGTTCGACTTTCACCGAACTGAGCATCAGGGGATGACAAAGAGGAATAAGATCAGAGCATTTCTTGGCCGCCTGGATTCCTGCGATACGGGCCACGGCAAATACATCACCCTTTTTGTGGCCGCCATCAAGAATCAGACGCAAGGTGTCAGGCAGCATGGAAATAACCGCTTCTGCGGTAGCAGTGCGCTCAGTGACGTCCTTGGCGCCGACATCAACCATGTGCGCTTGTCCGTTATCATCAAGGTGAGTTAACTTCGACATACGATTTCTGTAACAGTAAAAAAGGCATTATCCCTTTTACACCGTCGGTTTTCCATTGCAGCAGGATTCAGGTAGGATGCCGACTTTTTTCAGCATCATCTAACTATGCCCTGGCATCCACACACCACCGTTGCAACCCTGGTCGAAAAAGATGGCACCTTTCTTATGGTCGAGGAAGACGATGACGGGTGCACGGTATTTAATCAGCCTGCCGGCCATCTTGATGAGAACGAAAGCCTGTTTGATGCTGCCGTTCGCGAAACGCTGGAGGAAACGGCCTGGCACGTTACCCTCACCAATTTTCTTGGCACCTATGTATACAAGGGCGCTAATAACGGCGTCACGTATGTCAGGCATTGTTTTATTGCCAACGCGTACCAATATGATCCGCAGCGCAGCCTCGATGACGGCATCATTGCGGCTCACTGGCTTAGTGCCGATGAAATTTTTGCCGACTCATTTCCAGCGCGAAGCCCCCTGGTGACAAAGACACTCGAGGATTATCTCTCGGGTCGTCGTCTTCCTCTCGATACGCTGTATCATCTGCTCTGATTCTCATGAAAGAACTCTCTGAAACAAAAGTTATCGTGGGCATGTCGGGCGGCGTGGACTCGTCCGTAGCCGCCATGCTCCTTATTGAGCAGGGTTACCGGGTGGAAGGTCTGTTCATGAAGAACTGGGACGAAGATGACGGCACAGAATACTGCACCGCTAAAGAAGACCTGGCAGACGCCACGGCCGTTTGCGAAGCCCTAGGTATAAAACTGCACAGCGCCAATTTTGCTGCGGAATACTGGGATAACGTGTTCGAGCATTTTCTCGAGGAATACCGCGCTGGAAGAACTCCCAATCCTGACATTCTTTGCAATCGTGAAATCAAGTTCAAGGCTTTCCTAGACTATGCCACTCACCTGGGCGCTGACTTTATAGCCACGGGTCACTACGTAAGACGAAAAGATGACGGCGACCACTGCTATCTCCTCAAGGGCTGTGACAACAACAAGGACCAGAGTTATTTTTTATGTGCAGTAAACAAAGCACAGATTTCACGCACGTTGTTTCCAGTTGGCGAGTTGGGTAAGAGTGAGGTGCGAGCTCTCGCCGACAGTAAGGGACTGGTCACCCATGACAAGAAAGACAGCACCGGCATATGTTTTATCGGCGAGCGCCGCTTCAAGGATTTCCTTGAAACCTATATTCCTGCCCAACCGGGCCCGATAGAAACCCCCGAGGGAGAAGTAGTTGGTGAACATGCGGGGCTTATGTTTCATACACTGGGCCAAAGACAGGGGCTTGGCATTGGCGGAAAGAAAGGCAGAGCAGAAGAGCCCTGGTACGTGGCCGGCAAAGACCTTGAACGCAATGTTCTGGTAGTTGTGCAGGGCAACGATCATCCCCTGCTATTTTCACACAGCCTTACATGCAGCAGAATCGACTGGATCAACGGGGAGCCGCCTGCCCTGCCCCTTAATTGCACGGCCAAGGTCCGCTACCGCCAGCCAGACCAGGCATGCACGCTTGATCAGGAGGATGACAACTACGTCGTCAGATTCAAGGAGTTGCAGAGGGCGGTTGCCCCGGGGCAGTCAATCGTGTTCTACCAGGACGAAGTGTGCCTCGGTGGCGCCGTCATCGAAACCTATCGTCAGTAAGACCGGGAAAAGGAATGAATAAAAAACTTCGCCAGTGCCTTGCCCTTTCCGGGGTTGCCCAGGCGGCTTACATGGTTAAGCAGCTTGCCCATCATGGCATGGTTGGCCAGGATAAACTTAATACCCTGGTGCGCAGTCTTTTCATTACCAACCCTGGCACCACTGAGGACGTTTACGGTTCCGTGAGCCGCCTCAACCTTGGAATGCAGGTCTTGCAGGAGCTATTGCGCAAGGAAGAAGGTTCACTGAATTCGCCGGATGTCATGCGTTATTTTCTCAGCATGCTGCACCTGGAAAGAAAAATGTCTGCGCTTCCTTCTATGCTAACCACCATTGGGGAAAGCCTGAATACAATGCCCCATGTTGATTTGGATGATCCAGACCTGGCCAACCATGAACTAGTCCGCCGTCTTGCCAAACTTTACCAGGACACATTATCAACCCTGCCATTTCGGATACAGGTCACCGGTGAAGTCAAAATACTCAAGAATGAGGATACGGCAGATCGAATTCGCGCCGTTCTGCTGGCCGGCATTCGCTCAGCAGTGCTCTGGCAGCAGTCTGAAGGAAGGCGCTGGCACCTGCTAATTGGCAGAAAAAAACTGGAGAGGCAACTGCTGCTGCTAATGAACCAGGTCCACGAAATCCATTAAGATCCTGAAGTATATGCTCAGGCAGGTAGATCGAGAATTTCCAGCCCGGGTATGGAATCAAACTGTTTGCGATTCTGCGTCAGCAGTTTTGCTTCAAGGCTCAAGGCGTGAGCTGCCACCATGGCGTCGTTCATGTTCAATGTATGTCCTGCTTCCATGGCCTGCAGCTGGATACGGGTATAGGCGTCCACCGCATCCCTGTCCCAGGGGACGATATCTTCAAGACGATCACTGAACTCCTGCACCAGCGCCATGTGCGCAGCCTGGTCAGCAGTCAAGAGCGCTGCGGCAACCAGTTCAGCATAGGTGATAGCGGAAATCACCACCTCATCACTCTGCTCCGACCATTGCTGGAGCTGTGCCAGCAATGTTTCAGGCCGCTCTTTCATGATGAGACGGCACGTATCCGCCGAAATCATGATAATCATCAGGATTTCACAAGTCTTGGACGAATCACCATAAAGTCATCACCGGCCGGATCAAGGCAGGAAAAGGATCCCCAGGTTTTTCTGATCGGTGTCAGGACAACAGCATTACCACGTTTTTCAACGTGAACGGCATCAATACCTGTAAAAGCGATTTCCTTGGGGATGCGAACGGCCTGACTGCGGCCGTTGGTAAAGAGCTTGGCCTTGATGGGGCCTTTTTCCTGTCCTGGGCGAGTGGGCATCTCTGGGCTCTCCTGCACTAGTGGCAATTCAGTGGAGTATAATATTAGGCTAGTATATGTCAAGCATATACAAGACGAAGTGTAAAACAGCCCGTTTTCTTATAAAGACAGTAAAAATAGGGGTTTGAGAGTGCTCAAAGGGGATAATTTCCAGTATAATTACCGCCTTTTCCTGGGGCCAAAAGTCATGACCGATTCCCTGTTGAGTGCACAACTGACCACTCTCAACGCCATCTCTTCCGTTGATGGCCGTTACCAGGGCAAAACTGCTGCCCTGCAGCCCTATTTCAGTGAATATGGCTTAATTCG
>Ga0181584_10003975_pt1 | contig 11217 bp, 8 predicted proteins | sample 071ome_30_FD_132462 | JGI IMG/M metagenome (GOLD analysis project Ga0181584, IMG submission 132462) | Coastal salt marsh microbial communities from the Groves Creek Marsh, Skidaway Island, Georgia - 071406AT metaG (megahit assembly) | ecosystem: Environmental > Aquatic > Marine > Intertidal zone... | reverse complement strand
TTTTGCACCGGGCCAACGCCAGATGGGGTGCCAGACATAATCACATCACCAGCAGCGATATCATAAAACCGTGACAGATAGGCGATTTGTTCAGCGACTTTCCATATCATCTGGCCCAAATCACCTTGCTGGCGCATTTCGCCATTAACGCTTAGCGTGATCAGGCCACGTTCAGGGTGACCGATCTCTGCCACAGGGGTAAGCGCACTCATCGGGGCGGAACGCTCAAACGCCTTCCCCGGCTCCCACGGGCGGCGCTGATCTTTGGCAACACTTTGCAGATCACGGCGCGTCATATCAATTCCAACGCCATAGCCATAAACATAGGTGAGCGCGTCTTTGACCGGAATAGCCTTACCCCCGCCTTTGAGCGCAACCACCATTTCCACTTCATGATGCACATCTTGGCTTTCCGGGGGGTAGGGAAACACACCTGACGGATCAGCATTCTGGGCGTTTTTTTGAAAGAAAAACGGCTCTTCACGATTAGGATCACCGCCCATTTCAATGGTATGCGCGGCATAATTTCTGCCGATGCAGTAAATCCGGCGGATGGGAAAGGCGGCGTCAGTGCAGCGAACAGGGATAGCGGTTATATCCGGTTGGTCAATGACATAAGCACTCATCTTCTCATCCTCCTTTGAGGCTGTTCGGGGTAGTATTCGGGGGTGCTGTTCGGCACGCGCGCCTCATCATTACCACGAATGCCTAACTTATGCCAAAGCTTGAGTTATTTGGTGGAGGAAGCATTCCTCAAAACCGCCTCAACGGCGTGGTCTACCGCTAAGCGAGTGTGGGCTAAATCCGCCTCTGTCAAGGCCAGCGACGGATAGAGTTTAGACGGGGATTTCAAAATGCCATGCTGGCGCAAGGCGGCGTTATACGCCGCCGCCTGATCCGGCGATTGGTGTTTGGCAGACCGATAATCAAGGCACGCCGTATCCGTGAACAAAACATCAAACAGCGAATCGTCACCACAAATCCGGTGCGTTATGCCAGCGCGGGTAAGCGCGTCTTGTTGCATCTGTTGAAGCCGGCGACCATAAGACCGCAACCTGTCATAACTGCCATCACGCCGTAACACCTCCATGGTTTTAAGCCCTGCCGCCGAGGCCACCGGATTGCCTGATAATGTCCCTAATTGCATCAGCCATTGGTCAGCGCCAACAATCGCCTTATCAAAATGCTTCATCAGATCAGCGCTAGCCCCCAAGGCGGCAAGCGGAAAACCGCCACCAATAATCTTGCCCAAGGTGCAAATATCGGGCGTAACCCCATAATGTTCCTGCGCACCCCCATAAGCCAGCCGGAATCCTGTAACGATTTCATCAAAAATCAACAGGATATGGTGCTTGTCGCAAAGCTCACGCAGGCCTTTAAGAAACCCCGGCACGGGCGGAATAATGCGCTGTAAGGGTTCAGCAATAATAGCAGCAATATCATCATGATCCGCAAGCAAAGATGCCACCGCATCCAGATCATTAAACGGCGCGATAAGCATATCGTCTTGAACCGATGAGGGAATACCAGCGCTATCCGGCACCGCACGAGGAAAATTAACCTCTCTTGAAGGGGCAAGGCTCATCTGCGCCTCGGCGCTCATACCATGATAGCCGCCTTCGAATTTCAAGATTTTGGTTTTGCCTGTAAAAGCGCGTGCTAGCCTGATGGCATACATATCCGCTTCACCGCCTGAGGTCACAAAACGCACGTGTTCACAGCACGGCACAGCATCACAGATCGCCAACGCCAATTCAATTCCGCGAGGGTTATTGGCAAAAAAGGTCATGCCGTGAGGCAGTTGTTCTAGAACCGCTTCCAGCACTTCGGGATGCCCGTGACCAAGCAACATCGGCCCTGACCCTATCAAATAATCAATATAGTCGTTACCGTCTTGATCCCAGACATGGCACCCTTCCCCCCTCGCAATAATCACGCCGGAATCAAAATTGCCAAATCCCCCAGCAGGCAAAACCTGCTTGGCTTTTTCTATCCATTCGCTTTGGGTTTTGATTTTATGCATCTGTTAGTCCAATATCATATCTGGCTGACCCAAAATCTCAGGGTCTGGAGAAACCCCTAAGCCATAGATTGAGGGGTCTGATGGTAAAGCGATCCTGCCATGTTGGCGTGATGGGGCGGCGGCATCTAGCCTAGGCGCTACATAGCCTGACAGATCACAAACATTGAGCAAATGAGCCGGATGAGTTGACACCCCTAGATGCAATAAGGCGGCGGTGGTGATATCACTGCCCCATGTGTCCTCAATGCACATCTTTGCCCCTAAATGCAGACATAAATCCCTTGCCTGCCGAGTTGGTGAGATGCCGCCAAATTTTGATAATTTTAACGCCACCGCATCCATAATACCTAGACGGCTTGCCTCAAGCAGAGATGCTGTGTCATGGGTATTTTCATCCATTTTCATGGGCAAACCTGTTGCCGCACGCACCGCCGCACATTCCGGCATCGTCCGGCAAGGCTGTTCTAGCATAATATCCAAATCCGCTACCGCTCGCCCCACACGGGTGGCGTCAAGCTGGGTTGCGCCGCAATTCCAGTCACCATAAACCAGCATCCCCTCACCCACGGTTTCACGCACACGCCGTAACCGTTCAACATCCGTCTGCCAGTTATTATCAGCACCAAGTTTGACCTGAAACTGGGTGATGCCTGCGGCTTTGGCATCCGCCGCCATCCGCGCCATGTCATCAGGGGCAATACAGGTGATAGAATGATAAAGCGGCATATCGGCCTGACGCTGACCACCTAAAAGCGCATAAAGGGGCAATTGTGCCGCCTTTGCCGTGATATCCCAACACGCCATATCCAGAGGGGATTTCACATATTCATGACCTAACAAAAAGGCATTAATCCGCTGCATCAGGCTTTCCACACCAATGGGGTCTGCCCCCAAAATAACTGGCGCCATATCCGCGACCGCCGGGGCAATCCCTCTTGCATAAGCAGGCAGGTAATGTGGAATGGGACAGGCCTCACCCCATCCTTTCAGCCCTGTATCCGTTTCTATGCATATGATGACCGTTTCCACCGTGTCACAAGTTTTGCCATCAGCCATGTAATAAGTGTCATGGCTGGTTAAAGGAATATGCCAGAGAGAGAGCCGTTTGATTTTCATTGATATACTGCCACTGGCGTCCCAAGTTTGTCTTCATCAGGATGAACCCCTAGCCCCGGAGTTTCAGGCAAATGTAAATGGCCATCAACATTTCTGGCTCCGCGCCCATCAGCAATATCAACGGTTAGCATATCTTGGCATGACCAGACGGCATGGCAATGCGCATCAGGGATGGTAGCGGCTAGATGCAGGGCCTCGGTATCTGCTAACACTGTCCCTCCTGTTGCCATGACAAACATATCTATGCCATGCGCAAGCGCGATATCACGCATGCGGGCGGCTTTAGTTAACCCACCTACCCGATTGAGCTTAATTCCAAAAATAGTCGCAATGCCATCACGGGCTATGCGTGCCGCGTCCTGAAGCGTGACCAAACTTTCATCAACACTGATCGGGGTGGCATGAAGCGGCGCTATCGCCGCAATATCATCTAGGGTTTCCAAGGGCTGTTCAACCATCACATTCAGCCCCTCAACCGAACTTAACACCCGTAACGCCTGTTGCCGTGACCAGCCGCGATTAACATCATAAAGCACAATCTCACCTTCGCGGCGGATGCTTTCCACATCGGTAATTCTGGCAATATCACGCTCAACATCACCGCCAATTTTAACAGAATGAGCCACATACCCCCTCTGCCGATAGCGATCAATAACGGCGCGTGTGTCTGCGATAGTTTTTGCCCCCACTGATGAGGCAATAGGGCGCGGCGTCCGCGACCCCCCACCCATGAGGTCTGCAATAGGTAAGCCTGCTGCTTGACCAGCGATATCCCAACACGCCATATCAATAGGGGATTTGGCATAAAGATGCCCGGGCAAGGCCATATCCATCGCCCGTTCAACATCAAGAACACAGCGCGGATCAAGCCCGATCAGAACCTTTGCCATTGTTTCTATTCCGGCACGAATACCCGGCCCATGGGCAGGAACATAGGTATGCCCCCATGGTGTTCCCTCACCCCAACCGATTAAACCAGCATCGGTTTCCAGTTTAACCAATGTGGCATCAAGCCTTTCGAATTTTAATCGGCCACCGGATAACCAGTAGGGATGTTCAAGCGGCAAATCAATGTGATAAACGGTTATCTTTGTGATCTTCATGATTTTGCCCCCATTTTCGGCAATCCTGCCATGCCAGCACCGCCCCATAGCACAAGGGTTAGAATAGCGCTTTCTTTCATCGTTAGGGCATGAGGCTGATTGCTGTCATGCCTCTGGCATTGCCCTGAAGTGAGGGTCACAGGCGCCTTGCCTTCGGCTTCAAAATAACCTGAGCCACTAACCACCATATAGATTTCTTCTGCCTCATGATGATGCCATGGATAATATAAACCCTTGCCCCAATAACCGATATAGGCGCGCCCTTGATGAGAGGTAAAATGGCCATCAGGCCCAAACAATTCGATATAGCCGTAATCTTGCAAAAAGCCGTATCCAACCTCTTGCTCGGTGTAGGTTTGCTTCCATTTCCCATATGGCAAAATGCTCTGGGTAGCTTTGTGTAAGGGATGCTCATTTTCCCACAAGGATAATTGGCGAATGGCCGGAATATAGATAGGGGCTGTTTTTTGATACACCATATCTGTTGGCCACGCGGCAAAAGCCTGCATTTGCGGGTTGCTATCATATGCTGCTTTGGCCTCAATAAGGAGCGCCTCAAACAAGCTTTGGATAAGATCAGGAGATGAAACGGTCATGGGCAAACCACAATATTGCCAGTATGCGTCTTAGCGATAAAGGCGGCCTGTGCCTCACGCAATTCAGATAAAGGATAGCACGCCGCCAATGCTGGTTTAATTGCGCCAGTTTCGATATAGCCAATCAGATTTTTCATGATTTGGGGATCAATCACTGTTGACCCTGTTAAGGTCAAATCGCGCAAATAAAAGGTTCTCAAGTCCAAGGTTACAATGGGCCCGGCAATAGCACCAGAACAGGTATAGCGCCCACCTCGTTCAAGACTTTCGATTAAGGACGGCCAGATCGCACCGCCGACAATATCGGCGACGACAGTAATTTTTTCCTCACCCAAAGCGGCGCGTAAATTGATTGGCATCCGCGGAAGACATTGATCTGCCCCAAGCGCCGCAACATCGTTATGTTTGCTTTCTGATGCCAGCGCAATCACCCGTGCGCCGCGGTGTTTTGCCAGTTGCACCACAGCCCCGCCAACACCGCCGGATGCGCCAGTCACCAGCACAGTATCTGAGGCAGTCACCTGTGCCCGTGTCAGCATTCCTTCAGCAGTAGAATAGGAACACGAAAAGGTCGCCAGTTCCGCATCAGACAAATCAGACTGAATTGCCAACGCATTTTGCGAAAGGGTAACGGTATATTCAGCAAAACCGCCATCACATTCTGATCCAAAATATCCGGTTTTATCCTTATCCATGGGGTCATCAGGATCGCGCAACCAGCCATCGGTGATGACCCGTTCCCCTATCCGCTGGGGATCAACCCCATCACCTACCGCCACGATCAGACCACAAACATCCGCGCCCTGAATACGGGGAAACTGGATAGGGGCGCCGCCCCATGTTGGGTCTTCTTCGCTAACCTGATCATAACCTTCACTTTTTGTGGCATCAGATACGGCCTTGGAATACCAACCTGACCGGGTATTTACATCGGTGTTATTCAATCCACAGGCCCCGACACGGATCATGACTTGGCCAGCGGATGGACGCGGACAAGGCCAATTTTCATGCCAGACCATCTGATCAAGGCCGCCATGCCCCATTGTCACCATCGCGGCCATCGTTTCAGGAAGCTGATGCTGTGATATCATGATCTGTTCTCCCCTCGCTTAATGCGTTGCCTGATCAGTTTTGGGAAGCTGGCTTTCAGGATCATAGGCTGGCGCACCAAGTACCTTAGCTGCTCTTGGTTTTCCAGCAATCACGACCTCAAGCTCAGTGCCAACTGTCGCCGCCTCAGGTTTGATATAGGCAAAGGCCAGTATCCGTCCAACCGAATGCCCATAAACAACCGATGCCGTCGACCCGATCACCTTGCCGCCTCTCATAACGGCCTCACCGCCATGACCGTCAACAACGCCGTCAGGTTCAATATCCAGATAGGCGCAAACCCATGGCAGATGATTTACCTTAGCAAGCGTTTCTGATTTGCCAAGAAAATCCTTATCCTGATCAACAAACCGCATCACATCCGCTTCTTGTAAGGTCACTTCGTTCGTTAACTCCCCTGCCCCTTTGAATGCCTTTTCCATACGCATCACATTCATAGCAAATGAGCCATAATCCCTAATACCATAGGCCTGACCTGCCGCATTAAGGGCTGAATACACATCAAGGCAAGCGGTCTTGGGCATATGCAGCTCCCAGCCCAATTCACCAGCATAAGACATCCGAAGCGCCCATACCTCATGCCCTGATATCATTATCTTTTGCCCGGTTAGCCAGCGAAAATGCGCATTATCCAGCGCCGCATCTGTCACCTGCCCCAAGACATCACGCGATTTAGGGCCATTTATGGTCAGTGCCGCCCATTCTGCGGATAAGGGGGTTATGGTCACATCCTCATCCATTCGGTTGTGATGAAGATGATCTAGCAGACGTTGTTCAAAAAACGCGGCACAAACAAGATAATAACTCTCATCATCCATTTTCAGGATAGTGGCTTCCACCTCAATCCTACCGCGTTTATTTAAGAGATGCGTCAACGCAATGCCGCCAATGTTAACAGGCAGTTTATTTGCCGTCAGCCGATCAAGAAGCGCAAATGTCCCTTTCCCAGATACCTTGACCTTGGCAAAGGCCGTCACATCCATGATGCCAACGGCTTGACGAACGGCCTTAACTTCTTCAGCGACCATGTCATGGACAATATTGCGGCGAAAGGAATAATAATCTTGGGCAGGCACGCCGTCACGCGCAAACCACCGCGGCCGTTCAAACCCGAACACCTCCTCATGAACAGCGCCTTTTGCTGATAGCAAATCATACAAAGGCGAAGGCTTGATCGGACGGCCAGCCAGACGGTTAAAATGCGGAAAAGGAATCTCATGGCGCAAGCAATAATCTTCTTTGGCTTTAATCACCTGCCATTCTTTATTGGCATAATCACCAAAGCGGCGCGGATCATAATCACGCATGGAAATATCTGCCGCCCCATGCACCATCCATCTTGCCAATTCGCGGGTCAAGCCGGGCCCCCAACCTATCCCGATCTGTGTGCCGCAACAGCACCAGTAATTGCGCACACCTGGGGCAGGGCCGATTAACGGATTACCATCAGGGGGGTGCGATATCGCCCCATGGACCTCGCGGCTAATGCCCAAATCCGCAAAAATAGGCATGCGGTTAAGGCTTTCTTCAAGCCAAGGCATAACCCGATCATAATCAGGATCAAAGAGTTCATTTTCTGCCTCCCACGGGCAATGATCCTCCCAGACGGTATTTGGATTTTCTTTCTCATAAATGCCAATCAATCCGCGTTTTTGTTCCATGCGGATATAACCTGACACCTTGCGGTCATCCCTAATCACGGGCAATTCGCGCTCAAGTTCAGCGAATTGCGGCACAGGTTCAGTCACAAAATAATGATGCGTCATTGACGTCATTGGTAATTGCAGGCCTGACCATTCCCCCATCTGGCGTGCATATGTTCCGCCAGCGTTGACAATATGCTCACAGCGAATTGTCCCTCGTTCCGTTTCAACCACCCATTCACCGTTTGGATTCTGGGTGATATTGGTGGCGCGGCATCGGCGATAAATGCTAACGCCTAATTGCCGTGCCCCTGCCGCTAAGGCCATGGTCACATTTGAAGGATCAACATGACCATCATCAGGGGTATATAACGCCCCTAAAACCCCATCCAGATTGTAAAAAGGATGCAAGGCGGAAACGCGGTCAGGTTGTACCAATTCAATATTAAAGCCAAGCGCCTTGCCCACCGATAACGTATGGCGGAGCCAATCCATCTCATCCTCAGTATAGGCTAGGCGAAATGAACCACAGCCATGCCATGTCACCACTTGGCCCGTTTCCGCCTCAAGTCCACCAGCATAAAGGCCAATATTGTAATCGACACATTTTCCTAGGCCAAAAGAGCTGGTAGAATGGGTGATCTGGCCAGCGGCGTGCCAAGTGCTGCCGCTTGTTAACTCGGCCTTTTCAAGCAGAACAACATCTGTCCAGCCTTCATGGGCAAGATGATAGGCCAACCCACAACCCATCACGCCGCCACCAACAATAACGACCTTAGCTTGTGTTGGAAACTCTACCTCTGACATTTTGATCCTCGGTAAGAAAAAGATATAGACACCCTAATAGAACAAATATACCATAGTCAATCATGAATGACACAAATGCATCATCAATGGTATTGACCCGTCTGTCGGACGAATTATCCTCTCTCACCCCTGAGGCGCAGAAGGCCGCAGTCTATGTTCTGGAAAACCCCCTAGATGTTGGGGTTTCCACTGTGCGCGAGATTGCCGAAGCCGCCAGTGTCACGCCCAATACAATTATGCGCATGGCGCGTCAGATTGGCTTCAAAGGCTATGAGGATTTTCGCGCCCCATTCCGAGAAACCATCCGCCGTGGCGGTGATTTTCCTGATCGGGCGCGCTGGCTTCAAGATGTGCGGAAATCAGGGTCACTTGGCGGGCTTTATGCTGATATGGTGCAAAGCGCGTTACGCAACATTGAGGAAAGCTTTTCTGGCATTTCCATTGATCAGCTTATTGCCGCCGCTAATGCCATTTGGAATTCCAGAAATGTCTATACGCTAGGTGTTGGCCTGCATAATTCAAATGCTCATAACTTTACCTATCTGGCCTCAACAGGCATGGTTCAGTTTCATGCTATTCCGCGCCCTGGTTCAACGCCTGTGGATGATCTGGTATGGGCGAATGGGCAAGATGTGCTCATCGCGATTTCCTGCAAACCTTATCGCACCGAAGTGGTGGAAGCGGTAAGCATTGCGCGTGAACAAGGCTTAACCATTATCGGAATATCAGATAGCCCAGCTAGCCCTATCATCCGTCATGCGGATTATGGGTTTAATGTGTCGGTAGATACGCCACAATTCTTTCCCTCATCAGTCAGCATCATTGCCTTGCTGGAAACGCTGCTGTCGCTGGTGATATCTGTTGCTAGCGAGGAAATTGTTGACCGGGTTGAGAAATTTCACAAACGCCGGCATCAACGTGGCCTTTATGTTGAGGAGCAATCATGACCTCACCCATTCATTCACTGGATGCCAGATATTACACCGATCCGTCAATTTTTACCCAAGAATGTCAGGGGGTATTGGCAAAAACATGGCAATTTGGTTGTCATGGTTCAGCCCTGCCCCTGCCCGGCAGTTACACTAGCTTTGATATTGCTGGCGAGAGCCTATTTGCTATTCGTGACCGTGAAAATCGTATCCGCGTATTCTATAATGTCTGTCAGCATCGCGCCCATCAATTGGTATCAGGTTCAGGGCGCGTGCCTGCGATTGTATGCCCCTATCATGCGTGGAGTTATCATCTTGATGGACGACTTAAATCTGCTCCTAATTTGGATGCTGTGGCAGGGGTTGATAGAGCCAGCATTTGCCTAAGCGAAGTCAAGGTTGAGGAGTTTCTGGGTTTTGTCTTTGTTAATCTGGACCCTGATGCCGCCCCCATGGATGACTGGTTTCCCCAAGCGCTGCAAGAATTAAGGGAGTGGGTTCCTCATTGGGAACACCTCAAGCCTCTGGAATGGGTAGAGATCGCTGAGAATTGCAACTGGAAAGTGTCGGTTGAAAACTATTCCGAATGTTATCACTGCGCGCTTAACCATCCGACCTTTGCCAGTGGCGTTGTTAAACCAGAAACCTATGATATTCAGCCGCAAGGGAAATGCCTTCGCCATACCACCGATTGCCAGAATCTAGATGACATGACTTATGATATCCAATCGGGTTTTGATCATTTTGATCAGTATTCTAGCTGGTTTCTGTGGCCTATGTTTAGCTTTCAGGTCTATCCGGGGAATATTCTCAACACCTATCACTGGCGCGCTGTGGATGCGGATCATGTGGTGGTATGGCGCGGTTGGTATTCTATTGATGGAACCGAAAACGATACCGTGCGCAAACTGGCAAAACAGGATCGCGAGACGACCGTGGAAGAAGATATCCATCTGGTGGAATCCGTGCAACGGGGATTATGCTCACGCGGCTACCGCCCGGGGCCGCTTGTCGTTGACCCACAAGGCGGCGTCAATTCTGAGCATCCCGTCATGCATCTTCAGCGCTGGATAATTGAGAGCATTGATCCCTAGGCTAGCGGAAACATTCCAAATGAATAGGGCGTATGATTTTTGACGTGAGTATGACTTAAAACCGCAAGCTTAGGCAGGACATCCCACCATCAATTTTGGCACATTCCGAATTGTTGATCTCACGAACATCATATCCATTTTCCCGCAGCATTTTAGCCGTTTTGGGGAAGTTAGCAGCCATGATGACAAATTGGTTAAACCTAATGGCATTTGCCGCCGCTTCTTCACCATCTGCAGTGTGTAACACACGGTATCCGTCAAAACACCCAGTGGCATCCAGACGCTTAGTAGACAAAATTGTATCGCTATCAAGCAAGGAGCAGTCCGTCTTAAAATGTAGCACATCTGGCGGCGTTTGAACTTCGCGGATCACATATCCACGCGGTTCAACAATCGCTCTCAATTCCTCTACGCCAGCAGCATCAGTTCTGGCCGATTTGCCGATCAGAATTTCGCGAGAGGTTGTAAGAATATCACCCCCCTCAATAAATCCCGAACCAGTGATTTCAGAAATATCATCAAACTGTTCGCGAATAGCAGGTGCGATCATTGCAACCTCACCTCTACGGGACTCTGCACCCGGGCGCATTAGGATTGCACAATTTTTGAGACAAAGCGCATTATCTTCAACGAACACCGCATCAGGAAATTCTTCCAGTGGAGGCAATTCAATGATTTCCGCCCCTGTTTCGCGCAAAGTTGCCACATAATGCGCGTGATCTTTTAACATCTGGTCAAAATCTGGGGTTCCATGATCTTCAGCCCGCAGGCCATCAACAACACTGCGTGCAGGACG
>Ga0181584_10003971_pt1 | contig 11222 bp, 9 predicted proteins | sample 071ome_30_FD_132462 | JGI IMG/M metagenome (GOLD analysis project Ga0181584, IMG submission 132462) | Coastal salt marsh microbial communities from the Groves Creek Marsh, Skidaway Island, Georgia - 071406AT metaG (megahit assembly) | ecosystem: Environmental > Aquatic > Marine > Intertidal zone... | reverse complement strand
GTCGGGCAGCCAGGTGTGCACCGGGAACACGGGGACCTTCACGGCGAAGGCGACGGCGAAGCCGAGGAACAGCCATCGCCCGGTCGAGGCCGCGAACGAGGCCCCCTCGGCCAACTCGATGAGGTCGAAGGTGACCCGACCGATCCCATTCGCCGACGCGATGAACACCGTCGCGAGGATCGACACCAGCATGAACGCCGATCCGAGCATCGTGTAGAGGAAGAACTTCGTGGCCGCGCGAACTCGGTCCTCGTAGCCCCATCCTCCGATCAGGAAGTACATCGGCACGAGCACGATCTCGAAGAACACGAAGAACAGGAAGAGGTCGAGGCTGAGGAACGAGCCCATCACCCCGGCCTCGAGCAGCAACAACCAGGCGAAGTAGGGCTTGTCGCGTCGAGGGTCGTCGTTGTGCGGATCGATACCGACGATCACCAATGGGAAGAGGACACCGGTGAGCACCACCAGGAAGAGCGAGATGCCGTCGACACCGAGGTGCCAGGAGATCCCCCAGGACTCGATCCACGGGTGCCGGGACACGAACTGGAAGGCACCCGAGTGACTGTCGAAGGCCCGCAGCATCCACACCGACATCGCGCCGACACCGACCGACGTCACCGTGGCGATGAGCTTGGCGTACTCGGGACGACGTCGCGGCGCCAGCGCCACCAGCAGGGACGCAACGGCCGGGACCAGCACGAGCATGGAGAGCAGCGGGAAGTCGACGGCGCCGTGCATCACAGCACCCCCCTCACGACGACGAACCAGGCGAGCACCGCGAGCACACCGGCCACCACGATCGCGGAGTAGTTCCTGACGAACCCGGTCTGCCCGCGCCGAAGGCGCTCAGCCACGGCTCGGACGCCGACACCGGTACCGTTCACCGCGCCGTCGACCACCGCGGCGTCGAAACGCGCGACCGCGTCGAAGGCCTTCCGTCCCGGTCCGCCCATGAAGGCGCTGACCGTCTCGTCGTAGCGCCAACCCCTGGCGAGGAGGTCCGGTTCGATCGGGCGGCCCCGCCCCTTGGCGTACACGGCGATCGCCGCGAGGATGCCGAGCGCGGCGCAGGCGATCGCGAGCAGGGCGAGCCACGACTTGGCGTCGTAGGCGCCGGTGCCCTTGATCACCGCCTCACCCGGGGCGACCACCGGGTGCAGCCAGTCCTCGAGATGGTGGCGCCACCCCTTCGGAACGATGCCGAACGAGGGCAGCTGGATCGCTCCGCCCACCACCGAGAGACCGGCGAGGACGACGAGGGGGAACAGCATGATCGCTGGCGACTCATGCGGCCGGAACTCGCCGTGCGCGCCGTGGTCCTCGGCGTGCGACTCCCATCGGGCCTTCCCGAAGAAGACCATGATCACCTGGCGCGTCATGTAGAAGGCGGTGAGCACCGCCGTCACCAGGCCGATCACGTAGAGGACCGGACTCGACGCGAGGGTGAAGAGCAGGATCTCGTCCTTCGACCAGAACCCCGCGAACGGGGGTACGCCGGCGATCGCGAGCCAGCCGATGATGAAGGTCCCGGCCGTAATCGGCATCACGTGCCGCAGGGCCCCCATCCGACGCATGTCCTGTTCGTGGTGCATGCCGTGGATCACCGAGCCGGATCCGAGGAACATCAGCGCCTTGAAGAAGGCGTGGGTCACCATGTGGAAGATGGCCGCCACGTAGGCGCCCGACCCGACCGCGAGGAACATGTAGCCGAGCTGGGAGACCGTCGAGTAGGCCAGCACCTTCTTGATGTCGTGTTGGGCGACGGCGACCGTGGCGGCGAACAGCGCCGTGATCGCTCCGACCCAGGCGATCACCTGCGGCGCGTAGTCGGCCGATGCGGCGATGACCGGGTTCATGCGGGTCATCAGGAACACACCGGCGGTGACCATGGTCGCGGCGTGGATGAGCGCCGACACCGGGGTCGGACCCTCCATCGCGTCGGGGAGCCAGAGGTAGAGCGGGAGCTGGGCCGACTTGCCGGCCGCACCGACGAAGAGCAGCAGCGCGATGCCCGTCGCAGTCGAGGACGCCAGCGCCCCGGACTCCGCGGCGCCGTTCAACGCCGAGTAGGACACCGAGCCGACCGCCTGGAAGCCGAGGAACATCGCGAGCATGACACCCCAGTCACCGATGCGGTTGGTGACGAAGGCCTTCTTGCCGGCGGTCGCGGCCGACTCGCGGGTGTGCCAGAACGAGATCAGGAAGTAGGAGCAGGCGCCGACGCCCTCCCAGCCGAGGAAGGTCACGAGGAGGTTCTCCCCGAGGACCAGCATCAGCATCGACAGCACGAAGAGGTTCAGGTAGAGGAAGAACTTCGAGAACTTCGGGTCGCCGTGCATGTAGCCGATGGCGAACAGGTGGATCAGGAAGCCGATCCCGGTCACGAAGAGGGCCATGGTGATCGAGAGCGGATCGGCCAGCAACGCCATGTCGATCTGCAGCGATGACACGGGCACCCAGGAGAAGAGCACGCTCACGTGCTCCCGATGGTGCTCATCGATGGAGAGGAGATCGAAGAAGGCCCCGACGGTCACGAGGAACGAGCCGAGGACCGCCGCGGCCGCGACGTACCCGGCACCCGGCTCCCCGATGCGACGACCGAACAGGAGGATCGTCAGGAAGCCGAGCAGTGGGAGGGCGGGCACCAACCAGATCACGTCGAGCACGGTCAGCCCCTCAGTTCCGCGAGGTCATCGACGGTCGAACCCGGCCGTCGTCGCATGATCGAGATGATGATGCCGAGACCGACCACGACCTCAGCGGCGGCGACCACCATGACGAAGAAGACCGCGGTCTGACCGTCGATATCGGAGAACCGGGTGGCGAGCGCGACGAAGGTCAGGTTCACCGCGTTCAGCATCAACTCGATGCACATGAACATCACCAGCGGGTTCCTCCGGATCATGACACCGGTCGCGCCGATGCCGAAGAGGAGCGCGGCGAGGACCAGATAGGAGGTGGTGGTCGGTTCCATGCTCAGCGCTCCGACCTCTTCAGACGCCGGGTCAGGATGACGGTCCCGGCGACCGCCACGATGAGCAGCACCGAGGTGAGCTCGAAGGCGAGGACGTGATCGCTGTAGAGGCTCCGCGCCAGCGCGCGGATGTTCGAGTCACCGGGCGCGTCAGCGACCGTCTCGCGCCCCAGGGTGTCGGCCCCGCGCACCACCGCACCGGCGATCAGCACGGTGATGCCGACACCGAGCACCACCGCGACCGGTCGCTGGAGTCGGAGTGGCTCGATGCTGAGGTCCTCGGCGCGATCGACACCGAGCAGCATGATCACGAAGAGGAAGAGCACCACGATCGCCCCGGCGTACACGATCACCTGCACGGCCGCGAGGAAGTGTGCCTCCATGGACACGAAGTGGACCGCCACCCCGAAGAGGGTGAGGATGAGCCCGAGGGCGGCGTGCACGGGGTTCCGGAAGGCGATGACACCGACCGCTCCCAGGAGCACCATCGCCGAGGCGATGACGAAGACCACCAGTTCCATCAGTCGTCAGCCGATCCGTCTCGGACGTCCTGGGTGGGCTCAGGGGCGCGCACACCGTGCCCGAGCTCGCCGCTCCAGCCCTCGACGCCCTCGAAACTCGCGTCTCCCGCCGGCGAGGTCGCGCGCATCCAGCCGGAGGTCATCTCGTCCTCGCCCTCGCGCCAGTCCTCCCACGGGAGTCGCTTCGGGCGGCCCTCGTCGTCGACGAGCAGTTCGTCCTTGGTGTAGATCGCGTCGCGACGGTCGGTGAAGGAGAACTCGAACAGCTTCGTCTCGGTGATCGCCTCGGTCGGGCAGGCCTCAACGCAGAGGTCGCAGTGGATGCACCGCAGGTAGTTGATCTCGTAGACGAACCCGAAGCGCTCCCCCGGCGAGGTCGGATCCTCCGGATCGTTGTCGCGGCCGCGGACGTAGATGCACTTGGCCGGGCAGACCCCGGCGCACAGCTCGCAGCCGATGCACTTCTCCATCCCGTCCGGATACCGGTTCAGGACGTGGCGCCCGTGGAGGCGCTCGGGCTTGGCGACCTTGACGTCGTCGTCGGCCAACGGGTCGGTGTCACGGCCGGCGCGCCGCGCCACGCGACCGCCGGAGTAGGAGGTGGTCACCCGCTTGCCGCCGAAGAGCCGGTGCTGGCGGAGGGTGACGGCGAATCCGTCCAGGTAGCCCATCAGTAGGCCGCTCCTTCCCTGTCCCTGTTGCGCCGCGCCACGGCGATCGCCGCGGAGAAGAGCAGATAGCCGAGCCCGAGAACGACCAGGCAGACCACGACGAGCGCCACGTAGTTGGTCTGGGAGAGATCGTTGTCGCGACCGAGTTGCAGGGCGGCGAGGAGGAGGAACCAGCCGAGCGCCACCGGGATCAGCACCTTCCAGCCCAGGTCCATCAACTGGTCATAGCGGAGTCGGGGCAACGTGGCCCGGAACCACACGTACACATAGAGGAAGAGGAACACCTTCAGCAGCAGCCAGGCCGTGCCGCCGAAGGGACCGAGCACGGCGAAGAGGTCGAAGGAGCCGATGAGCAACGGTTGGGGCCCGCCGAGGAAGAGGGTCACCAACAGGGCGCTCATCGAGATCACGTTCATGAACTCGGCGAGGAAGAACAGGGCAAACCGGATCGAGGAGTACTCGGTGTGGAACCCGCCGACGATCTCCTGCTCCGCCTCGACCAGGTCGAACGGCGGGCGGTTCAGTTCCGCCGTCATGGCGATGAGGAACACCACGAAGGGCACGACGCCGGTGGAGAGCAGGTGCCAGTCGGTGAGACGGTCCTGGGACATGACGATGCCGGAGGTCGAGAGCGTGCCCGCCGCCATCAGCACCGTCGCGAGGCTGAGCCCGAGCGCCGCCTCGTAGGAGATCATCTGGGCCGATGCCCGCACCGAGCCGAGCAGCGGGTACTTCGACCCGCTCGACCAGCCGGCGAGCATCACGCCGTACACCGCGATCGATGAGAGGGCGAGCACCAGCAGGACACCGACGGGCGGGTCGGCGAGCTGGACCCTGGTGACCCGACCGAACCACTCGACGGTGCCGTCGCGGCCGTCGGTGAAGTCTCCGCCGAGGGGAATCACCGACCAGATCAGGAAGGCCGGCACGAAGGCGAGGAACGGCGCCAGCTTGAAGACCAACCGATCGGAGCGCTCGGGGATGAGGTCCTCTTTGAAGAAGAGTTTGATGCCGTCGGCGAGGGTCTGGAGCAGTCCGAACGGACCGGCCTTGTCGGGGCCGATGCGGTTCTGCATCCCGGCGACGATCTTGCGCTCGAACCAGACCATGAACATGGTCCCGACGAGACCGATGACGAACACGACCAGCACCTTGAGGCCGACGATCGCCAGTGGTTGCCACCACCAGGAGTCGGTGTCGAGCACGGGGTCGACGGCCGGGAAGGTGCTCACGAGAGACGCTCGATCCTGATGTCGGTCACGCCGGTGGTGACATCGACGACCTCGCGGATGTCGCCCTCGGAGCGCTCGCCGGCGGGCTGGTTGAAGGGGGCCCAGACCGTTCCGCGATTCACCCGGTCGTCGACGCAGACCGGGAGCACGACCGAGCCCCGCGGCCCGATCACCTTGACGTCATCTCCCGAGGCGACCCCGATGCGCTCAAGATCCGACGGATGGACCGAGAGTCCGCGACCGCCGGCGAGACCCTCGAGCGACGGGGAGCACTGCGTGGACACCGCCGCGTCGTAGAGCCGACGCGAGAGCACGAGACGGAAGTCGTAGTTGGTACCGACCACCGACTCGAAGTGGGCGGGCTCCACACCGGTCGGCACCGACCAGACACCCCGGTCGTCGGCGGTGACACGAGCGGTGAGGTCGCCGAGATCGGCGACACCGAGATCGACACCGAGACGACTCGCGAGATCCAGGGCGATCATCCAGTCGGGTCGGGCCGTACCGTGCACCGTCACCTTCTGGGACACCGGGGTCACACGGCCCTCGAGGTTGGTGGTCGTCCCCGACTTCTCGCCCATGACCGCCACCGGGAGCACGACATCGGCCTGTTCACTCGAGGCGCAGAGATGCCCGTCGAGCGAGACGATCCGGCCGACGCGGGCGAGCGCGGTGCGGGCCAGACGCGAGTCGGGGAAGTCCGCGAGCGGATCGGATCCGAGCAGGATGAGCAGGTCGATCCGCCCCTCGGCCGCCTCCCGGAGGATGTCGGCGGCATCGCGCGGTCCGTGCAGACCCGCTGCGAGCGCTCCCATGGTGTTGCCCCGTCGGAGCACCGGCAGGACCCCGGCCTCGGGAGCCGCCGCGAGCACCGCGCCCACCCGGTCGGAGAGGGCCTCCGCGCTCTCGGCGAGGTTCTGACGGCCGGCGACCACGACCACCGGGCCGGAGGCGAGCTGCGCCGCGACCTCGGCATCAGCGAGAGCCTCGGCGACCGCCGATGCCCCGGTGCCCGGGAGGTGACGGATGCTCCTCCAGGCATGGCGGGTGAGCCCGGAACCGCTCTGCGCGAACTCGATGACCCTCGTACCCGAACGCAGTGCCGCGTCGCGCAGACGCAGATGCAGCACCGGGAGCTCCTCCTTCAGGTCGGGAGCCATGAGCACGACCGTCGATGCCGAGGCGAGGTCGGCGATCGTCGCCCTCGGCAGGTCGAGGAGATCGAGGCCGAGGCCGTCGCCGAGACGGGCGTCCCGGCTCTCGACCCCGAGCGCGTCGGCGAGGGCCGACCACGCAAGGGCGTCCTCGTTGGTTCCCCGCGCCCCACCGAGCACCGCGACCGAGCCCGGGCCGCCGCCGTCGACGGCGGAGCGGATGAGGTCGGCGGTGATCGACAACGCCGAGGACCAGTCGGTCGGGACGAGACCCTCGGCCGATCGGATCAACGGCTCGGCGAGTCGACGATCGGCGTGGACCGACTCGAAGTTGAAGCGTCCGCGATCGCAGAGCCATCCCCAGTTGACGGCCTCGTCATCGACCCCTTGGAAACGCAGGAGGCGGTCGCGGCTCGAGTGCACGGAGATGCGACATCCCACCGAGCAGGAGGTGCAGGTGCTCTCGACCTGCTCGAGGTCCCACGGACGAGCCTTGAAGCGGTACGGCTTGGCGGTCAGCGCGCCCACCGGGCAGATCTGGACCGTGTTCCCAGAGAAGTAGCTCGAGAAGGGCTCGTCCGGGAAGGTGTTCACCTGGGTGGCGTTGCCCCGGTCGATGAAGTGGATCAGCGCATCGCCGGCCACCTCATCGGCGAACCGGGTGCACCGGTCGCACAGGATGCAGCGCTCGCGGTCGAGGTAGACGAGATCGCTGATGGGGATCGGCTTCTCGTAGTGACGCTTCTCCTCGACGTACCGACTCTCACCCGGACCGTGGCTGAAGGCCTGGTCCTGGAGGGGGCACTCGCCACCCTTGTCGCACACCGGACAGTCGAGCGGGTGGTTCGCGAGCAGCAGCTCGAGGATGCCCTCCTGGGCGCGTTTGGTGGTCTCGGACTCGGTGTCGACGACCATCCCCTCTGAGACGGTCACCATGCACGAGGGCTGCAGCATCGGTCCGCGCCCCGTGTCGATCTCGACCAGGCACTGACGGCACATGCCGACCGAGGACATACGCGGGTGGTAGCAGAACCTCGGGATGTAGTCACCGGCCCGCTCCGCCGCCGCGATCACCAGATCACCGCGACGCGCGGTCACCGACCGCCCGTTCACGGTGATCGAGACCGCGTCCGGATCGGGTTCGACGACCTCGTCGTCCACCTCGGCCCCGGTGTCCTCGGTGGTGCTCACTGCCCACCCCCGACCGCGACCACGGGGATGCGCGTACGTGAACGGCTCGGGGCGACCCGATCCTCGAACTCCGAGCGGAACAGGGTGAGCGCGGAGTGCACCGGCACATAGGCCGAGGGGCCCACGAAGCAGATCGTCGTCATCTTGTAGGGGAACGGGGTCGCCTCGAGACCGAGGGCCTCGCTCGAGGCGTGCGGCATGTCGCCCGGGCAGATCGACTGCCCCACCTCGAGCAGCAGGTCGAGATCGTCGGTGGTTCCCTCTCCGGCAACCACGCGTTCGAGCACCCGCATCAACCAGGTGCCGCCCTCCCGGCAGGGCACGCACTTTCCGCACGACTCATGCGCGTAGAAACGGGTGAGCGTGAGCGCCGCCGCCGGGATGTCGGTGGTGGAGTCCATCACCATGATCGCGCCGGAACCGAGCATGGAACCAGCGGCGCCGACCTGGCGTCCCTCGAAGGGCAGGTCGAGCTGGTCGGGAAGGAACCAGGGGGCGGAGCCACCTCCGGGCACGAAGGCCTTGAGCTCGTTCCCGTCGCGGATACCGCCGCAGAACTCCTCCCCGTAGAGCAGGTCGCGGAAGGTGGTGGTGCCGTTCACGATCTCGTAGACCCCCGGCCGGCGCACGTGACCCGAGACGGCGACCATGCGCGTCCCCGGTGAGGTCTCGGTCCCGATGGCGGTGTAGGTCTCCGCGCCGTTGGCGGCGATGAAGGGGAGGTTGGAGAGGGTCTCGACGTTGTTGACGATCGTCGGCTTGCCGTAGAGGCCGATCGCCGCCGGGAAGAACGGGGGCTTGAGACGCGGCATGCCCCGGTTGCCCTCGAGCGACTCGATGAGCGCGGTCTCCTCGCCGACCACGTACGCGCCGGCGCCCCAGTGGAGGACGATGTCGACCCCGAACCCCGAGCCGAGGATGTCCCGGCCGACGAGACCGGCGGCGTAGGCCTCGTTGAGCGCCGTCGCCACCCGCTCCTGCGCCAGGGCCATCTCACCGCGGATGTACAAGAAGCAGCGCGACAGTCCGGCCGCGTAGCACGCGATCAGGCATCCCTCGATCAGCTGGTGGGGGTCGCGCTCCATCAGGAGTCGGTCCTTGTAGGTGCCGGGCTCGGACTCGTCGCCGTTGACGACGAGGTACCTCGGGTACACACCCTCAGGGGTGAGACCCCACTTCACCCCGGCCGGGAATCCGGCACCACCTCGACCGAGGAGGGTCGAACCGCGCACCTGCTCGTGCACCTCGGTGGCTGGCTTCGCGAGCGCGGCCCTCAGACCCTCATAGCCGCCGGTCGCCATGTAGCGCTCGAGGGTGTGCGAGTCCTCATGCTCGAAACGAGAGGTGACGATGCGGGGACGGTCACCGGCCACGAAGCCGGGGGCCCACGGGTAGGTCTCGACGGTCACGACGACGCTCCCTCGACGGTCACCGGGATCCACGCGGGAGGAGCGGTGTCGACATCGGGGTCGACCGCTCCGACCGCGCGATCGGACGGGATGTGCTGGCGGACGGTGGCGAGGGTCCCGTGCGGCGGGATCTCATCGGAGAGGGCACCCGACCGGAGGTCGGCGATCAGTTGCCGCACCCCATCTGGGGTGACGCGGAACCGGTAGCGGTAGTTCACCTGGAGGCACGGGGCCTCGGTGCAGGCGGCCTGGCACTCCGCGCCGTGCAGGGTGATGAGTCCGTCATCGGTCGTTCCACCAGCGCGGACACCGAGCTCCTCCTCAGCGGCGTGCATCAACTCGCCGGCGCCCATGAGCGCGCACGACATCGTGCCGCAGATGTTCAGGAGGTAGCGCCCGATCGGCTCGAAGTGGAACATCTCGTAGAAGGTCCCCGTGCCCCGCACCTCGGCCGGGGTGACCCCGACCAGTTCGGCGATCTCGCGCATGGCCTCCTCGGAGATCCATCCCTCCTGCTCCTGGGCGAGGTGCAGCAGCGGGATCACCGCCGATTTGGGTCGCGGGTACCGGCTGACGATCTCGCGGGCGAGCGTGAGGTTCTCCGCGCTGAATCGACTCATCGGTCGACCTCCCCGAGCACCGGGTCGACACTCGAGATGACGGCCACGGCATCGGCGACCAGACCGCCGCGCATCATGTGCGGCAGGCACTGGATGTTGACGAAGGAGGGGGCGCGCATGTGCATCCGATACGGGGTGGGTGAGCCGTCACTGGCGATGTAGCAGCCGATCTCTCCCCGGGGGCTCTCGATACCGACGTAGACCTCGCCCTCGGGTACGCGGAAGCCCTCGGTGAAGATCTTGAAGTGATGGATGAGGGCCTCCATCGACTCGTCGATGCGCGCGCGAGGCGGCGGGGTGACCTTCTTGTCCTGGATGCGGTAGTCACCCGAGGGCATCCGATCGAGTATCTGACGGACAATGCCCATCGACTCCCGGATCTCATTCAGGCGGATGGCGTATCGGTCAAAGGCGTCGCCGTACGTACCGACCACCACGTCGAAGTCGACCTCGTCGTAGCGCAGATACGGCATGTCGCGACGGAGGTCCCACTCAACACCCGTCGAGCGAAGGATCGGCCCGGTCGCCCCGAGGGCGAGGGCCTCGGTCGGGGTGATGACCCCGACCCCCTGCAGACGCTCGCGCCAGATCGGCTGCCCCGTCATGAGGACGTCGTACTCCTCGAGGCGATCGGGGAGCATGTCGAGCAGTCGGAGCACGTCGTCGCGCCACCCCGCCGGCAGGTCGGCGGCGAGACCACCGGGACGGATGAAGTTGTGGTTCATGCGCAGGCCGGTGACCTTCTGGAAGAACCTGAGTACCTCCTCGCGCTCACGCCAGCCGTAGATCATCATCGAGACGGCACCGAGGTCCATCCCATTGGTCGCCATGAACAGCAGGTGCGAGCTCATCCGGTTGAGCTCGGACAGGAGCATCCGCATCCAGACGGCGCGCTCGGGGATCTCACCGTCGATCCCGAGGAGCTTCTCGGTCGCCAGTGAGAAGACGAGCTCGTTGTTGAGCGGGCTGAGGTAGTCCATGCGGGTGACGTTGGTGCCCCCCTGCATGAACGTGAGCTGCTCCCCGGTCTTCTCCATCCCGGTGTGCAGGTAGCCGATGATCGGCTTGCAGCGCAGGACGGTCTCACCCTGGAGCTCGAGCATGAGTCGGAGCACGCCGTGCGTCGACGGGTGCTGAGGACCCATGTTGATGACCATGGTCTGGTCGTCCTCGGGATCATCCGGGAGGTCGCCGAGTGACGCGGCCTCCGCCTCGCTCATCCGGAGGACGGAGCCGACCTCGCGGAACAGCTCGCGGGCGCTCAACTCGGAGCGGGGGCGCATCTCCTGGGCGCCCTCGTTGGCGATCATCGTCATGTCGGCGCCCCCTTGAACTGCACGGGGATCGAACCGGTCTCGTAGTCCTTGCGCAACGGGTGTCCGATCCAGTCCTCGGGCATGAGGATGCGCGACGGGTCCGGGTGGTCCGAGAAGGAGATGCCGAACATGTC
>Ga0181584_10003967_pt1 | contig 11229 bp, 6 predicted proteins | sample 071ome_30_FD_132462 | JGI IMG/M metagenome (GOLD analysis project Ga0181584, IMG submission 132462) | Coastal salt marsh microbial communities from the Groves Creek Marsh, Skidaway Island, Georgia - 071406AT metaG (megahit assembly) | ecosystem: Environmental > Aquatic > Marine > Intertidal zone... | reverse complement strand
TCGTTATCTGGAGTTACCTGATAATCTTGATTGAGTTTTCCAATATCATTCGACCATCCAAGATTCTTTCTAGTTGAATAATCAATCTTGAATATACCCTTATTGTCAACAAGAGACTTGATAGTTGCTTCAGCACCAGAATACTTTCCACGAATTACTTCATCTTGACTGAGTTCATAAGTGCCAAATACCTTGATAGAATCTTCAAGGTCTTCTTCAATAATCAAATCTCTTTCTACATAAACTCCACCTTCGAGTGTCAGTATATTTTCGGAGATGATAAATCTTGCAGATTCCTGAGTGATTTCGAAGGTTGGATAATCTTCTTCCTTAATAATGGATGCATAGAGATTTTGGACGGTGACCGCTACACCAGGATTTGATGTAAAGTCGGAAATATTAAACTCTACTCTAGCAGGGTTTGAATTTGTGTAAGAGGAGACAGTGAAGAATTTATATCCAAGGTCTGTTGAGTTGTGACCATCTCCAGAAGTGCCATACTTTCTAATACCCTCAACAAAGATTTTATCGCCAACACTGAATGGTGCGGTGGAGAATCCTAGGACTGGTGTTGCGATATAGCAGGTTACCAATCCAGCAGATGATGAATATGCACTCTGAATACCAATACCATTACTATTATTGATTGCATAAACTTTATTGTTGATTTGAGGAAGTCCTCTAGGCGACTCCAGAATATCAACAGAGAATACTGCAGAGCCTTGGACATTTGCTTCTAAGACACCGCTTGAATATGCCTCACCAGTATTTGGATTTACGATAACCAAATCTGGAGCAGATGTGTAGTTTTGACCACCAGATACAACAGAAATACCTGTAACAATATCTCTATTGATGAGATTGATTGTTGGCGAAATGAATGCTTCAGGATTGAGGGTCTTATCAGCAGAGAAGTCAAATCCAGCATCATCAACAGACACTTCCTTTACTCTACCAATAGTATTGGATGAAGGAATAATGTCAGCACCCGTTCCATTGGTAGAAGTAATTCTCAAGAATTCTGGAAGTTTCTTATAGTTGTTTCCTCCAGAGATAATTCTCATAGACTTGACGCCACCACTTGCTGTAGTAGAAGTTGTGAAATACTCAAGAGTATCAACATCATCCTGAGTGTATGAGAGGAATTCAGGAGTCTTCTTCAGTGCTAACTTGAATGTAGTTGTGCCAATACCGAAGACTTCATAACTTCCATTATAAACACTATTATGGAATGAAATCTGAGAGTTATTCTTGACAGAATTGTCTGCAGTCGTAATGTATCCACTTTTCTCAAGAGAATAGTATAAGATAGAAGGAAGACCATCACTATAATTCAAAGTCAAAGCAGCATTCGTTGAGACGCCAACAGTGCCAACACCAGTTACACTAAACGATGTAGTGGATCCAGTAGAAACCAACTCATTATAATAGTTACTGTCTTCGAAAATCTTAAACTTATAATCTTCCAGAGATGAATCTGTCAGGTCAAATTTGAGACTGTTATTTCTATCAATTCTGATTTGTGGATTGATTGGGGAAATCTCCTGACCAGAACCACCAGTAGAAGCAAAACTTACTACAGTTGGTGGGTTGGAAACAGCATCATAATGTGTCTCTGCCAGTTGAATTGTGTCATCATCAACTTTATAAACAAAGTAAGATCCAGTTGAAAGACCAGAAATCAAAGTATTTGATGAATCGTAGAATACTTTGTTTCCTGTAGCAAACTTATGATTACTCAGTGTAATCTCATTAGAAGTTGTATTAACACCAACAGAGGTAAATCCTACTGTATTCAACAACAACTTATTATGAGTTGAATTAAATTTGACAGAAACTGGTGTAGTTGATCCAATACCAACAACCTGCTCTGGTTTTACGCTCAGAGTAATAGTATCACCCTTCTCTAAAGAGTGTGAAGTTGAGACGGAAACTGTAGAAACAATCTTCTCAACCTTTGCAGTTACCTGAGTATGGTTGGTTTCAAGAGCATAGCGATAGTCAGTGCCATCGTTATTTGCAGTGAAACTTCTAAAGAATAGACCATTTGTGTTTGTGGTCAAACCAACAGAAGTTGTAAGACCGATATAATCCTTAGACTTATTGATTACAAACAGTGTTTCAGGGAGGTCAAAGGTGAAGCTAGACTCAGTGCTGGATACTGAGACTTGATTTGCTCCAGATGCCTTAGAGAATGTTACCTGCTGAGAGGTTTTGAATGGGTGATTTGGAAGATAGATGCTTTGGGTTGGGATTGATATTGTGCTAGTTACTACACCAACAGTGTATTCTGAAGATACAGCAATACCAGCAGTAGACCCAATACCAACAGATTGAGTTGGATTGAAGTATACTTTCTCATTCAATGATGATTCAAAGTATGGTAAGTTGACAGATACGCTCAGTTTTCCATCAAGGATAGTTGCTTCTGTAGATGCAGTGTGAGCGGTGCCTGTGACGCCTCTCAGGGTCCTTACAACTTTGTTTTGGGGGAATATATTCAATACGGAAAGTTTCTCCGTACCGATTGCCACAGTAGACCCAACTGACAGACTTACTGGAATTCTTGCAACATAGATGTCAGTAACAACACCAGCAGTTGCGTTGCTTGGAACTTCTGATACAAGATATGTGGTCTCTGAAGAAATTGCAACAACATGGGACTTTGCAAGACCATTAACGAAAGTTGAAAGACCAGAAACAGTTACGCTATCTTCATTGGAGATTTGATGGAGTTTGTTATCAATGTGCAGAGATACTGAATTTGCATTCTCCCATACAACTTTAACCGACTCGTAAGTATCAACCACTGTTGTAATGTCAGTGATTGATTTGCCTTTGATGCTTCTCACATCAGCACTGATTCCACCACCATTAGTATCGGTATTATCAAATACTGCAACATCACCAACTTTATATCCATCTCCAGCCTCATTGACTGTGAGATTAGTAACTGACCCTTTGCTGATTGATTCGATTACTGCATTCTGAATAAGAGCTTCGTTTGCCTCATTGATAAAGTCGTTATCAGCAAAAGCATCTGCTACTTTATATGGTAAGGTGTTTCTTACCAATTCGGAGTTATTAAAGTCAAATGTCTGATTTAAGTTTTGCTCAACAGGCAGTGAGTGGTAGAAGTTTCCAATAAAGTATGGGAATTGTGGCGCTCTATTCGATGTAGCAACTGTAGCGTGATATGCATAGACACCGTTAGGGAATTCTGGAGTCTTTTCAAATCTACCATTGTATTCATCAAGGTCTGCAGAATTATTGTAAAGATAATCTTCTACAAAGAAACCTGATGTGAATGAAGATGGTCTATCAACAACATTTGAAGTTGAAGCAGTATATCCAGATTGAAGTAGTTTTACTGTAGAGTTTACATCATCAGCATCCGTATATCCATAGGGACCGTAGATTGGGTTGCCATCAAATGCCCATCCAATGATTGGTGAGTGCTGATTTCCGTCATCACCAAATACATCATTGCCGATTGAAGTTGAATATCCAACATATGCATACTCAAGACCCTGAGCATTGTCTGGATTTTCAATAACAATCTCAGTATCAAACTTACTAAACTTATTAACAGTAAGGTCTCTTACTGATGCTTCAAGGATAGCATTCCTTCCATTTGGAGATACAGTGATAGTTGTGTCACTACCATATCCAATTCCAGGATTGATAATGACAACACTGGTAATCTTACCAGAAGAAACAACCGCTCTGAGTTTTGCTCCTGCACCAGCACCCTTTACAGTCAACAGTGGAGCAGATGTATACTCAGTGCCAGCATTTGCAATGACAACACTGCTAATCTTACCTGAGGAAATGATTGGGGTTAACTCTGCATCCTTTCCAATTTCCACAGAAACATTTGGTCTCTTGTGGAAGTTGAGGACAGTGGACCCATATCCAGTGCCATTCTCATAAAGATTTACACTTTCAATAGAACCTCTGACGATTGGAGTGGCAGTAATACTATCTGAAGAGTTGTTATACTCTGCATTGATTGTTACTGTGATATCTTTGTATGAGAAGTTTTGATATCCTACACCAGCAGAAGTAAGATTGATGTGCTTTCTTCTTGTGAAGTTGGTTTGAGTGTCGGTTAAACGGAATGTATCATCATCGACACGTATGACATAATACTCATTACCACTAGTCAGTCCACCAATGACAGTGCCAGCAGTAGTGTAGACAACTAAATCGCCATCAGCAAAACCATGATTTTCTGTTGTAATAGTATCCTCAATAGTTGATACTTGTGATGGACTTGCAATCAGTCTCTTATTAGTATATCCACTACCAGGATTTAAGACTTTGATTGAAGTCAAAGTCTTTCTTGCCTCAAAAGTCTTAAACTTGTGAGTGCCTTGTGAAGTTGCTGAAGTGAAACCTACGGTGTTAATACCAGACTGATAAGACCCGAAGGATTGGTACAGTTTGATATTAGTTGAATTAACTACCTCTGCATAATATACAGACCCACTAATCAGGGTGTTTCCAGTTGATGCATTACTTCCACCATAGCTTCCAATGCCGATAGCAGTATTGCCATTTCTATTATAGACAATGGCATCGCCATCCTCTAAGTTGTGATTTGATGGGAATACAATAACATCGTTAGTAAAGTCAATAGACCCACCGATTACGGAAGAGCTTCCATTAAACTCAACTTCTCTATATCTTGTTTCTACGATTGGTTTTAAAACTGCACCACTACCATTACCACCTTCGATTGTTACTGAGGTAACATCTTTGATATCAAAACTTTGTGGGTCAACAATAATATCTTCAACAACACCAGATACAACAGGTCTGACTAAAGCAGTTGTTCCTGAAGCAGGTGCTGAGATTTTGATTGTTGGTGGATTGATTACATCATATTCTTTACCACCATTGTATACATCGACAGAAGATACAGGACCATAGTAAATCTTATCTTCAGACTTATAGTTTAATACCTCAACACCATTAACCAGAAGACCTGTGGACCCTGGAAGAGTTTCGGTTTTGTTTCCAATCTTGATATTTTTCTCTGCTGGAAACTTCTTAAGCAGTTGCTGAGGATATACCTTCTCTACTTTCTGCTCAACTAAGACAAAGGTGTGGGACCCTGTTGTGGTTGTTGAAGTAAATTCTGCAGGAGTATCGATGTCAACCAGAGAGTGTGACAGATACAGTTTGATTTTATTCTTTGCAGGAAGAACTCTGACATAATACTCACCTTCTGGTAATCCAGAGAGAGCAGTGCCTGATGCTGAGTAATATACTTTGTCGCCAGTTACAAAGGGGACATCACTTCCAAATGAAAGGATGGTATATTTCTCAGTGTTGGAGTTGTATCCTTGCAGAGCACTACTGGTAGCGGATGCTAGTGTTGCTTTCTTTACATCTTGTGTGATTTCGTAAGATGGTAAAGAGTTGGATGCAACATAGAAGTACTCATCTTTCTCATTATAAACATTCTGGACATCACTAGTAACCAGGTCATCACCATACAAAACTGGTGTGCCACTACTACTAGCAGTCTTTAACTTTCTTCTGATAGTGTAATTCTTATCAGTGTCTTCAGTAAAACCTGTAAGATTGTTTAGAGTTACATCATGTCCAGAAATACTACCAACAATAGCATCAGAGTGTGCAACCGTTTCCGTATTACCCTCAAGGATATCTACAGTATCACCTACAGCAAGACTTGACTTATCAATATCAGACCTCAATTCAAAAGTCGATCCACTGATACTCTTTACTTGATATCTGGAGCTGGTGTTGTAAATCCAAGAGTTTGCAAAGATTTGCTTGAATGATGCATCAGACTCTGGATTGGTAATCTTCTCACCAACATTCTTGACATATACTCTCTGACCTTCTGAAGAAAGAAGAACATCACTCTTCAATTCAAAATCAGAGATTACGCCTGTCAGACGGATTTCGACTTTCTTACTGGTGTCTCCGTTTTCATAACCGACAAAGACTTCACTGGTCCTGATTTCATCCTTTACATCAATTGCAGTATCAACACCACTACAACCTAAGAACTGGTTTACAGTCTTTCCAGTGTATGTTACAGTATTGTCACCAGAAATCAGAGTGCCACTAGCATTAAAACCAATCGTAGAATCTACGGTGATGATAGAAGACCCAACAGAAACACTGTTGATTACATTAGTCTTTGGTTGAATATTGAAAGTGCCTTCGATTAAATCTCTATCGTTGTATCCAACAAACAGATTTAACTTATAGTAAGTAGAAATTCCAGACCTGGTAAAGATTTCTACTTCAGATACCGACCCCTGAGTTTCTTCATCAGTCGATTTCTTGATAGTTTGACCAATAAGTTTGGTTGGGTCGCCAGAAATTCTTTCTGCTACAACAACTTCTCTTCTCAAATATTCTGCTGTAGAAGGCTTGAGAAGATAATCTTCAAGGTCAACAACCTTTGGAGTTACACCATACAGTGCATTGAAGAGAATTCTGTATGATTCCTCTGTGCCCTTTGACTCATAGAGACTTCTTGCCTCTTTGACAAAGTTGTTTACATCTAAGTCACTTGTGAAAGCAACATTCTCCAGACCTGGCGTCAGAGAATACTTGAGTTTTTTATAAAACTCTTGCAGAAACTTAGCACTAAGGTTTTCAACCTTGGCACCAGAAGTGTGCGCTGCGTTGCTGGATGAGGAGAATATTAATTCTTCTGGATTGTCATCAGTCCTATAGGAAGTAATACCACTAAATCCTCTTACACATCCAGTGAAAGAGTTTGTGGTGATACCAGTATAAGTGAAAATTTCACTATCAATCTTAAACAGACCATACTGTTCAGGGAATCCCTTCGTCGATGCTACCTCAACTGTATCAGAAGAAGTAGTAATATCTGAAGACAGGGTAGTCTGACCAGTGATAACATCTGGTGAGAGGTTGTCTAACTTGAGATATTGGTCAAGGTTATTAGCAAGGTCTGCTGGAGCACCTTGATATTCCTGAGAAATATAATACTGCTTTAAAAAGTCTACTGCCTTTGGGCTTTCGGAACGTAGAAATTCGGGTAATTGGTTCTCAATAACTTGCTGAACTTTTACCCTCGTCTCAAATCCAGTTTTTATCATCTTATACCCTCTTTAGTTCTCCGTTTAAGTAACTAGAAGTAACTTTGTATCCGACGCCAGAAATCTGTTCGCCAGAGCTAATCGTATCCTTAACCATATTTATGGTGCTATCGGCAACAGAAAAACTCAGATATAGGTCTTTGAGACCGATTACATCGTTGGATTCTGGGTATGCCTGAATCTCAATAATATTGTTTGCTGCTGTCGTAGATGTGATGTTAAGTGTATTGATGATAATCTCACCTTTTGCATAATCTACAGTGCCTGCAGACTTAACAATGACCTTATATTCACCAGTTTCCTCATTCTCTTGGACAACTGAAATGACACCCATGTTGCCAGTTGCATCTGGAGTATCAGTGAAGTAGAATGTGCCACTTCTTCCTGCAAGAGTAAACCCAGTGCTCTTGATATTCAGACCACCAGACTTCTTGTAGAAAGTATTTCCAAAGCACAACTCATACTGTGCAGACTGATTAATAAGTGCTTTCAGGTTTCTTCTGATAATAACACGGGTTACATTAGATGTAATCGCATTATCAACATTATCAATCGTCTGTCCAAGTTTACTATACTTAAATCTACCACCAAACTGATTGATGTTTGATGTGGAGAAAGTATTCAGGGTATCTACAATTCTAGACTTCAAGTCATTGACATTAGAAACCTGAGCATTATTGTAGTAAACTGCAGAGTCAATCTCAACATAAAGGACCTTAAGGTCTACAATCTGCTGATTGATGCCTGACAGTGAGTAATTCTTTAACTTACTCAGAATATTATTCTTGTCGAAGTCAGAGACATAATCACCATTCTTTGGTTTGATGCTGATGATTACATTACCAAACTGTGGTGGGTCTAACTCTTCACCACCAACAACAGAGACTGACTCAGTGTTGGGGTAGATGGATTGGATAATCGCTTCGTAATCGCGTGCTGTAACCGCCCTGTACTGCGATGAATAGATTCTTGGGGCAAAGTATTTGATTGAGTCAATAGACTCGATGTCGCCGCCATTAGAGGCAGCACTGGTGGTGGTTACAGATGCACTGGAAAGTGCAATAACATTGTTAGATGAGTCAACAACACGACCTGAGAAGGCAAAATTCGATGGTCCATTACCATCTTTACCATCAGTGACGATGTATGAGACCGTAATGACTGACTGATTCTCTAATTTCTTGCCAAAGAAACCGTCACCAAACAGCAATTCATACTTTTCGTCCTGAACTTCCTGAATCAGATAGGTTTCTGATGTTGATTTGACATTCAGGATATTGTCAATCAGTGAATATTCTCTTCCAAGACCCGTTTCGCTAGGACCTTTGACATATGCAACGATTGTTGAGGTGTCAATGAAGGAATTATTGAGAATAAATCTCTGGTCCAGTGAGCCATCAACAGTAAAAATGTTTTTTAGGAAAGTTCCTTGATATATTTCGATACCTGAGAATGATGCCTTCCCATCTTTCACCGTAGTAGTGATGCTTTCTGGGATTGAGAAGACAAAACTAGTGTTATTTGACGACGCAACGCACACTAGACCCTCCACTAAGGTCACTGTAGGAGTGTCTGCGCTAGTTTCTACGTTAATCGTCACAGTCGCCTTAGCGGCGCTCCTGGAGCGAGGTACGTATCCGATATTTCTTGCTAACGATACGACATTTTCCCTCAATGTTGCCGAATCCAAGAAGGATTCATTGACAATCATGTTGGAATTGAATGCCGTGATGTAGGTATTATACGCTAGAGTGTCGATTAAGACCGAAAAGTTGGACCCTTCAAAGTCAAAATCCGTAAAATTGGAGTTTGCACGAAGATAATCCTTAATTTGCGCCCTTATCTGGTCAAAATCGAGGTTTGTAAACTTAGTAAAAGGCATATTATCTTGTTGCCTCTAGGATGAATGTAAATTCTTGTACTGGAAAGTCCTGACCGATGATATCAAAGACGATATTACACTCAAAAGTGTTGGTATCTGGTTGTGGATTGACCTGAACCTCAACATTTGCCACTCTTGGCTCGAAATTTTCGATTGTAGTCAAGATTTGCTCTTGAATTATGGTCGCAGTGCCATAATCAACGAAGTCAAATAAACTAGAACGCACATCAGACCCCAAAAGAGGTTGAAAAAATCGCTCTGTAGGAATAGTTTCCACTAAATTTCGCACAGAGCGACGTATTGCATTCTCATTCTTGAGGACTGGTAGGTCCTTTGTCACCGGATGAGGGTCAAATGACAAACTAATGTCCTTAAATGCTCTTGATATCCGTGTGACTGCCATTGGTCAGAAGGTTTTCTTGACTTATTTATGCTTAAGACCAAGGATTTCCGTAATTTGGCTCTGTTCCATACTCCCAATCATCATAATCATCATCATTTCTGATTTTCTCATGAAGTTGGGACTGTTTCTTTAGGTCGTGTGTCTTCTCATAGTCCATAATTTCTTGAAGAAACTCTTTCTTCTCCTCATTCACATTGATTTTTTGCATTGAACCATAGTCTGAGGCGAGACGATTCGTGCCCCACATCTCTTTCATGTAGTCTGAGTTTCTATCGACAGGTGAATTTCCCATTTTAGCTCCTGTTTTATACAAAACAGAACTTTTAGAGGGGTTGCTATCCCTTGTGTCATATTTATTTTCATAAAAAAAGGGGGTGTATACCCCCCCTCCTGATATCAACCCTTTCCTTGTCCGCGATATTTCTTCTTCGCCTTATTGCGAGAGGTAGCGGCGCACTTGGTATGAGCACCCTGCCCTTGACGAGTTTTCTTCGGAGCACCCTCCACATAACCGCCGCCCTTACGAATAGCCATAATCAATACCTCTTAGTAATTTTAGTTTCAAGATTTTCAGGTCTTGGAGAACCTGTCCGATAAAACTCTATCGACAGGTCCTCCATAATATCGAAATACTCCTCCTGTGTCAAGTTCTTATGTAAAACTTTATTCTTATGGAGAATTGTATACACCTCTGACATTGTATCAGATAATCCTTGACTTTTCGTGTCCAACTCTGATGCGAGGGTCACACCAAATCTCAAAACCTGCTGCGATTGCATCCAGACAGAAACTTACATCTTCCCCACACATATCTTGCACTTCTCCAGATTCAAAGACCTGCATCTTCGGTGCAAACCATGGATACTTCATCTCACTATGCTCAAACACTCCGTGCTTGATAATCAACCATCCAAATCCAACATAGTCACAAGTGAAAGGTTTCTTACGACGAGACATCGTTTCCAGTGTCTCATGATTCATTACTCCACCATTGTTTCGGAAATCATCTTCCTCCATCCAGTGTGCAACAGAAGTCGTTTGCCCGTCCTCCGTACAATACCAACCACTGGAAATATCCTGGTCCAACAAAATCAACTGATAAAACTTCTCAGTGTTAAACACAATATCACTATCAATCCATAACTGATAATCATACTGCAACTTTCCATCCCAAGGCACTTGGTCGGGTCCACGCAATACATTAGCGCCAAGACACTTACATCGTGCGAAATTCACCATCGATGAATAGTCTTGACTAATCTGAATACTTCCGCCTGCTTGCACAATGTCAAAACACAATTGCACAAAATTTTTCAGAAATGTATACGAGACTCCACGACCGGGTAGACAGAATACAATCGTCTTGCCGCGAATCATACTCCGCGCCTTGTCGTAATCCCACTCCTGCTTCTCTGTAGCGTTTTGTTGCCCAGTGGGTGCCTTTGCCTTTACAGTAAATCCTTTAGCCATAAGAATGTGTTGTTACTCAACTATCATACAGTAATTTATGAAGGCAGTCAACCCTTCGGATTGTGCATTAACCCTTCACTTCAGTAATCATAATAGACTCTCCGTCAACCTCCATATTAACCTCCGTGCCCTCATACCACCCAAACTCACTCATTACCCACTCAGGTAACGTTACATAATACTCCCCAGTTACAGGGTCAACCTCTACAGTCGTAAAATTTTCTCCGGGATTTTTTTGCATTTCAGGTTTTTGCGTTTCCTTTTTTGTTTTATATAGAGCTGTCGAGCGTAACACTTTATAGCTTAGAGGGACCCATGGTTTTATGAACCGCCTAACGCGCCGCGTTACAAAATATAATAAT
>Ga0181584_10003965_pt1 | contig 11230 bp, 12 predicted proteins | sample 071ome_30_FD_132462 | JGI IMG/M metagenome (GOLD analysis project Ga0181584, IMG submission 132462) | Coastal salt marsh microbial communities from the Groves Creek Marsh, Skidaway Island, Georgia - 071406AT metaG (megahit assembly) | ecosystem: Environmental > Aquatic > Marine > Intertidal... | reverse complement strand
GGTAGACCGGCTGGCGGCGCATGACGAGGGCGGGTTCATGAGCCGGGTTGCCCATCTGGCACCGGCCCGGAATCCGGCGCCAAAATCGGATACAGAAGATAAAGACGGCAAGGAGGAGACAGTCTGATGGGATTCAATTGCGGGATTGTCGGTCTGCCGAATGTCGGCAAATCCACCCTGTTCAACGCGCTGACCGAAACCGCCGCGGCCGAGGCCGCGAATTATCCCTTCTGCACGATCGAACCCAATACCGGCCGTGTCGCCGTGCCCGACCCGCGGCTGGACGAGCTGGCGCGGCTTGCCAGTTCGGCCTCCATCATCCCGACACAGCTGGAATTCGTCGATATCGCCGGGCTGGTGCGCGGCGCCTCCAAGGGCGAGGGCCTTGGCAACCAGTTCCTGGCCAATATCCGCGAGGTTGATGCCATCGCGCATGTGCTGCGCTGTTTCGAGGATACCGACATCACGCATGTCGACGGCTCGGTTGACCCGCTTCGCGACGCCGACACGGTCGAGACCGAACTGATGCTGGCGGATATCGATTCGCTGGAGCGGCGAATGACGGCGCTGGTCAAAAAGACCCGTGGCGGCGATGCCGAGGCGAAGCGCGATCTCGCGCTGATGGAAAAATTGCTGCCGCAACTGGCCGATGGCGTGCCGGTCAGGAAAGCTGGCGGCCTGACGCAGGATGAAGAGAAACGCATGCCGCAGCTCCAGCTTCTGACTTCAAAGCCGGTTCTCTATGTCTGCAATGTCGCCGAGACCGAGGCGGCAGGCGGCAACGCGCACTCAGGCGCCGTCGCCGCCCATGCCGGTTCCGAAGGTGCGGCGCATGTCGTTGTCTCGGCGGCGATTGAGGCCGAAATCACGCAGCTGGATGGTGATGACAAGGCGATGTTCCTGGAAGAATTGGGGCTGGAGGAAGCCGGGCTGGCGCGCCTGATCAGGGCCGGTTATGGCCTGCTGGACCTGCTGACATTCTTCACCGCCGGGCCGAAGGAGGCGCGCGCATGGACCGTTGCTGCCGGCGCAACCGCGCCGGAGGCGGCCGGCGTGATCCACACCGATTTCCAGCGCGGCTTTATCCGTGCCGAGACCATTTCCTTTGATGACTATGTCGCCTGTGGAGGCGAATCCGGTGCGCGCGACGCTGGCAAATTGCGCATCGAGGGCGCAGATTACAAAGTGAGTGATGGAGATGTTTTCCATTTCCGCTTCAATGTGTAAAAAGAAGAAAAAGCCCACAGAGGTGCCAGAATGACACAGATGAGGAAACTGACCGCCGAGGACGGCCATACTCTTGATGCGGCCGTTGCCGGTGATGACGCCAAGGCACGTGGCGGTGTTGTCGTCCTGCAGGAAATCTTCGGTCTCAATGATCATATCCGCGACCTGCCGCGTCGATTTGCCGAGGCCGGATATTTCGCCGTTGCGCCAGCGCTGTTCGACCGCGCTGAACGTGGCGTCGAACTCCCCTACGATCCGGAAGGCCGGGATCACGGCCTGGCGCTGAAAGCCGCTGTCGATGATGACGCCATTTTTGATGTATCGGCGGCGATCACCGCCGCCGCCGCGGCCGGGCCGGTGGCCGTTGTCGGCTTTTGCTGGGGCGGATCGCTTGCCTGGCGCGCCGCCACCAGCCTGACAGGGCTTGCCGGTGCCGTGTCCTATTACGGCGGCGAATTGCCATCCAAGGCCGGGCTGGTATCACATTGTCCGGTTCTGGCGCATTTCGGCACCAGGGACAAAACCATCCCGATCGAGGGCGTCAACACCTTCATCAAGGCACAGGGTGATGCCAACCCCGCCGTGGTGACGCATATCTACGAGGCCGACCACGGGTTCAACTGTGATGCCCGTGGCCAGTTCGATGCGGAGGCCGCATCGCTGGCATGGACCCGCACGCTGGCCTTTCTTGACGAGATATGCGGCTAAATTGCGATTAGCCTTAAGATTAATGGAATCTATAGTTCGGCATGAACCATCATTCCAAAGACGTCGCACGTCACCGGATCGGCATAATATATATGTCGGTTGCCGCTGTCTTCTTTCCGATCAAGGACAGTTTCCTGAAGGCACAGGATCCTGCCGTCCCAGCACTTCTTGCCATAAGCCTCTATTTCTTTGTGCAGATGTCGATCGGTTTCTGCGGCCTGCACATAACAAGACACCCGTCCCGTACAAATCCCTTTGCGGGCATGACAAGACTGCATTTTCTGCGGTCTGTGACGCTGACATGCTCGCTTGCGACCTTCTTTTTCAGCCTGCGCTACGTTCCCCTGTCGACGGCGGTAACGCTGTTTACCCTGCAAAGTCTGTTCTGTATCGGATTTGCCAGATTTATCCTCAATGAACCGATCCATCGGCGGCATCTGGTCCTTGTGGCCTGCGCCACGGCCGGCGTCCTGCTGGTCGCCAAACCTGATGCGTCCGGGTCCGGATTTGGCGTCAATCTGCTGCCGCTCCTGTCCGGCGCCTTCGGCGGTCTCTATATCATCGTGACCCGCAAGCTTGGCGCGCAGGAATCACCGCTGCAACTTGTCTGTCAGGACGGCGCCACAGCCAGCCTTTCAGTGCTTGCGCTCTATCTTGCCGGTATTTTCATTCGCGGCGATGCCATCCCGCCAGAGGTTCTGGAGCCGGTTACCTTTCTCTTGCCGCCACTGCTCGCCGCAGCCGTTGGCATGATTTCCTCCTTCGCCATGATCCGGGCCGCCCAGCTGGCGCCAGCAGCGAAGCTGGCGCCGGCAAGCTATCTTGAAATCGCCAGTGGAGCGCTGATCGGCATTTTTATCTTTGGCGAGCATCTGGACCTGCCAAAGATAACCGGAATCATCATCATCGTTGCCGTCTGCCTGACCAACACTCTGATGAACGAAACCATGAGCGTGCAGACAGAATGCCGATGATGCTACCCGCCGCCTGATGTCGGATGTCAGAAGACATGATCAAATACCAGGCATGAAAATCCCCCGGCCAGCGACCGGGGGTTTCGCTTTTCAGACTGTCCTTGCGTCTAGTGAAGTTCGGCCCAGACGCGGCGCTTGGCCATATAGGACATGATCAGGAAGATCGAGAGGAAGAATACGGCGGCGACACCGATCCGCTTGCGCACCTCCATCTTCGGCTCGGCCGCCCACATCAGGAAATGGGTCACGTCCGCGGCAAGACTTTCAGGTGTGGTCGGCGTGCCGTCGGCATATTCGACATCATCACCATAGATCGGCTGCGGCATCGCGATCAGATGCCCCGAATAGGCGTTGTTGTAATACATGCCGTCCGGCACCTCGGTGCTTGCCGGTGCATCCTCATAGCCGAGAAGCAGGCTGTAGAGGTAATCAGCGCCATTCGCACGCGCCTTGGTGATCAGCGACAGATCCGGCGGCAGCGCACCGTTATTGTTGGCACGGGCCTCGTTGTCGTTGCGATACGGGCTCGGGATCAGATCGGCCGGGCGCGCCGCGCGCATGAACATCTCGCCATCATCGTCGGGACCGTCCATCACCTCGTATTCGGCGGCGATGGCCTTGATCTCGGCATCGTTATAGCCAAGGTCGGCAAGGTTGCGAAACGCCAGATACTCCACGCCATGACAGCCGGCGCAGACCTCGCGATAGACCTGGAAGCCACGCTGCATGGCGCCCTTGTCGAAATACCCGAACGGGCCGGCAAAGCTCCACTCGCCGGAGACCAGCTTTACATCGCCGCCGCCGGCCGCCTGGGCCGGGCCGGCAACCCCGATCAGGGCCGCCAGCGCGGTTACGGAAGCAATCAGAAACTTGACCATCAGGCGGCTCCTTTCGCTGTTGCCAGCACCGGTTCGGAGATCGATTTCGGCAACGGTTTCGTTGTCTCGAAGACGCTCAGCATCGGCAGGATTACAAGGAAGTGCAGGAAGTACCAGACGGTGGCAATCCGCGAGAGCACGACATAGACACCTTCCGCCGGCTTGCCGCCAAGATAGCCCAGCGCAATGCAGTCGATGAACAGCAGCCAGAAGAAAATCCGGAAGACCGGCCGGAACCGCGCCGAGCGGACCGGTGAACGGTCAAGCCACGGCAGGATGAACAGCACGAAGATGGCCGCAAACATCAGCAGCACGCCGCCAAGCTTGTCCGGAACCGCGCGCAAGATCGCGTAGAATGGCAGGAAATACCATTCGGGAACGATATGCGCCGGCGTCTGCATCGGGTTTGCCGGAATATAATTGTCAGGATGCCCCATCGCGTTCGGGAAGAAGAATACCGCCACTGCAAGCAGCAGCAGGAACATCGCAATCCCGACCATGTCCTTGATCGTGTAATAGGGATGGAAGGAAATCGTGTCCTGCGGCCCCTTGGCGTCGATGCCGATCGGGTTGTTGGACCCGAACCGGTGCAGCGCCACGATATGCAGCACAACCACGCCGGCGATCACGAACGGCATCAGATAATGCAGCGAGAAGAAGCGGTTCAGGGTCGGGTTGTCGACCGAGAAACCACCCCACAGGAAGGTCACGATGCTCTCTCCGACAATCGGGATGGCCGAGAACAGGTTGGTGATCACGGTGGCACCCCAGAAGCTCATCTGGCCCCAGGGAAGAACATAACCCATGAAGGCGGTCGCCATCATCAGCAGGAAGATCACCACGCCCAGCATCCACAACAGCTCGCGCGGCGCCTTGTAGGAGCCGTAATACAGTCCGCGGAAGATGTGGATATAGACGACAATGAAGAAGAAGCTTGCCGCATTCATGTGGATGTAGCGAATCAGCCAGCCGTGATTGACGTCGCGCATGATCCGCTCGACCGAGCTGAATGCGTGGTCGACATGCGCGGTATAGTTCATCGCCAACACAATGCCGGTGACGATCATGATCACCAGCGCCAGGCCGGCCAGAACACCGAAATTCCAGAAATAGTTCAGGTTCTTCGGCACCGGATAGTCATATTTTTCATGGTCCAGCATCGAGAAGACGGGAAGACGGTGATCGATCCACCTTACGACCGGATTTGAGAATTTTTCAGCAGACATGGAACCTATAGCCTCCAGCAGAACAGATGGATCAGCCGATCCGGATCACGGCGTCGGAAAGGAAGGTGTAGGGTGGCACCTCGAGATTGGTTGGTGCCGGCCCCTTGCGAATGCGTCCCGACGTATCGTAGTGAGAGCCATGGCACGGGCAAAACCAGCCATCATACTCGCCCTTGACCTCGCCGGTCTTCTGGCCGAGCGGCACGCAGCCAAGATGCGTGCAGACACCGACCAGCACAAGAAGTTCAGGCTTCTGGACACGCGCCTCATCTTCCTGCGGGTCACGCAACTCGGCGCTGTCGATGGCATTGGCGCGGGCGATCTCGTCCGCCGTACGGTGGCGGATGAAAACCGGCTTGCCACGCCAGGTCACGGTGATTGCCTGACCCTCGGCGATTTTCGAGACATCGACTTCAGTGCTGGCCAAGGCCAGTGTATCAGCCGCCGGATTCATCTGATTGATCAGCGGCCAGGCAACAGCCGCCGCTCCGACGGCCCCCATCGCATAGGTCGCAACGACAATGAAGTCACGACGGCCCACCTCGCGCGGATCGGTGGCCGATTTCGCGGGCTTCGAGTTCGTATTTGCCATTCTTCCCTCTTTAATTTACAGCCCCACATATCCCCGTATGCGGTCCTCGCGGACCGATCCGGAAATCTCCCTCCAGGCTCCTGCCGGGTGGCAGCGGCGTGACATGTAAGGCACCTGTCGTCAGCCGCCGACTTTCTAGCACGAGACGTCCCGGTTTTGCAGTCTATTTTGCCATGGAATCTGAAAAAATAACCGCGCCATCCGTCGCACCCACCGAAGCGGCCGGGCCGGCCGGGTCAGACGTTGCAAATGGCAGCCTTTCAGGTGATCAGGGCCAGCGGACTTCCGGTGGCAGGCTCATCAGAATGGCTTCGATATTGCCGCCGGTCCTGAGCCCGAACAGCGTGCCACGATCATAGAGAAGATTGAATTCGACATAACGGCCGCGCCGTACCAGCTGGTGATGCCGGTCCGCATCGCTCCAGCCCTGATTCATGCGGTCTCGGACGATGCCGGCATAGCCGTGATGAAACGCCTCTCCGACATCGCGGGTGAAGGCGAAATCGGCGTTCCAGTCACCGCTGTCGAGATTGTCGTAGAAAATTCCGCCAGCGCCGCGCGGCTCCTGCCGGTGCGGAAGATAGAAATATTCGTCGCACCACGCCTTGAACCGCGGATAATATTCCTTGTCGTGAGAATCGCAGGCAGCCCGCATCGCGTCATGGAACGCCGCCCCGGCGGCGTCATCGGGAAATATCGGCGTCAGGTCACCACCGCCACCGAACCAGGCCTTGCTGGTCACGATGAAGCGCGTGTTCATATGCGCCGCAGGCACATGCGGGTTTCGCGGATGCGCGACAAGCGATATGCCGGACGCCCAGAACCGGCCATCCTCGGCGGCGCCCGGGATGTTCTTTCTGAACTCCTCGGAAAATTCGCCATGCACGGTCGAGATATTCACCCCGACCTTTTCAAAGACGCGGCCATGCATGACACTCATCTGGCCGCCGCCGCCGCCGTCACGGTCCCAGTTGCGCCGCACAAAACGTCCGCGGTCAAGACCGTCATGGCGGGACGAATCCAGATCCGCCTCGAGAGCCTCGAAGGTGGCGCAGATGGAGTCGCGTAGCGTGGCGAACCAGGACTCGGCCTGTTGCTGGCGCGACTGGGTTGTGTCTTGTGACTGGCTACTCATCGATTGCCCTTGCCTGTTTTTGCCCGTGCCTGTTTTTGGCCGGGCCCTGTTTTTGGCCGGGCCCTGTTTTTTTGCCATGCCGGTGATCCGTGCCGGTGGTCCACGCCGGAAATCCACGCCGGAAATCCACGGCCGGCTCAGGCCGCCGGACCAAACCCGAGAAAAGCCAGAAGTTCGGCCCTTGTCGGCGCGAAATTCCGTTCCACCCAGTGCTGTTCAGCGGCGCGTAACATCTCTCCCAGCGGCGGCCCGCTGTCAACGCCTTGCGACAATAAATCAGCACCGGCCAGCGGAAATGCGGGTGGCTGCCAGGCGGCAAGCCGGTCAAGGCGCGCCATGTCAATCCTCCACCCGCCGCGTCCGCTTGCCACCACAAGAGTCGATGCCGGCGACATGCCGGCGCGATGCAACCACCAGGCGGCCTGCTGCCAGCTGTCCGCCGTCAGTGCGCTGACATCCGCAGCCGGCGCGTCCCGGTCAAGCATCCCCAGCATATGGCTGTGCCGCCGCGACAGGCGCAGGCGCACCGCAATGCCGGCCGCATCGCCCGCCCGCGTGATCACCGCCAGCCTGACAAGCCATGCCGGATGGTCGGCGTCGGCGGCCATCTCGACTGCCCCATCGATTTCGGGGGTCAGCGCTGCGGCATCCAACGCCACGCCAAGCGCGGCGGCGGCAAGGCCGGTTTCCTGCATGAGGGCGAGCGCCTGTCCCGCCCCCGGGACAGCCAGCATGCGTTCCAGTTCGGCGGCGATCCGCTCGCCTGACAGATTCACGGCAAGCCCGGCCTTGGCGGCGAGTGCCGCCAGCGCGTCATCATCCGTTCCGGCGCGGCCGAAATGCGGCAGAAACCGGCAATAGCGCAACATCCGCAGCGCATCCTCCTCGACACGCTGCATGGCATCACCGACAAAGCGCAGGATGCCGGCTTCAAGATCGGCCCGTCCGCCAAGCGGGTCTTCCAGCCTGCCGGCGGCATCGATATAGAGCGCGTTGATGGTGAAATCGCGCCGTGCGGCATCCGCAGCCCAGTCATCACTGAAGGCGACAACAGCCCGCCGACCGTCCGTTTCCAGATCGACGCGTGTCTGCGTCAGTTCAAGATGCTGGTCACCCTCCACCACAGTAACCGTGCCATGGTCGAGACCGGTATCGATCACCTTCAGCCCGTGATCGCGAAGCAAGGCCGCCACCCTGTCAATCGGGGCGGCAACGGCCATATCGATGTCGCCGATCTCGCGGCCGACAAGCCAGTCGCGCACCGCCCCGCCGACGATCCTCGTTTCATGGCCAGCCGCCATCGTGATGGCAAAAATCCGGGCTACCGGCGGCGGCACTGGAAAGGACTCGTTTGCCCGGCCAGAAACCGCGGCAGAAAACGTGCCAGAAGACTTGCCAGAAGACCCTTCAGTTTCCATCGTCGGTGCTGCCATTGAAGCCGCCGGCGGAAATCTTGCCATCCTTGATCTGCGCCGGCTGGTATGTCGTGCCGGGCTTCGACGCGCCGGTTTCCAGCAACACCGCGCCGACGAAGAACACCGCCAATCCGACAAGGGCGCCGATGACATGCGAGATTTCGATCCCCGCGCCCGGCGTCACCGTCTCACCGCGGGCCCTGGCGCGGCGCGCCTGCCACCATTTGACAAGGCTCATCACCAGAATGGCGGCAAGAATGGCGATGGCGATGATGAGATAGCGACGCATGGTCAGGCTCCTCTTTGTGGTGAGGCCATTCGGGTGCCTGCCGTCTGTGGCGGCGGCCCGACGCGTGCCGCCAGATCGACGATGATCGCGGCCGACAGGCCCCATATATAATGGTCAGGATGATCAATCACCCAGACATCGCGCCGGTGGCCCTCGCGGATATAGCTTTCACGGCGATGGCGTGGCGGGCTGATCAGATCGGCAAGCGGCAGGATCAGGATCCGCGCCACCTCATCCGGGCAGGCCTGAAGGGCAACCTGCGGCGCGACGATGCCGACAACCGGCTGCACAATGAAACCGACCGGGCTTGACACCGGGTCGAGCCCGCCAAGGATGTCCACCTTCGTTGCCGGCAGGGCGATTTCCTCATCCGCCTCGCGCAGTGCTGTCGCCACAAGCGTTGGGTCGGATTCATCCACCTTGCCGCCCGGAAAGCTGATCTGTCCGGCGTGATGCGCCAGATGCGCCGCGCGCTCGGTCATGATGACCTGCCATCCGGACGCATCGGCCATCAGCCCGACAAGCACCGCCGCCGGCCTGCCAGCCTCGCTGCGAAGTTGCCTCGGTATCGGGTTCAGCCTTGTCGCGGCGACAGGCGATGTCGGCAGCGCCTGCCTCATGCGGGCGCGCCTTCCAGGCTGAAGAATGCACTGGCGCTCCAGACACCGCTCCGCCCTTCCGGCCCTTCAACAGCGCGCGCGGCAAGCTCATAGAACACCGGACGCGCAAGCCGTGCCTCAAGACCCGGCCGCACCGTCACATAGGGGCGAAGATCATCGCCATCGGGTGACGGCCGCATGACAAGCGGATGATCGGAGTCGAGAATGAACTCATCCTCGACATTGGTCCACAACCTGATCATCTGATCCCGGCCATCGCCCTCGCATTCGGCCGCAATGACAATGAACGGCACGTCATCCACATCAATCCGCCCGCGTTCAACCGGCGTGACAAGCCAGTAGCTGTCATCCGGCTCGCGGCGCAACACACTCGCAAACAGCTTCACCAGAGCCGGGCGGGCGATCAGCCCCCCTTCATGATACCAGCTTCCGTCGGCGGCGATCCGGATGTCGAATTCCTGCGGCGCCGGGCGTCGCACGTCTCGCAGCATATCGGCGCCTTCACCATGCGGCGCGGCGGCCACGCCGGCGCCTGTCTGACTTTCGGTCTTTCGTTTCATGCGCACAGTCTAGCGTGAAGCGCGGCAAAGCGACATTGCCGAAAGTGAATTTCCAACAGGCAGGCCGACAGATAGGTCGGCATTCCGGCCCCGATGAAACAAAAAGCCGCCCCCTTCGGCCTACAGGCCATCATTTCAACCAAAATCATAACTTTCTTCCAGAAATTGACGGGTTGTTAACCAACCTCTGCCAGAATGATGCTGAACCGGTACTCATCTGGCGATCTGGAACTGTGTTTTTAAAGCGTGTTTTTTAAAGCTGATCCCGCAGTAAACACCCGAACCACAAGACCCGAGCCACAAGACCCGAAACATGCGGTCCAACCCACGCCACCCAAACAACGGCATGGAACCGTACCACAGCATCACAGGAAATATCACAGGAGCCCCATGCGTTCGCAAATTGCCATCACCCGCGGCGGCATAACAAAGGCAAGCACCGGAAAGGTGCCTCCAGAAGGCGGCGTATTGGCACGCCGCGTCAATGGCAGCTTCACGGTCTCGCTACATCGCAAGGTCAGCGAAAAGGCGCTTGTTCAACTCCTGCGTTCTCTGCGCGCCCTCGACCCCGAATTCAGGATGACACTTGAAACAACGGACCGGCGGCATGAAGATATGACGCGGCGGCAGGCCTGCCATCGTATCGCACTTCAGGCGATCGGCATCATCGAACGGGCAAATGAAGCATTGTTCATGAGCAACATCGAACTGTTCAGTGACCTGCGCGCGCCATCCATGCTGCAGTCGGAAAACCTGCTGAAACTGGCTAGTCTCGAACTTGCCGATCATGATGCGCCATCGGCCCTGATGCAGGCCAGCGCGGCCGATATCGACAATCTTGTCTCGGTGGGCCAGAACCGGTCAATGCGGCTCTATTATCTGGCGATACCGCCCGAACATGTCTGGCCAAGCCCCGGACCCACGCCCGGCACACCGCTTGAAGATATTGCCGGCTCACCCCCCTGGCGATGGCTTTCGATCATCTATGAGACGGCGCTGGCCGTTCAGGCGCCACTGTTCCAGCACGGCTTTCTAAGGCTTCATGGCGGCACAATGCGACCGTTCCAGCGATTTATCTACCCCATTACGCCGGCCGGTGAGCGGCCCAGCAATTACCGCGTTCTGACAACTGCCGAACTTTTGGAGAGCCCCGATCTGGTCATCATCTGACCGCAGGCATGGGAAAGCGTCAGATAGTCATAAAGAACAATATGTCAGGCTGCGGGCCCGTTTTTACTCAAAAATTTTATCAAAATTTTTACAAAGCAATACATTTTGTTTTTTTAATTTAACATTTTCATAACCATCAGCTGGTAATTTATGTCGATTATCACGGGGGCGACATCACGGGGGATAGCAAAACCGCATGGCGATCATTCGGCCTGTCGATCATTCAGCTTGTCGATCATTCAGCCTGTCGATTTTTCATCACAAGCAGGCAGCCCCTGAACTGTGCGCGCCGATCCTGTGCGCGCCGATATTAAGCGGGTCGGCACTATGCGGGTCGGCGGTTATCCCGGCGTGCAGTCTGAGGCACCGGTCTGATGCCGCCATCGAACCGGAAGCCATCAACTCGGAAGGAGACAGGGATTAATGGCGCGGCTTC
>Ga0181584_10003963_pt1 | contig 11233 bp, 9 predicted proteins | sample 071ome_30_FD_132462 | JGI IMG/M metagenome (GOLD analysis project Ga0181584, IMG submission 132462) | Coastal salt marsh microbial communities from the Groves Creek Marsh, Skidaway Island, Georgia - 071406AT metaG (megahit assembly) | ecosystem: Environmental > Aquatic > Marine > Intertidal zone... | reverse complement strand
TGACCCGCATAGGCACAGGCGAGAGCATCCAAAAGCAACAACTTTGTATATTCCTGGGTCGATGCGGGTATATTATTTGGTGCAATACCTGCTGAAAAATCAGCGAGAGCTGACGTCGGTTCAGTCATTTTCTTTCCTGCCATTCACTTTTTCCGAAAGTGCCCCGCTATAAAGCTTTTGTCACCCAAAAAGATGCTATAGTTTCAAACCGTGGGAAAAATTATCGATATAACAGTTCCGTTTAGTACTGGTCTACCGCTCTGGCCAGGGGATCCGGCGCCTTCTATGGACTACATGAAGTGCATGGCAGGTGGCTACCGTTGTAACGTTACCAGGCTTGAGACAGGCGTTCATTTTGGGACACATCTCGATGCCCCATGTCACTTTATAGAGGGAAAAAAGGGCGTAGATGAGTTGGACCTGAACGTTTTAGTAGGCACTTGCACCCTAATTGAGATTCCGGATGTTCAAAAAATTCAAGTAGCGGACTTAGAAGCATGCAACATAAAAAAGGGTACCGAGAGACTGTTAATCAAAACATATAATTCTGATTATTGGTCTCAACCCGCCCATGAATTCCGCAAAGATTACTCAGCAATTACAGCGGATGCCGCCGCATGGATAGTCGATTTTGGTATAAAATTAATAGGCATAGATTATTTATCGATACAACTTTTTGATGATCAGGTGTCTACAACTCACCTAGTTTTACTGGACGCGGAGGTTATAATTGTAGAAGCGTTGGACTTACGATTTGCAAAACCCGGCAACTATAAGCTTACCTGTCTCCCCATGAAATTGGTGGGCGCGGACGGCGCGCCGGTGCGGGCTTTAATTGAAAAAGAGTAGTGCACAAACATTAGGACACACAAATGTTACTTAGTGGCGAAGAATATCTAGAGAGTATCAGAGATGGCCGAGTGGTCTATCTTGGAAAAGAAAAGGTGACGGATGTAACTACCCACCCGGCCTTTAAAAATTCTGCCGCAACTATGGCAATGATTTATGACCGCAAAAGGGCACCTGAAAATCAAGACCTCATGGTCTCAGAGGAAGACGGAGAAATCTTTTCCACCTATTATTTACGTCCTCGATCAAAAGAAGATCTCGAGCGTCGATTTGAAACTCATCGAAAAATTGCCAGCTGGACATACGGACTTGTTGGCCGCTCTCCCGATAATTTTCCAAGTTACCTGTCTGGATTAGCGACCAGACCCGAGCTTTTTAATGAGTTACATGCCGGTTTCGGCGACAACCTCACTCACATTTATAAACGATGCAGGCGTGATGACCTATTCTTGTCTCATACTGTAACAAACCCGCAAGTAACAAGACGTGGTGAATTTGATGGCAGCGACAGAGTTTCCCCTACGCTAAAGGTCATAAGCGAGGACGACGACGGTGTTGTTATTAATGGACTAAAAATGATCGGCACCGCCGCAATTTTTTGTCACGAAACTTGGGTGGGTAATCTTCAACCTGTGCCGGAGGGTCATGAAGATGAAACAATCACCTGCTCCGTACCGTTAAATTCGCCAGGTGTGTCGATCTGGTCCAGGAAACCATACGAGACTAATGCAAACAATGAATTTGATATGCCCTTGTCCTGGCGCTACGACGAGAGCGATGCCGCGGTTTTATTTGAAAACGTCAAGGTTCCCTGGGAAAATGTTGTGTTGCACAACAATGTGGCTAAAACCAGGTCAGTTTATTTTGAAACACCGGGTCATTCACTAGCAAATCACCAAGCGAATGTTCGGTATCTAGAAAAACTTAAATTACTAGTAGCGATTGCTCACGTAGTCACAAAATCAAATAAAGTTGACAACATACCCGCAGTCCAAACCACCCTTGGCCATCTGGCCGCGCAGTTAGCGTCCTTGGAAGGGATGATCATGGGGCAAATTCATAGCTGCGAGGAGATGGTCCCAAACTCGGGCTACTTTACGGTTAACCGTCGTTATATGTATGCCGCCCTGCATTGGTGCACCACTAACTATAGCAAGTTGTGTGACACGGTCCGAGAATTACTAGGGGGCGGACCAATCCAAATGCCGGCGGACTCTTCTTTGCTTCAGGATCCTGAGCTTAGCCAAAAATTTGAAACTTACTGGTCGACCCCGGATCAAACTGCAAAGGACCGCATGAAGCTCCTAAGGTTAGCATGGGATATGCTAGGCTCTGAGATGGCTGGTCGGCACGCCCAATATGAGAAATTTTACGCGGGTCCAGGATTCATCATGAACCTTTATTCTTTTCAGATGTGCCCTTGGCAAGAACTGGATGGGATCGTGTCTGATATTATGGACAAATATGACGCTGTTTAAATACTTGACCTGACCGTCTCTCGGTGCGAAACAACGCGCCACCTCTCCTCGACGGAAAAAAGAATGTCTGTTTTATCAGCCGAAGTAGCCCGCAGGCGTACATTCGCAATAATCTCCCACCCAGATGCGGGAAAGACCACGCTGACGGAAAAGCTACTCCTCTTTGGTGGTGCCATTCAGCTAGCGGGTGCCGTGAAGGCGCGCGGCGAGCAAAGACGCGCGCATTCCGATTGGATGAAGGTAGAGCGCGAGAGAGGCATTTCAGTGACTGCCTCAGTCATGACCTTCGACTATGATGAAAAAACATTTAATTTATTAGACACACCAGGGCACGAAGATTTCTCTGAGGATACGTTCAGGGTACTCACGGCGGTGGACTCCGTAGTCATGGTAATAGATGCCGCACGAGGCATTCAGGCTCAAACGAAGAAGCTATTCGAGGTCTGCAGGCTTCGAGATATGCCAATCATAACGTTTATCAATAAGATGGATCGGGAAGCACAAGATCCATTCGATTTGCTGGATGAAATTGAGCAGACACTTCAGATCGAGGTCACCCCTGCGAGTTGGCCAATAGGCATGGGCTCCGGTTTTCTTGGCTGTTACGATCTCATGGGAGATCAACTCTTACTCATGGACAAAGGTTCAAGAGGTGAAAAACCGCATCAAGTTGAGACCTGCTCGGGACTTGATGATCCAAAATTGGATAAACTATTACCAGACCATGCATTGTCAGATCTCCGTGACCAAGTGGAAATGGTGAGAGGTCTGTGCCCCGAATTTGATGAAAGCGCATATCTAGCAGGTAATTTATCACCGGTATTCTTCGGAAGTGCCATTAATAGTTTTGGTGTATCCGAATTGATTTCAGGTCTTGCAAAACACGCTCCTGCCCCCCGGCCCCAGCCCGCTATCGAGCGCAAAATTCTTCCAGAAGACAATAAAGTTTCCGGTTTTGTCTTTAAAATCCAGGCCAACATGGATCCGCGTCATCGCGATAGGATAGCGTTTGTCCGGCTCTGCTCTGGACATTTTAAAAGAGGCATGAAGCTGAAACATGTTAGAACCGAAAAACAGTTAGCTCTCCATAATGCTGTGCTTTTCCTTGCACGAGACCGCGAACTTGCGGAAGAGGCTTGGGCAGGCGACATTATCGGTATCCCCAATCATGGAAACCTGCATATAGGCGACGCCCTTACTGAAGGCGAAGTACTTCGGTTCACAGGCTTGCCCTCATTTGCCCCTGAACACCTCAGAGCGGCGCGGCCCGAGGACCCGATGCGGGCGAAGCACATGGGACGAGCGCTGCAACAGCTTGCGGAGGAAGGGGCTGCCTCTGTCTTCAAACCCCGCGTTGGCTCTGATTGGATTGTAGGTGCAGTGGGGGTTCTGCAATTTGAGGTAATGGCTGATCGGATTCGCACTGAATATGATGTCCCCGCGCGGTTTGAGGCAACGAGCTTAATCACAGCACGATGGCTCGAGTCTGAAGATGAAGGAAAATTGAGAGATTTTGTTCGTAAGAACGAAGGTGCAATCGCAGACGATCACCGCGGACATCCTGTTTTCCTTGCAAGGAATGCTTGGCATTTAGACCGTGCCCAAGAGGATTGGCCTGACATCCGTTTTGTTAACACCAAGGAACAAACAATATGAATTCGCCGCAGTTGCATACTGAACAGCTAAGGAACATCGCCATTGTAGCTCATGTGGACCACGGAAAAACCACGACCGTCGACTGCATGCTCCGGCAATCAGGGCAATTTAGAGACAACCAAAAAGTTCCTGAACAAGCACTGGACTCCAATGACCTTGAAAGGGAGCGTGGCATAACAATTTTAGCCAAATGCACCTCCATAGAGCTCGAAGATACTCGAATAAATATAGTTGACACTCCTGGTCACGCCGACTTTGGAGGTGAGGTAGAACGAATTCTTTCAATGGTGGATGGCTGCCTGTTACTGGTGGATGCAGCCGAAGGCCCGATGCCCCAAACCAAATTTGTTTTGTCTAAGGTTTTAGGGCTCGGTTTAAGACCCATTGTAATCATAAATAAAGTGGACAGGTCGGATGCGAGACCCGATGAAGTCCTAGATGAAATATTTGACCTGTTTGCAGCGCTAGACGCGGATGAATTTCAACTCGATTTTCCAGTACTTTACGGCTCAAGCAAACAAGGCTGGATGGGAGAAGACCCGCATCATCCAGGAGATGACCTTCAGCCTCTTTTTGACTTGATCCTGCGCCATGTACCCGCCCCAAATATACAAATTGATGCCCCATTTAAAATGCTAGCCACTACCTTAGAGTCAGACCCCTACCTCGGCAGACTTTTAACGGGTCGCGTGGAAAGTGGCACAATCAAAGCGAACACTAATGCAATCGCACTCTCCCGCGATGGTCAGAAAATCGAGCAGGCTCGCGTCACAAAAATACTGGCCTTCCGAGGTTTGGAACGTGTGCCATTGGAGGAAGCTTCGGCTGGCGACATTGTCGCTTTAGCAGGATTTCCAAAAGCTACGGTAGCAGATACGATCTGTGAGTCCGGCGTTACTCAAGCCCTCGAGGCTAGACCTATCGACCCGCCGACCCTGGCGGTAACGATTTCAATTAACGACTCGCCATTGGCAGGACAGGACGGAGACAAAGTTACTTCTCGGATGATCCGGGACCGCTTAATGCGTGAAGCCGAAGGCAATGTAGCGATTCACATCTCTGATCAACCTGATGGAAACGGCTTCGAGGTTGCGGGGCGCGGCGAATTGCAGATAGCGGTTTTGGTGGAGACTATGAGAAGAGAAGGATATGAACTCTCCATAAGTCGCCCTAGAGTGGTATATAGAGAAGATCCGGACTCTGGTGTCAGATTAGAACCCATTGAAGAAGTTACCATCGATGTCGATGAACAATATTCAGGAGTGGTAGTCGAAAAACTTGGAGCACGTCGCGGCGAGTTGCGCGAAATGCGTCCTTCCGGCGGCGGAAAACAGAGATTGGTTTTCCATGCGCCCTCTAGAGCCCTGATTGGTTATCATGGAGAATTTCTTACAGATACACGTGGCACTGGGGTTATGAACCGAATGTTTCATGAATACTCTCCCGACAGAGGTCATATAGATGGACGTCATCATGGTGTAATAATCTCTATCAGCCAGGGTAAGGCTGTAGCCTATGCTCTATGGAATTTAGAGGATCGGGGTGCTCTTTTTGTCTCTCCGGGGACCGATGTATATGGTGGAATGTTAATTGGGGAGCATAATAAAGGCCAAGATCTTGAGGCTAACCCCCTTAAAGCCAAGCAACTTACAAACATCAGAGCCGCGGGTTCGGATGAAAATATACTTCTTACTCCGCCCATCAAAATGACGCTTGAACGCGCTATTTCCTACATTGCCGATGATGAACTAGTCGAGGTAACACCCAATGCGATCAGATTACGCAAAAGATTTCTCGATCCCAATGAGCGAAAGAGAGCGGCGCGTAAAATGGCTACTGGGACCAATTAGCAGTAAAACGCTCTTTTTTTATTCGCGACACAGTAACTGAATCATCGCGTCGTTAACTGAGCCTACTTCACACTTTTGGTTTTGATTGTTTAGGACAAGAGGCCATTCCCTTGTTCTCTGACCGGAAGAATTGAAATATTGTTCTGTATTATGTCCGTCATAAAGTCCATAGACCATTGCGAGGCTTTTGCCAGAGAGAACTCTGATAACAAAGTAAGAAGGCCCTCTCGGAACCCCTTTAAACTAAGGATTGATCAGGAAAGAAGTATCCTATCCGACGAGAAAATTTTGTTTCACTTACAACATTTTCAGGTGGTCCTGGAGACACAGCTTTCGAGTTCTCAGTTCTGGTCGGTTTTCGAAAATTTACCAACCCTTTTGTCAGACCCCAACAAACTCGATCCAAAATTTGAGTTGCAGCAGCTAGCCGGTTTGGCAAACACGTCACAAGGTAACGAGTATCGGATGGTTTATCGCGACCCCAACTATATGACTAAACTTCGGCAAGCCTGCAATGAACTATCGGGTATCGACTTTGAATTCAATGAAAGGCTCATGGATTTCAAAGTTGAAAAGGCCGGGCCATGGGGTGGAGAGACTGCCGAATTGGTTTTGTTACCGCTCGCCAATCATGCAGCCAGCGGCAAGGCATCCGTTTTGATGATCGCCCATCCTTACGAACATTCCGAGCTATTGCGCGTCTCGATTGATTGTTTCGAATTGACAAGAATAGGTTGGTTGCCCGACATGCTTGCTGGGGCCTCACCACATCTTTTTGAATGGAGTGAAATTTTCAACAAAGTCTTCACCATCACCCAATCGATAAAACCTGAAAATAGTCCTTTTATCAAACGGAATTGGCAACTTGCGTGTTTAAGAGATCTCCCAAGTGAAGTTAGACAAGCGACAACCATGCACCCCTCAATCGGTGAGTTACTCTAACAAGTGCCCCGCCTGAAGCAAGTAGGTTTTTTTATGGCAAAGAACTAGGGGTCCGTAATGCGTTTGGCAAACCATTGGTGGCAGAGAACGTAGACTAAAATGCGGAGCAACGAGCCCCATTAGAAACGTACACTCCGGCATCTCTTGACCCATCCCCCTCTTAGCCTCATTGTTATCGATGAACAAAAATAGATAATGACTAGGGAGAGGTTAATGACCGATTTTAACGACATTTTTTCTCGTAGGGATATGCTGAAAGGTACGGCTGCATTTATGGGTGCCGGTGCCTTCTCATCCTTCCCATTTAGCAACGCTTTAGCGGCGGGATATCCGGATCAAAATATCCAAGTTTACGTCCCAACGAGAGCTGGGGGCGGTGCGGATCGCAATCTCAGAGCCTTCACTGGAGTATGGAAAAATTATTTAAAAACAAATTTTGAGCCAGGATTCTATCCCGGGGCTGCAGGACGTGTTGGTTACGAAACTTACATGGGTAAAGCGAAAGATGACTGCTATCACCTCATTTTCGGCAACATGGGCCCTGAGGTTCTGAACTGGGTGGTCAAAAAACCCTCTTTCGGTTTAGACGAGTATTTCTATTTTAATCAAGTTGATGCGGACCCTGCTTGCATTTTTGTATCCAACAAAAGCAAGTTTAAGCATGTCGACGATATCATTGCAGAAGGAAAGAAACGCACCTTGAATGTTGGCACGAGTAGGCTTGCACACCCGGCCTCACTAGGCGCACTTGTTTTAGCACAAAAAACTGGAGCCAGATTTAATCTGGTACCGTTGTCTGGCGGACGAAACACGCGTGCTGGTGTAACCACAGGGGAGGTAGACTTCGGTGTGCTGCCTTGCTCGAGCGTCCTTCGTAAGAAAATCACCGTCGTTGCGCTGTTTGATGACAAAAATCCTTTGCCAAAGCGTATGCCAAAGGCAGTTCTCACCAATGACCACTTTAAACTTGGCCTTCCGCCTCTCGTAGCCGGAGCTAGAGCATTTGGGATCAAAAAAGCCGCGGTTGATAAACACCCTGATCGATTTAAAACGCTGGTTACTACAGGTGAAAAGGTCTTCAGTGACCCCGCTTACAAAAAGGCAGTGGTCAAGACCAAAGCCCCTTGGGAGCTTATAAAATATGGAGACGTTGAAGCATGCCAGCAATACGTCAAGTACATCACCGATATTGGCAAAGACTATAAGTCTCTTTTGACAGGCAAAAAAAAGAGCTAGGCGAGCCTTAAGGTTAGATATGGCGGGGTTCAACCCCGCCATAATCTCAATATATCAAAAAACATAATAGGTAAAAAATGTCCGAGAAGCCTGAAGTGGACCGAGGAGACGCTGGTCCAAAACAGGTGGGCGGTGAACTAGTTATCCCGGTCGCCGCTATTCTGTTTTCGATTTATTATTTTTGGACGATCCAAGATATTCCTTGGGAGGCTCAGGTAAGTGCCCTTCTGGTTGGCTCAGTTCTAATTTTACTCTGCTTAGGGTTCATTATTCGAACCTTTCTTCAAAAATCGAGAGGCGAAGTGAGCCTGCAATTTTCTCAATTACTCGAGCCAATTGCTTTCATACCCAAAAGATTGACTCTGTTGGGACTAACTTTAGGCTACATATTGGTTATTCCATATGCAGGATTTACGCTAACGACATTTGCATTTCTGACTGCAGGAATGCTCACTTTGAGCAACGGTAAGAAAGCCGGTTTTATTTTATTCCTCTCCGCACTTTTATCCATTGGGGGATACCTTCTATTTATAGCCGCCTTCAAAACACGTTTTCCCATGGGCCCAATCGAGTCGGCCCTAAAAGGAATTCTTTAAGATGGAATTCGACTTAAGCGTTTTTGTGGCAGAATTTGCCAGAACTTTCACGTTTTGGTGGGTCATTTTACCAGCACTTCTTCTTGGTTTGATCGTTGGTGCAATACCGGGATTCAGTGCAGCAAATACCATAATAATACTTCTCCCGCTCACACTCGCGATGGACCCTGAGGTTGGTTTAATCTTTATGATCGCCCTTTATGCCTCATCCCGTCTGGGAGCAGGGATACCGGCCATCCTCGTAAATATTCCAGGTACAGCGGGCGCGGCCGCAACCCCGTTGGACGGCTATCCCATGACCAAACAGGGACGAGGTCAACAAGCTCTCTCAATCTCCTTCGTCTCATCCGTTTTGGGGGGGCTGCTGACAACGATCGTGGCCCTGTTTGCGATGCCATGGCTCTCACAGGTTGCATATTATCTGCACAGTGTAGAGATGATTGTCATCATGATTTTCGGCATCTCACTGATTGCCAGCATCGCAGCTAAAGACACGCTGAAAGGGCTTATAGCCGGATTTTTTGGACTTATGATTGGCTACATCGGTGCTGATGTTGTTTATGAAACTCCGCGCGGAACATTTGGTTTTCTAGAACTCTACGACAAGGTACCGCTTATTCCAGCCCTAGTCGGACTTTTCGCAATTTCTGAGGCATTCAGTGTACTCGAAGGAGAGTCGATCCTCTCCAAAAGAGGCAAAGAAGCTATGCAAAAGGCCGGTTGGGCTGAGGCTTGGGAGGGGGTTCGGCTGGCCCTCTCGCGATGGTGGCATATCATTTGGACAAGTATCATTGGCTTGATAATCGGTGTGGTTCCAGGGGCCGGAGCGGCGATAGCGGCGTTTGTTGCTTATCAACAATCAAAAACCTTTTCAAAAACACCTGAACTTTATGGCACGGGCCACCTCGAAGGATTAGTCGCTCCTGAATCAGCCAACAATGGCGTAACTTCCGGTACACTCGTGCCGTTGCTGGTTATTGGTGTCCCTGGGGGGGCTACAGCGGCGATTATGGCGGTTGTACTTCAGTACCACGGCGTGACAATGGGACCAGAACTGTTCGAAAATCACGCCAATCTCGCATACGGCGCATTCACGGCAATGGCCGTAACCTATGGGATAATGTTGCTAACAATACTTCCTCTGGCACGCTACATGTCAAAAATCACAGTCGTGTCTACGGTTTACATGTGTCCAATTATTATCGCCTTCACTCTTGTAGGCTCATTTGTGCCTCGTGCGTATGTTTTTGATATGTACCTTGCGCTAGTCTTTGGGATTATTGGGTATATCGCGCGAAAAACAGGCTACCACGTCGCCGCTATTTTAATTGGCGTAATACTGGGGCCACTCTTAGAGAATTATTTCTTACGCGCTTTACGAATTTCGCAAGGCGATGTGATGGTCATTTTCTCATCCACAATTGGAAACATTTTGTGGGTGTGCTTAATCATTTCCCTTTTATTACCTTGGTATATGGATCGAAGGCGTAAAGCTTATCAATAGGAGACGGGCTTATGGACTTTAAAACTGCATTGGATATTGAGTCGCAGGAGCATTGGGCAAAACGCGGAGAAATAGATTTATTTATCTTTCGTAAATTCTCCCCCTCAGCTCAATTAGCTAATCCTGGGCGCCCCGCATTATTACTGGTTCACGGATCGAGTTTTTCCGCGCGCACAGCATATGATCTTGAGGCCCCCGAATTCGGGGAATACTCTCTCATGAACGTATTTGCGAGCCTGGGGTACGACGTCTGGACAATGGACCATGAAGGCTACGGGAAATCATCCAAGACAGATGGTTTTTCGTTCATAAGGGACGGAGTTGCAGATTTAGAAGCAGCCTTTCCTGTTATCGAAAAGATTTCAGGACACCGGAGTGCCTGCTTTTTTGGATCCTCTTCGGGAGCTTTACGCGCAGGCGCATTTGCTAATTCTAACCCGGAAAGAGTCGAAAAACTCGTATTAGCGGCGTTGGTTTGGACCGGGGAAGGATCGCCTTCTCTGAAAAAACGAGCCGAGAAAATTGATGAATGGAAAGCCTCCAACCTCCGAAGGGTCGATGAGGCAGCTTATGAAGCTATATTCTCCAGAGACGTCACCGGACTAACAATTCCGGAGCTCCCAAAATTGGCAGCCGCCGCCGAAATGGCTAATGGCGGTGGATCGGTACCCAATGGCACTTACATCGACATGTGTATAAACCTGCCGGCAGTGGACCCACTAGAAATCCGTTGTCCTGTCCTGATATTTAGGGGCGACCACGACGGCATAGCGACAGATGAAGACGTTATCGGCTTCTACTCCGCCCTCCCTAACAAAGACAAGCAGATGATTATGATGTCCGGCCAGGCCCACAACACGACTATCGGAATTAATCGACATCGATTTTGGCATGTCCTTGATAGCTTTCTGACCATGCCCCCACGGGTGGACAGTTAGAGAAAAGAAAAATGGATAAATTCTCTCAAAATGAATATTGGGTAAACCATCGCGGTGTTAAGCTTTATCTATACCGCAAACGGCTGAATGACGACGCTAATAGGCCCAGTTTTTTTCTTGTTCATGGATCATCTTTTAGTGGCCCAGGCGGCTTCGATCTCCACGTTTCGGGCAGAGATGACTA
>Ga0181584_10003961_pt1 | contig 11235 bp, 8 predicted proteins | sample 071ome_30_FD_132462 | JGI IMG/M metagenome (GOLD analysis project Ga0181584, IMG submission 132462) | Coastal salt marsh microbial communities from the Groves Creek Marsh, Skidaway Island, Georgia - 071406AT metaG (megahit assembly) | ecosystem: Environmental > Aquatic > Marine > Intertidal zone... | reverse complement strand
TTGCATGGATGATGATGATGATGTGATCATGATGGTCGTAGTAGTCGTCGTCTCCTCCCGTAATTCGTATTCGTACTCGAACATCTCAGAAATTCACCTCTCCCTCTACGCACCGCGCACCCGCTTCGCCCCGCCAAGCCCACCGCCCACCCGCCCGCCCCGACCCCCACGCCACCGCTCGTGGTCAGCAGCACTCCCGATCGCCAAATTGAACAGCGCCAGCTCCTCGTTACTCAGCTTTGCCTGGATCTCGCTCACGTCCGCCGTCGAGTCCAACGTCGGCGCCTTTGTCAACAGGTCCCGATACCGCCCCGCAAACGTGGCACTGATGAAATCCGGAAAACTCTCATCACTCGCCCCACACCCCACCATCGCCTCGTGCACCTTGTGTGCCACCGTATAGAAATACGCACACCGCACCCGCAAACTCTCACACCCCGCCCCAGCCCGCAGCTTCCTCCGCATATGATCCTTATAATAGATCGGCAGCTGCACCTGCAACAGCTGCCGCTTCGCCATCACCTGCACCATCCACAGTGGCAAATCCACCCGACTCCCCGCCGGCAAATTCGCCATATCCGACCCCGGATCCAGCACCGACCCCACCCCCGTACACCCGTGCCGCAGCTCGCACGGCACCATATTCTCCTCCGACAAAATACTGTCGATATCGTAATAATCAAACCCCTCGGGCATCGTCTGCAGATCCAACGGCGACGACATCACGAACCGTATCCCGTATACTACACGGGCAAAGGGCAACGCTCGACCGGAAGCGCTTCCTGCTCGTCAATCTTCTTGGCCGCCCGGAACGCTTGCACCACCTCCACAATCCGCTTAACGTCCTCGGCAATAATCTTCCCCGTGCGCAACTCCTCGTCAAAGAACGACAAACCCTCGGCGAAACACTTCGGCCGGCACACGTTCAGCACGTCCCTGAGACTATCCTTCGACAGACCCTCACGTCCCCCCCAGACACAGTCCTTGATCCTCTCGCAAAATTCCCGCTCTTCCGCCGCAGACTCGTAATGCACCTTATGCACCCCAGAGGTCAACGAATACAGAACCCGCTGAAGACTGTTGTTCTGCTTTGCGACCCGAGGAGCAACACGCTCGCCACGGTCGATCCTCGCCTGCCGGTCGTTCTCGTATTGCTGCAGGATCTCCAGCGCTTCCCTATTGGTCAGCTCCTGCGTCTCGGGGATCCACTTCTTTTCTTCCGGAAGAAGGTTGTTCCGGCGGACAGACTGGTAATCTGAGGGTAATTCCGATGAGGGTTCGTTCGGTTGGTTGGTGCTGTCGTCGTGCTGACGGGCAACCATACGAGTCGTGCGTGGTAGATACAACGCCGGTAGACGAATACGAGTACGAGTACACGTATCAGTACCAGTACTCGAGGACGACGTGTGTTCACGTGACAGAGAGCCGACCGACTGACCGACTGAACGACTGACCGACTGACCGACTGAACGACTCCCAAAGAGGGCTCCAAAATTCAGTGGAATTCAGACGCGTCTAAACGCGTATTTCCGTATGCAAATGCCCAAATAAACGCAGAACCGGGATCGTATATATCAATACGACCTCTGATCCAAGGGAGACGCGTACGGAACGTCTGGTTGTTGTGAATTTCAGTTTTAGTTAAGCGCGGTTTGCGAGCGCTCGAGGGCACAGGGACCAAAACGAAAACGTGTACGTACCGGTCGGCGTCTACCCCTCGGTTGACCGCCCCCATGAACAGGCTCAATAGATTCTTCGGTGGGTCTTCTACCCCGAGGACGGGTGGGGTGACGGCGACGGCGACGAGCGGGGGCGATCCGAGTCGTTTGGAGGGAGCAGGCCCAGATCATGGCAGCGACTCGAGTCGTGGACAGGACGTCCGTGTCGGTCACGCGCGCAGTCCCCTGCCACCCGGCGCCGTCTCTCTGACCACCCGGCGCGGGACCCTGGATAAAGTATCGCGTCTTGTGTTTCACCCTGTGCATTCGTATGTGTTGTATTCGGACCGTGGGGGCAAGGTGGAGGTGTGGGACTACGAGTCGAATACGGTGGTGTATCGGAATCAGTATGGGGGGGTGGACGAGGGAGGGATGAGCGAGTTGGTGTTGCGGCGGCGGGCGGAGCGTTATAGTGCGGCTATCAATAGTGTGGGTGTGGAAGGGGAGGGGGGGAAGGATGCTGTGGTGGATGTGAAAAAGGGGGAGCGGAAGTGGATGCAGGGGGATGGTCGGTATCAGGGGATGTCGTTGGCGAGTGGGAAGGTGGTGGATGTGGGGTTTGTGGACTGGCATACGTGCGTGTGGGGGTTGGAGCGGTTTGGGGTGGGGGGGGAGGACGGGGACGGGGTGGGGGACGCTTCGCCTGCTTCTTCCCGTCACTCGAGCTGTTGGGTGGTGGTGGCGAGTGAGAATAAGGTGACGATGCATGATTTGGCGAGTTCTAGGGGGGTGGATTTTGTGCGCGGGGCGTGTTTCGAGGGGGCCAAGCCGACGACGGTGGCGTGTTTGGTGCGGACTGGTGCCGGGTTGCGTGGGGGGGTGAACGGTCGTCAGAGTCAGGGACAAGGTCAGGGTGTGCACCAGCACCAGCATCAGCATCAGCATCAGGCGGTGGTTGGCCTGTCTCCGGTGTTGGCGGTTGGGACGAGTACGGGGGCCATCTACTTGATTGATGTCGAGTCTGGGGAGGTGGTTGGGAAGTGTGCGGGGGGGCACGGGCAGGGGAAGGCGGTGACGTGTTTGGAGGTGGTCGGTTCGGCGCGGCGGGGCGGGCCGGATCGGTTGGTTTCGGGGTCTGTGGACGGGACGATCGCTGTGTGGGATCCGTCGAGGTCGGCCAAGGGGGTCGACGCCAAGGGTGGGGTATGTATCCAGCCGATTACATGCTTCAAGGCGCACGAAGGCGGGGTGCATGACGTGCAGCTGTTTGGGATGCAGGAGATGCGTCGAGAGGGGGAGGGAGGGGGCGGGACGGGGAGAGATTCGACGTCGAGTTTGTACTCGACGTCGAGTACGTCGCTGCGGTTGCAGCCGTACCTGGCGTCGGTTGGGGCGGATAAGCAATTGTGTACGTGGAGCGTGGTGACGTGGAATAGGGCGTACATGCCGATTCAGGCGCTGCCGGAGAGTTCGTTGGTGTCGATCGGGGCGACGGCGCGGGCTGGGTTGGGGTTGGGGTCAAATGCCCCGTTGGTGGGCGTGTCGGATAAGTCGTGTGCGCTGTTTGCGCTGGATCCGAGCGTTGGGGGTGTGGCGGGTCGGGGCGTGAGTGCCAGTCCCGTCAGGATGCTCGTTGATATGGAGGGATGGTTGGAGAAGGGTGATAAGAAGCGGCCCAAGATCTATGCGATGGCCGTCAACCCGAGCAAGCCGTATGTGTACGGGCTGGCGACCAACACGGGGCTGGTCATTGTCAGGGATGCGGGCGGCGCGGGCGTGCCGTCGTCGACATCGTTGCTGTCCCAGCAGGTGTTTGCGAGCGCCTTCGTCGAAATGGAGCTCAACAAAAAGGACAGGGACGAGCAAGGTGCGGGCGGCGAGGGGAACCAGAAGGAGAGGGAGAAGGAGAAGGATCGGAAGGATGGGAAGGATGACGGTGACGACCGAGAGCAGGCGCCGATCAAGATCCCGCAGGGCATCACGTCGATCAACGTGGTGGACGACAATCTGGTGGCCACGCTGTATGAGATGAAGATCGACAAGAGCGACGAGTCTGGACGGTCTGGACGGCGGGAGCGGACCATGCACCTAGAGAACATCGGGTCGCTGCTGATTGCGGGAGGCACCGGGGCGCACAGCGACATCTTTGCCAACGTTGGAGGCGATGCGACTATAGAGACGAGTGTCTCTGGGAGATATATGTCGGTCGTGTGGCCTCGGTCGAATCGCTACGTCGTGTTTGCGCACGGCGAGCCGGACGATTACGGACGGCGGTGGCGATTCATCGATGGGGGCGAGGGCAGGCAGCTGGTGTGGTCATCAACTGCGCCCATCTACGCCGTTTTGAGTGGCGGGGGTGATGCTTCCGGTGGTATCGGGAATGAAAGGGTGGCGGGAATATCGGGAATGGCAACGGCCGCACCAGCCGCCCAGCGGCAGGCGCCGTTGGACGAAGAGCAGACGATGTCGCCCGGATTCAGCATGACCTACGATGGCCTTGGCAACAAGAAGCTTGCCAACACGAATGCAGCGATGGCGGCCCCGCAGCAGGACGTGATGGACGACGAGGCTCCGCCCGCCTACGACGAGGTCGTGGCCGAGCGGCCGACAACGGCGGCAGCGACCACGGCGACCGCCGACGCGTCTCTCTCTTCTCCGACGGTGCGCGTCCACGCCATCCAAGAGACGGAAGACGGCAGTGATCCCACGTACATGGGGTACAGCGACATTGCCCTGGACAGCGACGCCCGTGCCGTGAAGATCCACGGGGGCTCGCTCCTGGGCGTCTCGTCCTCTGCCCCGTCGGCGGAAGTCAGCGTCAATACCCTCCGATTCTTCAGCTGGGTCGACGCGTCTGCGATCGGCTCGAATTTGCCGGCCCCCAACTGGATCTCTTGGGACCCCGAGTCGACGATGTGCGCCCTCGGCTACGACACGGCCATCCAGCTGTGTGCCGTCTACCCGCACTTCCACTGCTTTGCGACGCTCGGCATTCACGAGTCCGAGTCTGCATTCTGGCAGATTCGCCAGCTCTACGTGTCGACGCCCACCTCCATCAACGTCGTGTATGTCGACTCGAGGCAGAGCTTCGTGGAGGAAATCTGCCTGGCTGACTTTACCGGCCAGTCCTCGTCCATCCGAGGATCCCTTACGGACCCCGCTCTGGCTGCCAAGAAGCATGGCGAGGACCGGAACTTTGTGTTCGGCCAGCGCCGCCTGCGCCCAGCTGGCCCTGTCCGCCTGGTCGGCATCAAGCACAGCTATCTCGTCGTCCACGACTCGCTCGAGCGCCCGTTCCTCATCTCTCTGCGGAATCATGGCCTGCGAGCCCGCAGTCTGGCCGCAAAGGGAGATATCGACACGGCCGTGGCCCTCACGGCCAAGTACGTCAGGCCCGTCCTCCACTATGGCACGGCGCAGTGCATCCTGGCGATGGGAGTCGAATCGGATTACGAGAAGGTGCTCACCCTGCCTGGTCTGAGCCCAGAGATGCGCATCTCCATCGCGATCCGCCACGGCGACTGGAACAGGGCCGCGAGGGCCTTCCAGGCCCACTCCCTGGGCGTGAACGACGCCGTCTACTCGAGCCTGATCAACGAGGAGGTGGCACTGTTCTCCCCGTCTGGAGGCGTGCACTCCCTCCAGACGGCTTCGCAGCGCGACGTGATCGGCGAGCGCAACATGGCGACGGTCACCAACATTCTTGAGGAAGCAGCACGGTTTGGTGGTGGTGCGGCCTCGGACGGCGGCTCGTCGAACGACTCAAGGGACGTCGACGATTCGGATGACTCGGACGAATCGAACGATTCGGACAACTCTTCTAACTCGGACGACTCGTCTTCGGATTCGGACAAGTTCGTCGACCCGATCGACTGGTCGTCGTGGGAGTCGACAGACGCCAAGGGCAAGTCGGCAACCGCCTCGTCCTCTCTCTCGATGCCCATCGTCGACCACGCCGAGCTCCTTCGAGTCTTCGAGTCCACGGACCTCGGTCTCGAACTCGCCTCCTCCGCCCTGAGCTCCCACCGGGAATCCTCCAAGCAGATCCTCGGCACGCTCCTCGCCTACGCCTCGACCCTCTCCAAGGACCGCCTCGAGCAGCTCGTCGACCAGATGGCCATGGCAAATATGACGGAAAGCCTCCGGAACCTCTGGTCCGAGACCGTCTCTGCCGCCAAGGGTACCAAAGGCGCCAGCCAGAGCATCTCGGTCGCAGCCCTGCTCGCCGCCAGCGTCGGTGGCGTGCAGGACGCCAACATGGTCGAGAGCCTCCGAGAGGCCGGACTCTATCCACTGGCGTTCCTGTATGCGTCAGTCTGGGGTGGCACGGGTGGCGTCGAGAGCGAAGCCGCCTCTCTCCAGGCCTGGAGAGAGGCGTTGCAATGAGCCAGCGACCGAGGTTGTCATTTGGAAGGCACCTCAACGCCAGTAATCGATATCGAGTAAATCACCATGGTGCCCAAGCCTGATGATGAGTACGTTGTTGCCTTGGACCACCCGTCGCCCCCGCCGCTTATAGGGCGAGAACTGCGTAGGATCGTTTGTTAAGATTGCGAAATTGGAGGAGCTTCCATTTCGTCTCAATCGACCGGGACCAGGCCGCTCTGCGCCCTTCACGGCGTCATGGATTCTCTGTGGTGCTGGAGCCGGCCGAGTTGTGGGACGCGGTGTCAGCTCGCCGGTGATCCTCCCCTTCTTCTCTCTCACGCGCTCAGACTGGCCCGGTCGCTCACTCGCTCGCTCGTCGCACCGCTTCGATTCGCCCGCAGCTACGACTACCTCTTCAAAGTCGTCCTGATCGGAGACTCTGGAGTCGGTAAGTCCAACATCCTGTCGCGCTTCACCCGCAACGAGTTCTCGCTCGAGTCCAAGTCGACGATCGGCGTGGAGTTTGCGACTCGAAGCATTCAGGTGGATGGGAAGACGGTCAAGGCGCAGATCTGGGATACGGCTGGACAGGAGCGTTACAGGGCTATCACGAGTGCGTACTACAGGGGTGCGGTCGGTGCGCTGCTGGTCTACGACATTACGAAGGGCGTGACGTTTGAGAACGTCGAGAGGTGGCTGAAGGAGCTGAGGGATCACGCGGACTCGAACATCGTCATCATGCTGGTGGGGAACAAGAGCGACTTGAGGCATCTGCGAAGCGTGCAGACTGAGGATGCCAAGGCGTTCAGCGAGAAGGAGGGACTGTCGTTCATCGAGACGTCTGCATTGGAGGCGACCAACGTGGAGGAGAGCTTCCAGATCATTCTTAGCGAGATTTACGGTATTCTCTCCAAGAAGGCGTTGACGAGCGACGAGGGCGTGGCGGCGCCGACGAGCGGAACGTCGATCAAGGTGACGGATGCCGTGCCGGAAGGCGCAAAGAAGTCGTCGTGCTGCGGCAGCGCGTAGGAGAGAGGGAGAGAGAGGGTAAACGAAATGTTTCAAGTTCGATGATGGTGTAACTCAGCGTGATAGTGCCGACGACCCCTATCCCTACCCCCGTCGCTCCTCCCCGTCCAGTATTCTCAGCCCGGTGGTCGCCTCGAGCCCCTTGAGCAGGTCGCGGAGACCGTCCTGGGCCAACGCCAACGCCTCCTGGTCCTTGCTCTCCAGTTGAAGCAACACCGTGTCGCCGTCTTCCTCGGGGTAGCTGGCGATTGACACCGTCCGCCCGAACCGCCTGTCGATATCCTCCATGGCCTTCACCACCGAGGCTTCCCCGACGCCGTCCTCGCACCGTACCCGAACCTCGTGCGTGCTGAACGGAATTTCGCGAGTTGTTCGTCGCTCCAGCGGCGGTGACTGGTCCTCGTTCAGACTCATGACGGTCCCCGGCGTCGTCTCGGCAGAATGGGTGCTCCCGCCCATTCTGTCAATATCCCGACCGGCGCTCGACACGCTCGCCAAGCTCGGCGTCATCAGCCGGCTCAGATCCTCCCTGATTGCTCCCCATTTCTTCTCGACCACGCTCGGCACACCCGGAAGAATGTAGATGTTGCGACACCGCACCAACGGGTACGCAGACGGCCGCCCGTCCTCTCCGCGGTGCTCTATGAGCACTGTCTCTGGCCCATCTGGCACCGCCGCCATTTTGAGATGGTCCGCCGTCAAATGCTCCCCGAAATGCTTCCGAATCGCATCCTCCAGCGCGGGCGACGCCGACACCTTCCTCCCGATCGCCTGCGCCACCGCCTTCATCGTCACATCGTCCAGCGTCGGCCCCAACCCGCCACACGTCAGCACCTGGCAAAGCCGAGTGAGCGTCCAGTGAGCGTCGAGTCGCTCGGTCGCGCGAAGAGGTCAATACCCACCGCATCGCACGTCTCGCTCAGATCCACCACCGCCCTCGCAATATCCTCCTCCTGGTCCCCAACGTAGCTCACCCGCACCGTTTTCCACCCAATCCCCCTCAACTGCTTCAACAAAAACTTGCAGTTCAGCTCCTCGACCTTCCCACTCAATATCTCGTCTCCGATGATGCACAACCCTGGCAAACGAGCGGATCGCGTAGCGCGAGTGAGCGTTCGAATTCCAAGCCAACTCTGGCCGCGTGCACGGCGAGCACCATGAGCGAAGAGCGGAGAGCGAAGAGCACAGGGCGCAGGGCGGTCGAGCTCAATACCTACCTGCCGTCGGGATGTACTGCCGAGACTCGGTTCCGTTGTTCTCCCCCGCCTCTCTCGCTGACGCATTCCCCCTCCCACTCCGCTCCAACTTCGGATCCGTCAGCATATGCGCCGGACTATACTTCCCGTCATCCCTCAGCAACGCCCCATTCGGAAACGTCCTCCCAACACTCCCCAGACTCGTATACCCTACATCGTACAACCCACAGTACCCCACCTTGCACAGCAACAAAAACTCCCACACATCATGATAACTCCAACACATGATCGGATTCACCCGCATAAACCCAGGCCACCCCTTTGACGACGGACTGAACACCTGATCGTCCGCGTTCGGATCCCCCCGACGCGTCCCCAGAAAGATCGCCTTCACCGACGTACTCGACAGCAGCTCCTCCAGCCCTTCAAAAAACGACGATGTATACACACGCAGGGACAGATCGTATTCATCTGCCGTCTTCTTCGTGAAGGAAACGACCTCTGGAAAGTCGTCCGGCGTATCAAAGAAGAACGACGTGATGCCACCCAACGGCCGACAGCTGGCTTCCGCTTCCGACTGGACGTTGTTCCCCGACTGCTGACGCCCCCGCAAGTACACGCCCGCACGTATCAAGTGCAGCAGCACCGTGCTATCCTTCCCGCCGTTCAGACTCAGCGCCAGCCCCTCCTCCCCGTACAGATCGATGCTCCGTATCACCGCATCGATCGATGACATGATCCGAGCATGCAGTGGAGAGGCCGTGATCGCGGCCAACGCGTCGAGAATATCAGCCATGTTGCGCGTGCGTGTGTGCGCGTCTCGTCGGTCCGCCCCTGTTCTCTCCGAGAAGACGATCCAGGTCGTTCAGTCGAGAATCACGCCTACGCTCCCAGGTAGGTCCCCGAGACGACGCGAGGCGTATATATACGACAGTCGCGCAGCCAGACGTCCCTCCTGTGTCGTATTCACGCAGAGATGCCCGAGCAAGCAAGCGCTTCTTTTTGAAAAACTCCGCGGCGACAAACGGACGACAAATATTCCTTCGTGATTCCATATATCAACGCAGTATGATGTATATCCTGTCTCTCCTGGCCGTCGTGACGGGTGGACTGTCCGGACTGGCAGTCCATGCAAGCGCGAGCGCGAGCGCATCGGTCCTTGGCGTCTCTCCGGCTGACTACGTCAGGTACTACAAGAAGGCCGCGTCGTCTGGCACGTTCACGTGCGTGTCATCCACGTCGTCGTCGTCGTCGTCAGCACAGACGATTCCGTTTTCAAAGGTGAACGATGACTACTGCGACTGTCCGGACGGTTCTGACGAGCCGGGGACGTCGGCGTGTAGCATGGTGCCCGGTGCTCGGTTCTACTGTATGAACATCGGGGATGATGGGAAGTATATTCATAGTTCGTATGTGGGCGACGGGGTGTGTGATTGTTGTGATGGGAGCGATGAGCAGGCGGGGGGGTGTGAGGATGTGTGTGCTGTGGAGGGGGAAAAGGCGATGCGGGAGCTGGAGGGGAGGTTGGTGGCGGGGGAGGCTGGGGTGAAGCGGTTTGGGGGGTTGGTGAAGGAGGCGGCGGGGAGGCGGCGTGGGTGGGAGCGGCGGTTGGAGGTGCTGGAGGGGAAGGAGGGGGGGGTTGCGCAGGAGCGGGTGAGGGCAGAGGTGAATCAGAAGAATGCCGAGGGCAAGTTGGAGCGGGCGAGGGCCGTGGTGGCCAAGTTGGAGGCCAAGGTGGAGAAGGAGAGGGAGAAGGAGAGGGAGGTTGGTGGTTCGGGTTCAGAGGAGGCGTTGGAGGATGATTCTGAGGTGTACGAGCCGGCCGAGCAGGTGGTTGACCCGGAGGAGACGGAGGAGGCGCGGGCGAAGCGGATTGCGAGTCAATGGATCCCCGAAGCGAATGATGATGTTGATGACGGCGTCGACGTGATCAACTATGAGGTTCCGGAGGACGATGACGACGAGTTTGAGGTGCACGGTGAGGATGAGGATGAGGATTCGTCCGGTTCGGTCGTGTCGTCTCTGATCGGCTCCGTTCAGCTGTGGGTTCAGGACAAGGTCGCGCATCTGATGGGGACTGCGGACGCGTCCGTGGAGCTCAGGGTGGCCAGGGTCAAGCTGGAGGCGATGCAGAAGCGGGCAGACAAAGCCTCGGAGGAGTATAACAGGAAGTATGCGGCCCAACGGGAGTTGGAACACGAGATGGAGGAGCTTAAATGGAAGCTTTCGAACACATATGGGGAGGGGGATGCGTATTTGCTCCTGGCAGAGTCTTGCGTCGAGTCGGGGCTGGTCGATAAGTTCAAGTACGAGGTGTGTCCGTTTGGGGAGGCTGTGCAGATCGAGGGGGGCAAGCGGATCAATATTGGGCATTTTGAGGGCTTTGCCAAGGAAGGGGATGAGACCGTGATGAAGTTTACGAATGGAGACACCTGCTGGAACGGGCCGCGGCGGTCGATGACGGTGACGCTGCGGTGCGGCAGCGAGGACTCGTTCGATTCCGTGTCGGAGCCGTCCAGGTGCGAATTTTCAGGCGTGGTTACGACGCCTGCTGTCTGCAGTGAGGCGTACTTGGAGTCGCTGAGGAAGGAGATCCAGCGGCGCAAGGCGCTCAGAGAGGAAGGTGCAGAGGGCGACGCGGCGCTCCACCAAGAGCTCTGAGGTGGTGATCGAGGTCATTACGTATTCAATTCTCTCGGTGATGGGTCAAACTAGCTGCCGCTTTCACGCCGGCCGACAGAGGAGGAGCGTTCCTCGCAGACAGCGTTCCTCGCCGACTACATGTCGTGGATCAGCCTCTCGCGCTTCTGGATGTGAAGGACGTGAAGCTTGAGGACGAAGACGATGACTAGGGGGTTCTGTTGGACTTGGATTTGTGACTTTTTTGGTCAAAGACAGACCGCGTCCTCGGCGGTCGGATGGTCTGTTGCATCGGGAAATCGATCATCATGACGACGACGAGAATTGAGAGCTCTCTCGGCAGT
>Ga0181584_10003951_pt1 | contig 11254 bp, 8 predicted proteins | sample 071ome_30_FD_132462 | JGI IMG/M metagenome (GOLD analysis project Ga0181584, IMG submission 132462) | Coastal salt marsh microbial communities from the Groves Creek Marsh, Skidaway Island, Georgia - 071406AT metaG (megahit assembly) | ecosystem: Environmental > Aquatic > Marine > Intertidal zone... | reverse complement strand
CCACCTTATCAGTATCACCCCACACATAGTCTATGTCCTCTGGCCGTATTCCGAGTTTGTCCGCCACAATTTGTTTGTAAACTGTTTCATGACCTTGCCCTTGAGTGCATGAACCGGACTGCAGAGTTACTGTGCCAGTCCTTCCGATACGGATCTCTGCTGCCTCTATACCCGGAGAGGCAGCTCTTTCTATAGTATTGGAGATCCCGATACCCCTAATTTTTCCTCTCTCGTGGGCTTCTTTTCTCCTATCCTCAAAACCCCGCCAATCCGCCATCTCCATCGTGATGTCCATATTTTTTTCAAATTCTCCACAATCGTACGTAAAGTAGAGCGCAGTCTTATAGGGCATTTGCGAGGCAGATATGGTATTTATTCTTCTCAGCTCTGCAGGATCGATCCCAAGTTCGTCGGCGGCTAAATCTATGGTTCTTTCGATTACAAAAGCAGCCTCCGGCCTCCCGGCCCCGCGGTAAGGGGTGACCGGATTATTGTTTGTCATAACTCCGGTAACACTCACGCAAATGGCGGGGATCGTATAGACCCCTGCGAGCGTTCCTAGGTTATTGATCGCAGGGTTTGGAGTGGCGCCGCCAATATAGGCCCCGAGCCCCGCTAATGTGTTAACCCGAAAGCCAAGGAATTTTCCCTGTTTATCCAAGGCCAGTTCTGCCGTTGTTATATTATCGCGACCGGCATAATCCGACAAAAAAGACTCGGACCGATCCCCCATCCATTTCACTGGACGCCCTACTAGCTTTGACGCCCACAGGCAAAGGGGGCCTTCATTGTAAATCGGCGACTTCATTCCAAAACTTCCGCCGACGTCTAACGCGACAACTCGAACCTTGTTCTCGGGTACTTTTAAAATCCGGGTTGCAAGGGTAGCCCTGTATGGATGGACTCCCTGAAGAGTTGTATAAAGGGTATAGCTGTCAGCCGTTGCGTTATAGTCCCCGGTGCAACCTCGAGGCTCCATGGGGAGCGCCATAACTCTATTAATCTTGTATTTTTGTTTGACTATATGATCAGCCTTTTGGAAGGCATCAGCCACAGCATTTTCATCACCGCCTTTATGCAGAAAACAAATGTTATCGGGGCATTCGTCCCAAACAGCGGGAGCGTCAGTTTTAAGAGCTTCTTCCGCATCTGTGACCGCGGGCATGATCTCGTAATCAACGTTGATTAGCTCAGCAGCATCTTTGGCCTGCGCGAGGGTTTCCGCAACAATGAAAGCAACGTAGTCACCGACTCGGCGGACTCTTTGGGTTATCAAAGCAGGTAAGGGAGGGGTAAACATCGGGCTTCCATCTGGTCTCCTTCTGCCCGAAGCGACCGGCAGATCTCCTAGGCCCGAAGCGGCCCAGTCTTCGCCCGTTAAAACAGTCAAGACACCAGGAGCCACTTTTGCCTGTGATATATCAATCGCTAAAATTTTTGCTGCAGCATAAGGGGACCGAACAACCCAGCCATAGGCCATACCTGGAAGATTAACATCGTCAACGTAATTCCCGCCGCCCGTCAGCAGACGCGGGTCCTCAGATCTTGGCACTGGTTGTCCTAGCGCATATTCGCCCATCTGATTTCTCCATGTATCTCTTGATTAATTTTTTAGAAATTTAGATGAAAATTTCTATCTGACCAGGGAAGCGGTTCCAATTAATTGATCCAAAAAGCAGCTGCTCTCCGATACAGATTAAATAAGGTTCGTAAGTTCTTTTGTTTCAAGAGACAATCATGCGATTTTTTATCTCATAAAATTTCGAAAAATTAATTCTCATGGATTTTTTGACCCTAAGCAATTGAGGGAACCTTTTTAGAATTTGTTAGTTCATGTTGAAAATACGAGAGACTAATGCAAGCATGGCTTTAGAGTGCAGGGCTAGTGGAGGATTTCTAGATGGCCACGAAAGAAGAATTTGAAAATCATTGTTGGAAAGACGTTATCCCAGAAAAAGATATTAAGACCTACGCGCCCTATGCGCGGGAGACTGTAGTTGGTCAGAGGCCCGGATTACTCGTCATTGATCTTTACAACTTGGTCTATAAGGGCGGACCAAAACTGCCGCATGAATTGGATAAAGATTATCCAAATAGTTGCGGTATCTATGCGCATCGGGCTATCGAGCCCACTCAAAAGCTTATTGAGTCTTGCAGAGTAGCGAGCTTACCAATTTTTTATATTACAGCTCAGTTTTCGCCTCATAGAGTAAATTCTACAAAACGAAGGGGTATTGAGTTAACCGCCCATGATTGTGAAGTTAATGATGCATTTGCTCCTCAACCTGAAGATGTCGTCCTTAGAAAGGAGCGACCAAGTTCTTTTTTCGGAACGCCTCTGATAGCACACTTAAATGAACGAAAAGTTGATAGTCTTATCGTTTGTGGGGAGAGCACTTCAGGATGTGTTCGTGCTTCGGTTCTCGAAGGACATATGCTCGGAAAGCACATTTCGGTCGTTGAGGAGTGCGTTTTTGATAGGAGTGAGTTGATCCATAAAGTGAACTTGTTTGATATGCATCATAAATATGCCGATGTTATGCATTTGGAGGACGTTCAAGATCAACTTAAAAAGTTTAACTACTCAAAGGTAGCCTAATTTCTCAAAATGGATTAGTGGATCCGAGTTTCAGACGCCTTTAAAAGTTGGAGATCTTTTTTCGAGGATCGAGTTCACTGCCTCAAGATGATCGTCTGTAGAATGGCATATGGCTTGGACCGCGGCGCAATTATCCAAATAGTCATGAAGGTGCGTGCTCAATGACTGCCTGAAAAGGGTTTTTAACATTCTTGCCGTTATTGGCGGTCTGGCGGCTATCGATTGTGCGAGTTCCATCACTCGATCCATAAGTTGATCGTCTTTAACACATTCTAATGCAAGCCCTATTTTAGCCGCTTCCGCGCCATCTACCACACGGCCTGAAAATGTAAGTTCTGCAGCTCGCTGTAATCCTACACGACGGGGTAAAATCCATGATCCGCCATCGCCGGGGATAATCCCCACGTTAATAAATGTTTCACCAAACTTTGCACTGGCAGAACAAATTGTAATGTCGCAGAAAAGGGCAAGATCGCAGCCGGCTCCAATGGCGGGGCCCTGCACCGCTGATATTGAAGGTATATCAAGACCGTAAAGCGCTTTAGGTACCCTTTGAATTCCTTCCATGTAGCCTCGGCGTGTCCCGGCAGGTCCACCACCAAAGATGCCTTTTTTATCGCGCATATCCTTCACGTTGCCACCGGCAGAAAAAGCGCTGCCCTCAGCCGACAATACGAAGACTCGAGACTCAGTCGAATATTGTGCGATTTTAACAGCGTCAAGAATCTCTTCTGTAAATTCTATTTCAGAAAAGGCGTTTCTTATGTCGTGTCTCGCTAAAGTTAGATGAGCAATTCCGTCTTCGATTTGAAATTTTATATTTTTATAATCACTGGTGCTCATCAAATTCCTCTCGTACTGTCCTTCAATCTACTTTTTCTCGCGATCATCAAGGGGAAGGAGTAGAGCGTCAAGCTGAACGGCTTTATTTCTTTTTTACTAGTAAGATATTGGAATGTTGCTTGATCAAACTCTTCTCGGTTCAGAAATATTTTCAATCAGGGATATGTACCGTGCTGACGGTTTAGCCTTTGACGCGGGGATTAGTAACTTATCACTTATGGAAAATGCTGGTCGGACGGTAGCAATGTATATCATCGATAACTGGGACCCGGGCGAAGTCGCGGTTATGTGCGGTAGGGGGAACAACGGAGGCGACGGTTTTGTAGTTGCGCGTCTCCTTTCCGAAGCTGGTTGGCGCGTGCGTGTAGGACTATTGGGTTTCGATAGTCCAAAAGTGCTTACTGGTGACGTAAAGGAAATGGCAGAGCGTTGGTCTGGTGATATTTGTCCGCTAGATACCAGCCTTCTGGACCGCGCATCATTAATTGTGGATGCGTTATTTGGCGCTGGCATTTCGAGGCCAGTGTCTGAAATTGTAAGAGAAGTTCTGGAAGCTGCTGATAATAGTGGGGTTCCAATCGTCGCTGTAGACTTACCCAGCGGCGTAAACGGAGACACTGGCGAAATTTTGGGCTTTGCCCCAACTTGTCATTCTACAATAACCTTTGGCCGTCCTAAACTCGGACATTTTTTAGATCCGGGAGCAGATAGATTGGGAAATCTGGTTGTTAAGGATATCGGTATCCCGGAAACTTTAATTTCAAGCCTTAATTGCAAAGTATTCCATAACAAACCTAAAAGTTGGGGCGCAGATTTTCCGTGTCCTGATTTTCTAACCAATAAATTTGATCGCGGGCACGTAACTATCTTTGGAGGAAGGGAAATGACTGGAGCGGCTCGACTTGCCGCGAGAGGGGCTATTCGGGCCGGGGCGGGGCTTGTCACTATTGCTTCCCCTCAACAGGCGGTGCCAATTTACGCAACAGATTGGCCTGAGTTTATAATTAAATCATTTTATAACTTTAGCCAGATAAAATATTATTTTAAAACAAAAAAAGTATCAGCTATTGTGATTGGACCGGGTTTGGGAATTGGTTCCAGATTAAGACGATTGATAATAAATTGCGTTCGAATGGGGCTTCCGGTTGTGTTAGACGCTGACGCAATTTCTAACTTCGCTAATGAGCCGAAGAAGCTTTTCAATGCAACCTTGGCCGGTAATGGCGTGCTTACACCCCACGAGGGAGAGTTTGGACGAATATTTAATTTTGAAGGAAGTAAGGTATCCCGAGCGCTCCAAGCAGCGCGTGTCTCAGGAGCAACCGTCTTATTAAAGGGTGCTAAAACGGTAATTGCTTCGCCCGATGGTCGAGCAGCCATCAACGATAATGCTCCACCTTGGTTAGCCACCGCAGGCAGTGGCGATGTATTGGCCGGGATGATTGGTGCCATTGCTGCTCAGGGAGTTCCATTATTTGAAGCAGCCTGCATAGCGGCTTGGCTTCATGGGGCAGCAGCGAATCAAATCGGTCCTGGCCTAATTGCTAGTGATTTACCGTCTTTCTTGCCCGTGGAGATCGCAAAATTGATACCACCAAAGTTAAATTGCCGGGATCGTTGTTGGGGCTCGTGATAAAATAACTATTTTCAAGGGGTTGAAGCTTGGGCCTTATAATCTTAATTAAATAGCTCACGTTCGGGGGGACGAAAGATCATGAGACAAAATTCTGCAGTTGAAAGGGCGGGTGCGCGCCACGGATCCGTTCGTAATTTTGCAGCAAGTACTTTTTTCAAGAGAGGAAAAAACCTTGAGTACCTTCGTTCGGGTAGCACTTTCCGCAGCGTCGGAACGAATAAGACCAGGAACAACTTAGTTGAAACGGCCTATGTTGACTCTGTCGGAACAGATCACCGTGGTATTCCGCATGTTCGATTTCGATTAGCCTTTTCATCGGCGTCAAGGCCGCCTGAGTTTGGCAAAGACACAAGGCTCCTGGCGTTAGACATTTTCACTAGAAAGTATCCGGAAAGGGTCGACGGACCAAATAGCTAGGCGGATAGTTTAGCGATCATCGAACTCATCTCTTTTCCTGCTGCACTTTTATGCTATAAGGCAGCCGAATAGCGTTCCATCTAAGTTTCGGTGGTTTGTTAAGCGGGCGTGGTGGAACTGGTAGACACGCCAGATTTAGGTTCTGGTGGCGAAAGCCTTGGGGGTTCAAGTCCCTCCGCCCGTACCAAATAGATGATAACTTTTATAAATCCGGATGCCGCGGAGAACGAGAGCAAGATATGACTATGCAGGTGACAGAGACCAGTGCAGAGGGACTAAATCGGGAATTTACGGTTACGGTTCCGGCTGTAGAGATTACGGACTCGACTAATGAGCGTTTGAAAGAGTTGTCTCAGTCTGTGAATTTGCCTGGATTTCGACCGGGTAAGGTGCCAACCAGCGTGCTTCGTCAACGATATGGGGACGCGGTTAGGGGAGAGGTACTTGAAAGAACCATTCAGCAGAGTTGGCAAAAAGCACTCGAAGAGAGAGAAATCCGTCCTGCAAGTGAACCGAAAGTGGAAATTGTGGCTTTCGAAGAGGGACAAGATTTAGAATACAAGCTGGCGGTAGAACTCATGCCAGATATCGATGATTTCGACCTCTCGAAGGTTGAACTGGAGAGACCAGTGGTTCCTGTCACTGATGAAGATATTGAAAAATCTCTGGAAAGACTCGCTGCCAATAAAAAAGAATATGAAGCCGCGGAAGGCCGCTCCGCCGAAGATCAAGATCAAATCCTAATGGATTTCAAAGGAACGGTCGATGGTAAAGAGTTCCCCGGTAGCAGTATGGAAGGGTTCGAGATTGTCTTGGGCCAAGGGGGCTTTCTGCCTGGTTTTGAGGAGCAGCTTATTGGGATACAAGCTGGCGAAAAAAAACAGATAATCATAACTATGCCCGAAGATTTTGGTAATGATGACCTAAAAGGAAAAGAGGTCACTTTTGACGTTAGCGTGAAAGAAGTCAGAAAAGCAGCTCAGGTAGAAATTAATGACGATTTAGCTAAGGCTTCCGGGTTTGAAGACCTTGCCGCGTTAAAGGTCGGGATCCGGGAGCAACTTGATAGAGAATATGGGCAGCTGACTCGCGCCAGTTTAAAAAGAGCTTTGCTCGATAAACTGGCTGATGAGATCAAATTTGAATTACCTCAAAGTATGGTTGATGGCGAATTTGATACAATTTGGAAACAAATTGCAGAAGCAAAAGAAAAAGGCTCTCTTGAAGAGGCAGACAAAGACAAAAGCGAAGATGAACTCAAGGAGAATTATCGGGCTATCGCTGAAAGGCGTGTAAGACTTGGGTTATTCTTAGCAGAAGTGGGGCGTAAAAATAATATCACGGTTACACAGGATGACCTCAATCGAGCGATGCATACAGAGGCCGCACGCTTTCCGGGGCAAGAAGCTGCAGTTCTTGAGTATTTCCAAAAAAATGAATCCGCTAAAAACGAGCTGCAGGCGCCGATTTTTGAAGAAAAGGTAGTGGATTTTATAGTTGAGTTGGCGAAGGTTACGGACAATGAAGTCTCGTTGGAGGACTTGATGAAGCTTGATCAACCCGATGACGATGAACCAAAATCCGATTGATCAGTCGAAGTAAAAGAAAATGTATAATGAATGGCGATAGAATATAATTAGCTGAGGTAAGCATGAGTTCACTTATTCCCATGGTCGTTGAGCAATCTAATCGAGGAGAGCGGGCTTATGATATATACTCTCGTTTATTAAAAGAGAGGATTATTTTTCTTACCGGCCCCGTTTTTGATGAAGTGGCAAGCGTGGTCTGCGCTCAGCTACTTTATTTAGAGGCAGATAACCCATCCAAAGATATTTCTTTTTACATAAACTCCCCGGGGGGCGTGGTCACTGCCGGATTAGCCATTTACGATACCATGCAGTACATCCGCCCCGACGTGTCAACGGTTTGCTTCGGCCAAGCCGCATCAATGGGGTCGTTGCTTTTGACGGCAGGAGCAAAGGGCAAGAGGTATGCGTTGCCGCACTCAAGGATTATGATTCATCAGCCATCCGGCGGGTTTCAGGGTCAGGCAACTGATATTGAAATTCATGCGAGAGAAATATTGGATTTGAGAGAACGGTTGAATCAAATTTACGTTGAACACACCGGGCAGGATCTTTCCGTAATAGAGGATAATATGGAAAGAGATAAGTTTATGTCACCGGAAACGGCGAGAGAATTCGGGCTCATTGATGAGGTGGTAACCTCTCGTCCGGGCACTAAAGAAGGTTCTTCTGAAGAGTAATACTCAGAGGCCATTCCCTACATAATCGTCTTATAAATTTTGTTCTGAGGACCCTAAAAAAGGGAATCGTCTCCAAACATTGGTCCGGAAATGGCTAAAATATTAGCCTTTTGGCAATAGACGCGTTGGTGGACCTTGGTTAACATAACCTCGATTATTTTTTACCAGGGGTTTTATATGAGTAAATCTGGAAGCGGAGACTCTAAAAGTGTTCTCTACTGCTCATTTTGCGGAAAAAGCCAACACGAGGTACGGAAGCTAATTGCAGGCCCGACTGTATTCATCTGTGATGAATGTGTAGAACTGTGTATGGATATTATCCGCGAAGAGCAAAACTCGGCGCTGGTGAAATCAGCAGACGGAGTTCCGACCCCGGCTGACATTTGTAAGGTTCTGGATGACTACGTAATCGGGCAACAATATGCGAAAAAAGTTTTGTCGGTCGCCGTGCATAACCACTACAAACGGCTCGCCCATGGGACAAAATCGAACGAAATTGAACTCGCGAAATCTAATATAATACTGATTGGTCCGACCGGGTGCGGGAAAACCCTTTTGGCCCAGACTCTTGCAAGAATTCTGGATGTCCCTTTTACGATGGCTGATGCTACGACGCTTACCGAGGCGGGATACGTTGGGGAGGACGTAGAAAATATTATCCTTAAGCTGTTGCAGGCAGCGGATTATAATGTCGAGCGGGCTCAGCGGGGCATTGTGTATATTGATGAGGTGGATAAAATATCCCGTAAATCGGATAATCCCTCCATCACCCGCGATGTGTCGGGAGAGGGTGTGCAGCAAGCTTTGCTGAAAATCATGGAAGGAACGGTCGCTAGCGTGCCACCGCAGGGAGGACGCAAGCATCCTCAGCAGGAATTTCTTCAGGTCGATACTACCAATATCCTTTTCATTGTAGGTGGAGCTTTCGCGGGGTTGGAGAAAATTATTTCGGCCCGTGGCCAGGGCAGTGCAATAGGGATCGGCGCCGATGTGCAGGGGCCCGACACACGAAAGACAGGCGAAATATTGCGGGAGATAGAACCTGAAGACCTGCTTAGCTTTGGCCTTATCCCGGAATTTGTTGGTAGGCTACCTGTTATAGCTACTCTTGAGGATCTTGATGAAGAAGCTCTAGTCGAAATTTTGGTTGAACCTAAAAATGCTCTTGTTAAGCAGTACAGTACTTTGTTCGGAATGGAAGATGTAAAGCTAACATTCACAGACGAAGCGCTGAGAGCGATTGCCAAGAAGGCAATTGAAAGAAAAACTGGTGCACGAGGGCTACGCTCTATTTTGGAGTCAATTCTCCTCGACACGATGTATGACTTGCCTGGATTTGAGGGGGTCGAGGAGGTGGCCGTCAATGGAGAAGTGATCGATCGGCGGAGTGAACCTTTATACATATACTCAGAACGTCGTGATGAGGTTGAATCGAGTGCTTAATTAGTACCTTGATTTTCTTGAGCCCAACCTCCATCTAGCAAAAGTAACGCTATTTAAACCTATGCTCGATCTCTGTACGAAAAGGATGTTTACATGACTGAATTAGAAGCAGGAGACCTCCTACCAGTTCTGCCCCTCCGGGATATTGTGGTGTTCCCTCACATGATTGTGCCTTTGTTCGTTGGAAGAGAAAAGTCGGTTCGGGCGTTAGAGAATGTCATGGACAATGACAAACAGATTTTGCTCGTAACACAGAAAAAAGCAGGCGACGACGACCCTCAACCGGAGGATATCTTTAATGTCGGAACTGTAGGTACTGTTTTGCAGCTCTTAAAGTTACCCGACGGCACCGTTAAAGTTCTCGTGGAGGGGACCAGGCGTGCTTCAATTGTTTCGTTTAGCGAAAACGAAGAATTTTTCGAAGCAAATATTGTGGAGCGGGTTGAATCAGAAGAAGATAAAAAAGAGCATGTGGCGCTTGCTCGCTCGGTTATTAATCAGTTTGAGCAATATATTAAATTTAACAAAAAAATACCCCCCGAGGTGTTAGTCTCCTTGAACCAGATTGAGGACCCAAGCAAACTAGCCGATACCGTTGCATCGCACCTGGCATTAAAAATCCAAGAAAAACAAGCATTGTTAGAACTTGAGACAATAACCGAAAGGCTGGAAAAAACCCTCTCATTTATGGAATCAGAAATTGGTGTTCTTCAAGTAGAGAAGAAAATTCGGAATCGCGTAAAGAGGCAAATGGAGAAGACCCAGCGCGAGTATTATCTGAATGAACAAATGAAGGCGATCCAAAAAGAGCTAGGGGAAGGCGAAGACGGAAGGGATGAAGCCTCAGAATTAGAAGAAAAGATCACTAAGACAAAACTTTCTAAGGAAGCAAGAGAAAAGGCCACCGCAGAGCTTAAAAAGATGAAGGCAATGAGCCCGATGTCCGCAGAAGCGACTGTTGTGAGGAACTATCTTGATTGGTTGCTTGGAATTCCATGGAAAAAGAGGACGAAAATTAAACGAGATTTGGGACATGCAGAGAAAGTCCTAGATGCCGATCATTACGGTTTGGAAAAGGTCAAAGAAAGGATCCTGGAATATTTGGCTGTTCAGCAGCGCGTAAAAAAAATGCGGGGGCCTATCTTGTGTTTAGTGGGGCCGCCGGGTGTAGGCAAAACTTCCTTAGGCAAGTCTATAGCCCGTGCGACCGGCAGGAAGTTTGTTCGTATGTCGCTGGGGGGTGTTCGAGATGAGGCTGAGGTCAGAGGCCACAGGAGAACGTACATAGGGTCAATGCCCGGTAAAGTCATTCAGGGAATGAAAAAAGCAGGAGCTTCAAATCCTCTATTTTTATTGGATGAAATAGATAAGCTTGGTGCTGATTGGCGAGGCGATCCTTCCTCTGCGCTTTTGGAAGTTTTGGATCCAGAACAGAACAACTCTTTCAATGATCACTACTTAGAGGTGGATTACGATTTGTCTGACGTAATGTTCGTTACGACTGCAAATACACTTCGTATACCCGGTCCACTAATGGACAGGATGGAGGTGATACGTATTCCTGGCTATACCGAAGATGAAAAAGTCGAGATAGCGAAGGGGCACTTGATTGATAAGCAGCTCGAGGCCCACGGGTTGAAGAAAAAAGAGTGGTCGATCAGCGATAGTGGATTGAGAAATTTAATACGCTTTTATACCCGCGAGGCAGGGGTCCGAAATCTAGAGAGAGAAATAGCAAATCTTGTTCGCAAGGCTGTGAAAAACATCGTATCTGGAGAAATCGCATCTATTGAAGTTAGCGACACTAACCTTGAGGAATATGCCGGTGTTCGTAAGTATCGATATGGAATGGCGGAGGAGGAGGACCTGGTCGGTGTTTGCACTGGTCTTGCGTGGACCGAGGTGGGTGGAGAGTTACTCTCGGTAGAGTCTGTCGTTATGCCAGGTTAGGGTGCCGTTGCTCATACCGGTACCCTGGGAGACGTGATGAAAGAGTCGGTGCAGGCGGCTCGAGCTTACATTCGCTCTCGGTCTTTTGAATTCGGAATTG
>Ga0181584_10003945_pt1 | contig 11266 bp, 9 predicted proteins | sample 071ome_30_FD_132462 | JGI IMG/M metagenome (GOLD analysis project Ga0181584, IMG submission 132462) | Coastal salt marsh microbial communities from the Groves Creek Marsh, Skidaway Island, Georgia - 071406AT metaG (megahit assembly) | ecosystem: Environmental > Aquatic > Marine > Intertidal zone... | reverse complement strand
CCCGGTGCGCAACCCAAATCCGGTTGGCAAAAAGCTGCTCAACGCGGCTGTTCTGCTTGAGAAAGGCCGACCCGCACGTCTGACTCCGAAAATGCTCTTGCCGACTTACGACGTCTACGATGAGTATCGCTACTTCGAGCCGGCCGAAAGCCAGGAAGTGATGGAATTCAGCGGTATGCGCCTCGGTGTTCACATTTGTGAGGACATGTGGAATCTGGAAGAGTATGCGACCTACCACATGTATGATCGGAATCCGATCGCTGAATTGGTTGATCAGGGTGTGGATGTACTGATCAATCTCTCTGCTTCGCCTTGGGCCCACGACCGACATGCCGTTCGCAACGGAATCATCAAGACCTTGTGTCAGCAACACAACGTTCCGTTCGTGATGGTCAACCAGGTGGGTGCCAACACGGAATTGATTTTTGATGGGGATTCCAGCGTTCACGGACAAGACGGACAGTTGCTGGCCAGCGCGCCTTCGTTCGAAGAGTCCCTCCTACTCTGGAATACGGAACACTCCACGGCTTGTGATCCCGCGCCTCGTCACCGCATTCAGGACTTACACGATGCCCTCGTTCTCGGAATAAGGGAATACGTGGATAAGACCGGCGCCTTTGATGAGGTTTTGATCGGTCTTTCCGGGGGTATTGACTCTGCGGTGACGGCTGCCCTGGCTGTGGAAGCGCTTGGCCCTGAACGTGTGACGGGCGTTACCATGCCGTCACTACACTCCTCGGAAGGCAGCGTAAGCGACTCCGAGTCGCTTGCCCGTAATCTGGGTATCGCCTTTCACGAGCTGCCGATAAAAAATGCGGTGGATGCATTCGAGTCGACCCTCTCGCCCCTGTTCGATGGTACACCGTTCGGCATAGCGGAGGAAAACATTCAGGCACGCTCACGCGGCGTCCTGCTCATGGCCATTGCCAATAAGTTTTCCCGGATGGTGCTTACCACGGGCAACAAGAGCGAACTGGCGATGGGCTACGCTACGCTCTATGGCGACATGTCCGGAGGACTGGCCGTCCTCGCTGATGTGTTCAAGATGGATGTTTATGCCTTGGCGCGTTACATCAACAAGCGGGCCGGCGAGGTCCGCATTCCCGTTTCCAGTATCGAGAAACCTCCGTCGGCTGAGCTTCGGCCAGATCAAAAAGACGAAGACTCGCTCCCACCCTACCCCCTGCTCGATGATATCCTACAACGCTATATCGAAGAGCGACAGGATGAAGAACTTATCGCGCAAGCGACCGGTCAATCGATTTCATTTGTTCGCGGTATTCTGGACGCGGTAGACCGCAACGAATACAAACGCAAGCAGGCACCGCCGGGACTGAGGGTGAGTGTCAAAGGCTTCGGAAGCGGGCGGCGTATGCCCATCGTGGCCCGGGTCGATCGACAAGGAATTGAAAGGATGATGCACGAACTGCAAGAGGAGTCCCCCGCATGATCGATTATGTCTCTGGCAGTTTGGCCACGAAGAAACCAACCCAGGCCGTGATTGACGTCGGGGGGATTGGCTATCGTATCCTCATTCCGACCTCTACGTATGAGCGCCTTCCCGAGCCGGGGGAAGATGCTGTCCTTTTGACACACCACCATGTTCGCGAAGACGCCGTTACCCTGTTCGGCTTCATTTCTGCTGAGGAGCGGCGCGTATTTGAATTGATGCTGGGTGTGTCCGGAATTGGGCCCAAGCTGGCGCTTGCCGCGCTCTCTGCGTTGCGCCCGTCAGAGATCAAACAGCGCATTGTGGACCGCGATGTCGCCATGCTGACCCGAATTCCCGGCGTCGGCAAAAAAACGGCTGAACGTCTGGTTATCGAGTTGCGGGATCGTTTCGAAAAGGACGGTTTCGAAGGTGGCGCTTCCTCTGGAGAGACGTCTGCTTCTGATGCCAACTTCCGCGCCGATGCCATGGCAGCACTTGAGGCGCTTGGTCTCTCCCGTTCGGCTGCAGAAAAAGCCGTTCTTGGCGTTCTGCGTAAAGACCCGGCGATCCGAAACGCCGAGGAAATCATCCGCCTGGCATTGCGTTCCTAGGCATCTGCCCGCTCAATGTGAAGCGTCTGGGTCGGGAAGGCAAATTGGATGCTTTGATCCGTGAATGAACGGTGGACGGCCAGGTTGATGGCCTCCTGAGTATCCATGAAGGTGGCGTAATCCGGGACAAGCATGTAGTACACGATTTCGAAGTCAATCGAGAAGTCCCCAAACCCTTTCAGGTGCGCTCGATCGAAGCGAACGTTTTCTTGCGCTTCGACGGCAGACTTCAAAATGTCCGGAATGGACCGCAGCACATCGTGCTCGGTGTCGTACGTCACGCCAATCTGAAACAAGGCACGACGCTCGTTCATGCGCTTGAAGTTGCGAACACGGCTCCCCAGAAGGTCGCTGTTTGAAAAGACGATTTGTTCGCCACTCAGGCTGCGAATGCGGGTCGTCTTTATGCCAATGTGCTCTACGCTACCCGAATGCTCACCCACAACCAGGAAGTCGCCAAAAACAAAGGGCCGATCAGCGATAATGGATACATACGCCAGCAGATCAGCCAGCACATTCTGCACGGCCAAAGCGATGGCAATACCTCCAATACCAAGGCCAGCAACGAGCGCTGTGACATCGACCCCGAAATTGTCGAGCAAGGCCAGGAAAATGATGGTCCAAAGTACGAGGCGACCGACCATGCCCATGGCGCGCGCTGCCGTTATCTGGCTTTCGTCACCATCGCGCGCCTCCACATACCAGCCCGTTGCGACCCCTATCAAGTCGTTGCCCCAGAGGCCTATCTGGACCAGGAAACCGACAAATACCACGCGAAGCAGCCAGGGAATTGCTGGGGCATCGGACGCGATGAATTCCACGGCCAAGTAGAATGCAACCACCAACAAAAACCAGGTTCGCATCCCGTGCAGCAGTTTTGCAATTACGTCATCGACGCGGTTGGTTGTTCGCTCGGCGAGCGCTGCGAAACGCCCGAAGGAAACACGGCGCACGAGCATCAGAACCAGGGTTACAACGACGGTGATACCCAGTAATTCAACCCAATCAATCAGGGCCAGCCCCAGGACCATGCGGTCCATGAATGCGAGAGCGGTATCGGTACTTTCTGGCATGGTAGTGTTGGGAGTCGAACGAGATGAGAGGGCCACAAGAAGACGCCAAAAATACAACGCAGCAAGGCGTGAATACCCGCTGCGGGATTCTACGACGATTTTTTACCAAGTGGTACCCGGTAGAGAACCGTTTCTGAGGTCTCTCGTCAAGGCAGCGCACATTATGCCAAGCGGCGGGGCAGCAATCCGCGCGCAGCCAGCAGCTCCGCATTCAGGATCGCGCCACCAGCGGCGCCCCGAATCGTGTTGTGACTGAGCACTACAAACCGGGCATCGAACACCGGACAGGATCTAACGCGACCGACTGAAACGGTCATTCCGTCGCCACGATGAACATCGCGGCGCGGTTGAGGAGCTGAATCCGAATGGTCGACCTCGAGGCATGACGCAGGGGAAGAGGGGAGCACAGAAATTTCGTCCGGAGAGCTGAATCCACGTATGGCCTTTTCGATCGCGACAAGTGACGGAGAACCAACCAGTTTGACCGAAACACACTCCATGTGCCCATCGATCACCGGAACGCGGTTGCACTGCGCCGATATCGGAATGGACAGGGACGTCACCGAGGAATGGGGGCCCTCACCCGTACGTGTTGCCAAGATGCGTAGTGGCTCCGTTTCCAATTTGTCCTCTTCCCCACCGATATAGGGTACCACATTGGCAACTGCATCAAGGGAAGCCACCCCGGGGTAGCCCGCACCGGAGAGTGCCTGCATGGTCGTCACGTGAACGGCTTCGATTCCAAAAGCGTCTTGCATCGGTTTGAGGGCCATGGTCAATCCGACTGTGGCGCAGTTAGGATTCGTGACGATGAATCCGGAATCCGAATACGTCTGGCGATGGATGAGGTCTACATGATCAGGATTCACTTCCGGAATCAGCAACGGCACATCGTCATCCATGCGGTGATTCTTGGCATTGGAAATGACCGGATAACCAGCCGAGGCAAAGGCTTTCTCCACCGTTCCCGCCACCGAACTGTCCAGGCCGGAAAAAACCAGATCACAATCCAATCCCGGCTCGCAGAGCTGCACTTCCAGGTCTGCCACCCCTTCAGGCATGGGTGTAGGCTCAATCCAATGTGCAGCATCCCGATACCGCTTACCTGCAGATCGCTCTGAGGCGGCTACAGCCGTGACCGTGAACCAGGGGTGATCCTCAAGAAGTCGGACGAATTTCTGTCCCACGGCGCCCGTTGCGCCCAAAATGCCTACGTTCAGTTTCATCTAGGTCGAATTCAATTCAGTGTGCAATCGCGGCGCGAGCTGAAAACCGGTTTACATTGCGGCTCTGGAGCGATCCATCAGCTCACGGGCATCTTTCTCCACCCGCTTGGGAAGGTGCGCAGGCAGAATCAGCGTACCGTCTCCCTGTGGCTGGCGTGTCGAGCGTACATGAACTGGAATGCACGCGTGAAGCACTGGCTCAAAGGCATGCGCATGCATACCCAGCTGATTCGCTTCATTCCACGTCGTAGCGTCCTCGAGGAGCAGGTACAAAAAACGCCCGGCCTGTTCGTTCGTACGAGGATCGGCGGTGTAGAGTCCATCCACATCGGTCCATCGATCAAACTTTGACGCACCCACGGCTTCGGCGATCAAGGAGGCGGAATAGTCGCTCCCTCCACGTCCCAATGTCACGACGCGTCCGTCATCATCGGCACCCAGAAATCCTGTAATCACTGGCAACGTATCCGCCGACAGTTGATGAAACCATCGTTCCGTCTGAGCGCGGGTCTTGTTTCGGTCCACCACCCAAGATCCAGATGCACTTTTCACGACGTGAATCAGCTTGCGGGCATCCACCCACCGAGCGCTCACCTCATGCTGCTGCAGCAACAGAGCTACAAGAGGAGCTGACATCGCCTCGCCGCTGGCCCAAATGGCATGTGATCGAAGAGTACCTGGCTTGCGACGCATTACATCACGCAGGTTTTCAATTCGGTCTGACAGGAGATTCAAATAAGCGGCGTGCCGATCGTGGTCCAGTACTTCTCCCGACAGAGCCAAATGACGTCTGGCAATTTTGCGCATCAGTACTTGCTGCCGCTTGGGTTCCGCTTCTTCCTCAAGTGCATGGAGCCAATCGGTAACTCCGGAAAGGGCCGAGACAACCACAATTGGCCGTGCCATCTGTGACTCGGCCGCCACGATACCTACAAGGCGCCCGAGCGCTTCTGCCGAACCGACGGACGTTCCCCCGAACTTGAGCACCTTCACAAGGTGGTGCGCACCCGTTTCCAGTCTGGGGTCAGTGGACATAACTGGCAGCGTTGATGTCGATTGAACATCCGGTCGCGTGGTCGGAAAGGCCGCTGGCAAGCAGGACAATGGTCGGCGCGACGTCCGATGGCTCGGTCAGTCGATCGAGCGCAATGCCGCCCAAAACGAAATCTTCTCCATAGGCGTCGATAGCGTCCTGAGCCATGGCTGTACGGACGAATCCGGGAGCAATGGTGAAAGCCTTGATGTGCTCCTTGCCGTAGGCTCTTGCCACGGAGCGTGCCAATGAAACCATGGCTCCTTTGGAAGCGGCGTAGGCCAGGTAATCTTCCGAATCGCCGCGGAAGGCAGCACGCGAAGCGATGTAGATGATGCGTCCACCGCCATTCGAGATGAAGTGCGGAATGGCGGCGCGCGTCAGGATTCCTGACGCGCGTGTGTTGACGTCCATGGTCTTGTCCCACTCAGAAACCCAGTCATCCAGATCCCTTTCGATGGGAGAATGAAGGGCGATGCCGGCATTATTCACCAGGCAATCCACACGTCCGTACGCACCGACCACATCGCGGAACAGGCGGTCAGCCTCGGAGGCGTCGGACAGATCTGCCCGGAATGCCTCGCTCTTGCCACCGATCTCCTTGCACAGCGCAACGGCTTCATCCGAAGACGAAGAGTAGTGTACAGCAACCGTAGCACCGGATGCTCCAAGCTGTTTGGCGATTTCGCGGCCAATACCTCGGCTGGCCCCGGTTACTAGAATGATCTGTCCTGTCAGGTCAATATGCATATCTACGACGCGTGTTGTCTTGAGCCGGCTGGCGCATCGAGTCTATCCGACCATTCCTGGATGATGGCACCCAGACGATCTGCATCCAGGAGGAAGCCGTCGTGCCCGTGCGGGGATGGAAGGGTCGCTACTTCAGCACTCTTAAGCTGCGCTGCGAGTGCCTCGATCTCGGCCATGGGAAAAAGGATATCAGAGGGTATACCCACAAGAAGCACAGGTTGCTCAAGGTTGGATCTTTTTTTTCCATCCTCAGCTTCCGGCGCTGCTGCTCCCCGTCCGAAGGTGGTCGCGTCGAGCCGCAGGTCATGCGAGTTTGCCATGTGGGTGAGACAGACGTAACTGTTTGCGTCGAATCGTCCAACCAGCTTGCGTCCTTGGTAGTGCAAGTAGGACTGCACCGAATAGGTTGCTCGCGCGCCTCCCACGGGCGGCACGTCCGGGGCGCCAGAGGTCTCACTCGTGACATGCGCCGGAGTGCGGCCAAAACGTTGCTCGAATGAGGCCGGATTGCGATAGGATAGCATGGCCATCATGCGCGCAGCAGCCAACCCGGCTGCAGGCGGACGATCAGGGGCATAGAATCCATCATTCCACTCCGGATCTGCGTAAATAGCTTGGCGCTGGGACTCACTCCAGGCAATGCACCACGCCGAATGGGCTGCTGAGGTGGCCACGGCCACTACCCGACGAACCGACGGATCCCACAAGGCCCACTGAAGCGCCAGCATGCCACCGAGCGATCCCCCGATCACCATGTCGATGCGCTCTACACCGAGGTGCGCGCACAGCTCCTGCTGTGCGCGCACATTGTCGCGCACGGTCACATCCGGAAAAGCCGCCTGCCAAGGCCGTCCCGTCTCAGGATTGATAGAGGTGGGTCCCGTACTGCCGTAGCACGATCCCAGAAGGTTTGCACAGATCACGAAATGACGATCGGGATCGATCGCTTTTCCCGACCCGAACAAGCCGGACCACCACGTCGTGATGTCGGCATCACCCGTCAGGGAATGAAAGACCACCACCGCGTTGTCGCGGCACTCATTAAGCGCGCCCCACGTCCGATACGCTAGACGCGTTTCGGGGAGGACGGCTCCGGACTCGAGTGTAAAGTCACCGAGCTCGAAACAAGCGGCTTCAGCCATGGACTGCCACCCCCTTTGATGATCCCTTTGAAGCGAGACGCCCATTGGTTAGGGGTGTTGCGCCCTCCGGCCGAACAGCCGCATCAAAGGCCTGCTCCAGGTCGGTAATCAGATCGTCCACGAACTCAATACCTACGGACAGACGAATCACTTCTTCGGTAATTCCTGCTGCTTCTCGTGCCTGGGATCGCATGGACGCGTGACTCATCGTGGCTGGCTGTTCGATAAGCGACTCGACGCCACCCAGCGATTCAGCCAACGTGAACACACGTGTAGCAGCCAACAGGCGGGCGACCGGAAATCCTTTGCGAACCCGGAACGAGAGCATACCCCCGAATCCAGCCTGTTGCCGAGCGGCCGTGTCGTATCCTTCGTGGCTGGACAGACCGGGGTAGTAAACCTCTTCCACAGCGTGGTGCGATGCCAGGTAGCGCGCGACGGCATCGGCATTTTCCTGGTGCTGACGCAAACGGATAGGAAGCGTCTTCAACCCACGCAGGATCAACCAGCTGTCGAACGGCACGGCCGTCGCACCCTGCGCATTCGCAGCAAATTGGACCGCTTCGCGCCCTTCTTCCGTCGCGGCGATGATCGCACCCCCGACGACGTCCGAGTGACCGTTCAGATACTTGGTCGTCGAGTGCACGACGTAGTCGGCTCCAAAATCGATCGGACGTTGCAGCAAAGGCGTCAGGAAGGTGTTATCGACAATGAAATCGATGCCTGCATCCTTGGCGATGGAACCCACCCGGTACAGGTCCGTGATGCGCAGCAGCGGGTTCGACGGGGTTTCCACCCAGAGCGCTCGCGTGGACGGCTTTATGTGCAATGCCAGCTGCAGCGGATCGGTCAGATCCACATAGGACACCTCAATCTTTCCCTGGCGCTGCCACCAGGAAAGGAGGCGCTCCGTCCCGCCGTAGCAATCATGCGAGCAGATGATGTGGCTTCCGACCGGATAGAGCGAAAGCACCGACGCGACTGCAGCCATACCACTGCCAACGCATACCGCGCCGGCCCCTCCTTCAAGGTCTGCCAGCGTTTGCTCCAGGGCCGTTCGGGTGGGATTCCCGCTTCGGCTGTAATCGTACTCTGGTTTCGTTCCGTCCGCGTTGAAGCGGAAAATGGCCGACTGGTAAATAGGAAGGGAAACGCTGTTGAAGGTTGAATCGGTCGACTGGCCAGCCAGCGTGAGTCGGGTCTGCGGATGCATGCGTGTAGGCTGCGAGGCAGCTGTTGGATGGTTGATTATCGTCCTTCCATCCGTGGCCACTGAAGGGCCCGCCTGCCGCAGATACCGTTCCCCGATGAGCTGTGCTGGAGAACGGTCTTGTCACCTTGAAGGGTGATGAGCTGCATACTAGCTTCGTTCTCCATCTCCCCCTGATACAAAAAAGCCCTCGCAGGCTCTGTGGCTCTGGGAGGGTCTCAACAAAGCTGGGCTTTGTTTTGCCTTCCCATCTGCCTCGTATCGAGCAGGATTTAGCACCTTTGGTCCCTATCGGGCTCCCGGTTGCTACGACGTCAACGGGCCTGTCCCTCGGTCGTTCTTGATGGAAGTGGGGCGAGTATACGACAGTGGGCGCAATGGGCGCAAGCCGATTCGCAATGTGGTCGTTCAACTTAACATCTGTTTAACCGACCCATGACAGCGGTGTGCGTTCGGCTCATCGGGATACGGTTCAGCCCTAGCAGGCGACGGATGAAGCGAAAAACGGGTGATGAATGCCCGGCTCGGAACGCGATTTGCCCCGATCAAGGCAGTGTCTCGCCCCAGAGACGCTATTCATCCGAAGACGATTCACCAGACACATGGTGACACCATGAAGAACCATTTCACTCCTTTCGCCTCCGATGCCAACGCCAAAACCGTTTCGGCTTCGCTGTCTCATCCATCGACCGCTGCCCTCTCGAATAAAGGCCTTTCAGGCGAATTCGAGGTCAGGATTCGTTCGAATCCCGGATCTGCCGGATGAGCTCTTTCTGTTCTTGCGTCAACGTTTCCGGAAGAAAGATGTCCAGATGTATGATGAGGTCTCCCGTATCGCTATCAGAGGGTACACCGTGACCTTTGATGCGAAGTCGATCACCCGGCTGAGATCCCTCCGGAATGGTGAGTTTGAGCCGCTTACCGTGGGGCGAATCGATATGCGTCGAGGCCCCCAACAAGGCATCAAATACCGATACCCGCAAATGAGTATGGATGGCGGATCCTTCGCGGAGGAACTGATCATCTTCCTCTACGCGGAGTGTTACCAAGAGATTACCATGTCCCCCATTAGGGATGGGTCTACCTTTACCCCGAATACGGACCTTATGGCCGTCCTTAACGCCTTTAGGGAATGGGATGGAGATCTTTTCACCATCGAGCGTGAAACTGATCTTACCTCCTTTGAGCATCCGGTCAAAGGCAATTCGAACCGTCCGGTTTCGGTCGTAGGCTTTTGGGTCAGCTTGACGCCGTGATCGGCCCTGTCCTGCAGGATTTCCACCCATTCCGGGCGCAGAGCCGCCAAAAAAGCGCTCGAATATGTCCGAAAACCCTGCCCCGGCATCAAACTCGGGTTGCACGCGCTCAAAGGTGCCGTCGGGTTTCTGGCGGTAGCGGAAGCCAGAGCGTGATTCGAAGGGCGATGCGCCCCCCATGCCACCAAAGCGTTTCATCCGGTCATATTGCTTACGCTTGGCTGGATCGGAGAGCGTCTCGTAGGCGTGCTGGACTTCCTTAAACCGTTCCTCGGCCGAGGCATCGTCCGGATTACGGTCTGGATGGAGTTCACGAGCGAGCTTACGATACGCCTTCTTGATGGCTGTCGCATCTGCTTTCTCGTCTACACCCAGCGTTTTATAGAAGTCCTGAGGCAAGCCCGTGTGAGGTCATTTTTGCAGGATTACAATGGAAATCTACTATCGGGCAGCTTCACTAACCCCTATCTTGGGTTTTCCAAGGCAGCTCCAAAGGGAGTTGCGCGAAGCGGCAGTCCCAAACCACTGATTTCCGAGCAGAATCTTCGATTCTGGTCTGACACGTCACCAATTTCGTGCCAACCGGCCCGTTCATGCAGAAATGGCAGGAATCCGCCAGATCTCTAAAGTTCTGATCGCCAACCGGGGAGAAATCGCCGTCCGCATCATGCGCACCTGCCAGGAGCTGGGTATCCGGACCGTGGCCGTGTATTCAGATGCGGATGCGACTTCACTGCATGTCCGCATGGCGGATGAAGCCTTTCACATTGGCCCTGCTCCCTCGGCGGAATCCTATTTGCTGGCCGACACCATCTTGCAGGTCGCCAAAGACTGCGAAGCTGACGCCGTTCATCCGGGTTACGGTTTTCTGTCCGAAAATCACGTTTTCGCCCAGTCCTGCTCGGATGCCGAAATCGTGTTCATCGGACCCACGCCAGCTGCCATCCAGGCCATGGGGGACAAAACTGCTGCGCGTGCCCTCATGGAGAAAGCGGGCGTACCCATGGCTCCCGGGACCATCGACGCCATATCGGATGCCGAAGAGGCAGCGGCCAAAGCCGCCGAGATCGGCTTCCCGGTTCTGATCAAAGCTGCAGCCGGGGGTGGCGGAAAAGGCATGCGCATCGTCCGCAGCGCAAAGGATTTTGAGTCGGCCTTGAAGACCGCCTCCAGCGAAGCGCAATCTGCTTTTGGTGATGGGCGCGTGTTCATCGAGAAATACATCGAGGAGCCCCGCCACATCGAATTCCAGATCATGGCGGATATGCACGGAAGTGTTGTTCACCTGTTCGAGCGGGAGTGCTCCATACAGCGTCGCCACCAGAAAGTGGTTGAAGAGGCGCCTTCCTGCGTCCTCTCGCCCGAGATTCGTGAAGCCATGGGAGATGCAGCCGTACGTGCTGCCAGATCCTGCGACTATGTTGGCGCGGGCACGGTTGAATTCCTGCTCGACAAAGACATGCAGTTCTACTTCATGGAGATGAACACACGCCTTCAGGTCGAACACCCCGTGACCGAATGTATCACTGGACT
>Ga0181584_10003939_pt1 | contig 11271 bp, 9 predicted proteins | sample 071ome_30_FD_132462 | JGI IMG/M metagenome (GOLD analysis project Ga0181584, IMG submission 132462) | Coastal salt marsh microbial communities from the Groves Creek Marsh, Skidaway Island, Georgia - 071406AT metaG (megahit assembly) | ecosystem: Environmental > Aquatic > Marine > Intertidal zone... | reverse complement strand
TCCGTCGAGTCGCGTTCGGTCGGTCGGCGACGCGCGTCGCGACGCGTGCGGTGACTGAAACGGAGGGCGTGTTTACTACAAGGTCGTCTGAAATACTGGCTAGTGAGACCTAAACGGGGTGGGCTAAAAGAAGTGTCCGCGTTCGCTCAAGTCGTCGTGGGAGAGGGACCTGGGCGGGGTGAGTACACCGGACTCTGAATCGAGAGGATTGAACGTGGCGTCTGGATCGATGTATTTGCGGATCCACGGGTGGCGTAAGACGCGATCGATGGTGTATCGACGCGAGGTTCTCACGCGAAGACACCCGGCGATCAAGTCCTTGGCGCCGAGACTGACGGAGTCCCACGTCTCGCAGTCGTAGTTGAACGCCACGAAATTCCCCCTTTTAATCTTTTCCGCGAGCGCGATCTCGTCCTCGTCTTCAAAGGGTTGATATCCGGCTAATAATGCGTACATTATGACTCCGAACGCCCACACGTCCACGGATGGGTCTAGACCCGGTCTCAACGACGGCGTCATGAGCTCGGGCGCCATGTAGTGCATGTTTCTCCCCGCGCACATCGCGTACGTGCGCGTCACCGTCTCCTCCATCTCGTCCTCGATCTCGTAGTTGACGAATTCCATGTCATACGCCAGAGGCTGCCCCATCATGCACGCGTACCTCATCGTCGTGAGCACGACGTCCAATCTCTCTGAGTTCTTTTCTCGCAACACCACCGTGTCCAAATCCAACGACCCGCACACGATGCTCGATTCCGCGCAACTCTTCAACACGTCCGCCAACTGCACCATGATCTCCCTCACATCACCCTCACTCATCCTACAGTCTGGTCGACTCCTCACCTCCTCCGATAACCGCAGTCCAGCCGCGTGATCCATCACGAACACCCCCAACGCCGGCTTTCTCCGCTCTTCGTAATACGTCTCGTGCAACCGCACCACGTTCGGATGATTCATCGTATTCAGCGCGTACTGCTCCAAATTATACTGCGCAATCGACGTCGACGTCTCGCTTCCCCTCTTACTCACCGCGATGCACCGCACCGCGCACAGACTCCCGTCCTCTCGACACCTCGCCGCGCAGTGACACTCTCGCTCCTCGTACGCGTGCACCTCCTCCACCTCGTACGCATCCGCGAACGCGAACGGCAGCGCCCCTCGCACCATCTTTAGCGTCACCAAACGCGCTCTGGTCGATTTTCTCTCCTCCGCGTCGTCTCCATCGCTCACACGGCTCGACGCGCACCCCATATCGGACGCGCGCGCGAATGAATTGAAATCCAAACGAATGAATCGCGCGCGCGAGATTCCACACACGGTCCGGTCCGTCCGGGCGACGACGACGCGTCTCCGCGTCCCGCGTCTCCGCGTCTCCGCGTCTCCGCGTCCCGCGTCTCCGCGTCCCGCGTCTCACGACGACGTGTGCGGCGCGACGTTTGGGTAATCGCGCGAAGGGACGTCTCGTTCAGTAGTCCCCCTCACGTTGAGTCCTCATCGGTCGAATAGAAGAGGGCGTTCGAGCGCGCGCGCGGGTTCGCGTTCGCGCGCGTACGCGCGACGCTCGATCGGTCGCGTCGCGCGTCGCCGGGTCGTCGTACGCGCTCTAAAACAATTCGTATTCACATCCGTCATCGATCGATCGGTCGACGTCGCGCCGCGTTCGACGTCGCGCGTCGCGCGTTCGCTCTACTCGCGCGCGCGCTTCTCGCCCACCGCCGCCGCGTCTCGCCCTTCGTCGCCGTCCTCTCGTGCGCCTCCATCCCTCGCCCGCATCTCCTCCAACTCATCTCTCAATAATTTCCCGTACCCCCCCCGTCCGGCGTCGTAATACGTCCGGTACTCGTCTCGCACCTGCCCCCCGCTCTTCCCTCGCCCGAATTCTCTCCCGTCGACGAATCCCCAGTCGAAATCCACGCGAATCTCCCGATCGTCCAACGTCGTCCCGTTGAGGTACCGCACGCACGCCTCCGCGCTCGCCCGGGTTTCGTACTCGACGAAGGCGAATCCACACGGCGTGCGTCGATCGCGATCGAGTCCGACGACGATGCGTCTGACGGCGCCGCATCGAGAAAACAACGCGTGCATCTGCGTCTCCGTGGTGTAAAAGCTCACGTTCCCGACGTAGAGCGTCGAGCTTCGACGTAAAGCGTCGAGGTACTCGTCGATCGTGCCCTTGAAGGCGCGGTCTTTGTATTGCGTCAGCGGTTCGCGGTCGAGAAAGAGACGCGCCATGAGGGACGCCGTTCGATGAGGGATCGGGTGGGAATGGCGTCGACAGAGACGGACGGACGGTCGTCGTCGTCGTCGTCGTCGTCGTCCGTCGGTCCACCGTCCGAAGCGGGACGACCGACCGTCTCGGACGCCATGGACGCGCCGGCGAGGACGACGGCGTCGCGGGAGGAGGAGGACGTCGTCGTGGACGACCACGGGGCCGAGGAGGACGAATCGACGACGACGACGACGACGACGCGACGGGGTGACGAACGCGCGGGACGAGGGACGCGCGCGGTGCGGTGGATCAAACGCGCGTGCGTCGTCGTCGCGAGCGCGGTGTTCGCGCTGTACGTCGTCGGATTGGTGGTTCCGGATGACGAGGAGGAGAACGCGTCGGCGCGTCGCGAACGCGTCGACGCCGAAGACGACGAGAGAAAACGACGCGCGTCGAGCGATGCCGATGATGCGACGCGTGGGGAGACGACGACGGTACCGACGTCGGCGCGCGTGGCGTACGTGCCGCAAGCGAAACCACGCGCTTCGTAAAAAAAATGAATTGTAAAACGGTAGCGTTCGAGCGTTCGAGCGACGCGCGTTCGGCGTCTCACTCTTCGATTTCGATTTTAATTTTCTTTTTCGCCGGTGTCGACGACGACGCTTTCGGTTTCGGCGTCGATTCCTTGAACGCGGACGGACACGACCCGTCGGCCGCGAGCGGGCACTCCCCGCACTTTGGACGCAGCGGCGTGCACGTCAACTGTCCGAAACCGACGAGCAGCGGATTGACGTCGATCCACTCCTCTCTCGGTAACCACGACTCGAGCGCCGCTCTCGTGTCCTCGGGCGTCTTCTTCCTCGGTGACCCATTCTTCCCGATCGCGGTCGGCGGCACCCACCCCAACCGTTCGGAAATTCTGTGCACGTGCACGTCGACGCAGATCCCCGTCGGTTGCCGCCACGCGACGTTCATGACGAGGTACGCCATCTTCGGTCCCACGCCCGGAAGCGCGCACAACGCCTCCACGCTCCTCGGAATGTCCCCGTCGTACTCCTCTAATAAAATCTTCGCCGTCGCGCGGAGATACTGCGCTTTCCGTCGATGAAACCCGACGGGATTGAGCATCGCGTCCAACGCGTCTTCCTCCGTCGCCGCCACGCGCGCCGGCGTGCACCCGTGCGCGCGTAATCGTCGCATCGCCGCGTGATTGATCTCATCCCTCGTCTGTGAGCTCAACATCGCGCTCGTGAGCGTGAGGTATCGTCTGTATCGATCGTCGTCGACGGTATCACCGTCGACGTCGGCGATCTTTTCGCACCCCATGGAGTCCACCGCCGCCGGCGGTCCCGAAGCGCGAAACCGCTTGATCGTCTCGAGCGTCTTTTCCCATCCATCCGGTGCGATCGCGGGCGCGGCGGCGGTCGACGTCGGTGGACGCGATCGTTGACGAGCGGGTGCGGACGTGGACGTCGTCGTCGGGACGTCGTCGTCGACGGCGCGCGCGCGGGACGACGTCGATGGTGATGCGGATGAAAAGCGATGGCCCATGACGACGCGCGAGGCGGCGTCGCGCGATGAGACCGACGATGGGAAGGCGGAGGACGACGACGGTTGGACGTGCGTGCGTGCGCGCGCGACGACGCGGCCGAGCATGCGCCGGGGTGTGCGGACGCGGCGCGTGATTGGTGTGATTATTAATTCCAATCGTCTTCGTCGTCGTCGAAGTCGCGAAAATCTTCCACCGCGTCGTCTTCTTCGGCTTCTTCTTCCACGACGTCGTCGTCCGGTGACTCGACGTCGACGCCCAACGCGCGCTCGTCCAACGGTTTCTTAAAAAATTGTCGCAGCGTGGCGATGTGATTGAGCACCTCGCGCTTCCCCTCGCCGTTCGCCGCCGACGTGTACAACATCGGCGGTAATTCGTCCCAATACTCGCTCACCTCGCGACAAAAGCGTTCGACGTTTTCCGCCGGATCGGCGCGTTTGCCGGTCTTGACCTTTCTGCGCTTATCCACTTTCGTGAAGACGATGGTCACGGGAACGCCGGCCTCGCCGAGCCAATCGAGACACTCTAAATCCAACCGTTGCGGTTTCACCGTCGAGTCGATCAAGAGCATGACGGTGATGAGCGTCTCGCGGTTTAAGAGGTATTCTCGCGTGAATTCCGCCCATTTTTCGCGTAAATGTTCGGGGGCGTTGGCGAATCCGTACCCGGGAAGATCGACGAGATAAAATTTCCCATCCCCGGTCGTCATGCGGTAGTGATTGATGGTTTGCGTCTTGCCCGGATTTTTCGACGTCTTGGCGAGCGATTTTCGATTCGTCAACATGTTCACCAACGAACTCTTCCCGACGTTCGATCGTCCGATGAAGGCGATCTCTGGAAGCGTCGGTTTCGGACACCCCTTTAAATCCACGCACGCCTGGACGAATTCGACGTGTTTCACGGTCGCACCGCGGCCTTGACTCGCCAATTCGAGCTCGCGTTCGACGAGCGGCGCTTCGGCGTCTTCGTCGCGTTCATCGAACACGTCGACGTAATCCTCGAATCCATCCGATCCATCGCTCTCTCGCGACGCGGCGACGAACGAATCCACCGCTTCTTGCATCTTGGTCGACGTCGTCTTCTTCGGTCGTCTCGCCGGTCGATCCGAGTCGAAATCGACGCACTCGCGAGGCGGCGCGTCGCCCCTCGCGCGTCCCCCACCCCTCCCTCGTCCCCCGCCTCGTTTCGGTCGTCCGCGCGCGCGCGCGACGACGGCGGCGCGACGAAAAGGACGCGCGTCGTCGTCGCGGAAGTCATGGGCGGACACGCTCGCGGACGCGCCCGAGGCGGCGCGCGCGAGGATGCGTCGCGAGGATTCGCTCGCGGCGGCGGCGGCCGGGACGACGACGACGACGCCGGCGCCGAGACGCGAGGACGGCTGGGGATGGGGGACGCGAGGTACGGACGCGATGGCGTCGCGCGCGCGATGGCGTCTCGCGACGCGCGCGACGGTGGAGGCGACGGCGCGGAGCATGACGGTCGGGTCGTGTGCGACGCGCGCGAGAGTGTGGCGTGCGTGAGAGTCGCGGGCGTTCGACGTGGACGACGACGAGAGACGCGACAAACGCGACGAACGCGACAAACGCGACAAACGCGACGGACGCGCGCGCGGAGAGGCGCGAGACGTCGCGCGTCGGACGCGATTTGATTTTGATTTTTTGAAAATCACCAAAAGTCAGCCATGGGAAAAGACACCGACGACGACGACGCGATGGCGATGGCGCGCGCCAAGGCGGCGCACGAGCGCGGTGTTAACGTCAAGATGATCTCCACCGCGCGTCCGGCGACGGCAGCGGTGGAGATGGACGCGTCGGAGGCGTTGTTGAAGAGGGACGGGAAGGATGTGTATAAAAAATCGTCGGCGAAAAAGGCGAGGTACGCCATGCTCTTTCCGGGACAACTGAGCGCGACCAAGGAGGGGAAGATTGGGGAGATGCGAGAGATGCACACGCAATCGCCGGTGGTGTACCTGGATTTCGCGATGGGACGGATGAAGTTGCTCGGGAGCATCGTGCGTCCGACGTCGACGCGATACTTTACGCTCAACGCGAAATCCAAGGATCGAATGAATTTGGAGGAGTGGTTCGACAGCGTCATCGTGTTTCCGAGTTGGTATTGGATCGGGACTCGCGAGGAGAATCCCGAAGAGAAGCCGTTACCCTTGCCCGAGGCGCTCGGGGATTTGGCGGGCGCGCCGGAGACGGATTGGCGAGCATCCGTCGCCGCCGAGACGAGCAGGAAAATGAGCAAGGAGACGACGACGACGACGACGACGACAACGAAGGGCGCGAACGCGGCGACGGATGCGAAGGAAAACGCGGCGAACGACGCGAACGGTGGGAGACGACCGCGACGTCAGGCGGCGACGGCGGCGCGGAAGAAGATGTACGCCGACGATAGCGACGTCGAGGAGGAGAGCGACGATGACGACGACGGACGCGTGGCGTCGCCCGTGGTGATTCGAGGCAAGGTGGAGAGTTTTATGCCCTCGCCTTCGCCGGTGAAGCCGCCGCCCGTGGTTCGACCGTCAGTCGACGCGCCCTCGCGCACGTCGGCGTCGGCGCAGAAGAAGACGAAAGAACCGCCCGCCAAGCGTCAAAAGAAGGAACCGGTCATCATCATAGATAGCGAAGACGAAGACGACGAGGATTCCGACCGAGATGACGACGACGACGACGACGACGACGACGACGACGACGAAGAGATGGAGTTGGACGACGAATCTGAGGGAGAGAGCGAGGAATCTGAAGACGACGAGGACGACAGCGATTTTGAATAGAGCCGCGTAATGTAACTGGATTGAATTGACAACAATATTAAGAATGAATCGCTCACTTGTTCTTCAAGAATTCCTGAAGCGAACGAACGGCGGACGCCGACCCGACGAACATCGGGCTCTTTTGGTGAATGTGTTCCGGAGTCACCTCGAGAACGCGTTCGTCCGCCTTGGCGCCGCGCATGGAGATCCCGCCCGCTTGCTCGGCGAGCATGGACACCGGCGCGATCTCGTAGAGCAAACGTGCCTTACCTTCCGGAGCGTTCGAGTCACCCGGGTACAGCCATATACCTCCATACGACAGCGTCCTGTGCGCGTCCGCCACCAGAGCGCCGATGTAGCGATAACTCCACGGTTTCCCGCCGTCCGAACCGCCGTCTTGTAAATGCTCGACGAACTCCTTCAATTCGGGCGCCCAGAGGTTCACGTTCCCGTTGTTGCACGAATAGATGCGTTGCATGTCCTTCCCGTCGGGAATTTGCATGCGCTCGCGCGTCATTAAAAACTCGCCCGACGCGGCGTCGTAATCAAACTGGTACACGCCGTCGCCGACGGTCAACACGAACACGCATGAACTCGAAAACATGCAATACCCGGCCGCCACAAGCGCCTCGCCCGATTGCTTCGCGTTCGTCAAACAATTCTCGAGCGTTTGCTCCGGCGTATCCGTCTCTTTAATCTCGCACTCGCCTGGCGCGTACACGCCGAAAATCGAACCCGTGGTGACGCATGCGTCGAGATTGCTCGATCCATCGATCGGATCGAACGTCACGATGTATCCCGATCCATTCACGCGTTCAACTGCGATCGGCACGTCTTCTTCTTCCGTCACGATGACTCCCGCGCGTCCGCACTCCGACAACGTCTCGACGAAGACGTCGTTGGCGATGACGTCGAGCTTCTTCTGTTCATCCCCCGACGCGTTCGACCCACCCGCCGCGCCCGTGTTCCCCGCCAACGGCGCGTTCGCGACGAGCGCGCGCACGCGTTTACACGCGACGGCGACCGAGTTGAGCGCGATGGCGAGGTCGCCGTCGATCGTTCCGGCCGTAGCCTGGCGGGTGAGATACATGGACAGGGATTCCCCGAGCGCGGCGCGCGGCGTCTGCGCGCGCGAACGGCGACGGTGCGCGACGCATCGGTGCGCGCGCACGGACGCGCCACGGAGCGTCGCGCGCGCGGTCGTCGTCGTCGTGGAGGTTGAGGTGGCCAGCATCGTGAAGTGGCGTGAGCACGTCAGTCATCACCGCGGCTCGAGCGAACGAACGCACGCGCGCGACATGCGGTGCGCGACGACGACGACGACGACGACGACGACGACGACCGCGACGTCCTCGTCCGCGTCCCACGCGTTCGCGACGCGTCGGTGCGCGTCGGCGTCGCGCGTGCGAGCGGTGGAGAATTTTCGACCGCCGCGACGACGACGACGTCCCGCCTCGCGCGTCGCGACGCGCGCGTTCGGCGACGACGATCTCGACGACGACGCGCGCGACGATCGCGCGGTGTACGAACGCGCGGCGAGACCGTCGTCGTCGTCGCGCGTCGCGAGAGGTGACCGCATGCGAGAGGCGGGACGGCGCGAGGGGTCGTACGAGTACGCGCCGCCGGCGCGCGGGGGCGGACCGCCCGGAGACGGGTGGAACGGGTACGACGACGAGCGCGGAAGCGGTGATGGACCGGGGCGGGAGTTGAATAAGTTTCTCGTCGCGGGCGCGTTCGTGATCGGCATCGGGGCCGGGGTGGTGTTCGACACGGCGGTGGACCTCGAGCCGTCCAACGTGGCGTCGAGAGAAATTTTGGATAGGCGGACGCCGAGCTCGGAGCTGTGCATGGCGAACGGGGCGTCGGCGATGGTGTTCGATCAGCGCGTGTTTTTGTCGTTGAATCCGTTCAATGTGTACGTGGCGCAGCCGGAGGTGAAGCCGGGGTGCGTGCTCAGACGGTCGAACTGGGGCGTGTTGGAGCGAAGCAACGTCGTCGATAAGAAGACAGAGGACGTGTGTAAGCAGCATCTGAACACTTTTGCGTTCGTCGGCGATTTAGACAAGTCTCCGGAGGTGTCGTGCGTGTATCACAGCGAGGACGCGGAGAATCAATTCATGAAGGATCCGACCAAGGCGGTGTTGGGCGACGGCGTCGTGCAGTCGATGCGCGAACGCGTCGACGCGCAGAGCGACATGAAGGCGTTTCGATGAAGACAACATTCTTTTATAAACTACGTACAATTACTATGCCTACTGTAAAACAATCTCGCCGGTGTCCTCGTCCTCGTCTTCGCACGCTTGCGTCTTTTGCGTCGCTTGCGACGAAAACATCTCGAGAAGCGTGCGCTGACTGATGTCGACGACGGGCGCCGACGCGCGCTTTCGTTTCTTTGGTGACTTTTCAGAGCTCATCGTCTCGAGGTGATTCCCGTGCGTCTGCCCGTTGAGCACGGCGCCCAGAGTGTCCAACTTTTTCCGTATCGTCATCCAGATGATTTCGTCGATGGTGTCCTTGACGTGCAGGTACTGCACTAAAACGCTCGAGAGTTGACCGATTCTGTGCGCTCTGTCCTCCGCCTGGATTAAATCCCCGGGCGTCCACACCATCTCGCCGAAGATGACGGTCGACGCCGCGGTGAGCGTTAAACCCATGCCCGCGGCTTTGATGGATAAAATCGCCGCGCGTACGTCGTCGCCGCGCTGGAAAGAGTTGACGAGATTGCCTCTCGCCGACGCGGGCGTCGATCCATCTATGCGAATAAATTTCACCTTCTTCTTTTGCATGAATTCGCTCACAGCGTCGAGAAGCACGCCGTGGTGCGCGAAGAAGATGAATTTGGATTCGCTCCCGTCGAGGAGCGTCTCGAGGTATTCGCACACCGCCTTCTTCTTAGCCTTGGCGCTCGCGAGGAAGAGTTCATTCATGAGCCTCTTTTCTTCCAACTCATCTCCGGCGCCCGGCGTCTGTCGCAACTTGTCGAGCTTCGATTTGACGGCGTACACCTCGCCCATGCTCGACTTTTCCACCGTCAGGTACACCTGACTCCGTTGTTTGGGGGGTAAATCTTTCAAGACGTCCTTCTTCAGGCGTCTCACCATGCACAGTTTTGAAATCATCACGTGAAGCTCGTCCGCGTGCGTGCATCCCGTGAACATGCCGAAAGGACCGCCGTTCGCGCAGTAGCGTCGTCCGTAATCGTTCAATCGACAAAAGATTCTCGGCACGAGCGCCTCGAGTTGGGTGAACAGCTCGATCGGTCGACTCAACGCGGGCGTTCCCGTGAGACAGATCACGCGCTTCGCGCCCTCTTTCATCAACGGTATCACCGCCTGCGTTCGCTGCGCGCGCCTATCCTTGAGAAAATGACTCTCGTCCGCGACGACGATTCGGTATCTCTTCTCTCGCAACTTTTCCTTGAGCTTGACGACCAAAGAGTACGGGACGACGTTAAACTTTTTCCCTTCATCGAGCTTCCACGCCTCGCTCGCCGCTCCCACGCACGCGATGTCGAAATCCTCGACGTCGAGCCAACTCTGAAGCGCGTTTCTCCACGCCTCTCGCAACGACGTCGGGACGAGAATCAACGCCGGCCACTCGTCTCGGTAACACGACAACAACGCGCACGCCTGCACCGTCTTCCCCAGACCCATCTCGTCCCCGATCAACGCTCGCCCACCCCGTCGAAGCGCGTACATCACCCCTTGCCGTTGAAAATCAAACATCTTCGCGTCCAACGCCTCCGAAACGCCTCTCTTGTACGCCTCCTCCGCGTCGCGCTCCTCCGCGTCGAACCTCGTCTCGCAACATCGAACCACCATGCCCTCCACCGGCACCGGTCGTAACCCAGCACGCTGACACTTGGCCACCACCTCGCGCAACGCGCTCGCCGGAAACGTCCACGCGTTCGTCGCCGCGTCTCTCGTCGCGCCCGGCGTCGACGCGACGACGGCGTCGATGACGTTTCCACACGGCGGCGCCCCCACCGCCCGCGCCGCCGAGAATCGATCCCCCGGCGCACGAAGCGTAAACTCCACCGCCGACCGCACGCTCGCCGTCGCCGTCGCCGTCACCGTCGCCGACCCGTGTCCCAGAACGCGCGCATCCATCTTTGTCGTCGTCGTCGTCGTCGTCGTCGTCGTCGTCGACGCACCACCACCGCTCCGACGCCGCGCCGCGTCATCACACGCGCGACGAACGAGCGCGTCCGCGTCCGCGACGTCGAGTCCGTCGAGATCGTCGTCCCACCCGTCGCCGAGGAGCGTCGACGCGTCCATCGCGCGCGTCCGTCTGACGCGCGCGACCGTTCCGTCGCCCGCGCGGTCGAGAGTGCCGTGTTTGTGCCGTGCGGTCGTATGAGTGAGTGATGGATACACAATGGCTTCGTATGCGTACCGAAAGTCCGACGATTGAGTATGTGGTGTGGATGCATGTTGTACTCAGACTCGTGGTACGTAGTGTGTGTAAATATGAGGAAGAAACCGTCTCTCGAGTCATCGGTGTTGGACGATCGAGAGGGTCGACGACGACCGCGACGACGACCGCGACGACGACCGCGACGACGACGCCCCGTCACACTCTCGCGTCCGGAGCGCGTCGACTCGCACGAGCGACGTGAACGAAGGACTTTTTCGCGCGCGTAGCACTGCCCCGAGCGCGGCGCGCACGAGCGAACGAACGCCGAACCCGTCGGTGCGAGGAGATATGTTTTCGGTGCGAGCGGCCGTGCCGACGCGCGCGAGCGCGTCCGCGCCG
>Ga0181584_10003928_pt1 | contig 11293 bp, 10 predicted proteins | sample 071ome_30_FD_132462 | JGI IMG/M metagenome (GOLD analysis project Ga0181584, IMG submission 132462) | Coastal salt marsh microbial communities from the Groves Creek Marsh, Skidaway Island, Georgia - 071406AT metaG (megahit assembly) | ecosystem: Environmental > Aquatic > Marine > Intertidal... | reverse complement strand
GAGTGGAGAGTCATGAACATTCTGGTTCTGCAACATGCCCGTGATGAGCATCCCGGTATTTTCCGCGCGTTTCTTGATGAGGACGGGCACAGTTGGACAGCGGTCCATCTTGATGAAGGTGAGGCGCTACCCGCCTCAATGCAAGGATATGATGCATTGTGGGTGCTTGGCGGGCCAATGGATGTCTGGCAGGAAGAAGCGCATCCTTGGCTTGTTGCGGAAAAGGCATTCATTCGCCGTGCCGTGATCGATCAGGGATATCCGTTTCTTGGCATGTGTCTTGGCCATCAGCTGTTGGCTGAGGCGGTTGGCGGATCAGTCGGTCTGGCGGCGCAGCCGGAGATTGGCATTTTGCCCGTGAATCTGACCGAGGACGGGGCCAGCGGTGTTCTGTTCGACGGGATTGACGCTACGTTTCCTGTTCTTCAGTGGCACAGCGCGATGGTGACGTCACTGCCATCTGATTGCAAGGTGCTTGCGACCACCGAGGCCTGCCCCGTGCAGGCGTTTAGCTGGCAAACGCGGGCGCACGGGGTGCAATTTCATCTTGAGGTTGAAAACGACACCATTGATCAATGGGCTGCCATTCCCGAATATGCCGAAGCGCTGGTAAAAGCGCTTGGCGCGGAAGGCACTGAGGTTATGCGCCGCGATTATGCCGCTAATGTCGGCCAGTTCTCAACTGTTGCAGAACGGTTCTATATGAACTGGATGCAATGCTGTGCGAAGGCCTAGCCCAAATATCCAAACCACAGATCCGGACCGGATCAGGTGTCCATTGCCCGCAAAATGGACAGGCGGGCACTTTGCAAATGATCGCGCATCAATCTTGCCGCTAGATCGGCATCACGTGCCTTGATGGCATCGACAACGGCGCGATGCGCGAGATTGTAATCCTGGATCATCTGCCGGTCGAGTGTCAGCTTTAGCAAGTTTAGCCATTCGCTGTTATTGCGCACGGCATTTATCTGTTCAATGATCCAGATCAGCAACTGATTGCGCGTTGTTTTGGCAAGGCGTGCGTGGAAATCGGTGTCGAATTTGCTGAACCGTTCCGGGTTGTCAACACAGGTCTGCATCTCCTGAAGCAGATGTTCCAGCTGGTCAAAATCCTCGGTTCCGGCATTCAGCACACAGAGCCGGCAAATATGTGGTTCAATCGCAAAGCGCACGTCAATGAGTTCAAGTGGACGGGCATCCCGGATGGGGTCGGTGTTGCTTACCTGTGGTTGATAGGTGATGTAGGTACCGCTTCCACGGCGTTTTTCGACAAGACCTTCGCGCGCAAGCCTACGCAAGGCGCCACGAATCGTGCCCCGTGCAACATTGTGCAAGTTGGCAAGATCGCGCTCTGAGGGCAGGCGGTCAAGATGCTTCAAACGGCAATTATGGATCTCATCGCGTAGCAATGACGCAACCTCAAACTGGCCTTTACGCTGTGATTCTGGCATTCGCAACCGGCTTTCGTCCATTGATGTATGTGTTTTGTCTAATATATACCAAAATTATACCAATAACAGTGTAAATGTCAAATATTGGTAAATTGGTACAAAAATAGTTGATATCCGGGCTTTCTTTGGTCATTCTCATACATAGGGGAAATGTGCCCGACTATGCGGGGTTTGCGATGGCATTTACCGCGCATTCGGTATCAGTAGTACGCCGCTAGCGGCAGGCTCGTAGCCTGATACCGTATGGAATGTGAAAAAAAGCAAGTTGATTTATGGAGTGTGAAAAAAAAGCAAGTTGATTGCGACAAAAGCAAGGGAGAAGGAAGATGGCAACTGATCTTGAACGTTTTGTCGAGGCTCCGGGCCGTAACAAGAAAATTAAAGAAGTCCGTGAGATGATCGACCGGCTTGGGATTGAGTATCTCTACCTGCAATTTGTTTCGGTCACCGGCAAGATTATGGGCAAGGGCATTCCTGCTGATCATTGGGAAAGTGTCGCGAAAAAGGGTTTTCAGCTTGTCTATGGCGCGACAGTCAATCTGTTCACCGACCGTGCCGGCAATTACCTTGGCTATGGACCAGAGGCTGCCGAACTTGTTGGCATACCAGAGCCGGAAACATTCATGCAGCTGCCATGGGCACCAAAGATTGGCAGATTCTATTGTACCCTGTTCCGCAATCGTGAGGAGCGCGAAAATCCGGGCGGCTATCTGACAGCAGATGCCCGTGGCAATCTGCGCCGTCTGCATGAGGAGTTTTCGAACAAGCATAAAGGCTTGAAGTTGCGCATGGGCACCGAGCCGGAGATGATGTGGCTCAAATTCAACGAGGATGGCCAGCCACAGGACGGCTATTCAAAGCCCTATTGCTATCATATCGACCAGTTTGAGAGTCTGCGTCCGGTGACCATGAAGGTCATGGAATATACCCGCAAGATGGGTCTCGACATGATTCAGGGTGACCATGAGGACGCCCCGGGTCAGCTTGAGTTGAACTGGATGTTTGATGATGTGTTGCGTAACGCGGACCGGTTGACGACATATCGCCAGATCTGTGCGCAGGTGGCGCGTGAATTTGGTATTTTCGCCTGCTTCATGACAAAGCCCTTTATGGGCGTGTCGGCGTCCGGATGTCATCACAACATGTCGTTGTGGCGCGGCGGTGAAGATAATTTTGTCGCCTGCGGCAATGATGAGGCGAACCTGCCGGGCATGCGGGAAAATTATATGTATGTGAAGGGCGGCGAAAACACCTTCATGCCTGACGGCGATGATTTGCAGATGCCGGGCAAGGAAGGGCTCGTTGCCATTGGTGGTATTGTGCAGCATTTGCGGGCACTGACCGCGATTGGCTGTTCGACGGTGAATTCCTATCGCCGCCTTTGGGACACGGGTTTCTGGGCGCCTGTCTTTGCCGATTGGGGGTTCCAGAACCGGACCACCGGATTGCGTGTCTCAGCACCCGGACGGTTTGAATACCGGTCTGTCGACTCGATGGTGAATCCGTATCTGATGGGATCCTGCATTCTGGCCGCCGCCGATGATGGCATCGACAACAAGCTTGATCCGGGTGAGCCGGAAGAACGGAATATTTATGAGGCGATGGAAGCCGGCAAGCAGGTAAAGAAGCTGCCGATGTCACTTGGCGAGGCGCTTGAGGCGCTGGAAAATGACGAAGTTGTCAAACGTGGCCTGCCGGGTGAAATGTGCCGACTTTATCATGAATACAAATATGACGAGTGGGCCCGTTTCATGTCCACTGTTACCGAGTGGGACAAGGAAAGATACATGGAGTGTCTTCCATAGGCCCTTGCCATATTGGCCATCGGGACGGCGTTGTCCCGATGGCGTCCAATCACTACCCTTTTTGCGTGGAGCATTGCCAACATGTGTGGAATTGCAGGAATCATTCATCGCGGAAAGAGCTCGAATGTCGGTCAGGAAATGACGTCGATGTTGCGCTCGCTGAAACATCGGGGCCCTGACAGCACCGGGTTTGCTGTATATGGGACCAACACGCCCGGCGACTATGTCATGAGGTTCGTACTGGCCGAGCAGGAGGACATGTCGAAGGGTTTTGACATGAAAAAGGTCGTGGCCGAACGTCTTGAGCGTGTCGAGGAACGCCTTGTCGAGCATGGCGCCGAGATCAAAAGCCGCGAATCAGCCACCGACTACGCCAAGCGCTATATCATCAGCCATGACGGCGATACCGAACTGATGGCACGCCATATCGAGGACATAGAAGGGGTTGAAATCCTCTCCATGGGCAATTCGCTGGAATTGATCAAGGATCTTGGCGATGCCGATGTGGTTGCGGATCAATATGGTCTCGGCGGGTTTCAGGGAACCCACGGCATAGGCCACACCCGGATGGCAACTGAATCTGATGTTGATATCCGCTCGGCCCACCCCTATTGGGCGTTCCCTTATAATGACGTCTCGGTCGTGCATAATGGCCAGATAACCAATTACTGGATTATGCGGCGCCAACTGGAGCGTCAGGGCCATCGCTTCATGTCACATTGTGACAGCGAGCTGCTCGCCGTCTATACCGCCAACAATCTGGCGAATGGTGTGGCGCTGGAGGACAGCTTGCGCCGTTCGATAGAGGAAATTGATGGTGTTTTCACCTATTTGGTCGCGACCAAGGACCAGCTTGGCATGGCCAAGGATACGATGGCAGCCAAGCCGCTGGTGCTCTACCAAAGCGAGGATTTGATAGTCATGGCTTCTGAGGAAGTGGCGATCCGCTCAATCCTGCCACAGGAAATCGACACGACTGATCCATATGATGAGGAGGTTTTCGTATGGCAAGCCTAAGTGATCAGGAACTCAAAAAAATGCCCCAGGAGGAGCGAGTCACAGCTTTTGGCATGCGTACCGAACAGCTGACGGGTCGTTCCTTGTATATTGAGTTTGAAGAGGACGAAAAACCCAATTTCACCTATCCATGGGCACCAGATGTCGATTTCAACAAACGCACCGAGATTGACGCCGATGATTTTGACACCACAGGTGTGAACAACCGCATCCGCGCGTTGATGGATGAGGGGTATGGCACGATCGTGATCAAGAACCCGCGCGGCAAGCACAGCCTTGGTGTGGGTATCCTGAGCCGGCTCAATCTCATCATTGAGGGGTCCACGGGCTATTTTGGTGTGGGCCTGATCGATGGTCCAAATGTCCGGATCAATGGCCGTGTCGGCTGGTCCTGCGGTGAAAACATGATGTCGGGAACCGTCCTTATTGAGAAAAATGCCGGATCGACATTTGGCGCGGCCATTCGTGGCGGTGACCTTGTGTGCCGTGGTTCGGTCGGGTCGAGAACCGGTATCGACATGAAGGGTGGCACCATCATTGTTGGTGGCGACACAGGGGCGCTTTCCGGCTTCATGATGCAGCGCGGCCGCATGGTTGTCTGTGGCAATGCCGGCAAGAATCTGGGCGACAGCATGTATGACGGCACCATCTATATTGGTGGTGAAATCCAGTCGCTTGGCGTTGACGCCGTTGCAGAGGAGTTGACCCAGCTCGACAAGGACTGGCTGACCCGCAAATTGTCGCAATATGACCTGATGCCGAAAAAGGGTGTCGATCATTTCACCAAGATCGTCGCCGGCAAGCAGTTATGGAACTATGACAATCTTGAGCCGAATGAAAAGAAACTGATCCTCTAGGAGTTTAGGAACAAGAAAGGGTTGCAATATGCCTGACGGAATTTCGAAAAAGCCCCTGGGGCGTGATGTTAACCGGCTTGGAAACTCATTTGTCTTCACGCCACAGGTCATAGACGATATCCACATCAAGTCAGAGCTTGGCCGATATCGGATGCGGGGTTTTTCGCTGTTCAAGAAAATTCCGCACTGGGATGACCTGACATTCCTGCCGGGAACACTGACCCGGTTTGTGATTGAAGGCTATCGTGAAAAATGTGAGACCAAGACAGTGATCGGTCCCCGTGCCAAGCGCCCGCTTGTGCTGGTTATCCCGGTATATGTCACCGGCATGAGCTTTGGCGCCCTGTCCTATGAGGCAAAGACGGCGCTTGCCAGGGGGGCAACAATGGCAGGCACAGCCACCTGCTCCGGCGAGGGCGGGATGATCCCGGATGAGCGCCGTTATTCATCGAAATGGTTCTATCAGTGCATTCAGTCGCGTTACGGGTTTAACCCGAACCATCTGGTGCTTGCCGACGGGTGCGAGTTTTTTATCGGTCAGGGCTGTAAGGTTGGCCTTGGCGGACATCTGATGGGTCAGAAAGTCACAGATCAGGTAGCTGAAATGCGCTCGCTGCCTGCCGGCATTGACCAACGTTCGCCGGCGCGGCATCCGGACTGGCTTGGCCCGGATGATCTGGCGCTGAAGATTCAGGAAATCCGCGAGGCCACCGACTGGCAGATCCCGATCCAGTTGAAGCTTGGCGCGGCGCGTGTCTATGACGATGTGCGGATGGCGGTCAAATGTGATCCTGACAGCATCTATATTGATGGCATGGAAGGTGGCACCGGTGCGGGCCCGCATCTGGCGACAGAAGATACCGGTGTTCCCGGCATGGCAGCCATTCGTCAGGCGCGGCGTGCCATTGACGATCTTGGCAAGCGCGGCGAAATCTCGCTGATCTATGCTGGCGGGATCAGAAATGGTGCGGATGTTGCCAAGGCGATTGCGCTTGGTGCGGATGCGATCGCGCTTGGCCATTCGGTGATGATGGCGCTGAACTGCAACAAGGATATTGAAGAAGCAGATTATCCGAATGAAATCGGTGCCGAGCCGGGATATTGCTATCATTGTCATACGGGTCGTTGCCCGGTTGGTGTGGCCACACAGGACCCGGTTCTGCGCCAGCGCCTTGACCCGGATGAGGCGGCCGAACGTGTGTATAATTTCCTGCATACATTAACCATTGAGGCACAGCTGTTCGCGCGTGCCTGCGGCAAGACCCACCTGCACAGTCTTGAACCAGAGGATTTGGCAGCATTGACGATGGAAGCATCGGCGATGGCCGGCGTCCCTTTGGCAGGCACCAACCACACGGTTGGTGTCGAGGATTATCACAAGCTCTAGGAGACCAAATCATGGCAGGCACTCAGTACAGAGGGTCCGAAATCAAGGACGTCGATCAGTTTCTCAATGATGCGGCAGGCCTTGAGTCAGATCGTGAAAGGGAAATCGGCCAGCATATTGGCTATCGTTATGATGTGAATTTGGTGCCTGATTACAGCCGCCTCACCCCCTTCCTGAAGGATTATATGGACGTCATGGGCTGGCACGATCTGAATTGGCTTGAAGATGTTCACATGGGCTATGAGGAGGGTATGCCCGCGGTGTTTGACAGGAACATCAATGGCTGGGTTCGTGTGCCCGACAGTATCAAGCTGCCAGACAACCAGCAGGACCGCGATATGATTGCACGCGAGCTGCTGGTCAAGTTTCAGATGTCAGAGCGGCATCCGCTGGTGGCCTTGCGCAAGGTCTATATGAAGTTCTAAACAAGCCCGGAACATGACGCAGGGGCGATATTGTTATTTGCGCTGACCCCGTTTCGTGATCAGGTGGTAAGGATGATGTATGAACGATGCTAGCGAGATGTTTGGTGTCGATAAGGCATCACTCGCCCTGAAAGACGGGTTTTTGCGATGGCAGTGCAGGGTGCGCATGATGGCGATGCGCAACCGGCAGGGCCGCCCGGATGACGCGATTATGCCCGACGTGTATTTGTCAAAGGGCGGCGAGCCTCTTGGCCGGATCATAACGGTTCTGTCAAAATCACCCCTGTACAGCAAAACACCCGAATTGCGGCACATGGTTCAACGGACCAATGATCCGGCGCAACGGCGGGAAAAAGCCGTGCAACTTTTCTGTGAAACCTATTTCCAAAAACCGCGTGAATTTACCGACGTGCTGACCGCCAGTTTTGCCGGCAAGTCCGGCGCGGTACAACAGATGCTTGCCACAAAGCGCGTCATGCTGCGTTTTTCAGCCTACAACCAGACGTTCCAGCTTGCCTGCAATGTGTTCGAGCTGGAAAGCGGCGATCCGCTGTATCAGGCCACATGGTGGCACAATCATTTGTTTAATCCTGACATGTCGTCATCGGCAGTTGTGCTTGCATTTGCTCCGGTGTGGCAGGAAAGCGTCGCAGAGCCGCCGGTGCCGACAGCAATGAGGGGCTGACGAGGACAGTTTATCGCAAGCAGGGCGTGCTGCATGGCAACGTGGCAGATGACGGGCAGGTTGATAAGGCAGGTTGAGAAGGCGGGCGTTCGTATATTTATCCGGTTCAGAACCAATGTGCGTGATGTGCGGCTTGGCCTTGAACTCTAGGCGTCACGCAACAGTGGGGCCGGTTTCTGGCCAAGCGTGCGGATCGCTCCGGCGAGCCCAAGGATTGCCGTTGCCGCCGCGCCAGCAAAAGCGGTGGTCACGACAATCTTGCCATGGAAGACGAATTCGGCTTGCAGAAAACCGGTGATTAGCGCCCAACTCGCGAGTGTGCCGATGATCGTGGCGGCAAAGGCGGTCAACAGGCCAAGCAACGCATATTCCAGAAACCACGCAAGCGTGATTGACAGGCGCGTGGCCCCGAGCACTTTTAATATGACCGAGTCGGCAAGGCGCTGGGCTTCGGTGCTGGCTACGGTCCCTGCCAGAACCGCAATGCCGGCAACCAAGGTGACAAGCGCGGTCATTTGCACGGCACTGCCAAGCAGCCCGATGACGCGTTGTGCCGTTGCCACTGCTTCGCGCACCGAAATTGCCGAGATATTGGCAAATGTATCGCCAATTCGCGCTTCCACCAGATCGGCGGCGGCATCATTTGTGACATGTGTTGTTGCCATCCAGCTGTGAGGCGCCGCTTCGAGGAGGCCGGGAGAGAGAACAAAGACAAAATTCAGCGAAAAGCTCTCCCATTCGACCTTGCGGATGTTGCTTATTGTGGCTGAAAATTTGCGTCCCAGAACATTAAAATCGACTTTGTCGTCAAGCCATACGCCAAGTTCGCGGGCTTCCTCTTCGGACATTGAGACAAGCGGCGGGCCAGTATAATCTTCCGGCCACCATTCGCCAGCGATGATCTCGGCGTCTTTTGGCCGGGCCGCCGCCCAGGTCAGCGCCCGATCACCGCGCAGCACCCATGCCGATGCGTTTTGCGGGTCAAAATTGGCGGCGGGTGTGCCGCCAAGGGCCATAACCCTGCCGCGTAGCATTGGCGTTTTGCTTATGTCGGTGACGCCCTCGCTGCTGGCGGCAATTTCCATGAATTGATCGATCTGATGCGGCTGAATATCGATAAAGAACCATGCTGGCGCGTCTTCTGACACACGCGCATCGATCTGGCGGCTGAGATTGGCTTGCGACAATGAGACGGCCACCAGAACCGACAGGCCCAGCCCGAAGGCGATGATCACTGACTTTACCGGCGATCCCGGTCTTGTGATCGCGGAAAGAGCCAAGCGCGCCGGCACATAGCCCGGTGCCGGAAGCTTGCGCATTACCCGCATCAAGACCTCACCAAGTCCGGCAAGCAGCAACAGCGAGCCGATCGATCCACCGACAAAACCAAGGGTCAAAGACAGATTGCGTGTTGCCAGAAAAGCGAGCACGCCAAGGCCAACGACGGCACCGCCGCTCATCACCAGATAACGCGTCTTGGGGCGTCCTGATGGCATTTCAACAAGGCTGCGGAACAGATGGGCGGCGCGCACCTCTTCGGCCTTGGCCACAGGCCAGAGGGCAAACAAAAAAGACGTCAGCAGGCCAAAGCCTGCGGCAATAAACAATGGCACCGGGTACAAACCCATCTCCAGAGGCACGGTGACATAGTCTGCCAAGAGGTCGAGTGCGAGCGCAGGTGCCAGCGCCGCAATCAGTACGCCGATAGATACGCCAAGGCTGGCCACCATCATCACCTGTAGGATGTATACGCGAAATATCAACTGTGCCGGTGCGCCAAGACATTTCAATGTAGCAATCACCGGCATGCGGCTGGCCAGCCATGCCCGCACTGCACCGGCAACACCAAGCCCGCCAATCAACAGCGCGGTAAGGCCAACCAGAACAAGAAACATCTCGGCACGGTCAATAAAAACATCAAATCCGGGGGCGGCATCATCAACGTCACGCACGCGGACATTGGTCTCGGCTGCGCCTGTCTCGAGCGCTGTCACAGCCTGCTTGGCATCGGCCATATTGTCCAATAACAAACGCGCACGATAGGTGATGAAGGATCCCGGTTGGGCAAGGCCGGTCGCCTCCAATGTTTTGTTTGAAATCAGGACGCGCGGCCCAAAGCTGACGAAACTTACGGATCTGTCCGGCTCATAGATCAGGGATGCGGCAATTCTGACCTCGGCATTGCCAAGACGTGCCCGGTCGCCCGGCGCCAGTCCCAGCATGCGCAAAAGCTGTGCATCGGCGACAATCCCATTATCGGCCAGCGCTGCGGCAAGGGTGATGTCGCCGCCCTTTGTCGCGCCGCTCTCTGTCGTCAATTCGGCTGCTCCCACAAGCGGCCAATTACTGTCAACGGCCTTGAGCTCTACAAGCTTTCTCTCATCGTCAGTCTGCAACATTGCCCGCATTTGCGTGGTTGTGGACAAGGTTCCGTAAGCATCTGCGATTGCCAGTAGCTTTTGATCGATTTCGGTGTGGCGACTGCGAAGCTCAACGTCACCACCAAGCAGAATTCTGGCATTGTTGGCAATGCCGTCACGCATCGCCTCGGCGACAGAGCCGACAGTACCGATGGCGGCAACACCTAGCATCAAAGCCATTAAAAACACACGGAAACGGCGTATACTGCCGCGAATTTCACGGCGGGCAAAGCGCCATGCAAGCTGCCAGCCGGTACTACTGACAGCCGCGTTGTTGTTCCTTGAAGTAACCGAATTAGTCATGATGCTAAGGCGCTGTCGCTGGCCAGCTTGCCGTCTTCAATGTGAAGCACTCGCGAGCAGCGTGCCGCAAGATTGGCATCATGCGTGACCAAAACAAGCGCGGCGCCGGCAATGTTGGCGGCCTCAAACAGGGTATTGATCACAATCTCGCCGGTGGCACTGTCCAGATTGCCGGTCGGCTCGTCAGCCAGAAGGATTTGGGGGCGTGGTGCGATTGCTCTGGCGATCGCGACGCGTTGCTGTTCGCCGCCTGAAAGCTGGTCCGGCAGATGTGTCAAACGGTGGCCAAGACCAACCGATTCCAATGCCTCTCTGGCAAGATTGGTGGCATCGCGGTTGCCTGCCAACTCCAGCGGCACGGCGACATTCTGCAAAGCCGTCATTGACGGGATCAAGCGAAACGCCTGAAAGACGATGCCCACCTTATCCCGACGAAGTGCAGCAAGCGCGTCCTCTCCCATACGGGTAATGTTTCGCCCGGCGAGTTCAATCCTTCCGGCGCTGAGGTTTTCGAGCCCTGCCATGATCATCAACAGGCTTGTCTTGCCGGCACCGCTGGGACCAAGAATGCCAACGGTCTCGCCGGCGGCAATGCCAAGATTTATGCCCTTCAAAATCTCGACGGTGCCCTCGGCACTTTTCAGCGAAAGTCGCGCACCCTCAAGTGCGATAACCGGTTGCCGCGAGGAAGGTTGGGATGATGTTGGCAATGACATAGGCGCGGTCCTGGGTGTTTTTTTCGTAAAAGTTCTGCACAAATCTGGACACTTGTGCCATCGCCCTTACATAGACAATGAGCATATTGTTATGCAGATTCATCACGTCGTCATCACCCGATATGGTGGCGTCTGGCAAAGGGGTCAATCACCGGATGTGTGTTTTTTTGAGACTGTTGCAACTTACGGAGCGCGCAAGGGTTGTTCTGTTCGCGGTCTTTGTCGTG
>Ga0181584_10003922_pt1 | contig 11303 bp, 10 predicted proteins | sample 071ome_30_FD_132462 | JGI IMG/M metagenome (GOLD analysis project Ga0181584, IMG submission 132462) | Coastal salt marsh microbial communities from the Groves Creek Marsh, Skidaway Island, Georgia - 071406AT metaG (megahit assembly) | ecosystem: Environmental > Aquatic > Marine > Intertidal... | reverse complement strand
GAACCGTAGTGTATTCCAAATCTTTTGGATGGCACACCTATGAAGAGGTAAATCCTGTCTGTTGGACGGATCTATATGATATCGCCTCAGTGACTAAGATTACCGCGACGCTACCAGGAATCATGGAATGATACGAGAAGCAACCCTTGTTATTGAAAACGACCTTAGGCAACCATACGAGTCGTTTGGACGGTTCAGGCAAGGATTACTTGGTGTTTGAAGACGTGTTAGCACATCAAAGTGGCTTGCCAGCTTGGATACCTTTTTATGTAAGCACCATAAGCGATGATAGCACCACAAGCTATTGGTACAGCAATGAAGAAGAATTTGGCTACACAAAGATTCAAGAAGGGATGTTTATTCGTTCATCTGTTAAGGACACAATGTTTACGATGTTAGCAAACAGTGATATGAAATCAGCAGAGTATAGATATTCAGATTTGGGTTATTACTTGTTTCAAGAAATGTTGGAGGAACGATATAATGAGCCTTTAGACCAATGGGTTACGAATACTTTTTATTCCTCATTAGGGGCTAAAAGGTTAACCTACAATCCGCTTCAAAACGGTTTTGATTTGAAAGAGATAGTACCCACCGAAAAGGATACTTATTGGAGACATAATCTAGTTCATGGCTATGTACACGATATGGGTGCGGCTATGATCGGAGGAGTTGGAGGACATGCTGGGCTATTTGCCAATACTAATGATTTAGCAAAGATGATGCAGATGTACTTGAATGGTGGCTATTATGGTGGTGTTCGTTATTTCCAAGAAGAGACGATACAAAGGTTTAGTGCATGTAATTTTTGTGAGGTTGGAAATCGTAGAGGTCTAGGGTTTGATAAAAAACAATTGGGTAATGGTCCGGGGCCAAGTTGTACGTGTGCTTCAGAATCGAGCTTTGGTCATACTGGATTTACTGGGACCATGGTGTGGATGGATCCAAAAGAAGATTTATTGTACATTTTTTTGAGTAATCGAACGTATCCTGATGCCGAGAATTGGAAACTAAGCACCTTGGATGTCAGAACCAATATTCAGGGGTATATTTACGACGCCTTACGTTAATCCCTGACTAAAATGAAAATCGGTGTAGTTTGTTACCCTACCTACGGTGGATCCGGAGTAGTTGCCACAGAATTAGGCATTCAGATGGCGAAGAAAGGTCATGAGGTATATTTTATCACTTACAGTCAGCCTGTAAGATTAGATACCTTGGAAGAAAATATCTTTTATCATGAGGTAAATGTCCATGATTATCCACTGTTTGAATACCAGCCCTATGAACTCGCGTTGAGTTCTAAAATGGTGGATACGGTCATTAACGAGGAGTTAGACATACTCCATGTACACTACGCCATACCACACGCTTATGCCGCCTATATGGCTAAGAAAATTCTATTGGAGGAGCATGGTAAGTATGTGCCTGTAGTAACCACATTACATGGTACAGACATTACCCTTGTTGGCAAGAATCCTTCCTACAAACCAGCGGTAACCTTTTCCATTAATAAAAGCGATGTTGTAACCTCTGTAAGTGAGAGTTTACGTCAAGACACGTTGGATTCGTTCGATATTAAAAAAGAGATTGAGGTTATCCCAAATTTTATTGATCTAGACTTATATAGCGGAGATAAAAATTGCCGTCGCGCACAAATTGCACCGAAAGGAGAGAAGATTATCACGCATATTTCCAATATGCGCAAGGTGAAACGAATTCCGGATATCATCAATGTCTTCGCTGGTATACGAGCTAAAGAAAGCGCTGTGCTTCTAATGATAGGGGATGGCCCTGAACGCGAAAAGGCGGAGCAGCAGGTACGAGAGCTTGGGCTCTCGGATTATGTGAAGTTCTTTGGTAAGACCAACGAAGTTCGTCGATTGCTTTGCATGAGTGATTTATTTCTGCTAACATCTGAATCAGAGAGTTTTGGATTGGTGGCTTTAGAGGCGATGGCTGCTAGAGTGCCAGTTTTGTCAACAAACGCTGGAGGTATTCCAGAGGTGAATGTGCATGGCCTTACGGGGTATTTATCTCCCGTTGGAGATGTTTCGTCGATGGTGACTAATGGTATAGCACTTCTTCAGGATCCTGAAAAATTGATGGAATTTAAGTTAAATGCATTTGAACGTGCGAAATCTTTTGGTATTGAAGCTATTGTTCCAAAGTATGAAGCAGCTTATGAAAAGGCTCTTGCGGAACGATATGAAGTCTCATAATAGACATAATCACCCGCAGCGCAGTATCTTTTTAATGAGTATAAATTAAGTTTTAATACTTATTTATCCCCCGATTCTTTTCGTGCCGTAACCTAGAGATTTGAGTTTATTTATGGCTTTATCGCGAACATTACCTTGAAGGAGGAGTTCACCATTTTTTACAGATCCACCGACCCCACAATGTTGTCTGAGTTCTCTGCCCAATTCTTTTAGTTGTTCTTCCGGTCCTTCGAATCCCTTAATGATTACTACTTGTTTCCCGCCTCGGCCTTTTTTCTCAAAATGACAAAGCAGTAATTGATCGGCAGGGTCTAAAAATTCCTCGATCTCATCCACTGGTGGTTCAAAATCCGGATTTGTGCTGAAAACAAAGTCTCCTAAGTCCTCTAAATTGATTTTCTTTGGTTTATCCTTTTTTTCCATGTATGAATGATTTAATCACAAGCACTTCAAATCCAAAAGTAAAGGAGATTGTTCAATTATTGACAAAAGCCCGCGCTCGTAAACAGAGTGGGCTATGCGTGGTTGAAGGGGCACGTGAAATTCAGCGGGCTCTGGGTGCAGGATGGATAGGGGTAGAACTCTGGTCAAAGGAAGATGCCGAATCGTCACATTGGATGGAATTATTCCCGCGACAGTATTTCGCAGGTAGCAAGGTGTTTGAGAAAATTGCTTACCGCAGTGGTACTGAGGCACACGTTGCCATTTTCAAGCAGCGTCATTGGGAATTAGATAAGCTTGGCGCCTTGTTGAATGAAGCTCGCGGGGTTCTTGTAGTAGAGGGGATTGAAAAGCCAGGCAATGCGGGGGCCATTCTTAGAACGGCACAAGCTGCTGGGGTAGCTGCTGTGTTTTTTGCGGATGCAGCTATAGATATTTACGGCCCCAATGTTATGAGAAATGCAACTGGTGCCGTTTTTGAAGTCCCTACTGTTTTGGGCACTAGTTCGGAGGTACAGTCCATTCTTGAAAAGTACGGCTTTCATATATACATTACTCACATGCACTCGGATGCGATATCCATGTTTGAGCTGGATTGGCCCGGGAAATCGGCCTTTGTCCTCGGCGAGGAAAGCGGTGGGTTAAGTTCACATTGGTTGCACCAAGGTTATACGAATACTGTAATCCCTATGGAAGGTGAGGCTGTAGATAGTCTTAATGTAAGTGTGGCAGCCGCGGTCTTGATGTACCACTGGAAATCGAAGTTGGTATAAAGAAGTACGGCCCGCAAAGCGAGCCGTACACCAAACCAATAAACCTAAGCTACCCATAAAGGTAGTTGATAAAGATACGCAGGATTTTAATAGAAATGCCTCGATTGAGACTTAGAGACAGTAAGTAGTTTACATTAAGTATTAAATACTATGATCTCTTAAGTGAATTTGTCTCAATTACGACTTTTTTTTAGTCGGAGAAGCGCAGCACCTGTTGGGCTCTTTTTGACTTGAGTTATCTCTTCCGGTGTTCCTGCATATAGAAGTTCTCCACCAAGTTCTCCACCTTCAGGACCAATTTCAATTAGATAATCTGCCCTAGCGATAACATCTAGGTCGTGTTCGATGACTAACACAGTATGTCCCATCTCAACCAGCGCATCGAATGCCTTCAGGAGTTTATTTACATCGTCAAAATGTAGTCCTGTTGTGGGTTCGTCGAATAGGAAGAGCGTATGTCCTGCTTTTTCACCTTTGGATAGGAAGAACGCTAGTTTGACGCGTTGCGCTTCCCCACCACTTAATGTCGAGCTGCTTTGTCCTACTTGTGCATAGCCTAGTCCTACATCCTGAAGAGGCTGTAGCTTTTTGACAATCTTATGTTGCTTATGAGTTTTGAAAAAGTCGATGGCTTCATCAATGGTGCTTTCTAGGATATCGGCAATGTTTTTGTCTTTAAAGGTGATCTCAAGGATTTCAGCTTTGAATCGCTTCCCTGCACACGTCTCACAAGGGAGGTGGACATCAGCCATGAATTGCATCTCAATGGTTACCGCACCTTCGCCTTGACACGCATCACAACGACCACCATCGGTATTGAAGCTAAAGTGCTTCGCTTTATAGCCTCTAATTTTTGCGAGTTCAGTAGAGGCGTATAGGTTTCTAATATCGTCGTAAGCCTTTAAATAGGTGACTGGGTTAGATCGACTTGATTTTCCAATGGGATTTTGGTCAACTAATTCTACTTGGTCAATACTTCCCAAATCCCCACAAAGCTCCTTATGTATCCCAGGGCGTTCGCTCACTTCATGGAAGTGTTTTTTTAATGCTGGGTAGAGAATTTTCTTGATCAATGTGCTTTTGCCCGATCCGCTCACGCCAGCAACTACAGTGAAAACACCTAAAGGAATCTGTACATCAAATCCCTTGAGATTATGGTGTCGAGCGCCTTTTATTTCAATCCATTTTTTTGCCAATCTAAGCGCTTCAGGACTTGAGATGCTTTTGCTGCCGTTCAGGTACTGTGCGGTAAGGGAATTTGGATTGGACAGTACCTCGTTTGAGGTACCTTCTGCTACTATCGTGCCGCCCAAATTGCCCGCAGCTGGACCAATATCGATCAAATAATCGGCTGCATGCATAAATGCCTCCTCGTGTTCGACTACCACGACTGTATTCCCTTTATCTCGCAAGGCATTGATGACCTTGATGAGTTGCTCGGCATCCTTCGCATGTAGACCGATGCTTGGCTCGTCCATGATGTAGAGTGAACCTACTAAGGAAGATCCTAGGGAGGTGGCCAATTGTATGCGCTGGCTCTCGCCGCCACTCAATGTGCTGCTCACCCGATTTAAGGTGAGGTAGGGAAGGCCTACATCTACCAGGAATCCCAATCTACTTTCAATTTCCACTAATAGGCGCTTAGCAATGGCCGCATCTTGTTCACTCAAGACTAAATCTTTGAACCATTGTTGCAGCTTGCTTAATGGCATTTCTACCAAAGCTTCAATAGCGGTGTTGTTGATTTTAACATAGCTCGATTCCGGGCGTAATCTTTTGCCTTTACATGTAGGGCACTTCGTTCTTCCGCGGTAACGGCTTAGCATCACGCGAAACTGAATTTTATAGCTCTTGCTTTCTAAATGTTTGAAGAAATCGTCAATGCCCTTAATGCCTTTGGCGCCTTCCCATAGTAGTTGCTTTTCCGCATCATTTAGGTCGATATAAGACCTGTGAATGGGAAAGTTGTATGCTGCTGCACCGAGGATAAATTTTTCTTTCCATCGCTTCATGGTTTCGCCGTGCCATGGTGCGACCACTCCTTCGTAAACGCTTAGGTGTGGGTTGGGAATGACCAGGTCCTCGTCAATGCCCATGATGCTTCCAAATCCTTCACACGATGGACATGCCCCTATAGGGTTGTTGAAGCTGAACAGATCGGTCGACGGCTCCGTAAAGCCCATTCCATCTAGTTCGAATAAATTATTGAAAATCAAGGGAGCTTCACCATTGGCGAAATCAATCCAACATTCTCCGCGTCCTTCAAAGAAGGCGGTTTGTATAGAATCTTGTAGGCGGTGCTCGTTTTCTTCATTGCCTGGTCGAACGACTGCACGGTCAACCACCAAGTGAATCACGTCCTCATTGTAGGTGCCCTCTTGAATAACATCATCTATACGCTCTACACTGCCGTTACGGAGGATACGGGAGAAACCCTGTTGTGCAAGTATGTACAAGTGTTGTTCAGCAGTTCGGTCGCTATAAGTGACGGGCGAAATGATCAAGAATCGCGTTCCTTCTTCGAGCGTATTCAGGTGAGCGATAATATCTTGAACTTGGTGTCTTTTGACTTCTTCTCCAGAAATAGGCGAGTAGGTGTGGCCCACACGGGCAAAAAGCAACTTCAAGTAGTCATAAATCTCTGTGGTCGTTCCGACTGTTGATCTCGGATTTCTACTGCTCACTTTTTGTTGAATGGCAACCGCAGGAGGGATTCCTTTGATAGATTCCACCTTTGGTTTGTCCAATTTTCCCAAGAACTGGCGTGCATAGGAGCTCAAGCTTTCGACATATCTTCTTTGACCCTCGGCAAACAATGTATCGAATGCTAGAGATGATTTACCTGAGCCACTAACTCCGGTGATGACGACTAATTGGTTACGCGGAATACTGACTGAAACTTGTTTCAGGTTGTGAACTTCAGCGCGTCTAATGTCTATGGTTGGGGTCATGAGTAAAAAAGGATAATCAACAAAAGTAATCCTTTACTTGCTTGTGAAAAACCGTTAAAGCTCCGAATATTTGGTATGGTATTTGAAAGAAACACCTATATTGCCAACTATAATTCAGTAAAAAGTATTGCTTATAGATAGACTGCTACGCTAAATTTTGATTTTATGAGGTTAAGTCAGAGCGAGGACCATGTTCTAGTGGAACTCTACCGTAGCGGAAACGAGCGTGCTTTAGAAGTCTTGATAAGAAGACATCAAAAACGCATTTTTTTACAAATCTATTCCAAGGTTCAAGACAGAGATGTTGCAGATGATTTGTTCCAAGAAACATTCATTAAAATCATCAAATCTCTGAGGAGATCGAATTACGAGGAAAAAGGCAAATTCTTGCCTTGGGCATTGCGTATTGCAAATAATACAACTCTTGATTATTTCAGAAGAGAAACAAGAAAGAAAGAAGTCCGTTCCACCGGAGATCATACGGTATTCGATACTTATGGTGAAGTTGATCGTCCATTTGAATCTAATTTGATTGAAGCTCAGATAAATGATGATTTACGAAAGCTCATCGATTTTTTACCCGAGGAGCAACGAAAGGTATTACACCTTCGTATGTACTGTGAGTACAGTTTTAAGGATATTGCGGAAGAAACAGGAGTTAGTATTAATACTGCTCTAGGGCGTATGCGATATGCAATCAGCAATATGCAAAAGTTGATGGCAGAGCATAATATTAGTCTCGAGCAATAAAAATGTGAATTACATATACGAAGCCGGGAGAAGTGCCGTTATTGATGTATCATTAACAGATATACTATGGCGAAAACCTTACCCTATGAAAACTTGGACGTGGGAGCGTCTGAAAAAACTATCCAAAGCATTCTAGAATTCAGTAAAGTAACCGCTCAACTGTCATTAAAAACCAGCCTTGAAGATTTAGAATTCTATTTTAAAAACTAAAAAAGCCCGCATCCGCGGGCTTTTTTTAATTCGCTACATCTGAGAAGAATTTCAACCGGAGCAGCTGCAGTTCTTGCTCGTCGTAATCGTCCCCAAATTCTTCAAGGAGTTCATCTATCGAGCCATGTTCACATTCTTCCGTTAAAAAGTCGAACACTTCATCCACGCTATCCTCGTCCATGATGTCTTCGAGGTAATAGTCGAAGTTGATTTTAGTTCCGCTCAATACGATGCTTTCCATTTCTTCAATGAGCTGTGCCATTTTCAAACCTTTGGCGCTGGCGATATCGTCAAGCGGCAGTTTACGGTCAGTACTTTGAATAATATATACCTTCAGCGCACTCTTATTGGCCACGCTTTTAAATACCATGTCTTGCGGACGATCAATATCGTTTTCCTCTACATAGGCAGCAATGGCGTCGACCATGGGTTGCCCAAATTTCTTCGCTTTCCCTTCACCAACCCCTTGGATATTTTTCAACTCATCCAGTGTACATGGATAGATCGTTGCCATCTCGCTTAGGGAGTTCTCTGCAAAAACGGCATACGGAGGAACACCTTTGCTTTTGGCTATTTTTTTTCTCAAGTCTTTCAAGATGCTGAGCAATGCTTCGTCCATGGCGACGACCTTTTTGGTCTCATTGGCGCCACTGTTCAAGGTGGTGTAATCCAGTTCTTTTCTAACTCTGAAGGCCTTTGGTAACTTACCGGCATTCCCTTTCTCGGTCACTTGTACCGTTCCATAAGACTCGATGTTTTTCTCGAGATAGTGGCGAATGATTCCTTGACGAATGACGGCGCGCAAGTGGGTTTCGGATTTGTCTTTATGCTTGCCCCAATTTTCCAATTGATCCGCATTATTCTGTGATAGGATGGCCGTCATGGAACCACGCAAAATGTTGACGACTTCCGAGGTCTTGAATTTCCCGTGGGTCTCGTTAATACATGAAATCACGTCTAAAAGCTCGCGGCTGGCATCTACTTTCTCTCTTTCGTGGCGGCAGTTGTCGCACATCTTCTCACAATCATCTTCATGAAAGGATTCTCCGAAGTAGTGTAGGAGTACGCGTCGTCTACAAATGGCTGCCTCGGCATAACCGGTAGCCTCTTCGAGTAGTTGACGGCCTATTTCTTGTTCGCTTACAGGCTTCTTGCTCAAGAATTTCGCCAGGCGCTCAATGTCTTTGATATCAAAGTAGGTGATGCAGCTCCCTTCGCCGCCGTCGCGGCCGGCACGTCCTGTTTCTTGGTAATAGCTTTCCAAGCTTTTGGGCATGTCGTAGTGCAAAACGAATCGTACATCAGGCTTATCAATGCCCATTCCAAAGGCGATGGTTGCCACAATAACGTCACAATCCTCATTGAGAAAGGCATCTTGATGTTTAACGCGTTTGGCGGCTTCCAAACCGGCATGATAAGGGAGTGCATTGATGCCATTTACGACTAGTTGTTCAGCTAAATCCTCCACTTTCTGGCGCGATAGACAATAGACGATGGCGCTCTTGCCTTTGTTTTGGCTCAAAAGTTTGATAATGTCGTGATCAATGTCGCGTTTTGGACGTACCTCGTAATAGAGGTTGGGTCTGTTAAAGCTGCTGAGGTAAATGTCCGGCTCGTCCATGCCCATGGTTTTGATAATATCCGCCTGGACTTTTGGTGTTGCGGTCGCAGTTAAAGCGATGATTGGCTTGCGCCCCAAGGCTTTAATACTCTCTTTGATGGTGCGGTAATCTGGGCGGAAGTCATGTCCCCACTCGGAAATACAATGCGCCTCATCAATGGCGAAAAAACTAATGGTAATCTGCTTCAACAACTCAATGTTGCTGTTTTTATTGAGCGATTCTGGTGCTACGTACAATAGTTTAGTCTTTCCTGCCTTTAGGTCTTCATGTACTTGGTCCAATTCTTTCTTTGTCAAAGAACTGTTCAATACATGCGCTATACTATCAGTTGCAGAATGCCCTCGAATAGCATCCACTTGATTTTTCATTAGTGCTATTAAGGGACTCACAATGATTGCCGTTCCGTCGGCGTGTAATGCCGGGAGTTGATAGCAGAGGCTTTTTCCCCCACCGGTAGGCATGATCACGAATGTGTCCTTTCCGCCACTGATGCTTTCTATAATAGCACGTTGATTGCCCTTAAAATCCGAAAATCCAAAATGGAGTTTGAGTTGATGCTCCCAATTGGTAGACATGCTGTTTGTACTTTGGTTCTTTAATATACGGGATTTTTCAGAGGTTTTCGAAGGTACTAAAGATTGTTTTTCGGATTTTTGACCTCGATTTATTTATGAACAAGGGAAAAGACAAGAACAGTATGAGTTTTATGGAGCACCTGGGTGAGCTCCGTTGGCACTTGATGCGATCATCTATTGCTGTCATGGTATTTTTTGCACTTGCTTTTGTGAGTAAAGAAATAATATTCGACTTGATCATTTTTGGACCTAAGCAGCCCAAATTTCCTACTTACACATTTTTTTGTTGGCTTTCAGGATATGTAGGAGGCGACTTGTTTTGTTTTGATGAGGTTCCTTTTGAATTGGTGAACATGCGCATGAGTGGCCAATTCCAAATGCACCTCTGGGTAAGCTTTGTGGCAGGATTAATCATCGCATTTCCGTACGTGTTCTGGGAAATCTGGAGATTCATTAAACCGGGACTTCACCAAAATGAAAAGAAAAGTAGTCGTGGTGTGATATTTTTTACCACTCTATTGTTTTTATCAGGTGTATTGTTCGGGTATTACGTCATAGTTCCATTGAGTGTTCAGTTTCTATCAACATATGCTGTAAGCTTAGAAGTAGTGAATAGGATTGATCTTACTTCATATATAAGTTTGGTGAGTTCGGTGACGTTGGCAACAGGAATACTATTCCAGCTTCCTATTGCAGTATACTTTCTTTCCAAAGTGGGCGTTGTAAGTCCAGATTTATTAAAAAAATATCGTCGACACGCCATTGTAACAATTCTTCTAATAAGTGCCATAATAACTCCTCCGGATATTGCTTCTCAAGTTTTGGTGACGCTGCCTGTTTTAGTCTTATATCAGATAAGTATTATGGTGAGCCGTAGAGTTTTGAATAATAAGAACAAAAAAATCCCAAAACTTTGAAGTTAGAAGCACGAAATATCGTCAAGAAGTACCGCTCTCGCACCGTTGTGAACGATGTGAGTTTTGAGGTGAAACAAGGCGAGATCGTAGGGCTACTGGGTCCTAACGGTGCCGGTAAAACCACCAGCTTCTATACTGTAGTGGGACTTATTCGTCCCTACAGCGGCAACGTGCTACTCAATGGTACGCCCATAGAGAAGCTTCCAATGTACAAGCGCGCGCAGATGGGCATTGGGTATTTGGCTCAAGAGGCTTCTGTGTTCCGCAAGCTTAGTGTGGAGGACAACATCAAGGGCGTACTTGAAATGACCTCGTTGAACAAGGAGGAACAGGCAGAGCGCTTGGAAGAGCTACTCAATGAGTTCGGTTTGCAGCACATTCGTCAGACGCGTGGTGATTTACTCAGTGGAGGAGAGCGCCGTAGGACTGAGATTGCTCGTGCATTGGCAACAAAGCCAAAGTTCATTCTGCTCGACGAGCCTTTTGCCGGTGTAGATCCCATTGCCGTCGAGGATATACAAAGCATTGTTGCGGGTCTAAAGGAGAAGAATATTGGGATTCTCATTACGGATCACAATGTTCAGGAGACCTTGGCCATTACCGATCGAACGTATTTGATGTTTGAAGGTAAGATCTTGAAGAGCGGTACTGCGGAGGAATTGGCCGCAGATAAACAAGTGCGCAAAGTGTACCTCGGTCAGAATTTCGAGCTCAGAGCACGCAAATAGTTTGCAATCCTAGTTTTTATTGGTGGTTTTGGAATGCGAGGGGCACGTCCTTCGTAGGCTTTTAGCGTAGGTGCAAATCGCTCCACCGCAGCGGTATACAGTGGCAAGTCATAG
>Ga0181584_10003911_pt1 | contig 11325 bp, 9 predicted proteins | sample 071ome_30_FD_132462 | JGI IMG/M metagenome (GOLD analysis project Ga0181584, IMG submission 132462) | Coastal salt marsh microbial communities from the Groves Creek Marsh, Skidaway Island, Georgia - 071406AT metaG (megahit assembly) | ecosystem: Environmental > Aquatic > Marine > Intertidal zone... | reverse complement strand
CCCAAGCGCAATACCGTTTTCTCCTAGCCGAGTGATCAGGTAATCCAGATGTTGGATAATAACCTCAACAGGCATATCAGGGTTTTTCTGGCCGTCAGGTCTGAGGAAGCCAACAGCAAAATTGATACCGACCAAACCATTTGACGCGGCAATGGCATCAAGCTGATGATCAGTCAAATTGCGTGACGCGGCACAAATCCGATGGATGTTGGAATGGGTGGCAACCAATGGGGCTGAAGATAGTTTTTCAATATCCCAGAAACCAGCTTCATTCATATGCGACAGATCAATCATGATATGTTTTTTAAGGCAAGCTTTAACTAGCTCTTTTCCTTCAGGGGTTAGGCCTGGGCCAATATCAGGTGAGGATGGAAAGACAAAAGGCACACCATGGGCAAAGGCATTTGGTCTTGACCATGCTGGGCCAAGTGAACGAAGCCCCCGATCATAGAACACATCCAGATTGCTTAAATCCGGGCGAATAGCCTCAGCCCCCTCAATATGCAGCATCATTGCCATTTGACCTGATGTGCTAGCGCTATGGATATCGCTTACGTTGCGGCAAATACGGATGTCATCAGGATGATCAGCGGCCAGATGTTCAGCGACAGAAAACATCGCTTCGGTAGCTTTTAAGGCCTCGCCATGCTCCACCGGGTCCGTATTCAGAATACCCCCGGGTTTATCAGGGGCAGGGGTAAACATGGCAAAAAGCCCCCCGGCAAATCCACCTTGCCGTGCTCGCGGCAGGTCAAGGTGACCACCGCCATCCCCACGAATAAAACTTGCCCCTGTCTTGTCACCTTGCTGAAGCAACCGAAGCAGCACATCATTATGACCATCAAACACCATTGTCATGATCGGGGTTTTCCTTTCATATGATGGTGCAGATAGGGCGGAAGTATCTTTGCTTGACGAAACGCATCTGCCTCTCCTCTAAGCATAAGCAAATCTCCTCTTAGACCCATCAGAAAAGGATACCATTCCTGCGCTAAAGGGGATTTCCAGCGCCACAACAATTCATCCAAGGCATCAAGCATAGTAGCGGTATGGTGAAGGCTTAGAGGCGCTGTCTCACCAGAGGGGAAGGGAGGATGACTAAAACTATGTTTGATCTGATCAAAGGCATCAGGGACACCATGGGTTTGTAAAGCCGCTTTATAGCCAGCATTGTTATCACCGGCCGCCATCATTGTTAATAACAACAGATCTGTTTCGATCATGCCTGTTGGGTTAAGCATGATGCCAGCAGCACTATTAAACAGATGCTGGCGCTGGCGTCCCTCACCACCCCATTGCCCTAAAAACAAGCGGCGTGGACAATAGTCATTAGCATAAAGATTATCCCATAAAATCACTTGTGACGCAGGCAATCCCGCCTTTAGTAATTCAGTCTCAGGCAGATTGGTGTCATGCGCTACGATATGATGCCCACAATAAAAAAGCTCTGCCTGCCTGTTCCAAACCTCGGCAAACCCAGCAAGATAGCCGGGGGTCTGGGCTTCTAATTCATCAGCATAAACCCTTGGCGTTATCATGACGGGGCGGCGCAACTGTTCTGATAACAGATTGGCAAGTTTGGCATGATGTCGGCCTTCATGATGGTGCCGGCCTTGCTGATCGGGTTGTGCTGGTGGGATATCGTCTAGCAACAGGCATGGCATGACATGATCATCCGCCGCCAGTAATTCTAATTTTTCCGCTAGGACAGCGATATCGGCATTGTTTGGATTATCATCATCAAGATTAAGATCAAGCCCGGGGGCTAATCCGGCAATTACCGTAATTCCCTGATCACGGGCAGCGGTAACAAAATCATGCCATTCGGGCCACCATGATTTGGGATAAGGTTGCCGCCAGTTAAAACGGTGATAGGGATCATCCTTCGGAGCATAAAAATAACTATTCATACCAAGATGTTTTAGTTGTTTTAAGATGCGCCCACGTTCAGCAAAAGACAGCAAACGGCCGTAATATCCCTCAATGTAACCGTAATATGAACCTGTTGCTGGCATCCTCGCCCCTCTCTATTCCAACCGATTCTAACCCTAACCTGATCAATTGAAAAGATATGGTTTTATGCCAGATTTGGTTTGATTTCTAAGATAACTTTTCATCATGATATTGGGGGATGGCATATGACGCCGCCAGATCGAGGGCGGTCTATTCCCGTTGTGCCTGGAAAGGTGATCGGCATATCATAATGGCAACGTGCAGCTAAAAACCCCATCAATTCAGCTTCAATAAAATCACCATCTATTGCGCTGGCATTAACAAGATCATCACAGAGAAACACTGGACAAGGGGAATGATGACGAATGCGGTGAACCAGATGCTGATTTCTTGCTCCGCCTCCAGATAACAGCAAGCGTTCTGGCTGTTCCTTCAGGGTCTTGCAAGCTTGGGTAAGGGTTATTGCTGTCACTTCAGCAAGGCTTGCCATCGCATCAGCAAGTGGCATCTTGGCTAGTTGATCGGATGCTAGCATTTGTTCTGTCTGCACCCGATCAAGGGATTTTGGCGCCTGCCGTTGATACCATTCATGGGCCAAAACATGGCTTACATAATCCATGCTCACCTGCCCACTTGCGGCAAGTTGGCCATTGTGATCATGACTAAGGCCGGCGCGGTTTTGCATTTGGCGATCCATCATGGCATTGCCAGGGCCAGTATCCATCCCGATGAGTTCGGTTAATCCGATCCCTGTCAGATTGGTGATGCCGCCAATATTTGCCACTGCCGCTGGCGGTTTTATGCCTGCATTTTCCATAACAGCGGCATGAAAAATTGGGGCTATGGGCGCGCCTTCACCACCATGGGCCAGATCGTTTTGGCGAAACTGTGACACCACGGGCAAGCCTGTTAATTCTGCCAGATGCGAAGCAGACCCCAATTGCACTGATACGCCTTGGTCAGGACGATGAAGCACAGTTTGACCGTGAAAACCGATCAGATCAACAGGCCTATCAGAAACTTCCATAAGGGACATAACAGCTTTGGCATGGTGACTGGCGATATGGCGTTCTGCCCTGTCTTTAATGTCAGGTTGGTTCAATGTATCAGGATCATCAATGATGGCAAAAATCTCTTTTCGCATAGCTTCAGGCCAAGGCAGATTGAGATTTTTCCCAAGGCGTGAAAACCGTATTCCGTTGGTTTCAATAAGGGCAGCGTCAACAGCATCAACACTTGTTCCGGACATCAACCCGATGACAGTGATCATAGGTGGTTCATCAGTGGTGGGATTGATCATGGCGAATGGTGATCCTGCTTGAGAAGACGTGTTGCTCGTGTCATGATATCACAATGACAACACACCCTTCTACTCCTTCAACCGAAGATGTGCCAGAAGCCTCTGCTTGGCTTGATCAGCTAGCCACTCATGAGGCGTTGGGCGTTATGTTAAAAAGCCAGCGTGAGGCATCAGATGCGGTCGATATCGCTATGGATGCGATTGCCGCAGCGGCAGAGGCGGCAGCGAAGCGGCTTAAGGCAAGCTCAACTGGCCGCCTGATCTATGCTGGTGCTGGCACCTCAGCGCGAATTGGGGTGCAGGATGGGGTGGAATTGCCGCCGACTTTTGGCTGGCCGTATGAACGGCTAGGCTATTTGATCGCTGGTGGGCACGAGGCTTTAATGCGGGCCGCCGAAGGCGCAGAAGACAGCGCTGAAAGCGCCAAGATAGATGCTGATGATCTGAATATCACTTCAGCAGATATCGTCATTGGTTTGGCAGCAAGTGGCCGTACTCGTTACACGATTTCTGCTCTTGATACGGCACGCCAAGCTGGCGCTCTGACTATCGGCATTGCCAATAATCGGGATACGCCACTTTTGCTGGCGGCTGAGTTTCCGATTTTGATTGAAACCGGGGGTGAGGCCTTAGCAGGCTCAACACGGCTAAAGGCTGGCACAGCACAGAAAATTACCCTTAACCTTATCTCAACCTTTATTATGTCCCGTTTAGGCCGGATCAGCAACGGGTTGATGGTTGCGATGACACCAAGCAATGCGAAATTGCGTGAACGCAAGCTACGGATTGATGCGATGTTGGCAGACCAAAACCCTAGAACTAAGCCATAAGGCTTGCCCGTTGCATTTCGCTAAATACGGTCTGTTTAATCCAGACGCCGCGATGCCAATAGGCATAACAAGATCACAGGCAGGCCTAACAAAGTGGTGATGATAAAGAACCACGAATACCCAACGCTTTCCACGATACCCCCTGAATATCCCCCCAACATTTTGGGAAACAGAGTCATGATGGAGCTAAACACCGCGTATTGCACTGCGGTAAAAGAAATATTCGTCAGACTAGACAGAAAGGCGATAAAGGCGGCGGTGGCAAATCCGGCTGCCAGATTATCCGCACTGACCACCAGATACATCATATTAGTATCTGGCCCTATTTGCGATAAAGCCACAAAAAGCAAATTGGTTCCAGCGGATAGGATGGCCCCCCATAATAAAGTTGTCATCACGCCAATACGTGTGGCGATCAGACCGCCTACAAAGCCGCCAGCGATACTGACAATCACCCCGTAGGTTTTTACCGCCGTTGCAATCTCCGCTTTGGTGAAACCCAAATCCTGATAAAAAAGGTTTGAGCTTACGCCTAGAACGATATCGGAAATACGGTAAAGCCCGATCAGGCAAAGCAGTAACCACGCTGCCGAAGTGCCATAACGCTGAAAGATATCTTTAACGGGCAATATCCAAGTGTCATGCGCGGTTTTCTCAGCTTGCATCAGGTATTTGGCGATAAGGCCACCAATCACAAGGGCGATCCCCAAACTGGATAACAGCCGCAATGCCGCAATAAATACTGCGATGACCGGATCGAATGCGCCGTTTGAAAATTGAGATAGGCTTGCCTTTATGCTTGTGACCAAAGGCCCGATTTCACGGTAGAACAAAATAAAGCTAATCACACTGATAAAGAAAAGTACCAATAGCTTTATATTCTCTGATAAGCCTCTCTCATGCTGTGCCTCGCGGTTACTTTCAGGTTCTTTAGCAATGCAGGTCGCTATCACCCCAATGAGCATCACACAAGCCATCATGCTGTAGGTGGTAGACCAAGCGCTATATTGATAGCTGTCTAGCTGTGATCCATAATACGATGCGAGATAAAGCGCCCCAGCCCCAGCCACAATCATACCAATGCGATAGCCAGCGACATAAAGTGAAGATAAAATCCCCTGCCATTCGGGAGGTGCACATTCAATACGATAGGCATCAATGACGATGTCTTGGGTGGCAGACGAAAAACCCAGAAGCACTGCCGCTACCGCCATCTGAACCAAGGCGGCTTCGCCATCCGCCGGATTGGTGCTAGCCATCAGCAAAATAGATATGATGACCATGGCTTGTGACACCAATAGCCAACTTCTTCGCCGGCCTAAGCTTTGGCGTAGCCATGGCAAAGGAAGTTGATCAATCAGAGGCGCCCAAACAAATTTGAATGAATACCCCAGCGCTGCCCAGCTGAACATCGTCACCGCAGATTTCTGAACCCCAGCTTCATTCAGCCAAAGCGACAGGGATGAGAAAATCAGCAGAATAGGAACCCCTGCTGAAAACCCCAGCAACAACATCACAAACGACCGTTTATGAAAAATATGCGCTAGACTTTCCATGGGCTTTCTATCCTCGCCTTTAGCCCAGATCCGCTATACGCGCTAGGCGTGTAACTGGACCGCCGTCACGATCCATAATCCGTTCAACAGCATGGCTAAGCGGCTCACTCATCACCATATTGTGCCATGCGTTGGCGTGCAACAGATTGTTGCTGTCCTGCATAATGCCGACATGGCCTTTCCAGAAAATCAAATCACCCCGGGCAAGCACAGTGTGTTCAGCCATTGTCCTGCCAAGGGTTTTTTCCTGATCGCCGCTATTTCGTGGGCTAGGGATGCTGCTACCAGAAAGCGCCAGTTGCACTAGCGCGGAACAGTCAATCCCGATGCTGTCCCTGCCGCCCCAGCGATAAGGTGTCCCCATCAGTTGTTCTGCGCTTAGCACCCAATCATCAAGACAGGTATCCACCGTCATCAGGTGATGCAAAGGCACATAGCCCTTGGCATGATGTGTTAATGCGATTTCTGCCACTTCATCATCATGATCAAGAACTGAGATTTGCGCCGCCATGGGCAAGTAACCAAGGCTTGGGGATTTGATATCTCTGCCGCTAGTGATTAGGCTTCTGGCAACCATAACACGGTGGGTTGGTGGCGGCAATTCGCCCAGCATGGTGCGTTCCACCCATGCCTCATACCCATCAGTTTCCAGCCTTACCCGAACCCAGCCTGATGCTTCCTCATCCAGTATGATAACGCTCTCACCAAAAAGCGCGTCTGTTTCAAGGCCGCTCATCCGATCGGGGCCATGCCGCATCGGGGCGGAAGGGGTGATAACCTGATAACGGGTCATGCGCCAATCCCTCGCTCAGCACACCATGATCGCACATCAAAATTAGGGCAGGTTTTTTCGGTATTAGAAAAATCACAATGCCCACAGATTTCTGCATCAGGATAGCGCGCCTGCCATTGCCGCAACAAAGTGTCTAGCGCCTGAAACTGGGCCTCTGAGAAATCTGTCCTACCGATCAGGCAAACCCCTAAACTTTGGGTGTTATATTCATAAACATGGGCACCGCGCCAATAGGTGGGTCGCCCTGATTCTACCGTGCCGTCTTTGGTGATCACCGCGTGATAGCCAATTCCGTCCCACCCAAATCCAAGATGCATGGCGTGAATATCACTAGCGGTAAGACTATCATCCGTGTCAGAACAATGGACGACCAAATAATGGATATCTTCGGGTTTAAGCATCTTTTAACCTAACCATTGGCCACAGGCTAACTGGTATTCCGGTCACAGCCTGGCATTGCATCATCCCCTAGCATATCCTATCATCCCTGAGGTTCGCAATCCTCTCTGTTTGGAGAAATTATGCTGTCTGGTCTTCCTGCCGCGGTTTTGTTTGATATGGATGGTCTCTTGATTGATACTGAAGGTGTGTCAGAGGCGACGTATCGCCAGACTTGCCTTGCTCATGATGCGGCGGTGGCAGCAGATGCCTATTGGCAACTGATTGGTCGGGATCAACCAGAACAACGGGCGATATTCAAAACCTTGATGCCAGATTATGTTGATCTAGCGCGGTTTGATCGCGAATGGCGCCAAGCATTTTTGCAACAACTCGAACATCATGTGCCGCTAAAACCTGGGGCAAAGGATCTGTGCAAATGGCTCTCACAACACGCGGTCCCTATGGTGGTAGCGACCTCAACCTTGACAGATAAGGCTGAAACCCTGTTGCAGCAAGCAGGGCTGTTTTCGTATCTGGTGGGGGTGGTAGGCGGTGATCAGGTAGAACGGGGCAAACCTGCCCCTGATCTTTATCTGGCGGCAGCGAAATTAGCAGGGGCTTTACCAGCATCGGCGCTAGCTTTTGAAGATACCCCTCAAGGGGTGATGGCCGCCCACGCGGCAGGGGTTCCTGTGATCCAAATCCCAGATATGATCCCTGCAGATGAGGTAAGCCGCGCCGCCACTATGCTGGTGGCGGATAGCCTTCATGATGCGGCCACTCGCCTTGGCTGGATGGGATAAACTTCCTTTGCGTTAAATACACAAACCCCAATTTTATGTATTTCCAGCCCCCGACATCCTCCCATCAGGATATTGTTTTTTCATCGTTGAGGCCTATATAACTACCATAAACGAGTTTTCACATAACGCTGGAAAGTGGCAGGCATTGCCACTAGTGATGAGGGCAACATGCGGTGTCTAAGAAAATGGGTTTACACCGTGATCATCATGGCGGCGGCTTTCCTTGGAAGTGGAATGGGAATAGGTATGGCGGCGGAAATGACCAAAACAGCTTATGATTTTCAATTTACAGCGATTGATGGGGATCAATTGGAATTGGCTGATTATAGCGGCAAGGTTTTGCTGGTGGTCAACACGGCATCACAATGCGGATTTACCCGGCAATATGATGGGCTTGAGGCGATTTGGCAGAAATACCAAGAACAAGGGCTTGTGGTTATTGGCGTGCCAAGCAATGATTTTGGCAAGCAAGAACCTGGCACGGCTGAAGATATCAAAAGCTTTTGTGAGGTGAATTTCAACATCAGCTTTCCGATGACGGATAAACAGGTGGTCAAAGGCAAAACTGCCCATCCCTTTTATCAATGGGCGTCTGCTGAGGCAGGATTGATGGGAAATCCACGCTGGAACTTTCACAAGTATTTGATTGGTCGTGATGGCCGTTTGGTGACGTGGTTTGCGTCAACCACCACGCCGGAATCAAACAAATTGCAAACCGCCATTCAAAAGGCATTGGCGGAATAAGCCCGAACCCCAAAATCAAGTTTTAAAGGGCGGCGTTTCGGCTAGCGCATGCGCCAGATCATGTGCTGATGACCGCGGTGTGAGCAAAATAAAATGATGCTTCATGGCGGCACTTGCGCTCTGCCGGATAACTATCACGCCCATATGCTCAAGGCTTGTCCGAGCCACTGATCCCGGGGGAAATGCACCAAGACGGGTATCCACTGCACATAGGCGTTCCATGATCATAGGGCAGGCTGGACCAGTTAAGGATAGCCGCGCCCAAGCATCACTTTGATCGGTGATGCTAGCCACATGACCACAGGCCTTGATGACATGGGCGAGATGCGCCTCAGGCTTAGTTTGGCGACAAATAAACACCTGATCCCGTGCCGAAGACAGGATCATATCCCCCTTGCTGTTGCCTTTGCCGTTTCCAATGGCTACAGCTTTGCCAGGGGCGGGTAAGGCCACCCCAAAAGCAGAGGTAATGGCATCAGATAGCTTTTTCATATTCCCGTTAGCGGCGGTCACCGATGCGATAGCATAGCCAGGTTCTTCGCGACATTCGGCACCGTCAGCTTCAATATGAAAGCCGTTTAGGGGGGATAATGCAACCAGACGATCAGCCATGAAGCCTTCTCCCTTCTGGGTCAAAGAAATGTGGGCTTGTGATCTCAACCTCAATATCATGGCCGCGCAGCAAATCCACAGCACGAACTACTTCACCATAGCGTTGATCACCTCCGGCTACAAAACCAAGTGCTATGGATGTGCCTAGCATCGGTGAATACGCCACTGAGCTAACCCATCCCTGATCATGGGCAACCACATTTCGCGCCCCCACAGCCAGAATATGCGACCCTGCCATAATGGCCTGATGAGGATCAACGGGCTTAAGTCCGACTAGCCTGATGCCATCTTGGCGGATCAGTTCAGGGCGGGTTGCCATCACGCGGCCGATATAATCTTTCTTTTGGGTTAGCATCCGCCCAAGGCCAAGATGATGCGCTGAGGTCTGACCATTAAGCTCATTTCCGGCAGGATGCCCCTTTTCGATACGCATCACGCCTAGCGCCTCTGTCCCATAGGCAGTGACTCCATCCGCTTTGCCGACCTTCATTAACAGCCGGATTAGCGCATCACCATAACGGCTTGACACCGCCAACTCATAGGCAAGCTCACCTGAAAAGGAAATGCGAAACAGACGTGCAGGAATGCCGTTGCAAATCGTTATTTCACCGCAAGCCATAAATGGAAAAGCTGCGTCACTCAGATCAACACCATTATCAACAATTCGGCTAAGCAACTGACGGGCATTCGGCCCAGCAATAGCATATTGAGCATATTGTTCAGTGGTAGAAATCAACTGAACATCAAGATCAGGCCATAAACACTGGCGGCAAAACTCCAGATGGCGATAGACCAGAACGGCGTTTGCCGTGGTTGTGGTCATCACATAATGCTGATCGCCAAGGCGCGCGGTGGTGCCATCATCCATAACAAACCCGTCTTCGCGCAACATCAATCCATAACGCGTGCGGCCAACGGCAAGCTTGGCAAAGCCATTAGCATAAACGCGATTGATAAAATCAGTGGCATCACGCCCCTGAATATCAATCTTGCCGAGGGTAGAAACATCACAGACACCAACAGCGGATCGTGTTGCCATCACCTCACGGTCAACGGATTGCCGCCAATGGGTTTCCCCTGCTTGCGGAAACCATTGGGCGCGAAGCCATGCTCCAGCCTCAACAAAAACAGCACCTTGTTCCTTGGCCCAGCTATGCGATGGGGTTAGGCGTGTAGGTCTGAAGGCAGAGCCTCTGCTGCGTCCGGCAAAAGCCCCAATAGGAACAGGGGTATAAGGTGGCCGGAATATGGTTGTGCCTGTGTCAGGAATGGTTTTCCCTGAGGCTTCTGCCATAAGGGCCAAGCCTACGACATTCGACAGCTTGCCCTGGTCTGTTGCCATGCCAAGAGTGGTGTAACGCTTGAGATGTTCAACGGAACGATAACCCTCTTGATGGGCCAGTTTGATATCCTTAGTGGTAACATCATTTTGATAGTCTACAAACTGGCGTCCTTTGCCGCCCCCCATCTGCCAAAGAGGGGAGATGTCATAGGCGCGGTTTTCAGCTTTGGGATGAGGATACGCTTCTCTCTTTGTCCCTTTTTTCGTTGCACTAGAGTTAGATGTTTTACCAAGGGTTTTTATCGCGGTATCTGCGGCACGGATGGCACTGTCAATGCACGCTTGGGTGGACATGGCCCCTGTCACAGAACCGGCTAATAGCATCTCTGACGGAATATCCGCACCTGGGGTAAAGGCGATGATCTGATCATCCCATTGCGGACGTCCGCGATGATGGCAAGTCAGGTGCAAAGTCGGCGACCAGCCGCCGGATACGGCCAGACAATCAGTGGTTAATTTTTCCCCAGAAGCAAGCGTAATCCCAGATAGCCGCTTTCGTCCGCGTGTTCCAGTAATTTGACCATTGGTGATCAACCGCATCCCTTTAGGCAGGCGCGCATGGCTATCGGCGGCGGCACGGCTATCAATCACAGCGGCTACAGAAATGCCAAGACTATCAAGGTCAATCGCGGTATCAATCCCGCTATCGTTATTAGTCATAATGGTCACGCGTGATCCGGTGGCTACCCCATAACGCGAGGCATATTCGCGCGCGGCACCAGCCAGCATAATTCCGGGGCGATCATTATCAGCAAAGGCAACAGGGCGTTCCAATGCGCCACTAGCCAAAATGGATTGCTTGGCCATAATTTTCCACATGACCTGACGATAAGGGCCGGATTGGTCAGCGGGAAGATGATCTGTTAGCCGTTCTAAAACACCATAAATGCCATGATCATAAACGCCAAAGACGGTGCTTCGCGGCATCAGGGTAACATGATCCATGGCGCTAAGTTCTGCAATTGCAGCGTTAACCCAATCCTGATGCGATTGATCATCTATCTGCCCTTG